>Ga0182008_10001198_pt1 | contig 17861 bp, 9 predicted proteins | sample Sormic07211129_1_FD_120482 | JGI IMG/M metagenome (GOLD analysis project Ga0182008, IMG submission 120482) | Rhizosphere microbial communities from Sorghum bicolor, Mead, Nebraska, USA - 072115-129_1 metaG | ecosystem: Host-associated > Plants > Roots > Rhizosphere | place: USA: Nebraska...
CACTTGTTGCAGGAAGCTTTTAGCTGGCATACCAGGTTAAAAGAAACGGGAACAATGAAAGAAGTTGGCTAACATTTTCACAAACAAAGTCTGACTATTTTGTTATTACGTAGGTAATCGTAAAAACATGAATCTTCAGGAAATCATTGCACGAAAGATAGAAGATGAGGACGGGATTAGTTTCCATGATTTCATGGAGATGTGTTTATACTACCCGGAATTAGGCTATTATACCTCCAGCAGGAATAAAATTGGCAGCAGCGGCGACTTTTATACCAGCGCCTGCCTTACACCTGTATTTGGTGCAATGATTGGTAAACAGCTGGAAGAAATGTGGCTTTTATTGGGAAGCAAAAGTTTTACCATAGTTGAATATGGTGCGGGGGAGGGCAGCCTTTGCCACGACCTATTAAATTACCTTCAACACAATGATAAACTGTATGAACAGTTAAATTATTGCATCATTGAAAAAAGTGCAGCCATGCGCAATATTGAACAGAGCCACTTACCTAATAAAGTTACTTGGTTCAATTCTATTGATGAAATTCATGGAATTACCGGCTGTATTATATCGAACGAATTGCTTGATAACTTTGCAGTGCATCCGGTGCTGATGGAAGATGAACTCTTTGAAGCCTATGTAACGTATGAAAACGGCTTCAAAGAAACCTGGAAACCTGCAGGTCAGGAGTTAAAAGACTACCTGCTGGACTTAGGCATGGAACTACCAAAGGGTTTCCGCACGGAAATAAACTTACAGGCTTTGGAATGGATAAAAGCGATTGCCAAATCTCTCACCAGGGGTTTTGTACTGACCATTGATTATGGGTATTTACTTTCAGAATTGTTTAAACCAGGAAGAAGTCAGGGTACACTCCTGGGTTATTGTAATCATTCAGTTTCAGACAATCTTTATGACCATGTGGGCCAGCAAGATATCACCGCCCATGTAAACTTTTCAGCGCTCATCCATTGGGCAGAAAAATATGGTTTAAGAACCTGCGGCTATACAGATCAGTGCCATTTCCTTCTGGGTCTGGGATTTAAAAAGGCTTTAGCGGATCAGTTTTCAACGGATAAAGATGTAATCCATGCAGCAAAACAAGTTTCGGTCATTGGCCATACATTATTGTTTGACATGGGTTTAAAATATAAAGTCCTGATCCAGGAAAAAGGAGTGGGGGAAGTCAGGCTTTCTGGGTTATCCTTGCTGCAACAGTAAATAACGAAGTTATTATCCTAAAGGGCTGTTGAGTACGATCATGCCTGCTCCTGCCTCCTATAAATTTTAATATTCTTTATAGTTTCAACTTGAACGCGACTTATTCAAGCAGGACACCACAGGTTGCGAATCCGGGATGAAGTACATAATATTGGATAGGCTCCAGAACCTATACAAATGGGATTGATTGCAAAAAACATTTTTACCGCTTTAGTAACTGCTGCAATTGTTCATTCGGGCAACTTTTCTCTTGCGCAAACCACCCCTCAGCTTATATCTTCATCTGCCGCAGATACCTGGGTGGTAACCGACGGAATTGGAAGAACAATTGAGCCTACAGAAACAGGGCTTAGAAAGGATAAGTTTGTTGGAATGTTCTATTTTATCTGGCTGGGTGCACATGGTTACGATAGGCATAGTGGTGGCACTCCCGACGAGGGCATCATGAAAAAAACAGCTGGTGATACTATTAGCCCCTACAACATCACGGAGCTATTGTTGAAGGATCCGCATAATCCGAACTACGGTCCACTTCATGCCTTTCACCACTGGGCAGAGCCCTATTTTGGCTATTACCTTTTGGACGATGAATGGGTAATCAGGAAACATGGTCAAATGCTCTCTGACGCCGGCGTTGATGTAATCATCCTTGACGTAACTAACGCAGCTATTTACCTGCCACAGGTGACAAAAATTGCAGAAACTTTTCGCGCTATGCGTAAGGAAGGCATAAATACCCCTTCTATATCATTCATTGCTAACAGTGCTCCTGAGCGGACGGTTAAGCGACTGTATGATCATATTTACAGCAAGGGGATGTTTAAAGATCTCTGGTTTTACTGGAAGGGCAAGCCTTTACTACTTAGTCCACCAGAGGGCCTGACTGAGGAAACCAGAAGCTTTTTCACCTCCCGGCATTCATGGGCCTGGAGCAAAGGGCAAAAATGGTTCGGCGACGGAAAAGACAAGTGGCCCTGGCTCGATCATACGCCTCAATCATATGGTTGGCACGAATCCAAAGACAGACCAGAGCAAATCAGTGTAGCTGTGGCAGAACATCCGATGTCGAACATCGGCCGAAGTTTTCATGATGGAAAACAACCGGTCGAATTACGGTCAGGTGAAGGATTATATTTTGAAGAACAATGGAAAAGGGCAATAGAGGTAGATCCCGAATTTGTTTTCCTAACCGGCTGGAACGAATGGGTAGCCATGAGATTTGATGATGGAGCAGCGACAGAATTCCTTGGAAAAGCTATAAAAAAGGGAGAAACCTATTTTGTAGATAGCTATAACGATGAGTTTAGCCGTGATGCAGAGCCAGTAAAGGGTTTGTTTAGCGATAACTATTACTACCAGCTGGTCAATAATATCCGTAAGTATAAGGGAGGACGGTCTATTCCCCGTTATAAAAAAACAAACAGTGTGGCTATTGACGGTAATTTCCAGGAATGGAAAAACGTGGAGGCAGTTTATACAGATGATGCCGGTGATACCTTTCATCGTAAACATGAGGGATGGGGCCGGGAAAAGGAATACCTGAACACATCTGGACGCAACGATATTATCGAGTCACGTGTGACCAGTGATTTAAAAAACGTCTATTTTTATGTAAAAACTAAGGCTCCTCTAACCCACTGGCGTTCAGAGGACTGGATGAAGCTCTTTATTAGTATTAAGGACAGCAGGAAGCCAAACTGGGAGGGCTTTCACTACATAGTCAATGAACAACCCTCAGAAGGGACAATGACAATATCGAGCTTTAAGCAAAACGGCGGCATTGACCAGGCACGTCGTATTAATTACCGTACTGGAAGCCATGAACTAGAACTGGCTGTTCCAAAACAAATTCTGGGGATAAAAGGAAGTTCCTTTACGCTTGATTTCAAGTGGGCGGATAATTTCCCAACCGGAGCGAATGCTATTGCATGGCTCGACCAGGGCGATGCTGCCCCGAATGCCCGCTTCATGTACCGGTATATAAAGGAATAGGGTTGTAAAAAAATACCAGTTTATGAAAAAAATAGCGTTTAAGATGAAGCTGAAATCCGGCTTCAAAGAAGAGTATAAGCAGCGGCACGATGCGATATGGCCCGAACTGAAGGAGTTACTGAAAGAATCAGGCGTAACTGATTATACGATTTTCTTAGACGATGAAACAGATATTCTTTTCGCTGTACAGAAGCTCGATGGAAAACAATCCTCACAGCATCTTGGATCTAATGCTATTGTGCAGAAATGGTGGGCATATATGGCCGACATTATGGAAACAAACCAGGACCTGTCACCGGTAAGTGTTCCTCTTACCCGAATTTTTCATCTTGACTGAGGGTAGGAGCCCAATGTTAATACTTCAATCTCTATACTCTCAAACCCTATCTCCAACATTCTAATACCTTGACAACTGATACCTCACCAACACAGGATAGTACGGGTTGCAACTGCCTCTAAATTAACCTAATGTTGTATAACATCGCCGGAATAAACTAACCAAAATTTAAACCTTTATGAACAGATATTATCTACTATTTCATTTATTGAAAAAGTGTAGTGCGTTGGGCATATTTATGATATTTATGCACTCAACTGCTTTTGCTCAGACGCAGTTAACAGTCTCTGGAACTGTTGTTGATTCGCTGGATTCCAGTCCTTTAGTTGGAGTCACGATAGGGGTCCAGGGTACTTCTATTGGAACACACACTGATCCTGACGGAAAATTTTCTTTAAAGCTAGCTAAAGGATCGGTTTTACTTTTTAACTACGTGGGGTATCAGCAGCAAAGGATTGTTGTTGAGAATCAGACGCAGTTAACCGTTCGCTTAGCTGCTGTTCTACAAGGGCTTGATGAAGTCGTTGTAGTTGGTTATGGACAGCAAAAGAAAGTTTCAGTAACAGGTGCCGTCTCATCAATAGGAACAAAGGAACTTAGTCAAAGTTCTTCGGCTAGTTTAGCGAATGCATTGGCTGGTCGTCTTCCAGGCCTAACCTCCATTCAGTCAGGTGGGGGACAACCTGGTCGGGACGACGCTGTTATGTATCTTCGGGGTGCTGCTACAACAAATGGCAGAAGTCCATTAATCCTTATCGATGGAGTTCCACGGGATAATATTAGAACCCTCGACGCGAATGAGATTGCAACGGTGTCAATTTTGAAAGATGCTTCTGCTACTGCAGTTTTTGGTGTTAGGGGAGCAAATGGTGTAATACTTATCACCACCCGTCGAGGTGCGGAAGGAAAAACCCAACTTTCTATTAATGCTGAACAAAGTTACTCATCATTTACCTCCGAACCCGAACGTCTTCATTCGATAGAGTATATGAATCTACGCAATGAAGCTGCCAGAAATGATGGTAATACTACTCCACCATTCAGCGAAGAAGTAATAGCAAAATTTGCAAATCCTTTATCCGGTTTAGATCCTAATGACCCAGAATATGAAGAAAAGGCCAGGATCAGAAGATATATCTATCCGGATCATGATTATTATCGGGAATACATCTCCCGTTATTCTCCGCAGACGCGTATAAATACAAATGCAAGTGGGGGCACAGAAAAAGTTTCCTATTTTGTTAACGCCGGCTTTCTGCATCAGGGGGGAAACTTAAATACAGAGCAAGAATCTATTTTGGGATATGACCCTTCGTCGAAGATGGATCGGTATAATTTCAGGGCTAATCTTGATTATAATATAACGAAATCGCTTAAATCATTCCTCAATATAGGTAGTTATATAGAACAAGTTAATATGCCCGCTGCCTGGTTATACGGTGGAGGTGATACAAACTGGATGATGAGAGATTTGCTATATCAGGCTCAAACGATTCTCCCTATTACCCCTGGTCCTACAACTATTGAAGGTTTCGGTGTGGCCCCCGGACAAATTGTTGACCCGGGATATATGGATCGTTCGGCTTTTGAGGTAATGAATAGGTTCGGCTTTCGAAATGAAGTAAGATCTAACCTTAACTCGTCATTAGGTATGGAATGGGATCTAAGTGAAACTCTAACAAATGGTCTTTCGATAAGAGGTATGATATCTTATGATTCCAAAGCTACGTCTGCTATGCAAGGTTCTAAAACCGAACGCCTGTACTTGGCGAACGTAAATTATGAAACAGATCAGCTAACTTATGCTTTGAAGCGCCCGGACGAGGGCCTGTTGTCAATAGTTAAGGGTGTAGATTCAAGGTATAATGTTAATATTCAAACTTCAATAAATTACAATCGCAATTTTGGAGAAAAGCATAATGTAGGAGGTATGATATTGGCTCAACGTGATTATTGGGAAACACCGGCAGGCGAGATACCATACAATGTGCTAGGTGTATCTGCCCGGGCCACTTATAGTTATGCTGACCGATACCTTGCAGAGTTTAATATGGGCTATAACGGCTCAGAGCAGTTTGCACCTTCTAAACGTTTTGGTTTTTTTCCTGCGGCTTCTATAGGATGGGTGGCAAGCAATGAAGAATTTTTAAAAGATAATAAGGTGTTTACTGGCCTTAAGTTTAGGGGCTCTTATGGTAAAGTTGGAAATGATATCTTAGGGAATGCCCGTTTTCTTTATCAGAGTAATATTACTATGGGGGGAGGACCTCTTGGTAGCTTAGGACTAGGGCAAGGAATTAACCAGGGACTTATAGGCAATCCCAATGTCTCCTGGGAAGTTGCAAAAAAAAAGAATTTAGGTTTGGATATGCAGCTGTTTAACAGTCTGGATATTGTATTTGACTATTTTGTTGAGAATCGAAGCAATATTCTTATATCCCGTGGTACCGTTCCAGAACTTCAGGGAGTACCTCTTGGAAATATCCCAAAGGTTAATATGGGCCTGGTGGATAATAAAGGCTTTGAAATTGAACTTACCTACAATAAGCCCTTTTCCAAAGATTTGTTACTTATGATTAGAGGCAACTATGGCTACAATAGTAACGAGGTGAAGTTTTTAGATGAACCTATTCGCGACGAAACATATACTCACAGATACAGAAGTACTGGCTTTCCCCTTAATCAGTCCTGGGGATACAAAGTAGATTATAGTAATGGTAATGGATACTTCAATTCTCAGGAGGAATTGGATTCTTATTTAGAAAATGTAATCTATGGTTTTGGTGATCCACGAGTTGGGGACTTTAAGTATATAGATCTTAATGGAGATGGAACCATTAACGATAAGGATCAGGCTCCAATTGGCTATTCGAGTATACCAAGAGTTGCATATGGCCTGGCCCTATCTGTGCAATATAAAGGATTTGACCTGACTACTTTTTTTCAGGGTGTAGGAAAATACTCCAGTAATTACTCCGATCAGGGCGTATGGGAGCATATAATTCAGGGAACCTATTTTGACTATCATAAAAATGCATGGACTGCTGAGCGTTTTGCAAATGGAGAAAAGATAACCTATCCAGCATTAAGTACACATAGTACAACCAATCATGTTGCCAATGACTTCTTTATAATGGACCGCTCGTTTATTCGTCTTAAAAATGTTGAATTCGGATACACATTTCCTGCCGGATCACTTAAAATGTTCGGCGTTCAAAAAATGAAAATCTTTGCAAGTGGACAAAATCTATTCACGAAAGATAATCTACGCATGGGACATCTTGATCCGGAAAATAATGATCCCATTGGCTACCCGGTTACCAAAATGGTAAATTTTGGTTTGAACGTTAGTTTTTAATCCATTTAATAATAAGTTATGAAAAATAAGTATATACTATTGATATTATTAATGTCAGGGATACTGTTAGGCTCCTGCAAGAAAGCGCTTGATATGGCGCCAGACGGGAAGTTGACTATGGAGGAGGTTTTTTCTGACAACAATAAAGTAAGTGCATTTTTAAACAGCTGTTATAGCAATATCCCGGTAAAGGGAACGCGTTATTTCTTTTGGAGTCGTGGACCAGTAGTTTGGAGCGACGAAGCATGGGATACTGATGCAGAAGCTGAATCCTGGATTATGGCCGGTCGGATGTACAATGGCGATGCCTCTCCAGGGAATCACCCCATCGTAAATATTAGTGCCGAAGGCGGCAATGGAGACTATTGGGCAAGATATTGGAGCGCTATTCGTAACTGTACGGTATTCATAAACCACATTGATGGTGCAACGGTGACTAATCCCAGTGACCGTAACCGGTGGAAAGCGGAAGCTCATTTACTTAGAGCTTACTATTACTCCGAGTTGCTTAAATGGTATGGCGCTACCTTGCCCATTCAAAGAGAAACGTTAGATTTTGATGCTGACTTTTCTTCTCTTAAAAAAGAGAGTTATTACGATGTCGTAAAGTTCATTATAGAAGATTGCGATGTAGCTCTTGCTGCAAACGAACTTCCCTGGAGAATAACAACCGGTGGTGAAGCTGGACGTGTAAATAAAGCCCTGGCCGAAGCCATTAAATCAAAAATGATACTTTTTGCTGCTAGCCCGCTGAATAATTCTGGCCAGGATTACTGGCAAGAGGCTTACCAGATTAATAAAACTTCACTTGAAAATTTAAAGTCTAATGGTTATGAGCTTTATAATAAAGTAAATTTCCCCCAAGTATATCTTTCGGATGAAGCACACCTGGGACCAAACAAAAATATTCACACTGCTATCTACAACGAATATTTTACGCAGTCAATGGCTTATACCGCCAATCCGGTAGACAAGGAAACTATTTATCAAAGCCGTGAAGGAGGAGGTAATATTTGGAATATAGATGGTATAGGTTCACAGGATGGCTACAAAAGCGGAACATGTCCTTCACAGGAACTCGTAGACTCTTATGAGACTATCGATGGAAAGCCTGTATTGAACCTGGCGACCCCATATTTGGATGCTCAACATCTGCAGCCTAACTTCAACCCGGACAATACTACATATAATTTAAACGATCCCTATGCGAACAGGGATCCTCGATTCTATGCTTCAATATACTACAATGGTTCTAAAAGGAAATGCTTATGGAACTTTGGCGAGGTTCCGGAGTCACATGAAAATTATCCTGCTGGAATAGGTAATCGCACAAGAATTATTTCAACCTATGTTGGTGAGCCTCAAACGGGCATTCATCCTACAACTCGAAAGGCAACAAGAACCGGTTATTACGAGCGCAAGTTTTTGCATCCGAATTCAGGGGGTGATAATCACGTCGAAGGGGCAAACTGGAAGTTATTCCGCCTCGGAGAAGTCATATTAAATTTTGCCGAAGCGGCTGCTGAAGCAAACAAGTTAGATGAGGCAACGACTGCAGTAAATGTAATCAGAGCAAGAGCGGGTATGCCATTGCTAACACATGGCTTGACAAAAGCCGAACTCGTCACCCGAATCAGGAATGAACGTAGAATAGAATTGGCAATGGAAGAGAACCGGTATTTTGACGTTCGTCGTTGGTCCCATCCCGATGGAGATTTATCCAAAACTGATCAATGGATTACGGCAATGGAAATTACGAGACAAGGAGACGGTACATACAAATACATGCGTCGAAACGTAAGGGCCGGTGAACGCAAGAACTATACAAATAAGTTTTTGTGGGTACCAATTCCATTAAATGAGGCTAATCGGTTGAAATCAGTGACAGGAATTGACTGGCAAAATAAAGGTTGGTAGACGTAAAAGATAAAATGACTAACAATGACTTAACGTTATGAAACAAAAAATTATATTTAAAATATCGTTGCTAATTACGTTTGTGTTAATACTTTTTGTAGACGCAACTATTAAGGCACAGGATTTGGAGAAAATCATTAACGGCAGGGTAACCGACAAATTTGGGAAACCATTGAATGGGGTAACAGTTTCGTCTGAAAATAAAAACAACGGAACTTTGACCAATGTTAACGGTTATTATACTATTAACATTAACGATAAAAGTAAAGGCATTACCTTTTTTCAATCAGGTTATGTTCTCGAAAAAGTATCGATCGAAGGGCAAGATAAAGTTGATGTCAAACTTGAGTTTGATGCACATGCCAACAGTGATATTGTACAACTCGGATATTCGACTCAACTGAGGAGTGCAATTTCAGGTTCAGTAGCGACCGTGAGTGGCAAAGAACTCGAAAAATCACCGGTCGCAAATCTAACTCAAACTTTAGCAGGCCGTCTCTCTGGCCTTACCACACAGGAGACATTTTCAGAGTTGTCACGTGCTAATACTAACTTATTCATAAGGGGTCTTTCTGCAGGAAGACAGAATGGTCCTTTGGTTATTATTGATGGGATACCCACGGCATACAATAGTAATCAAAGCCTTGAATACATCACATCAAATGAAATAGAATCAATAACAATCCTTAAAGATGCTTCTACCCAAGCTCTTTATGGGATCCAGGGAGCAAATGGGGTGTTGGTTGTAACCACTAAACGTGGAAAAAAGGGAGGCTTACAAATCAATGGCCGTGTGGATCAATCGTTCAACCAGGTTACCACTAAGCCTACTTTTTATAATTCCGCGGAATATGCTCAAATGCGTAATCAGGCAGCATTCAATGATGGGCTTGGGGAAAATCATTTATTTTCGCAGGCGCAGATTGAGAATTACCGTTCGGGACAAAATCCAGGTCTTTATCCCAATTATAACTCGTACGAGATGTTCATGAACGACATTACCAGAATGCAACGAGTGGGAGTAAATGTTACAGGAGGGAACGATAACGTTCAATTCTTTTCAAATCTGAATTTCATGCATGTGGGAGGGCAATTTAAGAGTGATCAGGACAGATATGATGCTAACGACAACAATACATGGATAAATTACCGCACCAATGTAGACATGCGACTTAACAGGAATCTAAGAGGTTATGTAAGATTAAGTGGAAATATCAAGCGTGAGCGTACGCCTGGGTCTAGCAATGCAGATGTATACAGTAGTTTATTCTCAATGCCGCCCACTACCTTGGGGCCTTTAACCGAGCAGCTACTTGACCCTGGCACCGGGGAAGTTCAGCATCCTGGATATCAGGTAATTACTACCGAACGTGTCCAGTCACCTACTTATGGAATGCTTAACAGAACGGGGTACTGGAGACATACCGTAACTAATATCACTTCCCAGTTTGGGCTTGACCTCGACATGAATTTTCTCACTAAAGGCTTGTCGGCCAACGGTGTTTTCGCTTATCAGACAAATTCTGTGGGAAGTTTAGGCACGACGCAAAATTACGAGCGTTATGTCGTAGGGATCGAAAACGACAATTTAGTGTTCATAAAAAAAGGCGACGAACAGAACACGCCATTAGCTTATTCAAAGAACCATTCATACTACTACCACCTAACCTATAAACTCGGTTTAAATTATCAACGCGATTTTGGCAAACACCAGATTGGAGGAATGGCTTATGCATTTTATCAAAATCTGACAAAAGCTGATATTCAATCACCTGGACTGCTGCCTTACAATCGTTTAAACACAGGAGTCGAAGCTACATACGGGTATGACAACCGGTATCTTATTAAGTTTGATTTAGGCTACTCCGGCTCTGAACAATACGCAAGAGATACGCGGTTTACAGCTACGCCAGCAGTATCTGCTGCATGGGTATTATCAAATGAGGCATTTTTGGATAACCTGGATTGGGTGAGCAACCTGAAAATCCGGGCCTCGTATGGTAAAACCGCAAACGATCAGAGCGGACTTGCCCGTTTTGCCTATTATGATAACGTAACTGTCGGAAGAGGAGGGCCTATCGGATACCATCAGTATATTATTAATGAAAATCAAATAGGAAACCCATATATCCAAGCTGAAATAGCAACCAAACAGAATTATGGAGTTGATTTAGTATTGATGAAATCACTCGCTGTGTCTCTTGATGTGTTTAGCGAAAGCATGAAGAATATGGTGGTCGATGCAGGAGCTACCATTCCGCTATATCAGGGGATTCCGTTAGCTAACTATCCGCAAACGAATACAGGCGAGTTTAAAAACCAGGGTTATGAATTTACGGCAAGCTACACAAGGCATATAAACGCTAACCTGATGCTTAATCTGGGTGGTTTATTCAGCTACGCCAAAAACACATTGATAAACTCCAACGAACCTCTGAAAACGAGCGACTATTCATACAGGAAATGGAAGGACGGATACGCTTACGGACAGCAGTTCGGATATTTAGTCGATTACAGCAATGGCAACGGCTTCTTTAACTCACCGGAGGAGATAAATAACAGCAATTTGGCTTATGGATTTGGCCAGCCCAGGGTAGGCGATTTAAAATATCGGGACCTAAACGGAGACAATCAGATAGATGAACGCGACAAAGCTCCTATTGGTTCGGGCGTCCTCCCCAGGTTTACATACGGATTTTCGGGAGGGGTGACGTACAAATCCTTTGACTTAAGCTTTCTGTTACAGGGTGTTGGAGACTATTCATCGACATACAGCGGAACGGGTGTTTATGAAACGAGTTTTGATGGAGTATTTGGCGATTTACACAGGAATGCATGGACCGCAGAACGTTATGCCAATGGAGAGGAGATCACTGCTCCGGCATTATCTACCTTAAAAAGCGTGAATCATGAGTCGAATGATTTTTACAATATGGACCGTTCGTATCTGCGTCTTAAAAACGTTGAACTTGCCTATACCTTACCTGCTTCTGTGAGCAAGGCAATAGCTGCAGAGAAGATAAGATTTATCCTTAGCGGACAAAACCTGATCACCTGGGACAATATGAAAACTAAAGACTTTGGTCCTGAAAGTTCAGGCTATACTTCGTTTCCCGTTTACAGAGCTTATAATTTTGGCGTAAACGTAATATTTTAATGAATAGTTTGATTTCTTATCAGAACATATTTAATATGAAAAAAATAAATATCCTACTCGTTGTTTTATTAACAATAGGCTTGGTTTCTTGCCAAAAACAGCTTGACCTCCCTTCTGATGGCCGGATCACCCTTGATCAGGTATTTTCAGACTACAACAGAACTCGCGGCTATCTAAATTCATGTTACGGATATACTCCAAAACCTTATATGGATAGAGCTTCATTTTCAGATGAGGCGCAGGATGCAGTCGATATTACCCCCGAGTCGAAATATAACATGTGGTATGCGGGAAATGTTACTTCCGTTTCATTTTCAAATTACTCTCCTGATGGAAGTCCCTGGGGTAAATTATATGAAGGGATCCGGAAATGCAATGTTTTTCTAGAGAATATAAAAACCGCAACAGTTTATGCTCCTGAACAGGAAAAGGCGGCGTGGACTGCCCAGGCACACACATTGCGTGCTTTATACTATCTTCAATTGATAAAAAGGTATGGAGGAGTTCCCATTATTGATAAACCCCTTGTTGTCAATAATGACTTTTCTCAGGATAAGCGCGCAAGTTTTTCTGAAGTAGTTAAATTTATTTTAGAGGATTGTGATAAAGCTTTGGCAATTCCCTCAAACAGGGATGGTTTTTCGTGGCAGATCTTCGACAATCAGTTTGGGATAATGACACGTGCGGTAGCCTATGCTATTAAGTCGCAAGCTATAACCTTTGCTGCCAGTCCATTGTGGGCAGACGGTACTTACACATGGGAACAAGCATCGGCGATTAATGCAGAAGCTCTAGCAGAGTGTATAGCCAATGACTATAAGTTGTTTGACGAAACTCCGGCAGCGGATATTGCACAGAACGCTTATGCTCTTTATTTTTTTACGAGCTCAAACGATCAGCGATCCAGAGACAAGGAGACTATCTACCAGGCTGGCGACCCTATGGAGGTTTGGCGTTCTGCCGGTCTGCCTACAAATCCGGGAATGGATAAAGCAGGGCCTTGTCCCAGCCAGGATCTTGTGGATAGCTATGAAATGGCAAACGGAGAAGCGCCTATAACCGGATATGCAGATGCTAATAAGCTGGTTCCAATTATCAATGCTACTTCAGGTTATGATGAATCTGATCCCTATGCTGGTAGGGATCCGAGGTTTTATGCATCAATATACTACAATACCGCTGTGCGGAACCTCGATCAGCCAAATGGAAAGAGGGTACAAACCTATGTAGGAGGGACAGAGGAAATATCCAATCTTAATCCTAAGCATACGAGGACAGGATATTATCTGAGAAAGTTCAACAACTATAAATCAGGTTTGAATAACAACGCCGATGGAGCGATCAGGCTGTTTCGCCTCGCTGAATTGTACTTGAATTTTGCGGAGTCAGCCAATCAGTCTGGGGGACCTGATGCTCCTGTAACTCATGGGAACTTTTTCATGACGGCCAGAGAGGCAGTGAATATAATTCGTGCACGAGCTGGTATGCCTCCATTTCCCGTGGGAATGACCAAAGAAGCCTTCGAAGCCAAGTATCGTAACGAGCGTCGCATTGAGCTTGCATTTGAAGAACACCGTTTTTTTGATGTGAGACGCTGGAAGATTTTAGATCAAACTGATAAAGCTGTTCATGGGGTTAGAATCACCAGGGCGGGAGATACATTCAGCTACGGTCGATTTAAGTTCCCAGAAAGAAGTAGTAATTCAGAAAAATTTTTGAGATACCCGATTGATCAAAGTGAAGTGGATAAAATGGTTGAATTGACTAGTGATAATTGGCAGAACCCGGGATGGCTCGATTAATAATTTAACAAATGGCAAGAAGCATGAAATTATTATTTGGTTTATTACTCTTAGTGGCACTTTATCCACTCGATGGCGATTGCCAGCCTTTAGCTGGAACTGACGACTTGGGCAGAACACTGTTGCAGAACGATCGCGTTGGAGATCGGAGATCTGACCGGCAGGTTGCTATGTTCTATTTTCTTTGGCACGAAAAGGCTCCCAGCAATTATTGGGACCTTAGCGAAATAATTCCCAAACATCCCGAAGTGCTAGAAGATTTTGACAACCCCTATTGGGGTGGCGGTGGAATGTACTACTGGGGGCAACCGCTTTATGGCTACTATAGGGCTGACGATTATTGGGTGCATCTACGTAGCGTACAACTTCTTACGGATGCCGGTGTTGATGTGCTTGTTATTGACGCCACTAATAAGCTTACCTATCCCAAGCAAGCTGATGTTTTGATGCGAGCAATGGACGCGGTTCGGGCTCAGGGAAAGAAGGCTCCCAAAATAGCATTTTATACCAATACTGCATCCGGTGAAACAATGCAGGAAGCCTATAACAATTTTTACAAGCCAGGTGCTCCATATCGTCATCCTGAATGCTGGTTCTACCTTGATGGCAAACCCCTAATCATAGGGCATTCAAAAGAGGCTGACGGCAGTAACTATCAAAGCTTCTTTACTTTCAGAGAGTCACAATGGCCTAACGAGGATCAAAAGCAGAATTCATGGCCGTGGATAGAATTTGTCAGGCCTCAGAAGGTTTATTTCAACCATCGGGGGAAAAAAGAGATCATTAATGTCTCGGTTGCTCAGCATCCTAATCCTACTGCAGGAATGGGAGGCTCGGCTTTTTATGGCAATAAGGATAATTGGGGACGTAGTTACCGCCAAGGCTCACCAGGTAATCCTGAAGCCGATATAATTTACGGTTATAATGCGCAGGAGCAGTGGGATCATGCGATAGAACAGAATACGCCATTTGTCTATGTAACAGGTTGGAATGAATGGATAGCAGGAAAATTTCCAAGCAGGGATGGCAATCCGGAGCATTCATGGTTCTGCGATCAGGCAAGTCCTGAGTATAGCAGGGACATTGAGCCTTCGCTAACCGCAAACCTTAAGGATCATTATTATATGCAGTTGGTGAACAATGTCAGAAGATATAAGGGAATTGAGGCGAATCCCCCGCTAGGTGATAATATTACGATTCGTCAATTAAAGGACTGGCAACAAGTCGTAAACATTTATAAAGATTATACTAAGGATACTGCTCCGAGAAATCATCCTGGCACACAAACCGATCCTGTTACAACTTATATTAATAACACTGGGAGAAACGATTTTGACTTACTAAAGGTGGCAGCAGATCAAAAAAATATTTATTTCTACGCAAAGACTACTGATGAAATTACTGCCAATTCTGGGAATAAATGGATGCGCTTATACTTGGATGCCGATAGAAATGCGAAAAGCGGTTGGAAGGGCTATGATTACCGGGTTGTTGGAGGCAACACCCTACAAAGATATGATGAATCTTCCTGGAAAGATGTTCAGAAGGTAGTTTACAAGCTAAGCAATAATGAGTTGATGATCACTATTCCACGGCGGGCTATAAATAAATCAGCAGAACGTTTAAATATTGAGTTTAAATGGTCGGATAATATGCAGGATGATAATGATCCGTTAGACTGGTACCAAAACGGGGATGCCGCACCTGGAGGTCGCTTCAACTTTATTGCAAATCAAAAGTAAGAATGTCTAAGTAGAAGAAGGGCACCAGCAGCTGCAAATTATTAAACAACCTTGTCTATGGGGGACGATATTTGAAAGCAGAACAACCCCTGACCATAATCCCCAGGATATTACACCCTGACAAAATCTTAAAATCGTATTCCTTTAGACCATTAACCAATATAAAATCGAGTAAACATGGGAGATCTAAAACAAACGTTATTCAAATTTATTATCCTGCTGTGCATAGGATCTCCGGTGACGGGGTTTTGTCAAAAATGGGAGGTGATCAGCGATCAATGGGCGGCAACCGATGCCCTTAATAGAAAGGTACGCGATCACAGCGATGCTGGCGACAAGAAAAAGGATAAAGTTATCGCCATGTTTTACTGGACCTGGCACCAGGGAAATGATGATACCACCTATCAGGTGAAAAACATAACGGAGATTCTAAGAACACACCCCGAGGCTATAAAAGATTATCACCATTCCGCATGGGGAACAAAACGTCCCGGTTTCTTTTTCTGGGAACAGCCCCTCTTTGGCTACTACAAAACTACCGATCGCTGGGTGTTGAGGAAACATGCCGAAATGTTGGCGGATGCAGGCGTTGATGTGGTGTTTTTTGATTGTACAAACGGCAGCCTAACCTGGAAAGAATCCTACGAAGCATTGATGGAAACTTGGGATCAGGCACAGAAGGATGGGGTTAATGTACCTAAAATTGCATTCATGCTTCCATTTGGTGCTGTTCCTCACTCACTGGTTTCACTACGTCAGTTATACCGGGATGTTTATCAGCCCCGGAAATATGAGAACTTATGGTTCATTTGGAAAGGAAAGCCCTGTATTATGGGCTATCCCGATAACCTTACCGATTCCGATGAAGATCAGACAATTAAAGAATACTTTACCTTCCGTCCCGGGCAACCCGACTATGTCGATGGACCTAAACGTAACGATCATTGGGGATGGCTAGAAAATTATCCGCAGCATGGTTACATTAAGGACGCAAACGGAAAGTTTGAGCAACTTACTGTTGGTGTCGCACAAAATGCAAGTCCCGAAACTAACGGACACTGCAGCGCATTCAATCTGCCTGGTTCTCAAGGAAGAAGTTTCACCAAAAGAAACGGTTTTGATCCTCGCGTAGATGGGTATCTTTATGGATGGAATTTCCAGGAACAGTGGGATCGGGCATTTGAAGTTGATCCTGAATTGGTTTTCATTACGGGATGGAATGAGTTTACTGCCGGGCAGTGGTTGCCAGAGCATAACTGGACAGGTGATCCCTTCTCTTTTGTTGATCAGTTTGATTGGGAACGTAGCCGTGATATCGAACCAAATAAGGGCTGGGGCGACAAAGGGGATGTTTACTACATGCAATTGATAGATAATGTCCGGAAATTTAAAGGTATGGTACTTCCACAGAAAGTATCAGCTCTAAAAACCATCAGAATAGGTAAAGCAAACGACTGGGATGAAGTAACTCCCTACTATAAACATTACAAGGGAAACACGATGCATCGTGATCATCGAGGGCGTTATGATCAATACTATACCAACAATACCGGAAGGAACGACCTTGTTGGAGCAAAAGTAGCACGCGATCAGGAAAACATATACTTCTATGTAGAAACCGCTGAAAAACTCACTTCCAAGAATGACCGTAACTGGATGATGCTGCTAATCGATACAGATCGCAATAAATCTACCGGCTGGAATGGTTATGATGTAATCGTAAACAGAGTAAGTCCGAAGGGAAATAAAGCCATCGTGGAGAAAAATGTGCATGGAAGATGGGAGTGGGAACCACTGGCAGAGACAAAGTTTGCAGTGAATAACAGGCAACTTGAATTGCAAATTAAGCGTTCCATTTTAAATTTAGGCGATAAAGAAATTGACATTGAGTTCAAATGGAATGATAATATGCAGGAAAATGGCAACATTATGGATTTTTATACCAATGGAGATACCGCGCCGGGTGGTCGGTTCAACTTTGTATACTCAACGAAATAGATGTACTATAAAACTCTCCAAACAATTATTCTTAAATGAAACCAACAATTTTCATCTTCCTGATTTGGCTATCAAGTATAAATTCTTTCGCGCAAACTTTCACTTCCATGAGGGTAAGAGATCCCTTTATTCTTCCAGATGTATTAAATCGAAGTTATTATCTCTATGTAAATAACAAACCTCATATAAAGTTATATGAAAGCAAGGATTTGATTAACTGGAAAGATAGGGGACCAGTTTTCACGGCAGATTCAACATTCTGGGGTAAGGAAGACTTCTGGGCTCCCGATGCTTTTTTTTATCGTGGAAAATATTACTTATTTATCACCTTCAGTA
>Ga0182008_10001200_pt1 | contig 17859 bp, 17 predicted proteins | sample Sormic07211129_1_FD_120482 | JGI IMG/M metagenome (GOLD analysis project Ga0182008, IMG submission 120482) | Rhizosphere microbial communities from Sorghum bicolor, Mead, Nebraska, USA - 072115-129_1 metaG | ecosystem: Host-associated > Plants > Roots > Rhizosphere | place: USA: Nebraska...
CGAGGTCGGATCCCTTGATCTGCTTGAGTACGTATCCGCTCGCGCCCGCCATGATGGCGTCCAGCAGCGCGTCCTCGTCGTCGAACGACGTCAGCATCAGCGCGGCCAGCTCCGGCATCTGGCTGCGCAGTTCGCGGCAGACGGAGATGCCGTCGCCGTCCGGCAGCCGTATGTCCAGCACGGCCACGTCCGGCCGGACCGCCGGAGCACGGACGAGCGCTTGCTCGACGTTCTCGGCGTCGCCCACGACCGTGATGTCCGGTTCGGCGTCCAGCAGGTCGGCGACTCCCCGTCGGACGACCTCGTGGTCGTCCAGCAGGAAGACGCGGATCGGGTCCTGGGCGGTGAAGACGCGTGCTTCGGTCATGTCGACCCCTCGATGCCGGCACCTAGGGCGCACGGGCTCCGGGCCGTCCGCCACGACGATCATCGCCCCCGAGAGCCGCACACACCAGGGATTCGGAGCAGGACTTCGGGCGACTTCCATGATCGATGCTCGAAGGGGCAGGTGACCGCGGGCAATGCGCCGTCGGCGTGCCGGGCCCTTCCAACGGTGCGGGGACCTGCCCCCTCGGCCCTCTTGACGGGACCGATCGGCCCATGCGGTGCCCGCAGCCGTGCCCGACGCTGAAGTCAGACGATGTCCCCGGGGGCGACTGACGACCCCACCCCGCGCAGGAGGAGGCGCAGTCATGATCACCGCGACCACCCCCCGGACCACCCGGAAGCTTCCCGCCGAGTACCGGGGCAAGCTCATGAGCATGGCGCACGACGTGCGCTACCCACCGGACACCCGTCTGTTCGACGAGGGTGGCCGGGCCGATCACTTCTGGATCATCGAGTCCGGCACCGTCGCCCTCGACATGCGCGTGCCCGGACGCCGCGCGGCCGTGATCGACACCCTGGGAGCCGGTGAACTCCTCGGCTGGTCCTGGCTGTATGAGCCTCACAGGTGGCGGTTCGGGGCCCGGACGGTGGGTCCGGTGCGCGCCCACGAGTTCGACGCCGAGGCCGTGCGGCAGATGTGCCGGACCGATCCCGAGATGGAGAGCGCGATCGCCTTGTGGGTCGGTGGGGTGGTCGTCCGCAGGCTGAACGCGGCTCGCACCCGGCTGCTGGACCTGTACGCCCCCTACGGCAGCGGAGCGCGCGGCTGAGGGCGCACGGACATGGACGCACCGCTGCCATGTCCCGATGCCGTACCCCGGTGCGGCTGACTGGAAGTGCGGCTCACTGGAAGTGCCGCTCACTGGAAGGCGGCGTGCACTTCGCTCTCCGTGGCGGTGTGCGAGACCACCAGGATCTCGTCGCCCTCCCGCAACTCCAGACCCGGCGAAGGGGCCAGCGGATCTCCGGCGCGGACGACGGTGGCCACCACGATGCCGTGCGGCACCGCGATGTCCGCGAGGGTGTGGCCCACGGCGCGGGATCGCGGACCGATCGTCGTCTCGATGACATTGACGCCCGCCTTGCTCAGCCGCAGCAGGGCCACCGTGTCGGTGGCGCTGGTGGCCTCCTCGACGAGGGAGACGAGGGGCGCGGCGGCCGGTACGGCGGTGTCGACGCCCCAGTGGTGGGTGAACAGCCAGGCGTTCTCGTCGTCGTTGACGCGTGCGATGACCCGGGGGACCTTGAACTGGCGCTTGGCGAGCAGGCTGACCACCAGGTTGTCCTCGTCCTCGCCGGTGGTGGCGACGACCAGGTCGGCGGCGTGGGCGCCCGCCGACTCGAGAACACTGGGCTCGCAGGCGTCGCCGGTGCACAGTTCGGCGGGCAGGCGCCCTTCGAGCGCGTCGATCCGGTCCTCGTCCTGGTCGATGAGGGTGACCTGGTTACGGGCGGCGCCCAGAACCTGGGCGATCTGGGTGCCGAGGCGACCGGCCCCGGCGACGATGACCTTCATGTGCCGAGCTCCTTGTCCAGGAAGCCGCGGAGCCGGCCGAGCGCGTCGGCGGCGACGGCGAAGGTGACGAGGTCGTCCGCTTCGGCGGGCGTGTGGGGTGTGGGCAGGAACGACCGTCCGCCACGGGTCACCTCGACCACCCGGATCTCGCCCTCGACCTCCAGATCGCACAGGTGGCGACCGGTGAGGTAGGCGGGCAGCTCGGAGCGCAGCAGCAGGGTCTCCCCGTTGCCGAAGTTCAGCTCCGGCGCGAGATGGCGGTGCAGCAGCATCTGATGGAGCTGGTGAACCGTCCAGCGCACGCTGGCGATGGTCGGGATGCCCAGATCGCGGTAGATGTCGGCGCGCCGGGGATCGTAGATGCGCGCCAGCACGATCGGCACCCCGTAGGTCTCCTTCGCCGTGCGGGCGCTGACGATGTTGGTGTTGTCGCCGGAGGTCACGGCGACGAACGCGTCGGCGTGCGCGATGCCGGCGGACTCGAGCAGAGCGCGGCTGAAGCCGTTGCCGTGCAGCACCTGCCCCGGGAAGCCGGTGGGCAGCCGCCGCCGGGTCCTCGGGTCACGGTCGATGACACGCACGTCGTGTCCCTCGCCGGCCAGCTGGGCGGCGAGTCCGGCACCGACCCGGCCGCAGCCCACCACGATGACCCTCATCACGCGGCCTCCCTTCCTGCCGGGGCGGGGGCCGGCCTGCGGCGCACCCACCACTTGCGAGCCTCCTCCGCGCCCAGCAGCAGGACGCCGAAGCCGACGAGGACGGCCCAGTCGACGGCGCTCAGGGCCGCGGTGTTGAACACGTCCTGCAGCAGCGGCACGTAGCTGATGGCCGCCATCAGGCCGATGCCGAAGCAACCGGCCGCGATCAGCCGGGGATTGGAGAAGAGCCCGACACTGAACACGCTCTGCCGGTCCGTGCGTACCGCCAGCGCGTTGAAGAACTGACTCACCACGATCGCCGCCTGAGTGAGAGTGATCGCCTTGCGGTAGGCAGGGTCGTCGCCGGTGAAGTCCGCGTACGGGATGCCGGCGGCGTGCACCTGCCAGAAGAACACCGCGCACACGCCGACCGACTGCACGGCTCCCAGGAACAGGAAGCGGCGCACGAGCTCGGCGGAGAACAGCCGCTCCCGACGGGAACGGGGCGGACGGTCCATGGTGTCCGGTTCGGGCGGCTCGGCGCCCAGCGCCAGTGCGGGCAGCACGTCCGAGCCGAGGTCGATGGCCAGGATCTGTACCGCGGTCAGGGGCACCAGGGGGAAACCGGCGAACGCGGCCGCGAGGATGGGCGTCAGCTCGGCGATGTTGTGGCTGAAGAGGTAGGCGAGGAACTTGCGGATGTTGCGGTAGACGGACCGCCCGAGTTCCACCGCCGCGGTGATGGAGGCGAACGAGTCGTCCAGCAGCACCATCTCGGACGCCTCGCGGGCCACGTCGGTGCCGGTCGCTCCCATGGACACGCCGATGTCGGCGTGCTTGAGCGCGGGCGCGTCGTTCGCCCCGTCGCCGGTGACCGCCACCACTTCGCCGCGCGCCTGCAGCGCCGCCACGACCCGCATCTTGTGTTCCGGGCTCACCCGGCACAGCAGCAACTGCGCGGGTCGTGCCAGCAGTTCGTCCAGGGCCGTCGCGTCCATGGCGTCCAGACCGGTACCGGTCACCACGGTGGGGGAGACGTCGGTCACGATGCCGACGCGGCGGGCGATCGCCTCGGCCGTCAGCGGATGGTCCCCGGTCACCATCACGATCCGGATACCGGCCCGGCGGCAGGCGCGCACCGCATCGGCGACCTCGGGCCGCGGTGGGTCGAGCATGCCGACCAGACCCAGGAAGGTCAGACCGGTCTCGGCGTCCTTGGCGGTGTCCGGGGACTCGTCGACCGTGCGTACGGCGACGCCCAGGACGCGCAGTCCGTGCCCCGCCATGGTGTCGTTGGCGGCGGTGACCTCGTCCCGCAGCCCGGCGCCGAGTTCGTGTTCGGTCCCGTGCACACGTATGCGGGTACAGCGGGCGAGCAGTTCCTGCGGTGCGCCCTTGACGCACAGGACGTCACCCTCGGGGGTGCGGTGGAGGGTGCTCATCAGCTTGCGTACCGGATCGAAGGGGAACTCGCCGATCCGCTGCGCCGCCTCCTTGACCGCGACCGGGTGCAGGCCCGCCTTCACGGCGGCGACGAGCAGGGCGCCCTCGGTGGTGTCGCCGAGCACCCGCCAGCCCTCGGAGTCCGGCGGGGACGGGGGCAGCAGCCGGGCGTCCGTGCACAGCACCGCGGCGCGCAGCAGTTCGTCGAGGCCGCCCGCGTCGGACACCTCGCCGACGGGGGCGTAGCCCACGCCGGACACCTCGTGCCACGCCTGATCGCTCCAGATCCGGGTGACCGTCATCTCGGCCTGGGTGAGCGTGCCGGTCTTGTCCGTGCAGACGACGGTGGTGGAGCCCAGTGCCTCGACGGCCAGCAGCTGCTTGACCAGGGCCCGGCGGCGGGCCATGCGCCGCACGCCGATCGCCAGCGACACCGAAAGGGTCGCCGGCAGCCCCTCGGGCACCAGGGCGACCATCACCCCGAGCGCGAACACGAAGGCCGAGACCAGGGGCTGGCCGGTCTGCAGGCGCAGCGCGAACATGCCCGCACCGATCCCCACCGCCAGGGCCGCCACGCGCCGCGCCATGACCGCCACCTCGCGCTGCAGGGGCGTCTTCTGGCGCGGGGCCTCGTCGGTGAGCCGGAAGATCCTGCCGAACTCGGTCGCGGCGCCGATCGCGTAGACGACGGCCTTACCCGATCCGGACACGACCGTGGTGCCCATGAAGACACAGTTGCGCGAGTCCAGGGCGGTGTCCGCGGCGGTCGGCTCCCCGACCCGGCCGACGGCCGAACTCTCCCCCGTCAGCGGGGCGTTGTTCACCGACAGGCCGTGGGCCTCGACGACCCGGCAGTCCGCGGACACCGCGTCGCCCGCCTCCAGGACGACGAGATCGCCCGGCACGAGCGCGGCGGACGGCAGTTCCAGGCGTTCGCCGTCCCGCAGCACCCGGCAGGTGTGCGGCACCATGGCCTGCAGGGTCTGGGCGGTCCGCTCGGCCGAGTACTCCTGGACGAAACCGATCACGGCGTTCAGCAGGACCACGCCCAGAATCGCGAAGGCCAGCTGGAGGTTCCCCACGTCACGCGGGTCCTGCAGGGCATAGGCGAGGAACGTCAGCGCCGATGCCACGATCAGGACGAGTGCGAAGAGATCGGTGAACTGGGCCAGGAAACGCCGCCAGACTCCCCTGCGACGCGGGCGGGGCAGCTCGTTCGGTCCGTAGGTCTGCTGCCGTGCGTCCGCCTCGGCCGTCGACAGTCCGCGCGGCGAGCTGTCGAACGCCGTGAATACCTGGTCCGCGAGCAGCCGCGGCACCGGCGGGGCCGACTCACCGAGAGACAGGGCCGTGCTCGCCGTCCGGGCGGCGGGACGGGTCGGAGCACTCGCTGCGAGATGACTCGGCACCGGACCCCCAGGCTGTAGGACGACTCTGCCGTCCACCCTTCGCCAGGACGGACACGACCGCCATGGGCCACCCGGCCCTCGGTCGGGGCGGATCCTCCCTGGCCGCGCTCACTCACCCGTCCCCCGGCGCCGGATGGCCGCCCTGCGGCGGCGCCGCGCTCACGGCTCCAGCGGCTCCAGCCCGATCTCGACGCGCGGCGGCAGGCGCAGGGTGTTGTGCACCGTGCAGTGCGAGGCGACCGCCAGCATGGCCGCGTGGCGCTGGGCGGACAGGGCGGGCGGGGGAGTGATCGTGATCCGCAGTGATTCGACGCGGGCCGGTGGGTCGGCCGCCATCGTGAACTCCGTGTGCACCCGCAGCCCGCCACGGGGCAGACCGTGCCGCTTGAGGTAGCGGCCCGCGTGGAAGGCGACGCACGTGGCCAGGGACGCGGCGAACAGCTCGACCGGCGTGGGTGCCACGTCCGTGCCGCCCACCTGTGTGGGCTGGTCGACCAGGAGCCGGTGGCCGCGGATGTCGACGTCGTACGCGTCGCCGTGGCGATGGGTGACGTCGAGTCGGTACACGTCCGGGACATGCCCGTGCTGCGGGGTGACTGTCTCCGGTGCCGTGTGCGTCATGGCCGGACCTCCCTGGTCGGCTCGTCTGACGTGGTGAACTTGCGTAGGACTCGGAAGCCGGGAGAGTTGTGAAGAGCCGCAGCCGCACGCGGTGGCTCAGACCGCCGTCAGGTGGTCTTCGACCTTGAGCACGTCCGGGATGGCCGCCACCGCCTCGGTCAGCCGCGGCACCAGATCCGCGGCCAGTGAGCCGGTGAGCGTGACGACGCCGTAACGGACCTGCACGTGCACGCTGCTCGGATCGGCTCCCAGCTCGTCCCGCAGGACGTGGGAGACGACCTCCGTACGGATGGCGGAGTCGTCGCGGACCAGCGCGTGCAGCAGCTCGCTGCGGCTGACGACGCCCACGAGCCGCCCCTTGTGGTCGGTCACGTACACCTGCCTGATCCGGGAACGGGCCGCGGTACGAGCCGCCTCCACGACGGGGGTCCAGGGGTGGACGGTGAGTGCCGGTGCCGACATGAGCGTGGCGGCGGTGATGCCGGTGCCCCAGCTCCGCGACCGGCGGCCGAGCAGCTTGCCCAGCGTGCCGGTGCGTTCGTCCGCGGTGGCGACGGCGGACGCCTTCGCCAGGAGGTCGGACTCCGCGACCACGCCGATGACGCGCTGGGACGCGTCCACCACGGGCACGGCCCCGATCTGCTCGCGGGCCAGCATGCGGGCGACCTCCGCGAAGGGTGTGTCGGGGGTGACCCCCGCCGCGGTGCGCTTGGTGATGTGGCTGATCTGGAGGTCCGCGATCGTCGCGGGACGCTTGGCACGATGGGCCGCCGTGCCGGTTGCCCCGTGCGCGCGGGGCGACGGCTCGTCGGCGACTTCGCGCGCGTCGTGCGAGGCCATGGCCTGCAGATAGCGCACCATCATGTTCTGACGGAACTCCTCGGCGGGTTTGCCGGCTGTGGTGGGCACAGCACGGCGCGCCTCCGTCGCCGCCGCGCCGGCTTCCCGGGCCTCACGGTCGTTCATGGCAACCTCCCGTGGTCCGCGCGCGGAACGCGCCTCCTATGCTCACCATCCCCCCGACGCCCCGGGCGGCGACAGGGCCTCCCGGCCCCCTTCCGCAGGTCAAACGGCCCCTGTGGCATGTGCCCGCCTTTTTCGTAGCGTGGAAGGAGGCCACCAGCGGACGCCGTGGTCGGGCTCGGAGGTCGTCATGCCTGGATTCCGTGAGTTCCTCGCGCGCTTCCGGCCTGCCGGTTCCCCCGGTCCCGCTGTCGCGGGCGCCGTTCCCGCCGACCGGTCCCGCGAACTCACGGCCGAACTGGAGGCCCCGCTCGCCCTCCTCGACGAGGCCGTCTCCCAGGCCACCGCGATGCGTGAGACGGCCTCGCGGGAGGCCGTGGCGCGCCGACGCGCGGCGGCCCTGCAGGCCGAGTCGGTCGTGCGGGCCGCGCGAGAACGCGCGCAGGAGGTGCGGCGCGAGACCGCGGCCCGGCTCGGCGAGGAAGCCCGCACGCAGGGGCTGCGCGCCGACGCCGAGGCGGAGCTCGCCGTACGGGAGATGCGGCAGCGCGCGTTGGGCCGTACCCGCGCGCTGGCCGCGCGGCTCACGGCACAGGTCGTGGACGAACTGACCGGCCCGACCGGCACCGCGCCGGACGGCCCCCGACGGGAGACACCATGGGTGCCGGGTGGGTCGCGGGAGTGACCCGGGCCGAGGCCATGGCCGCCGCCCGCGCCGGTCCCACGACGGCGCGGCGGCTGACCACGGCACCCGCCCTGCCGGACGCGCTCCGGGTGCTCACCGCCACCCCGTACCGTCGCGGCATCGACGTGGAGGCGGGGATCGCCGAGGCTCAACGGGCGGTCACGGACGCCCTGGTGTGGCAGCTGCGCGTCCTGGCCGGCTGGCAGCCACGGCCCGGCTGGGCCGCGGTACGGCTGCTCGCGTCCGGTTTCGAGATCGCGAACACCAGGAGCCTGCTGCGGGCCATGGCCGGGGCGGCCCAGCCCCCGCCGTACCGGCTCGGAGCTCTGTCGACGGTCTGGCCGCGGCTGTCGCGGGCCGGATCTCCGGCGCGACTGCGGTCCGAACTCGCCGCCTCCCCGTGGGGCGACCCCGGATCCGAGTCGCCGGCGGCGATGATCACCGCCATGCGCTGGTCGGCGGCGGCCCGCACCGCGGTGAATCTCCCGGCGGCCGCCCGCTGGTCGGCGGGTGAGGCCGCGCTGCTGTGGGCGCGCGAGGTCTTCGTCGCCGACCGCCGGACGGTCACCCGGCACGCGACCGGACTGCTCGGCACGGCAGCCGTGAGCGCGCCGTCCTTCGCGGAGTTCCGCGCCCGCCTGCCGCGCACGGCCCGGTGGGCGCTGGAGGGCATCGACCGGCCCGAGGACCTGTGGCGGGCCGAGGCCCGCTGGTGGGGCGCGGTCGAGCGCGACGCCCTTCGCCTGCTGCGCGAGGCACGCTTCGACCTGGCGCCCGTCGTGGGGGCGGTGGCGGTGTTGAGCGTCGACGCCTGGCGCGTCCGGGCCGGCCTGGAGTGCGCGGCGTACGGCGGTCGGGCACGGGAGGCCTTCGATGAACTCCTGGGCTGACTCCCTGACTCCCACGCGCATGCGGAGGGTGGCCGTCGTCGCGCCCCGCGATGTCCTGCGCGACGCCCTGGTGTGCGCCGCCGACGCCGGCTGCGTCGAACTCGACACGGCGGTCGAGCCGGGCCACGGCACCCCCGGACCGGCCGCCCGCCGCCTCCAGACCCTCGGCTCCGGCCCCGTGCGCCCTCTGCTGTCCCCTACGGCACCCGACCTGGACGCGCTCCAGGCGGCGGGCCGGGCCGATCTCCTCATGGGCGAGGCCCAGCTCGAGGGCTATCGCGAGGCGGCGGTGCGCCACCACGCCGTCGCCGCACTGGCGGGGTGGTGCCCCGCAGGCGAAGTGCCGCGTCTGGCCGCCCGGTTGGCCGAGCTCGGAGGCGCCCTGGTGCCGCTGCGCGCACCGCGCGGCATCGACCCGCCGACCCGCCTGTACGACACCGGCACGGTCCGCCCGGCCGAGCTCGTCGGTGACAGCTCGCTCGGCCCCGCCGACCGCCGCTATCTGGACTTCGACAGGCGTTCGCACACGGCCTGGTGCACCAGGGGCGCGACGAACTGCGCACCCTGGACCAGACGATGGACCGCGCCTGGCAGGTGCTGCTTTCCCTCCCGCGCAGCCAACTCGCCATGCTCCCGGCCGACTTCCTCGACGCCCACGGCGCGACGGAAGGCGGGTGACGCCATGGCCGAGCTACGTGTCCCGGCCGGCCGGGCCGGTCGGCTGCGCCTGCGCCGCAGTCTCGACGCGGCCACGCGCAGGGCGGATCTGCTCGACCAGAAGCTGCGCGTCCTGCGCATCCGGCACGAGGAGTTCCTGCAAGCCGAACGGGACGCCCGGGCGCTCTGGTACGAGCGGCTGGCGCAGGCCGAGACGTGGCTGCGGCGCGGGCTCCTGCTGGGCGGCGAAGAGGCCCTGGAACCCCCGGACCCCGCCCGCCCCGCCGAACTGGCCGTCTCCTGGACGTCCACCATGGGCGTACGGCATCCCGGTGCCGTGGCCTGCACCGTACCGGCGCGGGGCCCGGACGATCCGGTGCCCGCCGACACCGCGCTCGTCCTCGCCGAGACCGCCTGGGCCGAGGCCGTACGGGCCGCCGCCGAGTACGCCGTGGCCCGTGCCGCGGCCCAGGCCGTGGGGGAGGAGGTCGTACGCACCCGGCGGCGGGTGCGGGCCCTGCGCCGCCACTGGGTGCCGCGTCTGGAGAGGGCACTCGCCGCCGCGGACCGGGCGCTGGAGCAGATCGAGCACGAGGACGCGGTGCGCAGACGGTGGGCGGCGCGGGCTCGGGGCGGCGACGGATGACGCCGATGGCCGGCAGCCGGGGACGGAGCCCTCAGGTCCCCGAGGGTGACGGTCGTGGCGTCGTCGCCGTGGGTGGAAGCGCGAGGTGGGCGGTGAACCAGTCGCGCGCCAGTTCCGCGACCTCGTCCAGGGCGCCCGGCTCCTCGAAGAGGTGGCCGGCCCCGGGGACGACGGCGATCCGGTGGTCGCAGCGCATCCAGTCGACGGCCAGCCGGTTCAGGCGCAGCACCCGGGTGTCGAGGGAGCCGACGATGAACAGTGCGGGGCCCGCACATGTGCCAGCGCGGCGGGCGCGGCCAGGTCGGGGCGACCGCCGCGGGAGACGACCGCCCGGACGTCCGGGTCACCCGCCGCGGCCTCCAGGGCGGCGGCGGCACCCGTGCTGGCCCCGAAGTAGCAGACGGGCAGGGCGGTCTCCCGGCGTACCCAGGTGGTGGCGGCACGCAGCCGCCCGGCGAGCAGCACGATGTCGAAGACGTTGTGCCGGTCGTGTTCCTCGTCCTCGGTGAGCAGGTCGAGGAGCAGCGTGCCGAACCCCGCCCGGTTCAGGACCTCGGCGACGTACCGGTTGCGCGGGCTGTGCCGGCTGCTGCCGCTGCCGTGCGCGAACACCACGACGGCCGTGGCCCCCGCGGGCCGCACGAACCGTGCGGTCAGTCGCACATGCCGGGTGGGAATCTCGATGTCCCCGGTTCCGGGCGGCGGATGAGCGGCGGGGGAGACGGGAGAGGACGCCGGAGGGTGGGCGGCCCGGTGCAGCAGGTCGGCCACCTCCGCGTCGGGGACCTGTGTGAAGTCCCGGTACCAGGCGCCGACCGAGCCGAAGAAGCGTGGTGAGGAGAGACAGACCACCTGGTCGGCCGCTCCCCGCAGACGGTCGACGGTGTGCTCCGCGCCGACGGGCACGGCGAGCACGACCCGGGTCGCACCGAGAAGGCGGACGACCTGGCACGCGGCCTCCGCGGTGGCGCCGGTGGCCAGCCCGTCGTCCACCACCACGGCCGTCCGCCCGGTCAGCGGGACGGGCGCACGGCCACGGCGGAAGCAGTCCGACTGCCGTCGCAGTTCGGCCCGTTGGGCCTGCTCCACGTTCTGCCGCTGCGCCGCGCCCAGGCCCGTCTGCTCGATCACGTCCTCGTTGAGCACGACGACCCCGTGCTCCGCGACGGCGCCGAAAGCCAGCTCGGGCTGCCACGGAACGCCCAGTTTCCGTACCAGGAGGACGTCCAGCGGAGCGCCGAGTTCTCGCGCCACCTCGAAGGCGACGGGTATCCCGCCCCTGGGCAGGCCCACGACGACGGCATCCTGGCCGCGCAGCCGCCGCAGCACGTGTGCCAGCCGGCGGCCCGCATCCGTACGGTCCTCGAAGCGCATGGTCACCGCCTCGTCTCGCTCAGAAGGGGAGAGGCCGCCCCGAGGGCGTGCGCAGGTCCTGCGGCTCCGGCTGACGCGGAGTCCTGGGGCGACGTGCTTCCTGTATGCGCTTCATGACCGCCGCCTCCTGCCGAGTGGTCCGCAAGGTGCCGGTGATCCCGGCGCCCTGTGCACCCCCAGCTTTGTTCCCGGCCGCAGGAGCCGCCATGAGGCCTTCGACCTCCGATCGTGGGCCGGAGCGGACCCTGCCGGACCCGATCGGCCCACCCGTGCACAGCGGGTCAGGGGGCCGCCCGGCCCGTGCCGGGAAGACGGCACCCGGCACGGGGTCAGCGCGCCAGCTCCTGAGCGATCCCCGCGGTCCAGGCGTCGATGGCGGCCCAGTCACGGAAGTCGCCGAACCGGCCGCCCATCAGACGGAACAGCAGGCGCCCGGTGAGGGGCAGCTGGTCCTTTGCGATGACACCCGAGAAGAGGCGATGGTCCCGGTACAGCAGCTTGCCGGGCAACCTCTCCATGATCATCGGTTTCTCCTTGGGCGCCACGCGCTTCCAGGGCCCCCGCAGGGCCGCCGGCATCCCGACGCTGAAGATCCACACCGGTCGGGAGCCGAGGATGTCGGCGTTGTCGCGCAGGAAGGCCTGGGCCGGCTCCAGCCAGGTCTGCTGGTGCACGGCGCTGCCGAGGACGAAGGCACCGTAGGCGTCGGCGTCCTCCACCGTCCGCAGATCCCTGGCCTCCGCGCGCAACCCGGACTTGTCGAGCCCGGCCGCCACACGGTCGGCGATCCCGCGGGTCGAGCCGTGAGTGGTCGCGTATCCGACGAGGACGTCCATGGATCTCACCTCATTCCGCTCGCCGGGGCCCCGTGGACCGCGTCCGGTCTCCCGGCAGGATGTCGGCCAGGCGACGCCGCTGCGCACCGGCCCGGCGCCACGACCGCCGCCGGCGAACCCTCGGGCCGGTAGGAGGCGGGCACCATGACCACGGGGACCGGGGCATGGCGCAGGCAGGCGCGGCCCACCGGCCCGACCGCGGGCAACTGCCACTGCTCGTGGGGTGCCCGTCCCAGGGCGAGCAGCAGGGCCCCGCGGGCCTGCCGGAGCAGGACGTGCGAGGGCTGTCCCTCCACGAGCACGGCACGGAAGCGGGGGCCGACGCGCTCGCCGAAGGCCGCGCGTACCGTCGTGGCGAGGACCTCGGCGGCCCGTTCCCGCTGCTCGGCGAGTGTGGGGCGCGCGGACGTGGGGGCGTACGGGGCCAACGTCGTCGCCGGTTGCCAGGCGTGCACGGCGATCACGTCGGCGTCGAGGACCCGCGCCTGTCGGACGGCCCAGCGCAGCGCGGCGCATGAGGCCTCGGAACCGTCGACGCCCACCACGATGCCCCTGCCCTCGGCGCATTCCATCACGGCTGCCTCCCTCGAAGGGCTCTGGTTTCACGGTGCCCCGCGCAGCGGTGCCGTCGCGTGGGCCGAGTGGCACCGGGTGGGTGACCAACGGGCCCTGCCCAGGACCGCGGGCTCACGTCCGCGGCCGGGTCGTCGCCGTCAGCCAGGACACCGCGCGGCTGACGTCGGCGAGGGTGACGATGCCGACGAGACGGCCGCCGTCGAGGACGAGGGCCCGCCGGTCCCCCGCCTCCAGCCGGGGCACCAGGTCCACGACCGGTTCATCGGGGGTCGCGACGGCGATGTCGGCCAGGGGGCGCATCACGTCGGCCACGGTGGTCGCCGAACGGGCCTGCAGGGGAACGCGGTTGATCAGCCTGACCGTGACCAGTCCGACCGGTGATCCGTTCGCGGAGACCACCGGGAAGGCGGAGTGACGGTAGGCGCCGAAGGGCCCCTCGGCCAGGAAGTCGGCGACGGTCGTCGCGGCCGGGACGGTGACCGGGTCGCGGGTCATCACCTGACGCACCGGCAGTCCCGCCAGGACGCCGCCCAGTTCGGCCCGGTGGGCCTCCTCGGTGGCGGCCGTGATCAGGAACCAGCCGATCAGGGCGGGCCACAGCCCTGACAGGTTGCCGCCGAACAGCACCGCGGCGAAGCCGGTGAACACCATGAACCAGCCCAGGGCCCGCCCCGCCGCCGAGGCGCTGCGCGTGGCCCGCACCGGATCACCGGTGCGATGCCACAGGAATGCCCGCAGCAGACGGCCGCCGTCCAGCGGAGCGGCCGGCACGGCGTTGAACACCGCCAGGACGACATTGATCGCGGCCAGCCAGGCGACCGCCTCCACGACCAGGCCGGAGGCGCCCAGCGCGTCCAGCCCCAGGGCCAGGCCCGTGAACGCCGCCCCCAGCGCGGCACTCGTCAACGGGCCCACCCCGGCGATGCGGAGCTCCGCCGCGGGGGTGGGCGCCTCGCTGCGCAGCCGTGCGACGCCGCCGAGCATCCACAGGGTGACGCCGTCGACCTGGACGTCGTTGCGCTGGGCCACGACCGCGTGCGCGAGCTCGTGGGCCAGCAGCGAGGCGAGGAAGACCAGTGCCGTCAGCAGCGCCAGGGACGCATAGGCCCAGGAGGAATGGCCCGGGTGGGCGTCCGGGAACCGTCCGTAGGCGAGCATCACCGTCACGAGCCCGACGATGACCAGCACACTCCAGTGCAGACCGACCCGCACACCGGCGATCCGTCCGAGCGGCAGGGTCTCCTTCATGGCGTTCTCTCCCGACGCGGAGGTCTCCTCGACTTCATTACACCGTCGCGCGGTTTCCGCGATCGCGGGCCGACCGGCCCGAGCCGGTGGGCCGGTCGGTCACACTCCGGGGCGGGTGGTCAGCCGGTGTCGCAGCGCCGGGGAGGCGCAGGTGAGGAGCGCGACGGCGTAGCCGGTGAGGACGGCCAGGTCCCGAGTGATCGCCCACAGGTCCCCGTCCCGCGAGAGCAGCGTCGTCCACGCGTCGACGGCCCAGGCCTGCGGGACCGCGTGCCCCGCGGCGCGCAGCCAGCCGGGCACCAGGGCCAGCGGCCACATGCAACCGCCGAGCATGCCGAGCCCGATGCCGAGCGCCGGACCGATGGCGTGCACCTGTTCCGGGGTACGGAACACGGCCCCGGCCAGAATGCCGGCTCCGGTGGCGACCGTCGCCCACACGGTGACCAGCACAGCGGCCGCGACCGGGTCGCCCCAGGGGGCCGAGCACTCCGTACGTCTCACCCGACCGGCCGTGCGGTGTCCGCGTGTTCCCGGCGAACGGTCATGGGGTTCTCCGTAACGTGTCGGGCGGCCGGGGCGTGGCCCTCAGGGCGCGAGGGAGAAGTAGTTCTCCTCCTCCTGGGTGAAGTGCAGCCGCAGTACGGTGTGCAGGCCGTACAGACAGGCCCGCAGGTCGTCCAGCTGTTCCGGGGGCAGCGCCCCGTCCGGGCCCGCCAGCGTGAGGTGGGTGGCGATGCGGCGGGCGAGCCGTTCGATCTCCGTGTGCGCGCGGCTCATGGTGGCCGTCGCCTCGGAGCCGCCCAGCGTCGGGGCGAGCGCCGGATACAACTGGTGCTCCTCGGCGTACTCGTGCGGCAGCAGCCGCTCCGTGAGCAGCCGGTGCACCTCGCCGACGGCGGCCAGGGAGTCCGGCCCCGCGCCGTCCGACAGCCGGTCCGCGGCATCCCGTACGGCGTCCAGGACGTCCTGCAGATCGTCGTGTTCCGCGGCGAAGCGACGGATCAGGGCCTCCGTCGACTGCGGCACCACCGGGCGACCCCGCCCGTCGTCGCGCAGGACCCGCAGCGCGTTGAGGATGACCGCGACGTCGATGCCCTCCTGCAGCAGTGCGCCCGCGGCCGGCGGGAGCAGCCCGAAGGCGGCCGCGACCATGGCGGCGAGCGACAGCAGCATGCCGCCGAGCGCGCTCTGTACGGCGATCCGCCGGGCTCGTACGGCAATGGCCCCGGCGTCGGCCAGGCGGTCCACCCGATCAGTGGTCAGCACGATGTCGGCCGCCTCCGAGGAAGCCGTGGAACCCCGCGCGCCCATCGCCACGCCGACGTCCGCGGCCGCCAGGGCGGGTGCGTCGTTGACGCCGTCTCCCACCATCACGGTGACCGCGTGCTCCCGCTCGGCCCGCACCACGGCGACCTTGTCGGCGGGGGTGAGGCCGGCCCGCACGTCGTCGAGACCGAGGACGGCGCCCACCTCGCGGGCGGGCGCGGCACGATCGCCGGTGATCATGACGAGCCGTTCGATGCCCGAGGCGCGCAGCCGGCGAAGGGTACGCGGCGCGTCCGAGCGCAGCGGATCACGCAGGAGCACGGCACCGACCGGAGCGCCGTCCTCGGACAGCCAGGCCACGGCCGCCCCGTCCAGCAGGGCCCGGTTGTCCACCGACCTTGCCCAGTCCGGCGGTGGGGCGTCCTCGGCACGCCGGCCGATCGTCATCCGGTGCCCGGCCACCGTCCCGGACGCACCCCGCCCGGGCTCCTCCGACATGTCCGAGGGCACGGACAGGTGCAGGCCGCGCTCACGAGCCGCGTCGACCAGGGCCCGTGCCAGGACGTGCGGCGAGTACTGGTCGAGCGAGGCCGCGAGCCGCAGCACCTGGGCCGGCCGCCGGCCCGGCGCGGCCACCACGTCGAGCACGCGGGGGTGGCCCCCCGTCAGCGTGCCCGTCTTGTCCAGCAACAGCGTGCGGGCCCGGCCGAGGGTCTCCAGCGCCCCTCCGTCGCGGACCACGACACCGAGCCGGGAGGCCCGGGACAGACCGGAGACCACCGCCACCGGCGCCGCCAGCAGCAGCGGACACGGTGTCGCCACCACCAGCACCGCGACCGCCCGTACGGCGGAACCGCTGATCAGCCAGGCAAGACCGGACACCGCCAGCGACAAAGGCAGGAACCAGGCCGCGTAGCGGTCGGCCAGCCGCACCACGGGGGCCGATTCCGCGCCCGCCTGCCGGGCCAGCCGGACGATCCCGGCATAGGTGCTGTCCTGCTCGGTCGCGGTCGCGCGCAGCTCGAAGGCGCCGCCCGCGTCGACCACACCGCTGCGCACCGCCTCGCCCCGTGCACGCTTCACCCCCAGGGGCTCGCCGGTGAGTGCGGACTCGTCCAGCACCGCGGCCGTCGAGGCCACCCGGCCGTCCACGGGCACCACTTCACCGGGCCCCACGACCACCAGGTCACCGACGGCGACCTCGGCCGCGGCGACCGTGCGCACGCCGGACCCGGTGCGGATCCGTGCCGTGCGCGGCGCGCGTTCCAGCAGGGCCCGCAGGTCGCGCGAGGCGCGCCGCTGTGCCGCCGCCTCCAGGGTGCGGCCGGAGGCGAGCATCAGCGCGATGAGCGCTCCGGCGAGATACTCGTGCACGGCGAGCGTCCCGCCGAGCGCGAGAACCGCGATCACGTCGACGCCGGCACGGCCGTGCCGCAGGGTCTCCAGTACCCAGCCGATCGCCGGGACCACGGCGGCCGCGGTGCCGAGGGCCCAGCACAGATCGGCGAGCCCGGGAGCGCCTGCCAGTCGGAAGACGCCGCCCGCGACGAGCGCGGCGGTGGTCAGACACAGCAGGACGGACTCGGGCGTCGGCGGCACGAACAGCGCCGTGAACAGCCGGCGCAGCTGCTTCGTCGCGGTGACACGGTCCATGACGGGCCTCGCTCCTTCGGCCGGTGCGGCTCAGTCGTGCGGGACGACGGCGACGGGACACGGCGCGTGGTGCAGGACCGCGTGCGCGACGGGACCGAGCCGCCATGCCAGCGGCGACGGGTGACGTCGGCGGCCCACGACCGTGAGCATGGCGTGGGCGGAGGCGGTGAGCAGTACCTGAGCCGTGACACCGCTGGAGACGTACTCCACCACGTCGACGTCGGGGAACTTCTCCCGCCATGGTGCGAGTGCCGCGCCCAGGCGGCCGTGTTCGTCCGTCTCGTGGCCTTCGTCGGAACCGCCGAGGTGCGCGGGTGTCACCAGGGGCGCCTCCGGCAGCGCGCGGACGACGCGCACCCGTGCGCCCCGCGCGTGCGCGGAGGTGAAGGCGAACTCCAGCAGCGGATCGTCGCCCGGTCCGGACTCCTGTACGCCGACGACGATCTCGCGCCGGTCGGTCGCGGCACGGCGGCCCCGGCCGGCCTCCACGGCGGGCTCGTCCGCCCGTACGGTCACGGTGGGGCACCGGGACAGGCCGAGCACGTGCAGGCTGGTGGAACCGAGCAGGAAGCCGGCCGCCGAACCGTGCCCGCGTGAGCCCAGAACCAGAAGCGACGCTCTGTCGCTCGCGTCCACGAGGGCTTGCGGCGCGGGTACCGAGACCAGTTCCGTGACCAGGGTGAGGTCCGGGTGGCGGTGCAGCAGCTCGGCCTCCACCCGCTGCAGCACCTTCCCGCCGTGCCGCTGCAGGCCGAGGGCCTCCTGGCCGACGGGCACGTCGAGCGGCCGGGCGGTCCACGAGTGCAGCAGCAGCACGGGCAGCCGCCGGGCCACGGCTTCGCGCCCCGCCCACAAGGCGGCCGTCACACTTGCGGGGGAGCCGTCGAGCCCGACGACGACAGGGCCGGTCATGACACACCTCCGGAGCCGGCGCGACGGATGTCGCACACTGTGTCTCCCACCACCAGGCTGGCCGCCCCACGAGCTGCGGGGGAGGGCCGGTCGGTGCGCCATTGGGCCCGTACGGCCCACTGCGGCCGGGTGCCCGCCG
>Ga0182008_10001201_pt1 | contig 17854 bp, 13 predicted proteins | sample Sormic07211129_1_FD_120482 | JGI IMG/M metagenome (GOLD analysis project Ga0182008, IMG submission 120482) | Rhizosphere microbial communities from Sorghum bicolor, Mead, Nebraska, USA - 072115-129_1 metaG | ecosystem: Host-associated > Plants > Roots > Rhizosphere | place: USA: Nebraska...
ATCTGAACCTGCTGCTGACCCTGGACGTACTGCTGGCCGAAGGCAGCGTGGCGCGGGCTGCCCAGCGCCTGCATCTGAGCCCCTCGGCCATGAGCCGGGCGCTGGCCCGCCTGCGCCAGGCCACCGGCGACCCGCTGCTGGTGCGCGCCGGGCGCGGCCTGGTGCCCACCCCTCGGGCCCTGGAGCTGCGCCAGCGCATCGGCCAACTGGTGGCAGACGCCCAGGCCACCCTGCGCCCGGCCGAGCAGATCGACCTTGGCCGCCTGCAGCGCACCTTCACGCTGCGCAGCCGTGATGGTTTCGTCGAGAATTTCGGCCCGGCGCTGGTCAGTCGCCTGCGGGCTGAAGCGCCCGGGGTGCGGGTGCATTTCGTACCCAAGCTGGACCGCGACAGCCAGCCCCTGCGCGATGCCAGCGTCGACCTGGAAACCGCGGTGATCGACGCCGACACCAGCCCCGAGTTGCGCACCCGGGCGCTGTTTCGCGATCGCTTTATCGGCGTGGTGCGCGCCGGCCACCCCTTGAGCCGGGGGCCGGTAACCCTGGATGCCTACGTGGCTGGCGAACATATCCTCGCCGCCCACCAGGGCCATGCTCATGGGCGCATGGACGAGGCCCTGAAAGCCCTGGGCCTGGAACGGCAGATCGTCACCCTGGTCAGCGGTTTTTCCGCCGCCCTGGCCCTGGCCCGGGGTTCGGACCTGATCGCCATGGTGCCCGAGCGCCACACCAGCAACCTGCGGCACGGCCTGCACGGTTTCAGCCTGCCGGTACCCCTGCCGGAGATGACCATCTCCCTGCTCTGGCACCCGCGCATGGAGGCCGACCCGGCCCATCGCTGGTTGCGCCAGGTGGTGCATGAGCTGTGCAGCCAGAGCGCCCTCCCCGACCATCAGCCCGGCTGATCCACAACTTCATTAGCGAGATCCTGCATGTCTTCCAGCTCCCTGCGCCTGCTCTCCCTGAATCACCTGCCCGCTGCCGCCGCGTTGCTCTGGGGGCTGTCCCTGGCAATCGTCCGGGCCTGGCAACCGATAGATTATTTCTGGGAGAACTTCGCCGCCTACTGGCTGCCCCAGGGGCTGATTCTCGGCCTGCTGCTGTGCACCCGGCCCACGCCGGCGCTGTTCACCGGGGTGGCCCTGGCCCTGGCCGCGCACCTGCAACTGTTCTGCCTGTGGATCAGTTCCCCGGAGGGTGCCTTGGGCTGGCTGTTCTATCTGTTCGACTTTCCCGGCGCGCTGATCGGCGCCGCCATCGCCCGCTTCCTGGCCACGCGTGTGGCTCCCGGCAAGCCGTTGATCAATGGCCTGCTGGGGCTCGGCTGGGTGTCCTTGGGGCTGTTGCTGAACTTCAAGCTGATGATGTACAGCCAGGTCTGAAACGGGCCGGCGAATGCGGCCCGAGGGGACTGAAACCCGCCCGGGCCACCGACGGCCCGGGCAGACAATGCCTCAGTGGTGGCCCTGGCTGAGGTTCGACAAGCGCCCGGACAGGGCCTGCATGGCCTCGCTGACCTTGTCCAGGGCCTGGGCGTCCCGGGCGTTGTCCTCGCTGATGCCGTGGATGCGCACCGCCAGTTCGTTGATCTCCTGGGTCACGTGGCTCTGCTGCTGGGCCGCCACGGCAATCTGCTGCGCCCGCTGGGAAATATCGTCGAAGCTGGTCACCGTGCTGGACAGCGCATCCGATGCACCGGACGCCTCGCCCACCGCCTGGCGGGTTCGTGTTTCGCCGGCCTGGATCGCCTGCACCGCCTGACGCGAGGCCTGCTGCAAGTCGTTGATCATGCCGCTGATCTCGTTGGCCGAGGTCTGGGTGCGGCCGGCCAGGGTCCGCACTTCGTCCGCCACCACGGCAAAGCCCCGGCCCTGCTCCCCGGCCCGGGCCGCTTCGATGGCGGCGTTCAGCGCCAGCAGGTTGGTCTGCTCGGAGATCGCCTTGATCACATCCAGCACCGCGCCGACCTGCTGGCTGTCCTGCTCCAGGCGCTGGATCACTGCCGCCGCCTCGGCCATTTCCGCGGACAACTGCTGGATCGACTGGCTGTTGGCATCGACCTTGTGCTGGCCCTCCTGCACCACCACCAGGGACTGGCGCGCGGTGTCGGCGCAATTGTTGGTGTTCTGCGCCACTTCCAGGGCACTGGAGGACATCTCGGTGATGGCCGTGGCCAACTGGGTGTTCTCCTGGCGCTGCTGCTCGGCACGCTGGGCCAGGGTGCTGCTGAGTTGACCCAGGCGCGCGGCTTCGTTCTGCAACTGCCGGGCTTCGCTGGCGATCTTCTGCAGCATTTGCCGCAACTGCCCGGCATAGCGGTTCACCGCGGCGCGCAAGGCGCCGATCTCGTCGGCCCGGGCGACGTGCAGCTCGGCGTTGTCGCTGGCCTGGCCACTGCCCAGGGCATCGATCTGCCGGGTGGTTTCTTCCAGTTGGGCAATCAGCTTGTGCCCGGCCAGCCAGGCAAAGAACAGCAGCAGCGCCAGCAACGGCAGGAGGAACAGCAGGATCTCGGTGGTCATGGCCCGGGCCAGGCCGGTGACCTTCTGCTCCGGGGTCACCAGGCCGATGGTCCAGCCGCTGCCGGGCATGCTGAACAGGCTGACCCGCGCCGCTTCCTGCAAGCGCCCGTCCTCGTCCAGGTCCAGGCTGCGCACCTGCCCGGTCGGTGCCGGCTTGGCCAGGGCCTCGGCCACCGGAAGCAACCAGGGTTGCTGCTTGCTCAGGGCGTCGAAGCTGAGCATCTGGCCCCCGCCGCCGGCCTGGGCATCAGGGAAATACAGCACGTTGCCGGCCTGGTCCAGGGCGAAGGCATAGCCGCCGGTGACCGCCCCCTGCTCCTTGAGGAAGCGCGCCAGGTCGTCCAGGCGCAGGTCGATGGTGGCGACCCCGGCAAAGGCACCGTCCTGGCGATAGGGCACGCTGCAGGTGGTCATCGGCACCTGGGTCACCGGGTCCTGGTAGGCCTCGGACCACAGGCAACGGCCCGGCGCGCTGTTGCGGGCGCCGGTATACCAGGCTTCATGGTGATAACCGGCGCTGCCGGCGGCGTTGTAGTCATCTGAGAATGCCAGGGGCCCGGCATCGCTGCGGGCCCAGAAGAAACTGCGGCGCTCCACGCCGGGGGTGAAGGCACTGGGTTCTGGCCAGATGCCGCCCCCGGCGATCGCCTTGTCGCCTTCATGGTCGATCACCTTGGGCAGGGTAGCCATGACCAGCGCCTGCTCCTTGGGCAGCCCTTCCAGCAGGTGGGCCATGCTCGCGGTCACCCCTTCGATGCCCGCCAACTGCAACGCCAGCTGGCGAACGATGGCGCTGCCGGTCTGCTCGATCAGTGCCGAGCTTGCCTCCACCACTTTGGGCTGCCCCCGTAAGGTCATCACGGCAAATACCGCCAGCGCCGTGAACAGCAACAGCAACACACTGCCGAGGGTCAAACGATGAGACAGACGAACCGGTAGCAAGGCCATGACGAACTCCATATCAATAGGCATTCAGAGCTTATCGACCGGATGCAGGGTCCCTTGAACAAAGAGTGATGCCGCTGGCATTTTTCGTGCCCTCGGGAAACCATGGTCCACGTTTGACGAATGGGCTCAGTCCTATCCCGCCACACTCGTGAATCATCAGAGCCAGGTAAGACTGAAAACCGTCGGCACCGCCTGACGTCGATAGCCTCCTGAAGGCCCTTCGGCACTCCATTTGCAGCCAGGTACAGCCCAGGGTTGCCTGCACGCTGAAGCGATAGGCCTGCATCAGGCCAGCGAGCACCGCCCCGACACCGGTCATACCACCTCGTTTTTTGAGCAGTGACTTCACCGAGCCAGAAGTCATGCCTTGGCGTTCAAAGGCAACTCAAGTTCGGCGATCAGGCCGGCTATCGCTGAACTCCAGGTCCGTTGCTCCGAAAGGGTCATTGCCAGCTCTTCCGCCCTCTTGAACGTCGACTCACGGTCCATCAACGCTGCTTCAATCGCATTGGCCCAAGACTCAGCATCTACCGCCACGTCACGGGTAATGGGCACAACATGTCGCGCCGCCTGCTCCTTGGAGAGAATTTCCTTGAGCAACTGCCCCAATCCACTTTCTTCGGAAATCAATACAGGTGTGCCGGCAATGATCGCTTCGAGCCCTACCAGTCCGAACCCCTCGGCTCTGGATGGCATCAAAAGCAGGCTGGCCCGGCGCAGGTCGGCCTCCAATCTCGTGGGATCGACGGTGTAAGGCCGTACCAACACTTCCAGGCCTGGCGCCGCCGCCCATTCAAGGATTTGCTCTCGGGTTTCGTCGCCAGAACCCTTCGGCGCGCCTCGGACTATCAGTTCCAGGTTTTGTGCAACTCGCGCCTTGCGAACAACCTTTCCCATGGCCTGAGCAGCGATATCCAACCCTTTGATATTGGCGTCTTCCATACGCCCCATAGTCAGCACCGCCCATGGCTGGCCCAATGGGGGCTGGCGCGGCACGCCACTCTGGCGATCAAAGCCGGGGTCCAGCCTGACAGGAGACGGCAAACCCTCGGCATCCAGATCCCGCAGGAAACGCCCCTGCAACCGTGGACCGATAGTGACCACACGAGCAGCGTTGCGTGCCAGTTCCAGCTCGATGCGCGTGCGCTCTTCGGCACGCTGACCGGCATCATCCTCGCGCCCCCCTTTCAGCCACTCGATTTCATCGGGCGCCATGTGCACAAAGTGCAGGCGCCGCGCTTGGGGAAAGTGGTCCGTTGCCAAAACACTCGCAGCCGGGCCGGTGACACGCCCATGGCCAATAATGATGTCTGGAGTGAAGCCCGCAGGCAGTTCGGGGCGCCGAGTCAATGCTTCGTGGGGCTCCTGACCAGGCGTCGAGATGGGAGCAAATACCGTGACTCCCTCCTCGTTAATAGACGGGCCTGAACCCGGCTCAACCACGCATACCACTCGCGCACCTTGGCGAACAAAGGCCAGACAGAGATTTCGATTGAGGGTACTCAGGCCTCCCCGGCCGGACTGCCATTCCGTGGCTATGGCCAGTACCGACAGCGCATTGCTTTTCGACTGAGTCACTGAATGCGTGCTGGCATGATGCTGCGGCAGCACCGGTGGACCGAACTGCGGGCGATACATGTCTTGCTCAAGGCCTGTCAGGGCTTTGGGGAGAATAGGAGCCACCAGCCCGGGATTGGCTTCACCGATTGTGCCGATACGATGATCCCACTCCCGCAACAAGGCCGCCCGGATGCCACTGAGCATAGCGGGAGGTGGAGTGCCGTTCATGTAAATCGAGTAGTGTTTCGCGGCGGCGGTATAGTCATTGCACTGAGTTGCCACCAAACTGATCAACCACTGAACACCACTACGCACTTCTGGACGGAAGGCATTCGGGTATTTAGCCAGAGCAGTCCTCGCTGACTCTGGATCGGCCGCGCCAAGGTGACCTAATACCTCACGACTGCAAAGATGAATGTACTTGGGGTACTCAACCCGGTACGTGGCAGCCAGCGCAGCGGCCTCCGCCCAGCGCCCTGCGTGCTCCAATATGATCACGTCCAGCAATGCAACCTGGAGGGTAAAACTTCCGAGCAGGACAATGTCAGCTCTGATTTTTTGCAAAAGCTGCTGATCACCTGTTGACGCGGCACAAAGGATCGCTTGCTCAATCAGACGCTGATTACTTGCCTTTGCGGTCGCGGCTCCGGTAACAAGAACATTCACAGCTGGAGTCGGACGGCCCAGATTAGTCAGGCATGCCCCCCAAAACTGATAGACCGCAAAGAGATTTTTGTCTGGAGCAACTCTTTTAGCTCCCTCTTCGGCGGCAAGTACGGCCGCCTCAAGCCCCTCAACCGAGAGAATGAGCTTTGCCCAAAGCACCCATGGATGACTAAAGTCCTGATCCCGCGTAGCCCGCTGTGCATGGGGCAAGGCTCGCGCAGCATCTCCAGGCAAGTCGCGCCCCTTCAACAAGTTCGCATAGGTGAATTCAATGCCGGCAGGCCCGGGCTTGAGCAAAAAGACCTCAAGCAGCGAGATAACGCCATCGCGTTCGGCCGTGCTGGTGGGCGTTCGTGCGGACCAGCCGAACGTTGAGACAATATATTCCTGAAGCGGAAGCAGCGAAGTATTCAGCTCATCTGGCGCATTGGCCTGAAGCAAATGAAAACGGACACCTGAAAGTCGCAAGGCAATATCGGCATCGCGAGTTGATCGATTCAGCGCGAGCCCCAGAGCCCTGGCATGCCACCGACCAGCACGTAGATGAGCCTCCCTGAAGGCCACCTCCTGAGCTCGCAGCTTGGGGCCGAGCGTTTCGCGCACTGCCGGATGTATATCGTAGCGGCTACCTTTGGCTCCCAATAGATAGCGACTCTGGAGTTCCTCGGACAGGCCCGCTGAATCCGATCCGGCGACTGCAGCGATCAATCCCCAAGGCGCTGGATCGGGTAACACAGTCAACGCCTCTAGTAGCACACTCGCCTTTGGGGTAAGACCTTCGGCTGCCCGACGTACCAACTGACGCTCCAGCGCCGCCACCAACGCAGGATCAACCGGACCCTCGGGCGTGGCTTGAGCAGGGCCTAGCATGTCATCCAGGACATGAGTACGCAGGAGGTTGCCTAGCAAACGCAAGGCTCGGGGATTACCGCCCAGACGCCTGGCGACCTCGATACGCCTGGCCACGGGAAATTGCCCATCAGGATCGGTAGTACCCAAGGCATCCAGGACCATCTGTATCTGCTCATCGACAGAGGCTGGCGCGGTCAGGAAAGCCTGGTGGAACGGTTCAGTCCAATCGGCAGAGACCTCACGATTGGACACCAGCCAAAGACACCCTTCGTCTGCTACGCGAGTTCCCAGGCGGCCGAAGACATTACGCCACGCAGCAATTGGCAACGCAGAGCCCGGTTCCAGCAATCGCTGGAACTCATCAACCACCAGTAACCCGCCGCGCCTGAATACCTCCCGAGCCACTTCAGCAAATGTTGAACGCTGTTCACAGACACTCACCAGTTGCTCGTCAGCGCAGTCACGTAGTTCCTGAATCACCAGGGACTTCAGTTCCTCGTCGGTCGACAATGCCGCCTGCGGCACCTCGACATGCAACGCCAACCCTCCTCTAGCCCGCGCCCTGGCAACCAGTGGGCGCACCAGACGGTCGGTTTTGCCAATACCCGAAACCCCGGTAATCACCGCAGCGGCCCGCCGCTCCACTTGCCAGGCATGCCAAAGCTCCTCGGCAACAGCTTTGCGGTGCGCACCGGTCAATCCATGTAGATCTGTTGATTCGCTCATTACACTCGGCCTGGAACGTTGATCGTTGACAGCAATTCCGGACGACAGCGATTTGAGCAAAGGCAGGCGCGCAGAAACGGTTGAATCTAACAGAAGGCGGCATAGAGCCATAGCGTGTTGCGCGCCTTGAGATGCTGATCAAGACGTGCCGTGCTCAGTCCTGCTTGGCGCCCATGTACAGCTCGAAGTTCTCGATGTAGTCCGTGAGGTTCTCTTCCATCATCAGACGGAACTCCTCGACGAAATAATCCACCGCCTGCTGCTTGGCCGCCGCCAGCTCCTGGGCATTGCGGCACCCGCAGGCGCTGACCCAGGCGCTGAAACGGGAGTTGGCGTACATCAGCGACGCGCTGGCCTTGCCCCGGCTGCTGTCAGCGATATGGGAGTTGGCCAGCTCGATAACGGCGTCGGCGCGGTTGTAGAAATCCTGGTCGGTGTCATTGGCCACGGGGCGTTCCTCTGGCGGAGTGGGGAAAATAAAGCGCCGGAGTATAAGAGTTTTGTCCTCCTGCACCGACTACTTTCATCCCCAGGCCGCAGAAGCCGGGCTGCCGGCGAAGCGGCCCGTGAGCCTTGCACCCGGCTGGCAGCCGCTTTCGCTGGCAAGCCAGCGCCTACAGATGGGTGGGCGCCGGCAAGGCTCGCAGCTGTTCGGCCAGCAGGGCTTCACTCTTGCCCTGGGACAGCACAACGCTGTTATTGGCCGCTTGCAGCGCCTGTTGCAGATGGTGCTCACCCCGCTGCCGGTCGCCTTCAAGAATGGCTTGCAAGGCCAGGCAGCGCGGTCGCAGCCAGGGTGCGTTCCAATCCACTTCGGCGCTCATCGGCGTGTTGTTCAGGGGCGCGGCGTCACGCTGCTGCAAAGCGCGGCAGAACGCCAACTCGCCCCTCAACAACTCGATCAGGCCACTCATGCCGTTCAGTTGCGCCGACCGGGCCGCCAGCAATTGATCCAGTTCCTGCTCCATCTGCACCGCGGCCGGCCAGTCGCCCTGGTCCTGCAGGGCATTGAGGCGGCAGCCGAATGCGACCAGGGGCCCGGGCATGGGGCCTTCGGCCAGGCGCTGAAGATCGTCCACCGGCAATTGTGCGCTGGGCACCCCGGCCACGGTCAGGGCCAACAGGCGTGCCTGGGCCAGCTCCGGACGCTGATCGTCGCGATGCCGGTACCAGCCCAGCAGGAGCATGCCGTCGCTGGGCAATACCCGCCAGGCAGGCATCAGGTTACCCACCCCCATGGCCAGATTGATCACGGCAAACGCCAGGGCAATGGCCCCCGGCACCCCGGGCCAGGACAGCCCAAGCGCCAGGGAAGCGCCACCCACCAGCAGATTCAGCAGCGGCCCGCACAGGACCACCAGCATCCACTGCTGCCGCAGTGGCCGTTGCAGATTGCTCGCGGCAATCACATAGCCGCCCAGGCGATTGCGCTTGAGCTGCGGTGCCCAGCGCACCCGCCAGCCGCACCGCAGCACCTGGATCTCCACGGCGGCCACCCGTACATGCAACACCGGCATCGCGCACCCGCGTGCCCCCAGGTAATGCCCGCCCTCATGCACCACCAACGCGACAACCCCCAACAGCGAAGCCAGGAACATCGCCAGAAAGGGCTGCAACCCGGACTTGATGGTGAACCCCAGCACCAGCGCGGCGATAAACCAGCCACTGAGCAGCACCAGGCGCTGCACAATCGTCAGCAGAGTGTTCAAGGCCTTGAGCCAGGTGTTGCCATCCATCGAGTACGTCCCTGAGAGAAAACCGACACTGAACCGGGCGCGCAGACTGCCAGCTTCGCCCCAGGAAACTCAACCGCTGATTCACCTCTCTATCACCCCACCTCCTAACCGCAGGAGCCGGCTTGCCGGCGAAGGGGCCCTTGAGCCCTGCATATGTCTGGCGGATGCTTTCGCTGGCAAGCCAGCTCCTACGACGCGGGGCAGAGTGCCCCTCTCCCATCAATATCAAAACCCACCGTAGGAGCCGGCTTGCCGGCGAAGGGGCCCGCGAGCCCTGCATACGGCTGGCGGTCGCTTTCGCTGGCAAGCCAGCTCCTACGAGGATGCGGGGGGCCAGTGGCGGGCCAGGACCGCGGCGATGCGCGGTTCGCGGTCGATGCGTTGCAGCAGGACAAGAAAATCGGGATGGCTATCGCGCAGGTGCTCTCGCGCACCGGACCAGCGCGACACCACTGCCGCCTGGATATCCAGGGCACCCGGCGCCGCACCGCCGAAATATGGTCGCGACGCAAACTGCTCGGCGAACAGCCCCCAGCTGCGATACAGGCGCTCGGCCGCGGCGGCGCGCACCCGGGCCTTGAGCGGTTCGTCGGGGTCGCTGATCCAGCGTTCCGGGTAGTCGAGGATGCCGATGGCCGAATAGCAGTTGGCGGCGATGTACACCAGGCCGCGTATCACCTGGGCCCGGGCTGACGCTGGCGCAGGCAGCAACCCGGAGTCGGGAAACTCCAGGCCCAGGTGGATCAGGATCGCCGCGCTTTCGGTGAGGATGCTGCCATCGGGCAGTTGCAGGGTGGGAATCTGCAACAGCGGATTGAGCCGTGCCAGGGCCTCGCGCCCGGGGCTGTCCTCCCAGGGCGCGGCCTCGATGCGGCGGTAGGCCAGCTGGCAGTACTCCAGGGCGATCTCGACGATGGCCGAGCCGGTGCCCTGGCTTCCATACAGGTGATACATGGCGACAACCTCCTTGATGACCCGGGCCCATTAGCCCTTTCACGACAGGGCGTGGCATTGCACCTGCAGTACTTGCTCGCTCAGTGGCCGCGCCTCGATCCGCACCGGCAAGAATGCCTCGATCACCCGGATATTGCTCTGCAGGTGCTCGGTCATGCACGGCGTGGTGAAGCTGCCGCCACCGGCCAGGGCCATGGGCAGCAACAGTTGATCGGCCAGGTGTTCCGCCACTGCGGCACCGGAGTCCAGCCAGTCCCGGGCCTGATCGATGGCGCCGTCGGCGACCTTCTCCGCCCGCAGGCTGTTCTGGCCGAAACCGCAAAACAGCTCGGTCAGGTGCTCGAAGGCGAACTCCAGCAGCAGCACATTGCCCGGGCCGTACTCTTCATCCAGCAGCACCGGGGTGAGCTGCTCGCGAGGCAGTTGCAGGCGATCGTGCACCCGGCGCAACTCGCGTTCCGCCACATGCTCGGGCAGGCCCGCGCTCAAGGCCCAGGCTCGACTGCCGAGCAATGCTCCGCGCTCTTGAAGATGCAAGGGTTGCAGCTCCGAAGGCTGGATAAAGGCCTCCAGCTCGCCACCGCCGGCCGGGACAAAACCATGGCGCAGCAGCTGCAGTTCCACCCGCCCGCCCATGCGCCGCAGTTGCGGGAGCCAGGCCTGCTGGAGGAAATCCACCGGCGGCGCCAGGGGGTTGTGGGTGCCGCCGCTGATGCTCACGCGGCTCGGCTGCGGCGCTCGCAGCAAGGCCGGCAGCAGGGTCTGCAGCACCAGGGTGCAACTGCCGGCGGTGCCGATGGCGAAGCGGTAGTCGCCGCCGCGGATCGGCCCCGGATCGAAGCTCAGGACCTGGGAGCCAAGCTCGGCCCCAGTGCTTCTGGCGCCACATACCTGGGCCGCCGCCAGCACCGCGGTCAGGTGCTGGCGCAACAGCCCCGGGCGGCTGCGCCGGGCGCGAATATTATGGATACGCAGGGTCTTGCCGGTGAGCATCGACAGGCTCAGGGCGCTGCGCAGTACCTGGCCGCCGCCGATGGCGCCGTCCAGTTCGATTACATCCTGTTTCATCACATTCCTCAGGCGTAGTGCCGGACCGTTTCCCGCAGGTAAGCGTCCAGCAACGCGTTGTCTTCATGGGTACGCGCCAGTTTCGGCACCGGGCGTTCCAGCTCGGCGGCGATAAAGGCGTGCAGTGCCGGGCGTCGCGGTCCGTAGGCGGACTCGTCGGCGCAGCGTTTCAAAACCAGCAGCTCGGCCACCTCGTCCAGCAGTGGCTGATGGTCGACGGTGGTCAGCAGGTCGGCGAAGGTCATCGGCGGTCGGCCGCGCCCCTGGTCGATCCAGCGCACCGCGAGCAAGGGCCGCAGGACGTAGAAGTACTTCTTGAAGCGCACGCTGTCGCCTTGCAGGTAACCGCGAAAGTTCTTCCTGGCCATCGACAGATAATGGTTGCGCGCCGCCGGCGGGCTGTAGAACGCCTCGGCCAGCTCGCGCAGGCGCTCGGCGGCGGTCGGTTCGCTGCGGTACACCAGGGGCGAATCCAGCCATTCCAGCAGGGTCGGGTTGGACTTGCGCAACAGCCCCAGGGTCTTGCGCAGTTCCCAGCCGCTGATGTCCAGCTCGTCGTCCAGGGGCCGCTCGATCACGTCGCGCCCAGCATCCACCTGGATGAACCATTCGGGCTTTTCCACATAGACGAAACGCACGTCGTAATCACTGTCGGTGGAGGCAAAGCCCCAGGCCCGACTGCCGGATTCACAGGCATACAGCACCTGCACATTGCGCTCGCGCTCGATCCGCGCCAGCTCGGCCAATACCCGTTCGCGCATGGCGCTGCTCAGGGGATGGCGCTCCAGATGTTCCATGATCCTTTTCCTTGTTCAATCCGTGGCGCTGGCGGCCAGCACACTCAGGGTCCGGCGCACGGGGTTCCACACCGTCAGGCACCAGACGCCCCACCACTCCAGGCCTTCGTCGAAATATTCACTCCAGGGCAGCAGATGCGGGCCCATGGCCGGGGCCTGACAATCCAGCTCCAGGTCGCCCACCCAGTTGATCACCTGGGGCTGCTGCTGGAGATCGAGCCCCAGCAGGTCCAGCCATTGGCCGTACACCTGGCGGGCCTGCTCGGCCCCACCCGGGAAATGCAGCCCGTACGGTGGCTGGCAAAACGCCCGGTACAAGGCCCAGTCCTGCTGCTCCGGGTCTTCGCAAACCAGTTGCCGGACCTGCTGCGGGCTGAGCCGCTCAGGCAGTGCCCGCTCCGGTTCCCAGCGCATCTGCGGTTCACCAACGTCGGCGTAGCGCGGGTCCTGGCGCAGCTTTTTCCAGGCCTCACGGCGCCTGGCCATCAGGTGCTGATACAGGTGCTGCAAGCCCTGGCGATGCAAGGCCTGATTCACCTCGACACCCGGCTCCACCGCCAGCCGCACAAAATCGAACACGCAAAACGCCGCTTCCAGCTGTTGGCGCAGCGCCTGGCTGTGCTCATCTTCAACCAGGGTCAACATGGCGGTTCTCCTTTCCTCACAACAGCCGCTGGACCGAACCGGCGGGTAATTCCCCGGCGGCTTCCATCGCCTGCAAGCGTTGCACCATGGCCTCGCGCAGGGGCTTGGGGGTCACCGGGTCGAACATCCCGTAGCGGCTGTCGCACCAGCGCGCCAGGGCCTCACGCCAATAGGCGGCGTCACTGCCGCCCTGCCCCAGGCGCCACAGCAGGTACTCCAACTGACGCCAGCCCGGTTTGAGGGCCAGCATGGCCCAGCGTCGCGCCTTGGGCAGATCGTGCCAATGCTGGTCCAGACGCTGCTCCAGGGCCTCGTCGAATACCGCCCACGGCTGCTGGCGCAACAGGCCCAGGGCGCAGTCGAAGACCTTGTCCGAGGCATCGTCCAGGGCCGCCAGTTGCTCGGCCATGCCACGTTCACCCAGGGTTTGCAGGGCCTGCAGGCGCACGCTCAGCGCCGGCGAAGCCAGGGCCTGGCGCACCATGGCATCGGCCTGTGGCTCCTGCAGCTCCCTGACCAACCCCAGTAGCCCCAGCCACTGGCGCTTGTTGCCCGGGGCCGGCTGCTGCAAGCGGGCCAGCAGCACTGCCCGCGGGTCCAGCCCATGGCGCGGCGCGGCCCAGTGAGCCAGGCAACGCAAGGCCCCCGAAGGGTCGAGCAGGGCCTGCGCCAGATACTCGCGACAATCGGCCAGGCGCGACAGCAGCAGCCGCAGGGCCTTGACCCGCACACTGGCGCCGCAGCTGCGCATCACCTCTTCCAGCAAGGGCAGCGCCTGCTCATCGGGCAGTTCGGCGCAGGCGTCCACCGCCATCTGCCGCACGCTGACCTCCGGGTGGCGCAGGGCCATGGCCAGCAGCGCCGGTCGGTCCTCGACGCCCTTGAGCAACAGCTCGAAGACAAAGCGCGCAGCCTTGCCCCGGCAAGTGCCAAAGGCCCCTTGCACCTGGTCGCGCACCTGGGCCAGTTGCAACACGGCGCTGGCCCGCTCCAGGGTCGCGCCATGGTCGGCGCGCTGCTTGCCCGCCAGGGCCAGCAGCGGTGCCAGGGTCTGCAACAGCAGCCCGGCATGCTCCGGCACCCAATAGGCCTCGACCGCCGCGGCGGCCTCCTGGCGAACCTGGGGCACCCAGTCGTTGAGGCGCTCCAGCAAAGCCACCAGGGCCTCTGCCGAAGGCTGCGCGGCCAGCCCGCGCACCGCGGCCTGACGCACGAAACCGTTGCCGAAGCGGCTCAGCTCCAGCCAGGCGCTGTGCCTGTCCAACTCGTCCATCACCTCCCGCACGCGGCGGGCTTCGTAGTCGCTCAGCTGGTACTGCCAGCCGGGCGGGGTTGCTATCAATGCATCCATGTCGTCCATTGTTCTACCCCTTAACGCACACCACCTGACGCAGGGTGTGCAGCACTTCCACCAGCTCGCGCTGGGCGTGCATCACTTGGTCGATGTCCTTGTAGGCCATCGGGATTTCATCGATCACCGCTTCGTCCTTACGGCACTCCACATGGGCGGTCGCGCGGATCTGGTCGGCCAGGGTGAAGGTGTTCTTGGCCTTGGTGCGGCTCATGGTACGCCCCGCGCCGTGGCTGCAGGAGCAGAACGCCTCCTCGTTACCCAATCCGCGGACAATGAAGCTCTTGGCCCCCATCGAACCCGGAATGATCCCCAGCTCGCCCTTCTTCGCCGACACCGCCCCCTTGCGGGTCACCAGCACCTCTTCACCGAAGTGGCGCTCCTTCTGCACGTAGTTGTGGTGGCAGTTGACTGCCTCCAGCGCCACCTCGAAGGGCTTGCTGATCACCTTGCGGGTGGCCTGGATCACCAGTTGCATCATCAGCTCACGGTTCTGCCGGGCGAAATCCTGGGCCCAGGCCACCGCTTCCACGTAATCGTTGAAGTGCTGGCTGCCTTCCTCGAAATAGGCCAGGTCGCGGTCCGGCAGGTTGGCGATGTGCTGGCGCATATCGGCCTGGGCCAGGTGAATGAACAGGTTGCCGATGGCGTTACCTACGCCACGGGAACCGCTGTGGAGCATGAACCAGACCCGGTTGGCCTCATCCAGGCAGACCTCGATGAAGTGGTTACCCCCGCCGAGGGTTCCCAGGTGCTTGCGGTTGTTGCTGTTGGCCAGGGCCGGGTACTTATCGGTGATCGCCTTGAAACGTGGGTGCAGCGCAGCCCAGGCCTGGTCGGCCTGATTCGGCACGTCGCCCCAGGCGCCCTTATCGCGACCGCTACGGGGCGAGGTACGACCGTGAGGCACCGCCGCCTCGATGGCGCTACGCAATCCGGCCAGGTTATCCGGCAGGTCGGAGGCGGTCAGCGAAGTACGGGCGGCGATCATTCCGCAGCCGATATCCACCCCGACCGCAGCCGGGATGATCGCGCCCACCGTGGGGATCACGCTACCGATGGTCGAACCCTTACCCAGGTGCACGTCGGGCATCACCGCCAGGTGCTTGAAGATGAACGGCATCTTCGCAGTGTTCATCAATTGCTGGCGGGCTTCGTTTTCCACCGGCACGCCCTGGGTCCACATCTTGATCGGCTTGCCGTTGGCGACTTCCAGCAGTTGGTAGGTCTTGTGTTCCATGTCGTTGACTCTTTTTCCTGTGGCCGCGGATACGGCCTTGTTCAATAGGGTGCGCAGGAGCCGGGTCGCAGAAGACGATCTCGGGAGTCTCTTCGCTGGCAAGCCAGCTCCTACGAAATTGCGGTGTTCGGTGCAAACGGCGACAAGTGGAGGTGAAACATGCAGCGCGCTCTGCCTCTGAGCTAGCACCTTGCGGTGAACGGGACTCGAACCCGCGACCACGCTGTCCTGTAGTTCCACCGGCATTCGCCGGGTCAATCGGTGCAGGCCGGGCCTGCGGGCAGCGACAAGGGAACAGGCACATTTGCTCTACCGACTGAGCTACAGCCTTGCGGCTGGCGGGGTTCGAACCCGCGACACGATGTAGTACCCGTGGCATTCGCTGCCATCCCGCCGAGGCGGGGGGAAAAGATGCGACGACAAGGAGTCGATGAAACGGTGCACTCGCGTTCTGACCATTGAACCACGGCGCCGTTTTCCGGCACCGGCGGGAATCGAACCCGCATCTCGAACCTTGGATGTAGTTCCATCAGCATTCGTCGCAAAAACTGCAAAAAAGGTGGCACGACAAAAGAAGTGACTGATCGCCGGATTCGAACCGGCTTAACCAATATGTACAGCCACTGGCATTCGTGCCGTCACCGGCCCTGACAAGAGTTGCTGAGACGCCTTTGGATGTAGTCACAGCGGCATTCAGGGCCAATGAGCAAAAAATCTGTGGTGTGCGCCGGCTGGCCGGCGCACGGTGTGTTTCATCCTCTACCGATCAGCGTTACATCGCCTCGATCGCCTTTACCCAGTGCTGCGCACCGTAATTGCCCGCAGTGAATTGCTCGATCACATCAAACACCGCGTCACTGAAGCCGCCGACGTTGAGGATGTCCTCGCGGTCCGGTGCCTGGGTCGTGGCCCCGGGCTGCATGTCGATGCACACCAGCTTCGCCTGCGGGTTGATGGCCCGGATCCGCTCCCACTGGCGCATCGTTTCCGTGGCGCCGTGGCGCCGCGCATCGATCCACGACTCGTTGTCCGAGACCAGGATCAGCGTGTCCACGCGGCTCTTGGCGTTGGCCAGTTGTGCCAGGGGCGCCGAGCAGTTGGTCCCCCCTCCGCCGATGTTCGCCAGCTTTTGCGCGTTGCTCATCACGCTGTCCCGCGGGTTGAGGTGAATGTTCACCACCCCCCGCTCGAACGGCATGACCCGCGCCGCCGGCTGCTTGCGCAACACCGCGGCCGCCACCAGTGCCGCCACATCGATGCAGCGCACCGCGGTGGTGGCGCCCTGGCGATAGCCAGTGACCGGGCTGTGCATCGAGCCCGAGACATCCGGGCAGACCACCACGTTGCCCGCCAGCGCCGGCACGTTGGCCAGGGACAGCTCCAGGGCATCCTGCAGCGCCTCGCGGACCGGCTGCGGCACCTCGTCACCGGCCATGCGGTAGGCCGCCAGCAACTGGTACGGATAGACCCGAGCCTTGGCCACCTCCCCCGCATCCGCCAGCCGCGCCGCCACGTACTCGGTGCAACCCGGCACCTGGAACGCACCGTGGCGCGCCAGGGTATTGAGGTTCATGCGCAGCCCCTGCCAGCCCATGTTGCGGGCCTGCCCGGCCCATTGTTCGGCGCTCAGTGTCTCGTTGCCGAGCAACTGGAACGGCACCTGGGGCACTTCCCGGGTCGCTCCGCTGCGAAACGCCAGCAGGTCCCGGGTCAACTCAGGCAGCGCCTGCACATCCACCGGCTTGCCGATCAACCAGGCAAAGAAGGCTTCACGCCAGGCCTCGCTTGGCTTGGGGTGAACCATCTTCACCACGTCCGCCAGGGACGGCTGGTTGCCGATCGAGGCCTGCAACAGCTGGCGCTCGGTGGCGCTGTTCAACCAGTTCTGCACCAGGCGCTTGGGCTGCGAACCCAGGGATTTGCGCCCGGTCACGCCGCTGCGCAGGATCTGCACGAAGTTGCGCAGCATCTTGCCGTTGTCCACCACCTGGGCGAACAGCTCCGGCACCAGGGCCGAACGTTGCGCGGTCAGCGCCGCCAGCAGCAGCGCCGGCATGTCCTTCATATGGCCTTGCTGCCGAGCGTAACGGGCGGCCTGGGCGACGAAGCGGCTGTCCAGCTCGCTCACCAGTTGCAGCACCGCTTCCAGCTGGCCTTCAGGCGAGGTGTAGAAGGTCGAGTTCAAGCAACCGGTAACCGCCAGCTGGGCCAGGCGATGCTTGGCGTTGTAGGCATAGGCCCCGGCCTTGGAAGCGTTCAGGGTGGTGCTCGCTGGCGCTTTTGCCTGTTGGGTGTTGAACAGCTGGAAGTTGGCCATCTTGGCGTCTCGCTCTGTTGTCTTGTTCGTTGCCAGAGATATTGCAGCCGTTGTGCCAGGTTTTGATTTTCCAACAAATTATTTTTCAACTCATTGATTTATAAGGTTTTTATTTTTTATCACTTTTTCATCACGTATCCGGAAAGACAAACGCCTCGATAATTTTATATCTTTGCTTATCGTTTTTTATCTCCAGGTATAAGCATGTCGAACAAGCCCACGGTCGCCATAGGTTTTGTCGGTTCCACCCTCGATCGCGTCGGCAAGGGTGCCAACCGCTGGAGCCATTGGCGGCCCACGGTCGGTCTGTGCCAGCAGCAGGATGTGCTGATCAACCGCCTGGAGCTGATCCATGGCCTGGACGCGCGGGATGTCAGCCTGGCCGAACGGGTGGCCAACGACGTGCGCCAGGTGTCGCCGGAAACCGAGGTGCGCCTGCACCCCATGGGCCTGAACAATCCCTGGGATTTCG
>Ga0182008_10001203_pt1 | contig 17849 bp, 12 predicted proteins | sample Sormic07211129_1_FD_120482 | JGI IMG/M metagenome (GOLD analysis project Ga0182008, IMG submission 120482) | Rhizosphere microbial communities from Sorghum bicolor, Mead, Nebraska, USA - 072115-129_1 metaG | ecosystem: Host-associated > Plants > Roots > Rhizosphere | place: USA: Nebraska...
GCCGAAGCGCCTCTGCGCGGTCGTCGGCGACGAACACCGAGCGGGAGCCCATGATGCGCGGCGCGCGGCCTGCGGGCAGCCGTTCGAGATACGCGTCGATGATGGGATCCTGGAGTTCGGCCAGCGATGCGCGAGGGTCAGCGCCGGGCCGAGGCTGGGTGCGCGAAAGCATCAGCCCGTCACCGGCCTCCCCCGCCCGAATGCCGCCACCCTCGGAAAAGGTCGCCTGCCAGACCCGGTCGAGCAACTGCGGGGACGAGGGATAGAGATGGTCGCCACCGGGCAACGGGCGTCCGGCCCATGCGTCGCGCACCAGCGCCAGGTGGCGCGCGAAGACTTCCGCACGCGCCTCGCTCGAAAGTCCGAATGCAGTGAAGGACGAAGGCGTTCCGCCGGTTCCGACGCCGAATTCGAGTCGACCGCCCGACATCAGGTCGAACACCACCGCATCCTCGGCGACGCGCACGGCGTTCTCCAGCGGAAGCGTCACGACGCCCGTGCCCAGGCGAATCCGACGGGTGCGCGCCGCCACATGGGCCAGGAAGACGAAAGGTGACGGCAGCCCGCCCTCGGCCTCGTGGAAGTGGTGTTGCGCCACCCAGGCGGAATCGAACCCGAAGGCCTCGGCATGGGCGATCTGCTCGGCGACCAGCCGATAGCGTTCGGCGGCCGGCGCGTCGTCGAGAAGACGGCTGAAGAAGCCAAGGCGCCTTTTCGTCGGCGCCGCCGCAGGGGCGAGAGAAGGCGAATACAAGATGGAAGGTCTCCTGGACTGAGGATCGTCTGGCGTCAAAGGAAGGCAGGTCGGGCCGAAGCCTCGTGCCTGCGTGGCGATTCGACGTGCCCGTCGAACTCGATGCTCGCGCCGTGCGTGCGCGCCAGGTCTGGCGACAGGGGCGCACCGGCCAGCGAAGTCCGAAGCACGACGGCGAAGGGTCCTTCCCCGTTCAGGGCGAGCTGCGCGCCGATCGGGTCGGCGCCCTCGCCCTCCAGGTCTTCACGTTCCTGTGCGCCGCGCGTCGAAGAAAGCACCAGCGTGCTATTGCCGAGCTCGATCAGCGCCAGTCTCGAGCGTCCCCCTGGCAATGTGACTGCGCCGCCGACGCGCGCCGAACCGGCCGCTTCCGGGTCCCCGAGCAGCGCCCTGTAGCGCGCCAGCGTGGCATCGAGATCGCGCACCGCGATCGACAGGCTGGCCACGCCCGTGGCGCCATTGGGGTGCACGCGGGCATCGCCTTCCGGCACGCGAAGGTTGCGCGGCGTGATGTCGCCGCACAGGAAGGGAAGATCCGGTGACGGCGGCCGCGCCGTCTGCCAGCGCAGGCGCTCGCCATCGGGCCGCACGCGTCCGCCGTCGAGCGGGCCGTCCAGCACGAGGCCGCGGCGGGCGGCTGCCTTCACGGTCTCGGCGGTGTTCTGCGGCAGCAGGGCGAAGTCCACGATGCCTTCGCCGTAGCGCTGAAGGACTTGCCACCAGCGTTCTCCGGGAGCCCGGGCCTTCCACGCGATCAGCTCGAAGTAGCTGCCGTCGGCAAAGACCACCAGCGCGTTGTGCGTCGCCCGCCCCGGATGGTCGCCGCCGCGCTGCACGTTGAATCCGAGCGCCGTGTAGTCGTCGATGCTCGCTTCGAGGTCGTTGACGGCAATGACGATGTGGTCGAGTTGAAGTGTCATGAGACGGGTCTTTCAGGAGGCGGTGCGGGCAGCGTCGCCGCCCCCGAGGTAGGCGTCGCGGATGCGCGTGTCGGCCAGCAGCTCCCTGGCGGAGCCCTGCAGCACGATGCGCCCGGTCTGCAGCACATAGCCGTAGTGCGCGATCTGCAGCGCCAGGCTCGCGTTCTGCTCGACCATGAAGACCGAGACGCCCTGCCCGTTGATGCGGGCGATGAGTTCCAGCACCTTGTCCACATACAGCGGCGACAGGCCCATCGTCGGCTCGTCCATGCAGAGCAGCTTGGGCCGGCCCATGAGCGCACGCGCCATCGCCACCATCTGCTGCTCGCCGCCCGACAGGGTGCCGGCCTGGAAATCGATGCGTTCGGCCACGCGCGGGAAGAGTTCGAGCATGCGGCCGAGGTCTTCCGACACGGCCTTGCGGTCGTTGCGTGCGTAGGCGCCCATGAGCAGGTTCTCGCGCACGGTCATCGCCGGGAACAGGCGGCGCGCCTCCGGCACCGAACCGATGCCGCGCCGGATCACCTGGGGCGTGCCGAGGCCGAGGATCGATTGCCCGTCGAAACGCAGCTGGCCCGAGCGCGGCTTGAGCAACCCCAGCACGACCTTCATCGTGGTCGACTTGCCGCTGGCGTTGCCGCCGAGCAGGCTCACGATCTGGCCGGGGCGCACTTCGAGGTCGAGATCGAAGTGCGCCTGCACGGGGCCGTAGAAACTGTTGATCTGCTTCAGTTCGAGCAGCGCGTGCCGGCCGCCCTCGCCTTGCGACCGGGCGGACGGCAGAGACGCGCCCTCGTCCCGGTTTCCGCCCCAACCGGATGTCGGCGCCAAACCCGTGCGGGCGACCGTCGAGGCGAGCGCGCTCATCCTGCCACCGCCTCTGGCAGCGCGCTGCCGACGTGACGATGACCCAGGTAGGCCTCGATCACCCGCGCGTCGTTGCGCACCGCTTCCGGCAGGCCTTCGGCGATCTTGCTGCCGTCGTCGAGCACCACGACGCGATCCGAAAGCTGCATCACGAGGTCGAGCTTGTGCTCGATCAACAGGATGGTCTGGCCGCGCGCCTTGAGCGTGCGGATGATTTCGAGCATCTCGACAGTCTCGCTCTCGTTCATGCCGGCCGTGGGCTCGTCGAGCAGAAGCAGGCGTGGCTTCGACGCCAGCGCACGTGCGATTTCCACCCGGCGCCGGTTCGCGTACGAGAGGCTGTACGCCGGATGGTCGATGCGCGGCGCGAGCCGCTCGCCGAAGAGCGCGATGATCGCGAGCGCCTCTTCGCGCAGTGTTTCCTCCTCGCGCGTGACCGAGGGCGGCTGCACCAACGCCAGTGCGAGTTCGGCCAGTGCCGCCACGCCCGGCACGCCCCCCATGCGCGGCTTCACAGCGCGCAGCCGCGTGTGGGCGCCGACCAGCACGTTGTCGAGCACCGTGAGGTTGGCGAACACACGCCCGTGCTGGAAGGTTCGCGCGAGACCGCGCTCCGCGAGCCGCGTCGCCGGCCAGCCGGTGATCTCTTCGCCATCGAATTGCACCAAGCCCGCGTCGGGCTGGTCGAGGCCGGTCACGAGGTTGAACAGGGTCGTCTTGCCCGCGCCATTGGGTCCGATCACACTGACCAGTTCGCCCTCGCCCACCTGCAGGTCGACCGCATTGACCGCGGTGAGACCGCCGAAGCGTCGCGTCAATCCGGCGATCTCAAGCAGCGAGGGCATCCGCTTCCTTCCGGCCGGCATTCGCGGCGTCAGCCTTCGAATTGACCAGCTTGACCTCAGCACGGATCGACTGCGGATTGCGCAGCAGGTTGAGGATCGGGCAATTGCGCTCGACGGCCGCGAACAGCGCATCGATCTCTTCGCGGCTCGCCGGTGAATCGATGTGCACCGTGTAGCCGATCTCGTGGGGCCAGATCGGCGTCTGCTCGTGCCCCGGCTTGCCGCCGCGCGGGTCGATGATGCCGGTCACCTCGACTTCGAGGCTTTCCAGCGGAACTTGCCGCTCCGCGGCCTGGATCAGGAAGATGTGCGTGACGCAGGTGCCGAGCACGCCGAGCTGCAGTTCCGGCGAACTCGGCCCGAGGTTGTAGCCCGCGAAATCGGGCGGGCTGTCGCTGATGACCTGGTGATCCCGGATGCGCAGGCGGCGCACGCCGCTGCGGCCTTCGGCGCGCACATGGGCCTTGAGCTGGAGCGGCTGTGCGCTGCCGGCCTCGATGGCGGCATTGCGCGCGAGCACGGCGGCGCGCTTCTCGGCAAGGTAGTCGTTGAGTTGGCTCATGGTGCGTGTCCTGTGTGATGGATTCAGACGGTGCCCAGCAATCCCTGCGGGCGGAAGCGGATGAGGAGCAGCAGTGCGATGCCGTAGATCAGCATGCGGTACTCGGCCGTGATGCGGAACAGCTCGGGCAAGCTGACCAGTGCCACGGCACCGAGCAAGGCACCGCTGATGTTGCCGAGGCCGCCGAGGATCACCATCGTCAACGCGAGGATGGAGATCTGCGACGTGAAGGTCTCGTGGTTGATGTAGGAGTAGAGGTGCGCCGTGAAGGCGCCGCTGATGCCGGCTGCGAAGCCGCCGAAGCCGAAGGCCAGCGCCTTGTAGCGGTCGGGGCTGACGCCGTAGGCGCGCGCCGCCACCTCGTCCTCGCGCACCGCCCGGAACGTGCGCCCCAGATGCGAACGCAGCAGCCGCCACTGCAGCAGCGCAAGCAGCACCATGCCGCCCAATGCGGCCCAGTAGAAGGCACTGTTCGAAGAGGCGTCCCGCCCGAACAGCGAAAGCGGCGGAATTCCCGAGACGCCGATGGGGCCGCGCGTCAGGCTTTCCCAGTTCAGGATGGTGAGCGCCACGATCTCGCCGATGCCCAGCGTCGCGATCGACACATAGTGCCCGCGCAGGCGGAATGCCGGAAAGATCAGCGCGGTGCCGATCGCCGCGGTCATGAGTCCCGCAAGAACGATGCTGGTGCCCACCGGCAGGTGCAGATCGAGCACGAGCAGCGAAGACGCGTACGCGCCGATGGCGAGCAAGCCGGCGTGTCCCAGGGAAATCTGGCCGATCGTGCCGGCCACCAGGGTGAGGCTCAGCGCCAATGCCGCGTAAAGCCAGGAGTTGGTCAGGGTCTGCAGCAGGTAGGGCGACGGGTCGAAGAGCGGCAGCACCGCCGCCGCCACGAAGAGCGCCGCCAGGAGCCAGGCCGGCACGCGCCAGGGCTTGCTCGGAGCGATGAAAGTCCCGGTGAGCGGCTCCGGCGGCAACACGCGCTTGCGGCCGAACAGCCCGTTGGGCTTCCACACCAGGATCAGCAGCAGCAGGACAAAGGCGAAGAGATTGCGGTAGGGGGTTCCGAACAGGGCAACGCCATAGCTCTCCGTCAGGCCGAGCAGCATGCTGCCGACGATGGCGCCCGGAACGTTCCCCACACCGCCGACCACCGTCGCCACGACGCCCTTCAGCGTGGCCTGGAAGCTCATGGCAGGGCTGATGTTGTTGTAATACATGCCCACCAGCAGGCCTGACAGGCCGCCCAGCGCGGAAGCGATGGCGAACACGCTCTGGTTCACGCGGTTCACATCGACGCCCATCTGCTGCGCGGCGTCCCGGTCCTGCGCGGTGGCGCGCACCGCCCAACCCAGCCTGGTGAAGCGAAGGAACCCGAACAGAAGTGCCGCGCTGCCCAGGCCGATGCCGGCGATCAGGAGGTCCAGCGCACCGACGGTGCCGGTGCCGATATGCAAGCGCCAGTCGGGCAACTGCGTCGGCAGCGAACGCGGGTCCGGGCTCGCGATGAGCTGCACCAGGATGTCGAGCACGAAGCTGATGCCGATGGTCGCGAGCAGCGGGGCGATGCGCGCGGCCCCCTGCAGCGGACGCAGGCCGACGCGCTCGATCAGCATGCCGAGCGCGCCCGAGCCCAGAACCACCAGCACGATCGTGAGCGGCAGCGGCGTGCGCAGAAAGGTGATCGAGGCCCAGCCGATGTAGGCCCCGATCGTGTAGACGGACCCGTGCGCGAAGTTGATGAGGTGCGAGACGCCGAAGATCAGCGCCAGCCCGACCGCCAGCAGCGCATAGATGTTGCCGATGATCAGACCGTTGACCGTGTAGTCGAAGAACGAAATGAACGAGGAATGCATCAGGACCACAGGCTCCGCGCTCAACGAACAGAGGCGACGGCCGCCTTGATCTTCGCGTCGCCGAGCGCCCACTTGCCGTCCTTCACGACGAGGTCGACGCTTTTCACGCCGATCACGCGGCGCGTCTGCGGATCGAAGTTGGCCTTGCCGAAGACCACGCTCGGCACGTCCTTGATCTTGTAGAAGGCATCGCGCACTGCCTTGCGGTCGCCATTCGGGCCCGCTTCACGCAAGGCCGCCGCCGCGATGACGACGGCGTCGTAGGCATAGGCGTTGAAGGCATCCGGCTCCTTGCCATACTTCGCGCGGAAGCGCTTGACGAAGTCTTGCACCTCGGCGCGCGGCTCGTCCGGGAAGAATGCCGTGTTGGTGTAGATCCCGTTCACGGCGGCGCCGCCGAGTTCGATGAACTTGGGCGAATAGACCGAGCCACTCGCTGCAATGGGTTGCGTCAGGCCCACGTTGCGCACCTGTCCGGCGATGAGTGCGCCGTCCGGGTAGTACGAGATCAGCACCAGGCCGTCCGGCTTGGCATCGCGAACGCGCACCAGCGTCGAGCGGAAATCCTTCTCGTCCGGCTGATAGCCTTCCGCGATGACGACTTCCGCACCGCGTGCTTCCGCAGCCTTCACAAACACGTCGCGGCTCGTGCGGCCCCAATCGGTGTTGAGAAACAGCACCGCGACGCGCTTGAATCCCAATGTCTTGACTGCAAGATCGGCCAGCAGCGGCTGCGCATCGGCCTGACTGATGGACGGACTCCAGACGTAGTCGCCGCCCTTCGTGAAATCAGGGTGCGAGTTGGTGAAGCCCAACTGCACGAGGCCTGCACGCTGGTAGATCGGCGACGCAGCCATCGATGCCGGACTGGAGAAGTCGCCCAGTTCAATCTGAATGCGCTTGTCGTTCACGAATTTCTGCGCCAGGCCAACGGCCTGTCGAGGATCGCTCTGGCTGTCCTCGAATACGTAGGCCAGGGGCCGGCCGTTGATGCCGCCATTGGCATTGACGTCCTCCAGCGCAAGATCGAAGCCGGCCTTCCACTGCGCGCCGTACTGCGCGTTCTGTCCGGTCAGGGGGCCACTGACGCCGAACCACACGGATTCGCCGGCAGCCGGTGCCGCCGAGGCGACGATGGGCGCCAGCAGAAACGCGGCTGCGAGGCGAAGAAAGGATTGACGGTGCAACATGCGGTGCGCTCCAGGGCAACGAAAGACGCCGATTCTTCGATGGCCAGACTACGTTTGGGAACGAAGAAATGAGCGCAACTTTCATCGGAAAACGCATATGGCGTGAGGAGGTAGCGCGCATGTGTGCCGTCGATCGCGCGACAGGGCGGATGCCAATACACGGGTGGTAGCGCTGGCAGACGTTCCCGCGCTGTAGGTCTTGGGGGCAGCTTGCGACTTAGTCGCCCTGCCGGCGGCCTTTTTGGTGGCCTTCGCAGCAGCCTCTAGGGCCTTTGCCACCTTAGGAGCGGCGGTCACTGCCTCCCGAGCGGCCCCATCACGCATGCCGCGGCACGTGAAAGTAGTCGGGCCCGGCACGGACTATGCCGTTCCCAGGATCGACTGGTCGAACACCTGCCACCGGGCGCGATCGCCAAGCTATCGCCGCACAACGCCACCGAGAGAAAAGCGCTCCATGCCGAACGCGCGCGGATTGGCGGCATGGCTGGAGCTTCGCGAACGACGAACTCATGGCCCAGCGTTCCGGCGTGGCGGTCCATTGTCGTCGGCCAGCGGGGACTCGACCATGGGACCCGACATGAACTCTATCGGCGAACCCTGGAGCGTGTCTAATATCGAGCGTCGCATACTCATTGGCCGCGCGCGAGCGCCCGTGCGCCCGACGTTGCGGATATTGTCGGATTGGCTTCTCTAGGCCAGCGGCGTGGGCGGCCTCGCGGATTGACGGGCATGGTCGCCCTCAGCCTGGCCACGCGATTCCAGCGCTTGGCCCCAATACGGCCTGTTTGGCTCGAACTCCCGGCGGTTCGACCGGTCAACAAGCAGGATTCAAACGCCGCCCCTCATCGGCGCCCGCGACAAGACGACCAGCACCCCACCCATAATCGGGCGAAAACCCTTCCATGTCGGTCGCATCTCATTCCATCTGGTCCCCGTTGCGTCTGCCCGCTTTCCGCGGGCTATGGAGCGGGAGCGCCATCTACTTCACCGGGAACGCCATGCAGGTCATGGCGGCCTCATGGCTGATGGTGGAACTGACCGGCTCCTCCTTCCTCGCGGCGCTCGTACAGACCGCCGTGTTCCTGCCGATGTTTCTGCTTGCGCTGCCCGCAGGCGTGCTGGCAGACATCACGGACCGGCGAAGGCTGATTCTGAGATCACTCGCCGTTCAGGTGGCCATCGTCCTCGTCCTGTCTCTGCTCGCACTGGCGCGATGGGCGGGCCCTGGGACCCTGTTGCTGTTCACGTTTTGCGCCGGCTGCTGCACCGCGTTGATGTCGCCAGCCTGGAACACCAGCCTGGCCGACACCGTGCCGCGCGAGGACATGCCGCAAGCCATCACGGCGATGTCCATCGCCTGGAACAGCGCACGGGCGTTGGGCCCGTCGATCGCGGGTTTCGTGTTTGCATGGTGGGGCGCGGGCTGGGTGTTCGTGGTTGCCGCCATGAGCGTCCTGGTGATGATGCAAGCACTGCGGCGCTGGCCCCCGGCTCCCCATCCGAAGTCCCCGCTGCCGGCAGAGCGCCTCTGGAGCGGGACCCTTGCCGGTTTGCGCTATGCAAGATATTCGCCGGTCATCCTGGCGCAGTTGCTTCGTACCGTGGCCTATAGCGGTGCGGGTTCGGCCCTGTGGGCTTTGCTGCCGGCCATCGCGTCGCAACAATTGAATCTGGGCGCCACCGGCTTCGGTTTCCTTATGGGATGTTTGGGGACAGGCGCGGTGCTTGCGGGCCTGGTCCTCGGCCGACTGCGTGCGCGCCTCGGACTCGAGCGCCTCGTTGCATGGGGGTGCATGATTTTCGCGGCCGTGATGGTCATCGCGGCGTACGTGCACATACCGATCATCGTCTTCGCGGCGCTGGCCATCGGCGGCGCAGCCTGGATGGCGGTGATGGCCACCTTCAATACCGCGACGCAGTCCAGCGCGCCGCCCTGGGTCCGTTCACGCGCCGTGGCGCTGCACACGCTCAGTGCACTGGGTTCCTTTGCCCTCGGCTCGGCCTTCTGGGGTGCCGTGTCCGGCATCGCCGGGCTGGCGATCGCCCTGAGCATGGCGGCGGTCGTCATGGCTGGCGGTGTGTTTCTCGCGCGCTGGTTGCCGTTGCGAATGGGCGCTTCGGAGGAGGTCACGCCCGTCGCGCTCTGGAACGATCTCCTGATCAAGAATCAGCCGTTGCCGGGAGACGGCCCGGTGTCGGTGGAAATCTGCTACTGCATCCGTGCAGGCGAGGCCGATGAGTTCCTGAACGCCGTGACTCAACTGCGCGCCTCGCGGCGGCGCGACGGCGCCACGCTCTGGCGCGTCTATCGCGACCTCGGTGACCCATCGCGCTATATCGAACGCTTCATCGTTTCTTCGTGGGCCGAATACCTTCATCAGCGCGCCCGAGCGACGCTGGCCGATCAGGAAGCCGAAGCTCGCGTACGGGTGTTCTTGCGCGAAGGCGAGACAGTAACGACCCAGCACTACATCGCAGAGCGCTGAAGCGGCCGATTGGAGCATGGCTTGCGAAACTGCCGATGCCAGCACCCCCGCCCGCTGGCGAAGGTCACCGCGCGGGGCACAGACCTCCTTCCCGCAGCCCACCGCTTGTCATTCCAGAGTGCGCACGGAGCCAGCCTGGAGGGCGCGTCAATGGCTCACCGGACTCTCCGGTGGTCGGGAAGAGATGCACGGTGTATGCAGGTCGGACCAAAGTGGTATCCCGTCGACCGGCTCAAGCGGGCGTGCAGGCCATGGGCCCTATCTCGTCGTTAGGCCGGATGCACCGCGCGGGATGGGGCCGATGCCGCAACAATTGCGGCCCATTGCAGCTTCATCCCCGCCGCCACGCGTTCGCGGCCACCCCCAACCATGCAGGTCAAGGCTTTTGCGCGGTGCTCCAGGGCGCTCCTATCTCTCGTCGCGGTGATCGTGGGTGCGGCCTCGCTGCTTGGATGCGCCCAGGCAGCCGATGGAACCACTACCAAATCGGGGGCGTTCGAAATCGCCGTCGAGAGCCACCGCGAGTCAGCGCATGGGCCCGACATGCGTCCATTCCAGACGCGCCGGGTTTTCACCTTCAGGCTCAGCCACAACGGCAAGACGATCGCATTCGCCGCGACGCCGCGCACCGACGGTGGCAAGGTGGGCCCGCCGGTTGCGGTTCTGGACAAGGCTTACTTCGTTGGGACGGCGGCGGAGACGACGGCCTTGGTGGCCACCAACGGAGACACTTTTCTCGTCACCGAGTCGCAGGGCTTGCCGGTCGTCACTCGATTGCTCTCCGCGGGATTCAAGGGCTATCAATGGCTCGACGGCGCCGATGGTGCGCCGGGCTCCGTTGTCTTCGAACCCGCAACGGGGGCCGAGCAGGAGTCGCGCAGCCTGACCGAGGGCAAACTGCTGCTCCTCTACGACAACAGCGGGATCAAGCTAGGTGTGCTCGACATTCCCAGGCGTGCCTTTCATCCGCTGGTGAATGCCGATCCGATGCAGCGCAGTTCGCAGGAGATCTATTCGGACGACTATCGAGCAAACGGGATGGTGCCAGGGCGGGCGCGGGCACTCTCGCCGGCGCGCAGCCAGTTCGTGATGGCAGGAACGCGGTACGAGGGTGACAAACCCGCCATATCGCTGATCGTTGTGGATTTCGTGCAGGGGAAGCACAAGATCGTGGCGCTGGACGGCGATGGCATGCGACTCAACGCCTTCCAGAAGATGACGCCACAGTGGATCGACCGCTACTACACCTGGACTCGTGCACCAGACGGAAGCGAGCAACTGAGCGCCCGGCGACCCGTGCCGAAGGCGCCATGGACCGGGTTCCTCACTGACCGCAGCGTCGAGTCGGCGGCATACCGCCTGCTTCCGGTCTCACCGGACATGAGGGACATCTTCATCTCCCACCTCGAGGGGGAGCACGGCGCCGTTCGATTGCAGCCGAAGCCTGGCCAGATCAGTCAAACCTTGCAGATCGGGCCCGACAAGTTCGACGTCACCTACTACGCAACGAACCACACTTTGGTGTTCGAGCCGGCAACCGGCCTCTACACCGAGAGTGCGATCGCTGCGTGCCAGAGCATCGCAACGGGATTCGATCAACGCCTGAAAGAAGGGGCCAACCAGGCGTCTTTCACGCGCTTCGCGGCCGGGGATCTCTGGGCCGAACGCTAGGACTGGCGGACACGCATGGGAGCGGATGTAGCGCGCCCGCCGCGACTGCGGCCCTGGGGCGTTGAGCGCGGGTTTCCGCCACGCGGACGTTCCGCTCAGCGCAGGGGCTTCGCTCACAGTGACGCAGCCACATCCGCGACCAGGTTGCGCAACCAGACATGGGCAGGGTCCTCGCGGTAGCGCACGTGCCAGGCCATTTGCATCGGAAAGGTGCCTAGATCGACCGGCGCCGGCAGCACCTTCAACCTCGAATCGCCAGCCAGGCGCCGGCAAATCAGCTTCGGCAGCGTCGCACAGTAGTCGGTGGCGGCCACGATTTCGGGGATCGACATGAAGTGGGTGACTGTCACGGCGACGTCCCTCTTCAGCCCTCCCCGCTCCAGTGCCTGGAAAAGCCCTGCGCGCAGGCGCCCTCCCGCCGGAAGCAGGTTCACGTGCTTCATCCGCTCGTATTGCGCCTTGGTGATCTTGGAGCCGACCTTCGGATGGTCGGCCCGCACCACGCAGGCCAGGCCGTCATCCGCAATGTGCTGCACGACCAGGTTGTCGGGCGCATCAGTGATGCGGCCGAGCACGATCGCGGTGGTTCCGGAGGTGACCCCCGTCGCGGCGACATCGACGCCGAAGGGCAATGTGCGCAGGCGAATGCCCGGAGCGAGCACGCGCAGCCGCGCCACCAGGGCGGGCACGAACACGAACTCCACGTAGCTGTTGGGCGCGATCGTGACCAGATGATCGGCGCGGGACGGATCGAAGGCCTGCTGGCCGAGCACCACGGTGTCCAGCGCAGCCAGTGCCGATGTCAGCGCCGGTGCCAGCGCCTCAGCCTTCGGCGTCGGTCGCATGCCGTAACGCTCCCGGATGAACAGCGGGTCCTGCAGCACGGTGCGCAGGCGCGTCAGTGCGTTGGACAGCGCCGATTGGGTCATGCCCAGGCGATCCGCCGCGCGGGTCACGCTGCGCTCTTCGAGCAGGGCCACGAAGATGGGCAGAAGGTTGAGGTCGTATCGCATACCGAATTATCGCCAAGAATAAATCTAGAATCGAAGAAATACATTGGATCAATTTCTTGTGGATGCCCATCATTCAGCCATTCACAGGAGATCACCATGAAATTGAACACCCTTCTTCCCGGCGTGCTGGGATTCGGCACGGCCCCTTTGGGCAACATGTTTCGCGCGATTCCAGAGGAGGAAGCGCGAGCCACCGTGGACGCCGCGTGGAACGACGGCATCCGCTTCTTCGACACCGCGCCGTTCTACGGCGCAGGCCTGGCGGAAGCCCGGCTGGGCGAGGGGCTGGCGGCCCGCGCTCGCGATGAGTTCGTCATCAGCACCAAGGTCGGTCGCCTGATCCTGGACGAAGTGGAAGACGTCAACGCTCGCGACCTCGGCGAGAAGGGCGATGTATTCAGGCATGGCCGCGCCAACCGCATCGTGAACGACTATTCGGAAGACGCGACCCTGCGCTCGATCGAAGACAGTCTGAAGCGACTCAAGACGGACCGCATCGACATCGCCTGGGTGCACGATGTCGCCCAGGATTTCTACGGCGACGATTGGCTCGACGTGTTCGAGACGGCGCGCAAGGGCGCCTTCAAGGCGCTGGACCGGTTGCGTGACGAAGGCGTGATCCGTGCCTGGGGCCTGGGCGTGAACCGGGTGGAGCCGATCGAGCTGCTGCTGGGGCTTGAAGGGCCGCGTCCGGACGGCTTCCTGCTCGCCGGCCGCTACACGCTGCTGGACCACGCGCGGGCGCTGCAGCGCGTGATGCCGCAGGTGGCGGCTCGCGGCCTCGGCATCGTCGTCGGCGGGCCCTACAGCTCAGGCGCGCTGGTGGGCGGGCCGAACTTCGAATACGCGCCCGCCACGCCGGAGATCCTGGCCAAGGTCCAGGCCATCAAGGCCATCGCGGATCGCCACGACGTGCCGATGAAGGCGGCAGGACTGCAATTCGCCCTGGCGCACCCCGCGGTGGCCGCAGTCATCCCCGGGGCCAGCCGGCCGGGTCGCATTGCGGAGGACCGCGCTGCGCTTGAAGCGGCGGTGCCGAAGGACTTCTGGCGCGAGCTGCGACAGGCAGGCCTCGTGCAAGCGGAAGCGCCGCTGCCCCACGGCCTCTGACACCGGCGCGCGCCACCGATTGATGCCACTGCGACGATCCCCGGCTCGTCCGACTGCGGCGGAACCGATGTTCAGGTCGGATGGCACCCGACGACACATTTGCAGGCACTGGCGATCAGGTTTAGTTAATAATAATAAGTGTCATTTGCATTTCTATTCATAACAATGCCCGCTACCCGCTTCTTCCCGAGCCCGATCGCCGTCGCCTGTGCCTTGGCCGTGCTGCAGGCCTTTACGGCCTCGGCTCAGACTGCGCCGGCGGCTGCAGCCTCCACCGTGCCGGTCGGCTCACTGGCCACGGTGACCGTCGAAGCCAGTGCCGACGCTTCGGCCGATGGCCTGACGGCGCCCTTTGCCGGCGGCCAGGTGGCGCGCGGCGGCCGCATCGGCATCCTGGGCAACCAGGACGTGATGGACTCGTCCTTCTCGAGCACCAGCTACACCAGCCAGTTCATCCGGGACATGCAGGCGCAGAGCGTGTCCGACGTGCTGCTCAACGACCCGACGGTGCGCACAGCGCGCGGCTTCGGCAACTTCCAGGAGCTGTATGTCATCCGCGGCTTCCCGGTCTATTCGGACGACATCGGCTACAACGGCCTCTACGGCATGCTGCCGCGCCAGTACATCGCCTCCGAACTGTTTGAACGGGTCGAAGTGTTCCGCGGCGCCAGTGCCTTCCTGAACGGTGCCGCACCGGGCGGCAGCGGACTCGGCGGTGCCATCAACTTGCTGCCCAAGCGGGCATCGAACGAGCCGCTGACGCGCCTCAACCTCGGCGTCCAGAGCGGCGGCGAAGTCTCCGGCTCGGCTGACATCTCGCGCCGCTTCGGGCCCGACGACAGCACCGGCATCCGCGTCAATGCGGTCAAGCGCAGCGGCAACGACGGCATCGACGACGAAAAGCGCGACCTGACCGCCGCCAGCGTCGGGCTTGACTGGCGCAGCCGCAATGCGCGCATCTCGGCCGACATCGGCTATCAGGACTACACGCTGACCCAGGGCCGCCCGAGCGTCACGCCCGGCTTCGGCCTGCCGATCCCGGCCGCGCCGGACGCACAGAAGAATTTCGCCCAGCCCTGGACCACTTCGAGCGAGCGCGACACCTTCGGCACCGTGCGCGGCGAACTGGACATCAACGACCAATGGACGGTCTATGCCGCCGGCGGCCTGCGCCATGGCGACGAGTCGAACGTGGTTGCCAATCCGACCTTGACCAACATCTTCGGCGCCACCGCCGCATCTCGCTTCGACAACACGCGCCAGGACGACGTCAGCACCGGCGAAATCGGCGTGCGCGGAAAGTTCGCGACCGGCTCGGTCCAGCACAGCCTGGTGGCCAGCGCAACCGCCTACAACGACGACCAGCGCAATGCCTACGGGCTCTCGGGCACCACCATCCTGAGCAACATCTACGCGCCGGTTGCGACCTTGTTCCCTCCCCCGCCCACCCTGTTCACCGGCGGCCTGCTCAACGACCCGATGCAGACGCTCAAGGTCCAGACCTCCAGCTTCGCCCTGGCGGACACAATGTCGTTCATGCAGGACCGGCTGCTGGTCACGCTCGGCGCGCGCTACCAGACCATCAAGCAGACCACCTACGACTACAACTCTGGCCTGGAGCAGAGCCACTACGACGCGTCGAAGACGACGCCGGTGTTCGGCGCGGTGTTCAAGGTCACGCCCGAGGTCTCGCTCTACGGCAACTACATCGAAGGGCTGCAACAGGGCAGCGTGGCTCCGGCGGTGGTCAACAACCTGCCGGTGCTCAATGCCGGCGAGATCTTCGCGCCGTTCACTGCGCAGCAGGGTGAGGTCGGCGTCAAGTACGAAAGCGGCACCGTGGGCGCCAGCGCCGCGCTGTTCCAGATCACCCAGCCGCAAGCCTTCGTGCGGAACCAGGTCTACGGCACCTTCGGCGAACAGCGCAATCGAGGCGCCGAGTTCCTGCTCTACGGCGAACCGGTGCATGGCCTGCGCCTGCTCGGCGGCCTGACGCTGATCAACGCCGAACAAACCGCGAGCCCCGGCGGCCTGCTCGACGGCAAGGAGGCGATCGGGGTGCCGCGCCAGCAGTTCAACTTCGGCGCCGAGTGGGACATCCCGGGCGTGCGCGGCCTGGCCGTCAACGGCCGCTTCATCTACACCGCCTCGCAGTATGCGGACGCGGCCAACACGCAGACGGTGCCGAGCTGGAACCGCTTCGACATCGGCGCACGCTACCTGATGGACATCGGCAACGGCCGCGTGCTGACGCTGCGCGGGCGCATCGACAACCTGTTCGACAAGTCCTACTGGGCCTCGGCAGGCGGCTATCCGGGCGCCAGCTACCTGGTGCTCGGCGCGCCGCGCACCTTCGTGCTGACGGGCACGATCGACTTTTGACGGACGTCTCGAACGGCGCGCCGACGAGGGGAGTTTCAACGGTGCTGCGCGCTTTCTGGACCGTGGTCCATCGCTGGGTGGGCCTCGCGATCGCGGTCTTCCTGACCATTGCCGGCCTGACCGGCACGGTGACCTCGTGGGACCACGAGCTCGACGAATGGCTCAACAGCAGCCTCTACCGCACGGACAGCCGCGGTCCCTTCAAGGATCCGCTGGAACTGGCGGCACGGGTCGAAGCCGCCGATGCGCGCGCCGAGGTCACCTATGTCTCGCTCAACTTCGAGCCGGGCCACAGCGCCGGCTTCTTCGTCGAGCCGCGCATCGATCCGGCCACCGGCAGGCCCTTCGCGCTCGACTACAACAACGTCCACGTCGATCCGGTCAGCGGCCGGATCATGGGACGGCGCGACACCACCGCGGTGTCGCTGTCGCGCGAGAATCTGATGCCCTTCCTGCGCACGGTGCACTACAGCCTGCACATCCCCGCGCTGTGGGGCACCGAGCGCATCGGCTACTGGATCATGGGCGGCGTGGCGCTGATCTGGCTCCTCGACAGCTTCGTCGCGTTCTACCTCACGACGCCGCGGCAGCTGCGGCCGCGCTCGACCCCGCCGACTCAGCCGCACCGCAAGCCCGCGACCTGGTGGGCGCGCTGGAAGCCTTCCTGGCTGATGCGCTGGAGCGCCGGCGGCTACAAGCTCAACTTCGACCTGCACCGCGCCGGCGGCCTCTGGGTCTGGATACCGATCCTCGTCATCGCCTTCACCTCGTTCTCGCTGAACCTGTACCGTGAGGTCTTCTATCCGGTGCTGTCGCTGGTGTCGAAGACCACGCCCGGGCCGTACGAGACGCGCCAGTTCGCGCCGCTCGGGCAGACCGTCGCGGCCAGACTCGATTTCGCGCAGGCGATCGGCATCGCCGGCGAGGAGGCCCGGCGCCGCGGCTGGACCACGCCGCTCGGCGGCATCTACCACGAGCGGCGCGGTGGCTTCTACAACGTGTCCTTCTTTCCGCCCGGCGGCGATGCGAGCCAGGGCGGCATGGGCCTGAGCAATCTCTACATCGACAGCCAGGACGGCCGGGTGCTGAGCGAGAACCGGCCCTGGCACGGCACTGCCGCCGACGTTTTCGTGCAGTTGCAGTTCCCGCTGCACTCGGGCCGCATCCTCGGGCTGCCGGGACGTATCCTGATGTCGCTGATGGGGCTGATGGTGGCGACGCTGTCGGTGACCGGCATCGTGATCTGGCTGCGCAAGAGAAGGGCGCGGCATCTGAGGCCGAAGCCCCGGGCGCGCGGCGTTGCGAAAGCCTGAGCCGCGAGCCGGGGTCACCGTATCTACTGCGCGGATTGACACGGCGGCTGGAGCTTGCCTGCGAATTCAGCAAGTCCACGGAGCCTCGCGCGCTCGGAAGTGTCAGAGGCGGTCTGCGAGAACCTGCACCGCGCCGACGAAGGAACGTTTCTGTACACGCTCGCGAGTTCGAAGACGAATCACAACGAGATCATGCCGCGTTCAGCACCCCGCGACGCACCTGGTCGCGCTCGATCGACTGGAAGAGCGCCTTGAAGTTGCCTTCGCCAAAGCCCTCGCTGTAGTCGCCCTTGCGCTGGATGAATTCGAAGAACACCGGCCCCCCGAACGCGGTCTCCGAGAAGATCTGCAGCAATAGTCGCGGCTGCCCGCCCTCGGTGGTGCCGTCGAGCAGGATGCCGCGCGCCTGCAGTTCCGCCACGGGCTGGCCATGGCCCGGCAGGCGGGTCTCCAGCATTTCGTAGTAGATGTCGTTGGGTGCCGTCATCAGCGGCACGCCGGCGAGACCAAGCTGGTCGATGGTGTCGATCAGGTTGTCGCTGAGAAGCGCGATGTGCTGGATGCCCTCGCCGTTGAACTTCATCAGGTATTCCTCGATCTGGCCCGAGCCTTTGGAGGATTCCTCGTTCAGAGGAATGCGGATCTTGCCGTCGGGCGCGGTCAGCGCCTTGGAGGTAAGCCCCGTGTATTCGCCCTGGATGTCGAAGTAGCGGATCTCGCGGAAGTTGAAGAGCTTCTCGTAGAAGTTGGCCCAGAACGCCATGCGGCCGCGGTACACGTTGTGCGTGAGGTGGTCGATCACCTTCAGGCCATGGCCTGCAGGATGCCGCGCTACACCTTCGACGAATTCGAAGTCGATGTCGTAGATCGACTTGCC
>Ga0182008_10001204_pt1 | contig 17819 bp, 17 predicted proteins | sample Sormic07211129_1_FD_120482 | JGI IMG/M metagenome (GOLD analysis project Ga0182008, IMG submission 120482) | Rhizosphere microbial communities from Sorghum bicolor, Mead, Nebraska, USA - 072115-129_1 metaG | ecosystem: Host-associated > Plants > Roots > Rhizosphere | place: USA: Nebraska...
CAAGGACGATTACCCGTCCCTGAAAGTGGTGATGCTGGAGCAGAACTACCGCTCCACCAGCCGTATCCTGCGCTGCGCCAACGTGCTGATCTCCAACAACCCCCACGAATTCGAAAAGCAGCTGTGGAGCGAGATGGGCCACGGCGACGAGATCCGCGTGATCCGCTGCCGCAACGAAGATGCCGAGGCCGAACGGGTGGCCATGGAAATCCTCAGCCTGCACCTGCGCACCGACCGCCCCTACAGCGACTTCGCCATTCTTTACCGGGGTAACTACCAGGCCAAGCTGATCGAACTGAAGCTGCAGCACCACCAGGTGCCCTATCGCCTGTCCGGCGGTAACAGCTTCTTCGGACGCCAGGAAGTAAAGGATCTGATGGCCTACTTCCGCCTGATCGTGAACCCGGATGACGACAACGCCTTCCTCCGGGTGATCAACGTGCCGCGCCGGGAAATCGGTTCCACGACCCTGGAAAAACTCGGCAACTACGCCACCGAACGCAAGATCTCGATGTACGCCGCCACCGACGAGATCGGCCTGGGCGAACATCTGGACAGCCGTTTCACCGACCGCCTGGCGCGCTTCAAGCGCTTCATGGACCGGGTCCGCGAACAGTGCGCTGGCGAAGACCCGATTTCCGCCCTGCGCAGCATGGTCATGGACATCGACTACGAGAACTGGCTGCGCACCAACAGCTCCAGCGACAAGGCGGCGGACTACCGGATGGGTAACGTCTGGTTCCTGATCGAGGCCTTGAAGAACACCCTGGAAAAAGACGAAGACGGCGAGATGACCGTCGAAGACGCCATCGGCAAGCTGGTCCTGCGCGACATGCTGGAACGTCAGCAGGAAGAGGAAGACGGCGCCGAGGGCGTGCAGATGATGACCTTGCATGCCTCCAAGGGTCTGGAATTTCCCTACGTGTTCATCATGGGCATGGAAGAGGAAATCCTCCCGCACCGCTCCAGTATCGAAGCCGATACCATCGAGGAAGAACGGCGCCTGGCCTATGTGGGCATTACCCGCGCGCGTCAAACCCTGGCCTTTACCTTTGCAGCCAAGCGCAAGCAGTACGGTGAAATCATCGACTGCGCGCCGAGCCGTTTCCTCGATGAGCTGCCCCCGGACGATCTGGCCTGGGAAGGCAACGACGACACCCCGACCGAAGTGAAGGCCGTTCGCGGCAATAGCGCCTTGGCGGATATACGCGCGATGTTAAAGCGTTAAAATCGACTATTTTTTAACAGACCTTTGGCCCAGACGTGGCCAGTAGAGGAAGCTCCGTGGAAGCACTGCACAAGAAAATTCGCGAAGAAGGCATCGTGCTTTCCGATCAAGTACTGAAGGTCGACGCCTTTCTGAACCATCAGATCGACCCGCAGTTGATGAAGTTGATCGGCGACGAATTCGCCACGCTGTTCAAGGATTCGGGCATCACCAAGATCGTCACCATCGAAGCCTCTGGGATAGCCCCGGCGATCATGACCGGTCTGAACCTGGGCGTGCCGGTGATCTTCGCCCGCAAGCACCAGTCCCTGACCCTGACCGAGAACCTGCTGTCGGCCACCGTGTACTCCTTCACCAAGCAGGTGGAAAGCACCGTCGCCATTTCCCCGCGGCACCTGACCAGCAGCGACCGCGTGCTGATCATCGACGACTTCCTGGCCAACGGTAAGGCGTCCCAGGCACTGATCTCGATCATCAAGCAGGCCGGCGCCATCGTGGCCGGCCTGGGCATCGTCATCGAGAAGTCGTTCCAGGGCGGCCGTGCCGAACTGGACTCCCAGGGCTACCGCGTGGAATCCCTGGCCCGGGTCAAATCCCTGGCCGGCGGCGTGGTCACCTTCATCGAGTAACCCCGCCCGCCAGAGCAACAGATTTGTGTAGGAACTGGCTTGCCAGCGAAGACGCCCTTGAGAGCAAGGCCCATTCGCCGGCAAGCCGCCTCCTACGACAAGGTGGGGGCCGTGGCCTGCAGACCCGCCAGCAAGAACCGCTGGTACAGGTCTTCACGCAGGCCTTCGGGTTTCTCCAGCCCCATGCGCTCCAAGTGCTCGGCAAATGCCGCGGGCTCCGGTGCGTCGAGTGCCGCCTTGCCCAGCTCGAGGATCTCGCTGAGCTTGAACTTGCTCTTGAGCCAGTTCAGCGCCCGCAGCAGGTCGCGCTCCTGGGCGCTGAAATCACTGCCCAGCGGATACTCCGGGAACAGGTGGCGATGACGCGCCTGAATGTTCTGCAAACGCTGTGGGCTGTTGTCGGCAAAACGCGGCTCCAGACGAAAGTCCTTCGCCAGCTTGCCGGCTTTCTGTGCCTGCTCGATCAATCCGGCCTGGAAGCGTGAATCGCTGATATTGAGCAACGCCTCGATCACCTTGGCGTCCGTCTTGCCCCGCAGATCGGCGATGCCGTACTCGGTGATCACGATGTCCCGCAGGTGCCGGGGGATGGTGCAGTGGCCGTATTCCCAGACAATGTTGGAACTCACCTCCCCCGCCGACTCGCGCCAGCTGCGCAGGATCAGCACCGAGCGGGCATCCGCCAGGGCATGGCCCTGGGCGACGAAGTTGTATTGCCCGCCCACCCCGCTCAGCACGCGCCCGCCCTGCAGCTGGTCGGACACCGCCGCCCCCATCAGGGTCATGGTGAAGGCGCTGTTGATAAAGCGCGCATCCCGGCGTTGCAGACGCTTGAGCTCCTCATGGCCATACAGCTCGTTGATGTAGCTGATGGCGGTCATGTTGAACTGCGCCAGCCTGCTCTTGGGCAGCTCCCGCAGGCGCTGATAGAAGCTGCGCGGGCCAAGGAAGAAACCGCCATGGATCGAGACCCCGCCGACAGCCGAATCCGGATCCAGGGTGCCGGCATTGGCTTGCTCTTGCAGCGCCACGGTCGGGTACACCTTGCGCCGCACGATGCCCGCGTCGGCCAGGGCCAGCAGGCCGTTGACGAACATTTCGCTGCAGCCGTAGAGCCCCTGGGCAAAGGGCTCGATACCCCCTTCGCGATCGATCAGCGGCTGCCAGTAATCCACCTGTAGGTCCGCCAGCAGTGCGCGGTAGCCCTCGTTGTCCGCCTGCCGTGCGAGCAAGGCCGCGGTCAGCGCATCGCCCATGGAGCCAATGCCGATCTGCAGGGTGCCGCCGTCGCGCACCAAGGTGCTGGCGTGCAGGCCTATGCAATGATCCTGGATGCCCACGGGCATGTTCGGTGTGGAGAACAACGTACTGCGTTCCTCTTCGTCGATCAGCAGGTCGAGGTCCGCGGCATCGATTTCCGAGTCACCCGGCATATAGGGCAGGTCGCTGTGGACCTGGCCGAGGATCAGGATGGTTTCCCCCTGCGCCCGGCGCTTGGCAATCATCGGCAACATGTCGAGGGTGATGTCCGGGTTGCAGCTCAGGCTCAGGCGTCCCGGGTCTTGCGGGTCCCTGGCCAGCAGTTGCGCCACCAGGTTCAGACCGGCTGCGTTGATGTCCCGGGCGGCATGGCTGTAGTTGCTGCTGACGTAGTCCTGTTGCGCCGGGGCACTGTGCAGGAGGCTGCCGGGCTGCATGAAGAACTGCTCGACGCGAATGTTCGCCGGCAGGCTGTCGCGATGCAGGTCAGCGAGAAAATCCAGCTCCGGGTAGTCACCGAATACCCGTTCGACGAAGGGTTCGAGGAAGCGCTTCTGCAAACCGTCGCCCAGGGCCGGCCGGCCCAGGCTCAAAGCGGTGTAGATGGTCAGCTGGTGTTCCGGCATCCCGGCGATGCGCCGGTACAGGGCATTGGCGAAACGATTGGGTTTACCCAGCCCCAGGGGCATGCCCATGTGAATGTGTTGCGGCAAACGCGCGAGCACTTCATCCACCGCATGCTCGATAGAACAGGATTGCAGCATCTGACCCTCCGGGGACCGTCCATGAATTGAGGTTGGACCGAGCTTGCCGGGAGTTTGCTGCATTGACCAGTACACAGGGCAAATTACGCCCACAAAAAAGCCGCTCGTAAGCGGCTTTTTCGCTGAAGATGGCGGCTTATTTCAGGCCGGACATCTTCTGGATTGCACCTTTGAGCTCGTCATCGGAGCAATCGGCGCAAGTGCCTTTAGGCGGCATTGCGTTGATCCCGGTGATGGCCTTGGCCAGGATGCCGTCGAGGCCGCCCTGGTGATCGGCGCGCTCTTTCCAGGCTGCGGTGTCACCGATTTTCGGTGCGCCCAACAGGCCGGTGCCGTGGCAAGCGTTGCAGTGCTTGGCGATCACGTCATCCGGGGATTTCGCGCCACCGCCACCGCCCGCAGAGGCGGCCACTTCCATACCCTTGCATTCCTGCCCCTGGACGCAGACCTGGCCGACAGGCTCAAGACGCTTGGCAATATCATCATTAGTCGCAGCTTGAGCGCTGACTGCCCAAAGGGCCAATACGGTTGCTGGTGCGGCCAGCATTTTCATAATTAGGTTCACGCGTACACCCTCAATGGTGGCTAGTCACGCCTGCGGCCACGGTTTCGCAGGCGGGCGAAAGTATAACGGTTAGCCCGCCACACTGAAACAACCCCAAAGTCGAAGGGGTCTTATTCGCGGCAAAATGTCACTGGGGGCCTCTCTGCAAGCCTTGCAGGACGCCTCTTGATCTAGAAGTTCGCCGGAGTGGCTGCGCTGATTAGTCGCGCCGGAACATCGAACGGATTACGGAAACGGTGCGGCTTCGTACTCTCAAAGTAGTAGCTGTCGCCGGCTTCGAGGACAAATGTTTCAAGCCCTACCACCAGTTCCAGGCGCCCCTCGAGGAGAATCCCGGTTTCCTCGCCGTCGTGGGTGAGCATCTCTTCACCGGTATCGGCACCCGGCGGGTAGATCTCGTTGAGGAAGGCAATGGCGCGGCTCGGATGAGCCCGGCCCACCAGCTTCATGGTCACCGCACCATCGGAGATATCGATCAGTTCGTGGGCCTTGTAGACGATCTGAGAAGGCGTTTCCTGGAGAATTTCCTCGGAAAAGAACTCCACCATGGACATGGGAATGCCGCCCAGCACCTTGCGCAGCGAGCTGATCGAGGGGCTGACGCTGTTCTTTTCGATCATTGAAATGGTGCTATTGGTGACGCCCGCGCGCTTGGCGAGTTCACGCTGGGAAAGACCTTTCAGTTTACGGATGGATTGCAGTCGTTCACCGACGTCCAATGCGGCAGCCTCCTAGGCGGGAATCAGGCGTTGTTGTAATTGAGCGTTATCATGGCGACAGCGTTCAGTATTTACAACACTTGCTCCCGATTCCCCCCGGGAAGGCGACTTTCGGTACAGCCCACGGAATCTCAGCCTTCGCAGTACACCAACGGCACCCGGCGCAGGTTGCAGAACAGCTGATAAGGGATGGTATCGGCGGCCTGCGCAACATCGCTGGCGAGGATGTTCTTGCCCCACAACTCCACGGTCGAACCAAGACCGGCCTGGGGCACGTCCGTCAGGTCGACACACAGCATGTCCATGGACACCCGGCCCAGCAGGCGGCTGCGCTGGCCGGCCACCAGTACCGGCGTACCAGTAGGCGCATGGCGCGGATAACCGTCGGCATACCCCATGGCCACCACGCCGATGCGCATTGGCCTGTCGGTGATGAACCTGGCGCCGTAGCCCACCGGCTCGCCGGCCGGCAGTTCACGCACGCAGATCACCTTGGACTCCAGGGTCATTACCGGCTGCAAGCGCGCGGCCACCGAGTTGTTTTCTTCGAACGGCGTCGAACCGTAGAGCATAATGCCCGGGCGCACCCAATCGCTGGGTACGCTGGGCCAGCCCATGACCGCCGGCGAATTGCGCAGGCTGATTTCCGCTCCGAGGCCCTGGCGAGCCGCTTCGAATACCGCCACCTGCTCGCTGCTACGCGGGCAGTCCAGTTCATCGGCGCGGGCAAAGTGGCTCATCAGCACGATCTTCTCGACCTTGCCACTGGCCTGCAGGCGCTGATACGCCGCCTGGTAATCCTTGGGATGCAGGCCGACCCGGTGCATGCCCGAGTCCAGCTTGAGCCAGACCGTCAGTGGCTTGGCCACGGCCGCCTGCTCGATGGCTTCGAGTTGCCACAGCGAATGCACCACGCACCAGAAATCATGCTCGACGATCAGCGCCAGCTCGGATGCTTCGAAAAAACCTTCCAGCAGCAGCACCGGCGCACGAATGCCCGCGGCGCGCAGCTCCAGGGCTTCTTCGATGCAGGCCACGGCGAAACCGTCGGCCTCGCCTTCCAGTGCCTGGGCGCAGCGCACCGCGCCATGGCCGTAGGCATCGGCCTTGATCACCGCGAGAGCACGAACTCCCGAAATTTCACGGGCCAGTTGGTAGTTGTGACGCAGGGCTTGGAGATCGATCAGGGCACGGGCAGGGCGCATGGCGGCAGACTTCTAGGCGGTCATGGGGAATAAAAAACCGGTGCTGGATAACGGCGAGCCGCCACCGGCACCGGGAGAGGGATCTTGTCGCTTAAGGCAGAGCGGCCACTACGGACAGCTCGACCAGGATTTCCGGTTCGCACAGCTTGGCTTCGACCGTGGCCCGGGCCGGCGCCACGCCTTTTGGCAGCCACTGGTCCCAGACACTGTTCATGCCAGCGAAGTGGGCATCGATGTCCTTCAGGTAGATGGTCACCGACAGCAGCTTGCTCTTGTCGGTACCGGCCAGGTCCAGCAGGCGTTCGATGTTGGCCAGGGTCTCGCGGGTCTGCTGTTCGATCCCGGCCTGCATGTCATCGCCGACTTGCCCGGACAGATACACCGTACCGCCGTGGACAACAATCTGGCTCATGCGCTCATTGGTGAGCTGGCGCTGGATTGACATGTTTAGCTGACTCCTGAGGGTTACCGTAACGGGAAATATCGAGGCCTTCGGCGCTGATCTGCGGCTTTTTCTTGGCCATCAGGTCCGCCAGCAGGCGACCGGAACCGCAAGCCATGGTCCAGCCGAGCGTACCGTGGCCAGTGTTCAAGAACAGGTTGCGGAACGGCGTGGCGCCCACAATCGGCGTGCCATCCGGAGTAGTGGGACGCAGCCCGGTCCAGAAACTGGCCTGGGACAGGTCGCCGCCCTGAGGATAGAGATCGTTGACGATCATCTCCAGCGTTTCACGCCGGCGCGGATTGAGCGAGAGGTCAAAACCGGCTATCTCCGCCATGCCGCCGACCCGGATCCGGTTGTCGAAACGGGTGATCGCGACCTTGTAGGTTTCGTCGAGGATGGTGGAAGTCGGGGCCATGGCCGGATTGGTGATCGGCACGGTCAGGGAGTAACCCTTGAGCGGGTACACCGGCGCCTTGATGCCCAGCGGCTTGAGCAATTGCGGCGAGTAGCTGCCCAGGGCCAGCACGTAGCGGTCGGCGGTTTCCAGCTTGCCGTCGATCCACACGCCGTTGATCCGGTCACCGGCAAAGTCGATGCGCTGGATGTCCTGGCCGAAGCGGAATTCCACACCCAGCTTGCTGGCCATTTCCGCCAGGCGCGTGGTGAAGATCTGGCAGTCGCCAGTCTGGTCGTTGGGCAGGCGCAGGGCACCGGCGAGGATGTCAGTGACGTTGGCCAGGGCCGGCTCGACCCGGGCGATGCCTTCGCGGTCCAACAGTTCGAACGGCACGCCGGATTCCTTGAGCACGGCGATGTCTTTCGCCGCACCGTCCAGCTGCGCCTGGGTGCGGAACAGCTGGGTAGTGCCCAGGCTGCGGCCTTCGTAGGCAATGCCGGTTTCCGCTCGCAACTCGTCGAGGCAGTCACGGCTGTATTCGGACAGGCGCACCATGCGTTCCTTGTTCACCGCATAGCGGCTGGCGGTGCAGTTGCGCAGCATCTGTGCCATCCACAGGTACTGGTCGATGTCGGCCGTGGCCTTGATCGCCAGTGGCGCGTGGCGCTGCAGCAGCCATTTGATGGCTTTGAGCGGTACACCCGGAGCGGCCCAGGGCGACGCATAGCCAGGCGAGACCTGGCCGGCGTTGGCGAAGCTGGTTTCCATGGCGGCGGCCGGCTGACGGTCCACTACGGTCACTTCAAATCCGGCTCGAGCCAGATAATAGGCACTGGTGGTTCCGATAACGCCACTGCCCAAGACCAGAACGCGCATTTTCATATCCTCATCGCGGCTTGACCGCTGACGTTTGTTATTCAGAGCAAAGATGGGCGCAGTGTAAGAAACATTGAGCAGTGATTTTCACTATATAACCGCCTATATTTGGCGAGAATTCTCGGCGATATTGCTTTTCACGGAGGGGCATCCCCTATGCGCACCAACCATCAGACCCGTCGGGCCCTGGACAAGATCGATCGCAATATCTTGCGGATACTCCAGGCCGACGGACGCATTTCCTTCACCGAGCTGGGGGAGCGAGTGGGCCTCTCCACCACCCCCTGCACCGAGCGCGTGCGCCGCCTGGAGCGCGAAGGGATCATCATGGGCTACAACGCGCGGCTCAATCCGCAGCACCTCAAGGGCAGCCTGCTGGTGTTCGTCGAGATCAGCCTGGACTACAAGTCCGGCGATACCTTCGAGGAGTTTCGCCGGGCGGTGCTGAAGCTGCCCCACGTGCTGGAGTGCCACCTGGTGTCCGGCGACTTCGACTATCTGGTCAAGGCGCGGATCTCGGAAATGGCGTCCTACCGCAAGTTGCTGGGGGACATCCTGCTCAAGCTGCCCCACGTGCGCGAGTCCAAGAGCTACATCGTCATGGAAGAAGTGAAGGAGAGCCTGAGCCTGCCGATTCCGGATTGAAGCGAGAGGGTGCAGCCTTCCGGCAAGCCGGGGTGCTCGGGGCTAGACCAGGACCTGGCGAGTGCTGGCCATGTAGTCGTGGATCTGTTTTTCGACCCGGGGGTGGATCATCTCCACCGGGCGCCGGCCGTTGGGGCAAGGCAGGCTCGGCGTGGTACCGAACAGGCGGCAGATCAGCGGACGCTCGTCATACACGGTGCAACCGTTGGGCCCCAGGTGCACGCAGTTGAGCTCGTCCATGGCAGCTTCCTGCTCGGCAGCGGTCTTGCGCGGCAGGCGAGACATTTCCTCCGGCGAGGTGGTCACCGGGCCGCAGCAGTCGTGGCAGCCGGGAACGCACTCGAAAGAGGGAATCTGCTGACGCAGGCTGCGGACGATTTGACGGTTACAGCTCATGAAAAAGACTACCGGGGCATGAATAACCGTGAATTCTGCCCTAAATGCCTGGCGGCAGACAGGACCGGGCGTCCTGCGGTTGCCCCGGCGCAAAGGCCCGACTTATGCTCCGCGCATTTTTACCGACACCATCATCAGGACGCATCCCATGCCCGCCAGCCTTCAGCACGCCGCTTCCTACTATGCCGCCAGCAGCCTGCCGCAACCTGACTACCCAGCGTTGGCGGGCGATCTGACAGCCGATGTGTGCGTGGTCGGGGGCGGTTTTTCCGGGCTCAACACCGCGCTGGAACTGGCCGAGCGTGGCCTCAGCGTGGTCCTGCTGGAGGCGCACAAGATCGGCTGGGGCGCCAGCGGGCGCAATGGCGGGCAGTTGATTCGCGGCGTCGGCCACGGCCTCGACCAGTTCACCAAGGTGATAGGCGAGGACGGAGTGCGGCAGATGAAGCTCATGGGGCTGGAGGCGGTGGAGATCGTCCGCCAACGCATCGAGCGTTTCCAGATCCCTTGCGACCTGACCTGGGGCTACTGCGACCTGGCCAACAAGCCGGCCGACCTTGCCGGCTTCGCCGAAGACGCCGAGGAACTGCGCAGCCTGGGCTATCGCCACCAGACCCGGCTGCTGCAGGCCGATGAAATGCACAGCGTGGTGGGTTCCAAGCGCTATGTTGGCGGCTTGATCGACATGGGTTCGGGCCACCTGCACCCGCTGAACCTGGCCCTGGGCGAAGCCCGGGCGGCGCAGCAACTGGGGGTGCAACTGTTCGAGCACTCTGCGGTGACCCGCATCGACTACGGCCCCGAGGTCAAGGTCCACAGCAGTCGCGGCACCGTCCGGGCCAAGACCCTGGTGCTGGGCTGCAACGCCTACCTCAACGATCTCAATCCGGAATTGGGGGGCAAGGTGCTTCCGGCCGGCAGCTACATCATCGCCACCGAACCCTTGAGCCCGGCCCTGGCCCAGGAACTGCTGCCGCAGAACATGGCGGTCTGCGACCAGCGCGTGGCCCTGGACTACTACCGCCTTTCGGCTGACCGGCGCCTGCTGTTCGGGGGTGCCTGTCATTATTCGGGGCGTGACCCCAAGGACATCGCCGCCTACATGCGGCCGAAGATGCTGGAAGTGTTCCCGCAACTGGCCGCAGTGAAGATCGACTACCAGTGGGGCGGCATGATCGGCATCGGCGCCAACCGCCTGCCGCAGATCGGCCGGCTCAAGGACCAGCCCAATGTGTATTACGCCCAGGCCTATTCGGGCCACGGCCTGAATGCCACGCACCTGGCGGGCAAGCTGCTGGGCGAGGCCATCAGCGGCCAGCACGGCGGCGGTTTCGACCTGTTCGCCAAGGTGCCGCACATCACCTTCCCGGGCGGCAAGCATCTGCGCTCGCCGCTGCTGGCCCTGGGCATGCTCTGGCACCGCTTGAAGGAACTGCTCTGACCCTCCCCGTGGCTGCGCGGCGTCGGCCTACAGCCGCCAGAACGGCTTGAGACCTTCGGCCCGCGCCTCTTCCCGGCTCAGGCCGACATCGCGCAACTGCTCGGCAGTCAGCTCCAGCAACGACTTGCGCGTGCGCAGCCGATGCCAGTACAGACCCAGCGGGCTCAGCCCGGGCGGTGCAGAACGTGGCAGGCGTGCCGCCAGTGCCTGCTCCTGCTCTGCCTGCAGCTCCTGACTCCGTAACGACAGACGCACATCGCTCAAGCCGTTCATCTGTATTGCTCCTGTTTGCTCAAAGTTGCCATGAGCCAATAGGATGCTTGGTGCGCAAAAACCATTACAGACTCAATACAGCGGTATTAACTCCATACAGTTTTGCCAAAAATCCTGCTGAATCCTGTATTTTTGCCCCATCTGTACCGGTCCTCGCGCCCCCCACTACGAGCCAATGCCATGACCCTCTACGTCAACCTCGCCGAACTCCTGGGCACCCGCATTGAGCAGGGCTTCTACCGCCCCGGCGATCGGCTGCCCTCAGTGCGCGCCCTGAGCGTCGAGCACGGGGTCAGCCTGAGCACCGTGCAGCAGGCCTACCGCCTGCTGGAAGACAACGGCCTGGCGATGCCCAAGCCCAAGTCCGGCTACTTCGTGCCGCCCAGCCGCGAACTGCCCGCCCTGCCCGCCGTTGGCCGCCCGGCCCAGCGACCGGTAGAGATCTCGCAGTGGGACCAGGTGCTGGAACTGATTCGCGCCGTGCCGCGCAAGGACGTGGTGCAACTGGGCCGGGGCATGCCGGACATCACCACACCCACCCTCAAGCCTCTGCTTCGGGCCCTGGCCCGCCTCAGCCGGCGCCAGGACATGCCAGGCCTGCACTACGACAACATCTACGGCGTGCTGGAGCTGCGCGAACAGGTCGCGCGGCTGATGCTGGATTCCGGCTGCCAGCTGGGGGCCGGCGACCTGGTGATCACCACCGGCTGCCACGAGGCGCTGTCCACCAGTATTCGCGCCATCTGCGAGCCGGGGGATATCGTCGCCGTGGACTCGCCGAGCTTCCACGGCGCCATGCAGACCCTCAAGGGCCTGGGCATGAAGGCCCTGGAGATCCCCACTGACCCCATTACCGGAATCAGCCTGGAAGCCCTGGAACTGGCTTTGGAACAGTGGCCGATCAAGGCCATACAGTTGACGCCCAACTGCAACAACCCCCTGGGCTACATCATGCCGGAGCCGCGCAAGCGGGCACTGCTGACCCTGGCCCAGCGCTTCGACGTGGCGATCATCGAGGACGATGTGTATGGCGAACTGGCCTACACCTACCCGCGCCCGCGCACCATCAAGTCCTTCGACGATGATGGCCGGGTGCTGCTGTGCAGCTCGTTCTCGAAAACCCTGGCCCCAGGCCTGCGCATCGGCTGGGTGGCGCCCGGCCGCTACCTGGAACGTGTACTGCACATGAAATACATCAGCACCGGCTCCACGGCCCCGCAGCCCCAGGTAGCCATCGCCGAGTTTCTCAAGAGCGGCCACTTCGAGCCGCATCTGCGCAAGATGCGCACCCAGTACCAGCGCAATCGTGACCTGATGCTCGATTGGGTCAGCCGCTACTTCCCCGCCGGCACTCGCGCCAGCCGGCCACAGGGCAGTTTCATGCTGTGGATCGAACTCCCCGAGGGCTTTGATGCCCTGAAGCTCAACCGAGTGCTGCTCGAGCAAGGGGTGCAGATTGCCGTGGGCAGCATCTTTTCCGCCTCGGGCAAGTACCGCAATTGCCTGCGGATGAACTACGCTGCCAAGCCAACCGCGCAGATCGAAGACGCGGTACGCATGGTCGGCGCTGCAGCCATCAAGCTGCTCAGTGAAACCTCGGACTGAGCCCGACCCGAAGCAGGAAGCCAGCCGTCCCATGCCAACCCGTGCCGTGATGCGAGATGACCTGACTTGAACCCTATACAGGCCTTCACCTGGCTTCTGCTGCTGAGCCTCGGGCTGGGCGGCTGCGCTACCCGCGAGGTGCCGTACCAACCCAGCCAGGCCCTGCCCGCCCGTGATTCGGGCTTTGCCCAGTCGATCCGGGCCCAGGCCGCGCCCTACCAGGGGCGTTCCGGCTTTCGCCTGCTACCCAACAGCACCGAAGCGTTCATGGCCCGCGCCGAGCTGATCCGCAACGCGCAAAGCAGCCTCGACCTGCAGTACTACATCGTCCACGACGGCATCAGCACCCGCATGCTGGTGGACGAGCTGCTCAAGGCCGCCGACCGTGGCGTGCGGGTACGCATCCTGCTGGACGACACCACCAGCGACGGCCTGGACCAGATCATCGCCACCCTGGCCGCCCATCCGCAGATCCAGATCCGCCTGTTCAACCCTCTGCACCTGGGCCGCAGCACCGGCCTGACTCGGGCCATGGGCCGCCTGTTCAACCTGTCGCAGCAGCATAGGCGGATGCACAACAAGCTCTGGCTGGCAGACAACAGCGTGGCCATCGTCGGCGGGCGCAACCTGGGGGATGAATACTTCGACGCCCAGCCCAACCTGAATTTCACCGACATCGACATGTTCAGCGTGGGTCCGGTGGCCGAGCAACTGGGCCACAGCTTCGACCAGTACTGGAACAGCGCCCTGAGCCGCCCCATCGGCGAGTTCCTGTCCAGCACACCTTCCACCAAGGCGCTGGACAACACCCGGCTGCGCCTCGAGGAATCCTTGCAGGACAGCCGCCGGCAGAACCAGGCGCTGTACCGGCAGTTAATGACCTACCAGACCCAGCCGCGCATGGACATCTGGCGCAAGGAACTGATCTGGGCCTGGAACCAGGCCCTGTGGGACGCTCCGGCCAAGGTCCTGGCCAAGGGTGACCCCGACCCGCACCTGCTGCTCACCACCCAGCTGGCACCGGAACTGAGCGGGGTCGGCAAGGAGCTGATCATGATCTCGGCCTACTTCGTTCCGGGGCAGCCTGGGCTGGTGTACCTGACCGGGCGCGCGGACGCCGGGGTCTCGGTGAGCCTGTTGACCAACTCCCTGGAAGCCACCGACGTGCCAGTGGTGCATGGCGGCTATGCGCCCTATCGCAAGGCATTGCTGGAACATGGAGTGAAGCTCTACGAACTGCGCCGACAACCCGGCGAGCGCGGTGGCAGCGGGCCGCACCTGTTCCACAGCGGCTCCTTCAAGGGCTCCGACTCCAGCCTGCACAGCAAGGCGATGATCTTCGACCGACGAAAGAGCTTCATCGGCTCGTTCAACTTCGACCCCCGTTCGGTACTGTGGAACACCGAGGTCGGGGTGCTGGTGGACAGCCCCGAGCTGGCTGAACATGTCCGCGCCCTGGCCCTGCAGGGGATGGCGCCGGCCCTGAGCTACCAGGTCAAGCTGCTGGACGGCAAGCTGGTCTGGGTGACCGAGGACCAGGGCCAGTTGCACAGCCTGGGCCATGAACCCGGCAACTGGTGGCGCCGCTTCAATGCCTGGCTGAGCACCCGCATCGGCCTGGAACGCATGCTCTGAGTGGCTACAACGCAGCCTGGGCTTCGCCAAAGGCCCCCTGGCGCAGCAGCAGGACAAGCAAGCCAAAAGCCCCGGCCGCCACCAGCAGCAACATGGCGTGACCGCTCACCCACTGGCTGCCGGCCCCTGCCACCAGCGGCCCGATCAGGCAGCCAATGCCCCAGAGCTGCGCCACATGGGCATTGGCCCGCACCAGTGCATCATCGCGGTAACGCTCGCCGATCAGGATCAGCGACAAGGTGAACAAGCCCCCGGCGCTGGCTCCGAACAACACCCACAGCGGCCAGATCAGCACGGTGCCCAGCAACAGCGGAATGGCCAGGCTGGAACACAGCAGGATCACCGCGCAACCGGTGAACAGGCCGCGCCGGGAAATCCGATCCGCCAGGGCGCCAATCGGCAGCTGCAAAAGTGCATCCCCCACCACCACGGTGCTGACCATGGCCAGGGCAATGTCTTCGGTGAACCCCTGGCTCAGGCAATACACCGGCAGCAGGGTCAGAATCAGCGCCTCGAAAGTAGCGAACAATGCAACTGCCCAGGCAATCGCCGGCAACTTCTGACAGAAGTGCCACAGGTCAAACAGGGTCACGCTGCACGACTCGGTGCTCGGCGCCCCGCTGCGCCCCAGCAGCAGGAGCGGTGATACCACCAGCAAACCCACCGCGGTCCAGAAGCCGTAATCATGCTCAGTACCCAGCACGCCCAACAGCAGGGGCCCGGCCAGCTGGCTCAAGGCATAGCTTGCGCCATACAGCGCCACCAGCCGGCCACGCCACTGCTCCACCACCAGCTGATTGATCCAGCTTTCCCCCAGAATGAAGATGATGGTCAGGACCACTCCCAGTATCAGGCGCAGCACCAACCACAACGGATAGCTGGGCAGCAGCGCCAGCAAGGCAATGGAGATCGCCCCACCCCACAGGCACAGGCGCATCAGGCTGGCGGTGCCGAAGCGCGCCGCCAGGCGGCTGGAGATCTTCGCCCCGAGCAACACGCCAATGGCCGGCATCGCCGCCACCACGCCAATTGCAAAAGGCCCGTAGCCCCAGCTTTCGAGACGAAACGACACCAGGGGCATGGTCACGCCCAGGGCCAGGCCGACACTCAAGACTGCGGCCAAAACGGCGAAATAGGTCGCCCAACGCATTTCCACGCTCCTGTGGATCATTGTTTCGCAAGGCACAGACAACACAGCCGGACTCCCCTTGCGGAAAGTCCGGCTGCGCTATGGATCGACATCAGGCGGGGCGCTGCCCCGCCTCAAACGACAAGACTCAGAGCTTGATCCAGGTGGCTTTCAGCTCGGTGTACTTGTCGAACGCATGCAGCGACTTGTCGCGACCGTTGCCCGACTGCTTGAAGCCGCCGAACGGCGCGGTCATGTCGCCGCCGTCGTATTGGTTGACCCAGACGCTGCCGGCACGCAGGGCCTTGGCGGTCTGGTGGGCCTTGGAGATGTTGGCGGTCCACACCGCAGCTGCCAGGCCGTAAGGCGTGTCGTTGGCAATCTGGATCGCCTCTTCCACGCTGTCGAAGGCGATCACCGACAGTACAGGGCCGAAGATCTCTTCTTGGGCGATTTTCATCGCGTTGCTGACACCATCGAAAATGGTCGGCTCGACGTAGGTGCCACCGGTTTCTTCCAGGGTGCGCTTGCCACCGGCCACCAGCTTGGCGCCATCGGCATGCCCGGCTTCGATGTAGGACAGCACGGTGTTCATCTGCTGGGTGTCCACCAGGGCACCGACATTGGTGGCCGGGTCCAGCGGGTTGCCCGGCTTCCAGCCCTTGAGGGCCTCGATCACCAGCGGCAGGAATTTGTCCTTGATGGAGCGCTCCACCAGCAGGCGCGAGCCGGCAGTGCAGACTTCGCCCTGGTTGAAGGCAATGGCGCTGGCAGCGGATTCGGCGGCGGCCTGCAGGTCCGGAGCATCGGCGAACACGATGTTCGGGCTCTTGCCGCCGGCTTCCAGCCACACGCGCTTCATGTTGGATTCGCCGGAGTAGACCAGCAGCTGCTTGGCGATCTTGGTGGAGCCGGTGAACACCAGGGTGTCCACGTCCATGTGCAGGGCCAGGGCCTTGCCGACGGTGTGGCCGTAGCCTGGCAGTACGTTGAACACGCCCGCCGGAATCCCGGCTTCCACTGCCAGAGCAGCGATGCGGATGGCGGTCAGCGGGGATTTTTCCGAAGGCTTGAGGATCACCGAGTTACCGGTGGACAGCGCCGGGCCCAGTTTCCAGCAAGCCATCATCAGGGGGAAGTTCCACGGCACGATGGCCGCGACCACGCCTACCGGCTCACGGGTGACCAGGCCCAACTGGTCGTGAGGGGTGGCAGCGACTTCATCGTAGATCTTGTCGATGGCCTCGCCGCTCCAGCTCAGGGCCTGGGCGGCGCCGGGAACGTCGATATCCAGGGAGTCGCTGATGGGCTTGCCCATGTCCAGGGTTTCCAGGAGCGCGAGTTCTTCAGCGTGCTGCTTCAACAGGCCGGCAAAGCGGATCATCACCGACTTGCGCTTGGCCGGCGCCAGGCGCGACCAGGCGCCGGAGTTGAAGGTGGCGCGGGCGTTTTCCACGGCGCGCTGGGCATCGGCGGCATCACAGCTGGCGATGGTCGCCAGTACGCGACCGTCTACCGGGCTGATGCATTCGAAGGTGTCGCTGGAAGCCGATGCGGTGTATTCGCCGTTGATGTAGGCACGACCTTCGATTTTCAGGTCGCGGGCACGTTGTTCCCAGTCGGCACGAGTCAGGGTGGTCATACGAGTGTCCTCCTCTTATTTGTATACAAGCGCCATGCGAACTACGCCGGCACTGCTGAAGAATTCTGCCCGGCCAGCCTGTTTTCGGCCAAAGGCACCCGCCACCCTAAACCAGCGACACCTGTACTTTCAATATATTTGACAAAGCCCGGGCAAACGCCATTGCTATGTGCATTTTAATAAACATAGACTTTGGCCTTCATAGCCACTCGCGCCGCAATCACGGGGGAATACAACAATGAGCATCCACAACGTCGTCGACTTCAGCCAGGCCACCACCGAGGGCGAACGCTACCGCCCCGCTGCGGAAAAAATCCTCAAGGGCGACCCCGAGCAGGCGGTGTTCAACCATTACGCCAGCCCGTGCGGCCAGCTCAATGCCGGGATCTGGGAAGGCGCCGTAGGCCAGTGGACGGTGAACTTCACCGAGCACGAATACTGCGAGATTCTCCAGGGCGTATCGGTACTGCGTGATCACGACGGCAATGCCAAGACTCTGCGAGTCGGCGACCGCTTCGTGATCCCGGCCGGCTTCAAGGGCACCTGGGAAGTGCTGGAGCCCTGCCGCAAGGTCTATGTGGCCTTCGAACAGAAAACCTGAATCCCGGGCACAAAAAAACCCGCTTGAAGGCGGGTTTTTTTGTCAGAAGAAAAATCAATTACTTGATTTTGCCTTCCTTGTAGATCACGTGCTTGCGAACAACCGGATCATATTTCTTGATCTCGATTTTGTCCGGAGTAGTACGCTTGTTCTTGTCGGTAGTGTAGAAGTGACCAGTACCGGCGCTCGAGATCAAACGAATCAATTCACGCATGATTAGCTCCCTTAAACCTTGCCGCCATCGCGACGGATTTCGGCCAGCACGACATCAATGCCGCGCTTGTCGATGATACGCATGCCTTTGGCAGATACGCGCAGACGCACAAAACGTTTCTCGGACTCAACCCAGAAGCGGTGATGCTGC
>Ga0182008_10001205_pt1 | contig 17813 bp, 11 predicted proteins | sample Sormic07211129_1_FD_120482 | JGI IMG/M metagenome (GOLD analysis project Ga0182008, IMG submission 120482) | Rhizosphere microbial communities from Sorghum bicolor, Mead, Nebraska, USA - 072115-129_1 metaG | ecosystem: Host-associated > Plants > Roots > Rhizosphere | place: USA: Nebraska...
ATGCCAACGGCCGGCAAGTGCTGGAAATCGCCATCGACGCCAACAGCCGTGAAGCCTTTGCCAGCGACGGCAAGCGCATCGAGTTGCTGCCCGCGCACCTGACCGTGGGCGGCAAGGACACCCACGCCCAGGGACCGAGCACCTTGTCCGGCGTCACCTTTATCGTGGAGCACATCAGCGGCCTGACCCTGCTGTATCTGCCCGACAGCCCCGACGGCGTTTATCTGCGCCAGTTCGACAGCCTTGAACAGGCACGGATGCGCCTGTTCAACGATTGCCTGCGCAGCTCGATGGTCAACTACCTGGCCGGCCGGGCCTTGACGGGCGACATCGCCCACCACGTCAGCCGGATCAACCAGGCCCAATTGAAAAACTTCGACGGGCTGATCGGCGTCGGTACGCCCTGGCCGGCCAGCACCTCCCTGGCGGCGCATCTGCTGAATGTACACATGGGCCGTTTGCTGGAAGCCCATCGGGCGACATCGCGCTCCAATGATGCGTTGTACCTGGAGCAGGTCGCCTTGAAGTCCGGCGCAATGTTCAACTACCTGAAAATGGCCGTGGGCATGCTGCCCTTCGTCGGTACGACCATCGCCCTGTACGACGCCTGGAACAGCGCCAACCTGGCGGTGGCGGCCTTCCTGCGCGGTGAAGTCGGCCATGGCCTGGCCGAGGTGGAGGCGGTGCTGTTGTCGCTGATCGACGCGGCCATGGACATTCTCCCCGGCACCACAGCCACCCCCGGTGTCGCCCGCGTCGCCACGCGCAGTCGTCAATGGCGGGCGCTGGGCAAAAGTCCGCGAGCCCTGCAGCTATCGACGCAACCCCAGGCGCGGCGGTCGCTGGAGCGCTTCAAGGGTTATGAATATGAAAAACCGATTTCCCTCGCGGGCCTGCAACCGGGCAGCGAAGGCATTTATCGCAACGTGTATCGCCACGCCGACGGCGACTTCATGCTCAGCCAAGGACGAATCTATCGCATCGAGCTGGAAGGCGAACCACCCCGCTGGCGTTTGAGCGGCACCAGCAGCCGGACCTACAAACAGCCAGTCGCCCTCGATGAGTCAGGCCACTGGAACACCCACTATGCGGTGTACGGCACCGTGATCGAAGGGGGTGGCGTGGGCGGTGGCGCGGTGCTCGGGCACATGGCCGACGGGCTTGACCCACTCTGGCCTGCCGCCATTCGCCGCTGGCTGCCGCGTTGGTGGACCGACCGCGCCTTGCGCCGGCAATTGACCCTGACTAATACCGCCGACGCCTACACGCTACGGCTCGATACCCAGACCCGCAGCAGCAACACTCTGCTTGAGCACTATTTCGGCCTCGAACTCCAGCAGCGCCCAGCCCTTCGCTCCCGTGCCGATGTCGCCTGCGCGAACGATATCGACCTTGCCCAGGCCCAATACCTGAATCTCGATGAGCTGATGCTGTATAGCCATGGCCGCAAACGCGTGCAGATCGAAGACATCCAAAGTCGCTGCGCCTGGATCATCGTCGACCGTTCGGTGCGGCGGATCGGCCTGGCCAAGGAACGGCTGGTGGAACACCTCAATCGTATCGATCAGCTGATCGCCCGGTCAGATGCCACAGCGATCACCGATACCGCCGCGCACTTGCAGTTCATGGCGCAACGCAAGGAGATCCGCAAAAACTTTCTCAAAGATTTCGATCAGCTGCATACGACGGTCGAGGAAGCCAATCGCTGGAACCGCCGCATCACTAACCCGGCGCAAAAAAAGGAGATTGCGAAGGCCATGACGAACGTGAATGAGAAACTCAGCGAGGCCAATCACTACTACCTGAAAACGGCGCACACCCTGGAAATCATCACCCGTTATGACGCGGTGACCGACCTGTCCTGGACGTACTTCCAATTGCAGTTGAAAGCAGCCCGCAACAAGGTCGGCCGCGCGCTGCTGACGCAACATCAGCTACCCCAGGTGAGCGCCAACGTCAGCCAGCGCAGTAAAGTCCTCGAAGACTGCCTGGCCACCTATACCGAGTTCCGGCGTCAGCTGGGCGCCTGGACCCTCGGCTATCCGCAGCATCTGGACCTGGAACAGGTCACTGCGTTTCTGGACAACCTGGACAAGGTTGAAGATTTTGCACGCCGGGCCATCAAGACGCGACCTTCTGTGGTGCCCAAAGAAGGCCGGCCCGGACAGCAACTGTTCGAGACCGAGGACAACCAATTGCTGATCGGCATCGCCAGCACCGACGCCGTCACCCGACAAAAGCGCATCACCATCGAAGGGGTCGATGGCCACACGGAAACCTGGCTGCCGCGCTCCAGCGGCAAATATCGCCTCAGCGAGCCAACGGCTTCCGTGCAGCCGGAACTGCCCACCGATGTCGGGCCACTGCTGACAGAAGCCAGGAACAGGCTGGAGGCGGCAAACGCCTACACCCGCAAAGTCGAAGGCTATGCGCGGCAGGACATGCTCCCGGTCGACCTTGAGCACATGATGGGCAGCGAGGCCACGGAGTTGACCATGCGTGCCCAGGCCATCGAACGCTTGTCGCCCACCGATGCCGTAGCGCTGCAACTGCGCAAGCGGGCGGAGGAGATGTTGCGCACGGGGCGTACCTTGCGCATCAATCAAAGCATGAGCAGCAAAACCCCGACCGAAGGCTATCTGGACTATTTGGTTGAACAACAGAGAGTGGATATCCGCAAGGAAGGTGGCTTGCGCGACCTGGGCAAACGCGCCGACGGACGACGGGATTTCCTGCAGGAGTACGAGGTGCGCGACCTGCGCAGCGAACCGGCGCAAACCCTGTGGTACGCGCACTTCCACTACACCTCGGCCCAGCCGGCATTCGGTGAATTCGTCAAAGGCCATCTGAAACTGCCGGAACAACGCAACCTCGGCCTGAAATGGCAACAGGCCGTGGCCGCCAGTGGCGGTACGGTCGACGCGATCTGGCGCGGCGACATCGGCAAACCGCTGGGCAACAAACACTTTTCCACGCTGTAAAATGACAACGACGGGGCACGCAATGTGCCCCGTCGTGGACAGCGGCATCAACATGAGACAAACTCAACCTTTTCGGTTTATCTACAAGTTTTACTCATGGAGCAACCCGGTGCTTGAAATCCGTCACCTCAAGACCCTGCACGCCTTGCGCGAAGCCGACAGCCTGGTGGATGCGGCCGATCGCCTGCACCTGACCCAGTCAGCCCTGTCTCATCAGTTCAAGGAGCTGGAAGAGCGCATGGGCATGCCGTTGTTCGTGCGCAAGACCAAACCGGTGCGCTTCACCAGCGCCGGTTTGCGCCTGCTGCAATTGGCCGACGCCACCTTGCCATTGCTGCGCGCCGCCGAACGCGACATCAGTCGCCTGGCCGGGGGTACCGCCGGGCGCCTGCACATGGCCATCGAATGCCACAGTTGCTTCCAGTGGCTGATGCCGACCATCGACCAGTTCCGCGATGCCTGGCCGGAAGTCGAGCTGGACCTGGCCTCGGGGTTTTCCTTCGCCCCGCTGCCGGCCCTGGCCCGTGGCGACCTGGACCTGGTGGTGACCTCCGATCCGCTGGATCTGGCCGGGATCACCTATGTACCGCTGTTCACCTATGAAGCGATGCTGGCGGTGGCCAACCAGCACCGCCTGGCCGGCAAGGCCTATATCGTCCCCGAAGACTTGCTCCCGGAAACCCTGATCACCTACCCGGTGGAACGGGACCGGCTCGACATCTTCACCCGCTTCCTCGAACCCGCCGACATCGAACCGGCCCAGGTCCGCACCTCGGAACTGACGGTAATGATGATGCAGCTGGTGGCCAGCGGTCGTGGCGTGTGCGGCATGCCCCATTGGGCGCTGCATGAATACAGCTCGCGGGGTTATGTGAAAGCCAAGCGGCTGGGTGAGAAAGGTTTGTTCGCCACGCTGTATGCGGCGATCCGCGCCGACATGCTCGATGCACCGTACATGCGCGACTTCTTGCTGACGGCCAAGGACACGTCGTTTTCTACATTGGATGGCGTGAGTGCGGTTCGATAGGAAAACATACCCCCCTGTGGGAGCGGGCTTGCCCGCGATGGCGGCGGCAGATCCAACATTGATGTATCAGACATATCGCTATCGCGGGCAAGCCCGCTCCCACAGGGATCCCGGTGAACCTTATATTTCGCGCCACATGTGGATTTTGTCGAAGTAGTCCTCCCCCACCCGCACGGCCATCGGTTCCAGGCCGAACTGGACGAAACCGCAGCGCCGGTAGAGGTTGAACGCGGCATCGTTGCCAGCGGTGACGGTCAACTGGATCAGGCGCAAACCTCCATGGTGCTGCGCCTCGGTCAGTGCCGCCTGAACCAGTTGATAGCCGAGCCCGCGCTGGCGGACCCCGGCGGTCACGTACATGCCAAACAGCGTCACCTTGTGCCGGGCCTTTTCCCGAGGCTCGAAGGCAAGGCCGACAATGCCGGCCAACCGGCCGTCCTCGAACGCCCCGAGCACCACGTCCTGCTTGCTCGTCAGGCGCGACTCCCACCAACCCAGCGGCATCGCCGCCCGCTCGCGCACACTCGAGGTGAAGGCTTGCGGGTGCAGGTCGTAGGCCTCAAGCATCAGTGCCCGATAGTCCAGGGCATGGCTGGCATCCAGTCGCTCGATCCACATGCTCAGGCCATCCGTTTTTGCTCAAGCATCAGCCGCAGCGCCAGTGCCGACAATACGAAGCCCATGAAATAGCGCTGCATCGCCAGCCAGGTGGGATTGTTGACGAACCACGAGGCGATACCCGCGGCAAACATGGCGATCAGCAGGTTGACGCAGAAACTGACGCTGATCTGGGTCAGGCCGAGGATGATGCTCTGGCTGAACACCGAGCCATGCTCCGGTGTGATGAACTGCGGAAACACCGACAGATAGAACACCGCGATTTTCGGGTTCAGGGCACTGGTCAGAAAACCCATGGTGATCAACTTGCGCGAAGAATCCGGGGGCAACTGCTGGGCCTCGAACGGCGAGCGCGCACCGGGTCTGACCGCCTGCCAGGCCAGCCACATCAGGTACAGCGCACCGGCCCACTTCAACACCTCATAGGCCATCGGCACCGCCAGGAACACGGCGGTCAAACCGGCGGCCGCAGCAAACAGGTGCACGAAAAAACCCGCGACCACGCCGAGCAAGGAGATCACCCCGGCCTTGCGCCCCTGGCAGATCGAACGGGAGATCAGGTAGATCATGTTCGGCCCCGGCGTCAGTACCATCAGCAACGCGGCAGCGGCAAAAATCAGCAGGTCTTGAAGCGGGATCATGGGCGAGGTCCTTTGCGTGATGATCAGGCGATCGCGGTCAGCGATGCTCGATAAAACGGCAGGATCAGGTCCCGTGTCAATGGCGCCAGAACGACACCGCCCTCGGTGGCCGGGTCGATCCAGATCACCTCTTCGATCTCCGCCGCCGGAGTGACATCCAAATCAATGTTCAGTTGAAAGAGCTCGGCGTGCACGACAAAACCCGGTTCGTTGGCCGCCGGTGCCGAGAAGGGACCGAGGTAAACGGCCTGCGCCGGGTCGACGTCCAGACCCAATTCTTCTTCCAGCTCCCGGGCAAGCGCATGAACCGGCAACTCGTGAGGCTCGATCTTGCCGCCCGGCTGCATGAACGCCGTGGTACCGCGCTTGCGCACCAGCAGCGTACGACCGTCAGGGCCGATCAACAGGGCGGCGGCGATCTGGATAATGCGCGGAGAAACAGCGGATGCAGATGTCATGTGTCAACCATGGATCCTGATGGAAACCACAAGGATCCCATGTCAGACCGTCCGCCGTCATGCCTTGACCTGAAGTGGCTGCGGCGTATCCTCCGGGACCTTCACGAAAATCCTGTACTTGCCGCCTTCCATGGCTTCGAACGCGATCAGTTTTTCCACCAGCGGGTCGTTCAACACCTTGCCGGCATTGAGCAGGAGCATGCCGTTATCGGCGTTGAGATTGCGCGCCAGCATCATCCCGGCCGTCAGTTCCCGGGTGGTCAGGACCTTGACCTGCGGATCGGCCAGGGTGATATCGCTCAGGAATGAGATGCATACCTTAATGAAATCTTCGAGCAGGTCAGGATCATAAAGCCGTCCGGCATACTGGCGCAGGTAGAGCAGCGCTTCGTCGCTGTTCATCTGTCGTTCGAGAATCAATCCTCGTTGCAACTCGACAAAGTCGACCGCCAGCTTCAGCAATCGCGATCCGAACGGAATGGCGTTGCCCTTGAGCCGGTCGGGGAAACCGCTGCCGTCCCAGCGTTCCTGATGGTGCAGGATCAACCGCGCCGCGTCCTTCATCGGGTCCAGGGACATCAGCAGCGATTCGCTCTGCTTCGGATAACCACGATAGCGGTCGCGTTCAGTGTGCCTGAGCAGATCCGAAGGGGTGACCATCATGCTGTCGGACCAGCTCAGCTTGCCGATGTTGTACAGAGCGGCCGCCATGGTCAGGTCGCGGTTGGCGGCTTCGTCCAGCCCGTGTTCCATGCAGTAGCCGCGCACCAGTTCGATGACCTGCCGATTGGTCTGCTTGGCCGGTGGCAGGCGCAGATTGGCCAGCAGCGAGAACACTTCAGTGCCGGTGACATAACTATGCTTGAGCTCCTCGTAAGCCAGGTCGAGCATGTCGGCGGTCTGCTGCAATTCGGCGGTGCGGGCTGCGACGTGTTTTTCCAGTGTGCTGTTGAGCAACTTGAGCTGGTCGTTCTGCACCCGGGTCAATTGTTCCAGGCGCTGGCGCTCACGCTCTGAATGCTGGTGGTCCAGGGCCTGGCGCAGGATCAGGAGCATTTCGTCGTCATTCCAGGGTTTGCTGATGTAGTGGTGGATCTGCCCCTCATTGATGGCTTTGATGATCGCCGAGGGGTCGGCATAACCGGTGAGCATGATCCGCGTGGTCGCCGGATAGCCCTGTCGGATGTGGGCCAGCAACGTAGCGCCGTCCATATTGGGCATGCGTGCATCGCTCATCACCAGATCCACTGGCTGCAACGCCATGACTTCCAGCGCCTGGGCACCACTGGTGGCCAGCAGCACCTCGTAAGGCTGGCCGCGCAACAGGCGCCGCAGACTGTTGAGGATCGACTCCTCATCATCGACCAGCAAAATTTTGGGGCGATTGTTCAATATCGGTACGGATTGCTCTTCCATGGCATGGTCTCAAGCGAGTCATTGACTGTGACAGGCTGCGTAGGACTACCGTCCTTCCTGCCTACGCTTGAATGACAGGCTAGATGATTTTGCGCATCGCTCGCGCTAATTATTGTTTTTGAGTTCCACGGGCAAAGTGGCCAATGGCAACTATGCTCAGCGCAATGGACTGTACAACTGGCCTGCGAGCAGGCATGTGACGAGGGAAAAGGATGCTCCCGATAATGAATACATGTACTCCTGCGTATACCGCGCCATGAACACCTGGCAGAGGCGCATCAATCGCCGTGTACTCATTGTCGACGACACCGCGTCGATTCATGCCGATTTCGCCAAGATACTCAGCCCGGCCATTGTCGAAGATGACAGCCTGGGACAAACCGAGAGCCTCCTGTTCGGCACCCAGTCCACCGCACAGGCTCAACACTTTGAGCTGGACTCGGCGTTCCAGGGCCGCGAAGCCCTGGACAAACTCGAAGCCGCCCTGGCGAGCGATCACCCCTACGCCATGGCGTTCATCGACATGCGAATGCCGCCAGGCTGGGATGGCCTGGAGACCATCGAACGGTTGTGGCAGGTCGATCCCAAACTGCAGGTGGCGCTGTGCACCGCCTACTCCGACTACTCCTGGGAGGACATCGACCAGCGACTGGCGCTGAACGACCGCCTGTTGATTCTGAAGAAGCCCTTCGACGCGATCGAAATACGCCAGATGGCCAGCGCCCTCACGGTCAAATGGCAGATGACCGAAGACGCCGCGCTCCAGATGAACCTGCTGGAACAAGCGGTTCAGGAACGTACCCGGGAATTGTCCGACGCCAACATCATCGTGCAGAACAGCCCGACCATCCTTTACCGGTTGCGTGGCGAGCCGTCGTTTCCGTTGATGTACATTTCCCATAACATCACACGTTACGGTCACATTGCTGCCGACTTGCTGAGTTCGGCCAACTGGTCCCAACAACTGATCCACCCGGAAGATCAGGCCAGTGTCGATACGGCCATGGCCCGGGTGCTGGACCGGCATGCGCTGGGCGCCTCGATCGAGTTTCGCCTGCGCACCGGCCAGGGTGCATGGCGCTGGGTGGAGAACCGCTACATTCCCGTACGCGACCATGACGGTCGCCTGCTGGAAGTCGAGGGGATCATTCTCGACATTACCGAGCGTCGGCTGGCAGAAGAAAAAATGGCCCTGCTCGCCCGCACGGACGGGCTCACCGGACTGGCCAATCGCGCCACCCTGATCGAACGTCTGCATCAGGCCTTTGCTGCCGCACGTCGAGGCGCAGCGGCATTCGCGGTATTTTATCTGGACCTGGATCACTTCAAGCGGATCAACGACACCCTCGGCCACCCGGTGGGTGACCTGCTGTTGCAGGAAGTAGCCCGGCGAATCAAATCCAGCGTGCGGGAAAACGATGTGGTGGCACGTCTGGGCGGGGACGAGTTCGCGATCCTGCAACTGGACGTCAGCGACCCGACCCAGTCCGCCGCCATGGCGGCCAATATCCGCGATTCGCTGCTGACGCCGTACAACCTCGCCGGCAATGCCCTGCGGCTTTCGGTCAGCATCGGTATCAGTAGCTACAGCGTCGCCTGTCTCGACGCCGACAGCCTGCTGAGTCAGGCCGACATGGCGCTGTACCGCGCCAAGGAAATGGGCCGCAATCAGTATCACTTCCACTCGCAGGAGATCACTCAGGAGGTGGCCGAGCGCATAACCATCGCCAATGACTTGATGACGGCCATCGAAAACGATGAACTGGCGCTGCATTACGTACCGGAAGTGGATATGCACAGCGACAGGATCCTGGGCATGGCAGCGCAAGTGCGCTGGTGCCACCCCCGACGCGGCGTGCTGCCGGCCTCAGCCTTCGTCCCCGTCGCGGAAAAGACCGGCGCCATCATCCCTCTCGGGCGCTGGGTGCTGGATCAGGCCTGCCGGCAGATGCACCTGTGGCGTAACGAGGGAATGGCGCCACCGGTAATGGCGATCAAATTGTCCCTGGCGCAACTCAAGAGTGGTCCCGAGCTCATCTACGACGTGCTGCGCTCCACCGCGCGCTGGGAACTCGCGCCCTGGGACCTGCGTTTCGACGTGACCGAAGCGACCCTGGCGCAAACCAAGTGGACCCAAAACGATGTACTGCCACGCCTGCGGGAGTTGGGGGTAAAAATCGCCATCGACGATTTCGGCACCGAGTACTCATCATTCGATTACCTGAGAACCTACCGGGTCAATCACCTGAAGCTCAACCAATCCTTTATCGACGGCGCGACCCAGGATGCAGCTGGCGCCAACACACTTCGGGCAATCGTCAACTTCGCCCGGGATCTTGGCATCGGCATCATCACCGAAGGCGTCCAGCCGTCGGATCAGCCTCACACGCCAGCGGCAACCGCCCCCCTACCAAATGCGCAAGGCCTCTACTTCAGCGAGGCCGTGAGCCCTGATCAAGCGACCAGGTTGCTCAAGGACGGGAACATGGCTCCCCTGTCCTCCCTGGAGGATGAGGGATGACAACACTTTTCCCCCAGACCAACCGACGGATTCTCATCATCGACGATACGCCGGCGATCCATGATGACTTTCGCAAGATCCTCACCCCGGATACCGGCGGCGAGGCGGTTCTGAACAGTCTCGAACACTCACTGTTCGGGACTCGGCGTTCACCGCGCCTCACCTTCCAGCTCGACTCCGCCTATCAGGGCAAGGAAGCCCTGGAATTGGTCGAGTGCGCACTGGCCGATGGTCGCCCCTATGCCCTGGCGTTTATCGACATGCGTATGCCGCCCGGCTGGGATGGCCTGGAAACCATTGAACACCTGTGGAATGCCGACCCGAACCTGCAAATTGCCTTGTGCACCGCCTATACCGACTACAGCTGGGAGGCCATGGCCGAACGATTGGAGTTCGGTGATCAGTTGCTGATTCTGAAAAAACCTTTCGACACCCTGGAAATCCGCCAGATGGCCAACGCCCTGACCTGGAAATGGCAACTGGCACAGGACGCGGCGCTGAAGTTGTTGAGCCTTGAACAAACCATCGAGGCACGGGTACACGAACTGCTCAAGGTGTCGCACCTGTTGCAGTACGACGCCCTCACAGGGCTGCCCAACAGCACTTTGCTGGGTGATCGCCTGAACCAGTCGCTGGCCGTTTCCCGACGCCATGCCAAGCATCTGGTGGTGATGTTTCTCGGTCTGGATCGATTCAAGCGCATCAACAACGCACTGGGCCACCCAGCCGGGGACGAAATGCTCAAACAGGTCGGGCAACAACTGCTCAAGTGCGTGCGGGAGTCCGACTCGGTCTTTCGCTATGGCTCCGACGAATTCGTGGTGATCCTCAGCGACATCAAACACCCTCTGCAAACCCGTGGTATCGCCGAAAAGTTGCTGAGCGCCATCCGCACCCCGCAAATAATCGCCGGCCATGACGTCAGCGTCACCGCGAGCCTGGGCATCAGCGTTTACCCCGATGACGGACTCGATGCCATCGACCTGATAAAAAAAGCCGAAACCGCCATGCGCAACATCAAGGAAAGCGGCCCGAACGACATCGGTTTTTTCATCGAAGCCATGAACCAGCGCGCCCGGGAACAGCACACCATCGAGTCGGGGATTCGTCAGGCCCTGCAACGGCACGAATTGGTCCTGCACTATCAGCCGAAAATCGACCTGGACAGCGGCCGGGTGGTTGGTGCCGAGGCGCTGGTGCGCTGGCAAAAACCCGGGCATGGCCTGGTCTATCCTTCCGAGTTCATCCCCGTGGCCGAAGACAGCGGCCTGATCGTGCCACTGAGCAAGTGGGTATTGACCGAGGCCTGTCGCCAGGCACGACTCTGGCAAGCGGCCGGACTCCCGGCGATCCGCATGTCGGTCAATACATCGCCCCTCGACTTTCGCCAGCGTGATTTCGTCGACGGTATCGAACAGGTGCTCGAACGCACGGGAATGCCCCCAAGCCTGCTGGAGTTGGAAATCACTGAAGGTGTACTGATGCAAAACGTCGATGCGACCATGATCGCGTTGAACCGGCTGAAGATGCGGGGGGTGCGGCTGGCCATCGATGACTTCGGAACCGGCTATTCCAGCTTGAGCTATCTGCGCCGGTTCCCCATCGATGTGCTGAAAATCGATCAGTCGTTCATTCGTGGCCTGAGTAATGACAACAACCACGCAGCCTTGGTCGGCGCGATTATCAGACTGGGCAAGAGCCTCGACCTGAGTGTCATCGCCGAGGGCGTCGAGACCGGGCAGCAACTGGCATTTCTCAAGGCGCATCGATGTGAAGAAGGTCAGGGTTACTACTTCAGCAAAGCCTTGCCGGCAGATGATTTTGCACGACTGCTGGCCACCGGCCTGCCAGAACAGCGAGAAGACTCATGAACAGTCAGAAACGTCGGTCCGGCGGCAAGCTCGGCAGACCATTGCCAATGCCTCTTGTGTATTACGCGCCTGCGTTCCTGCTTTATGCACTCTGTGCCGTTGCGGGTGCCGCGCCGCTGGACGAACCGCTCAAACCTTTGCCCGAGTTACCGAAACAGCACCCCGGCCAGGTCGAACTCGGTCGCAAACTCTTCAGTGACCCGCGCCTGTCGATCAACAACACCCTGTCATGCGCCAGTTGTCATCAACTGCAGAAGAACGGAGCCGATACCCGCGCATTTTCCCTCGGCTTCGATGGACAACCGGTATCGATCAACACACCGACAGTGTTAAACGCCAGCCTCAACTTCCGCCAATTCTGGGACGGCCGCGTCGAAACGCTCGAGGCGCAAAGCAACGTCGTCATTACCAGTCCCCACGAAATGGGCAGTGACTGGAACACCATCGTCCAGCGGATTACCGAAGATGCAGACTACCGCGCAGGCTTCAGCGCGGCGTACCCGAATGCAGTGACCAAAGCCAACATACAGAGCGCCCTGGCCAGCTACGAGCGTACTTTGCTGACCCCCGGATCCCGTTTCGACCAATACCTGCTGGGCGATACGGACATCCTGAGCCTCGAGGAGAAATACGGCTATCAGCGCTTCAAGGACTACGGCTGCATCGCCTGCCATCAGGGCGCGAACATTGGTGGCAACATGTTCCAGAAATTCGGGGTGTTCGGTGATTACATCGCCGATCGCGGCAACCCCACCGTCACCGACCAGGGACGGTTCAACATTACCGGTGACGAAGCGGACCGCTCGGTGTTCAAGGTCCCAAGCCTGCGCAATGTCGAGCTGACCGCCCCCTACTTTCACGACGGCTCGGCGCCCACCCTCGAAAGAGCCGTGGACGTGATGTTCCAGTATCAGTTGGGGCGCATGCCGAGCGCTGAGGACAAAGCGCTGATTGTGCAGTTTCTCAAGACCCTGACCGGCGAATGGAAGGGCAAGCCATGATAAAGCTTTCACGCCGCGTCAGCCTGCTGTTACTTGGGCTCGTTGCCGTGCTCCTCGCCTCGATCCTGATATTTCTATACTTCAATTCCAACTCGGAAAAGACCGCGACCTATTCGGAATCCCGGGATCTGATCCGCCTGATGAAACAGCAGGACGCCCAATGGGAAAACGAGATCCTCAAGTCCCGGGTGGCGATTTCGCATAACTACGACCCTCTGGTTTCGCCAATGAACGAGATGAACCGGCTATGGGAGCGTTTCGACACCATGCAGTCAGATCATGGGCGCCATGACTCACGGCAATGGAACGATGCACACAAGGCTTTTCAGCAGGCGATGCAGGAAAAGACCCGCCTGGTAGAGCAGTTCAAGTCGCACAACGCTTTGTTGCGCAACTCGCTGGCCTTCCTGCCCACTGCCGAGGACGACATCCAGGCGCAACTGTCCGACCTGTCTGACCTCAACAAGCTGCAATTGCAAAACATCGCCACCGATACCTATGACCTGTTGCTCAGTGCCCTGGAGTTCGCCCAGGTCACCTCCGCCGACAAAGCCGCCGACATTCAACTGGGGCTGAGCAAACTGGCGGTGAACATGCAACGCTTGCCTGGGGAGTTTCATGCCCCGATCGGGATCCTCAGCAAACACGTCGCCCTGATCTTGCGCGAGCAGCCGCTTGTCAACGGTATGCTCGAAGACATCGAAGCGGTTCCCGTGGCGGATCGTCTGGACGACATCACCAACATGCTCAACCAGGATCAGCAACGGGTCGAGAAAATCGACAATAAATACCATTTCTACCTGCTGGTGTTTTCCGGCCTGCTGGTGTTGCTGCTGATGTGGCTGGCATTTCGCCTGATCCGCAGCTTCGCCGAGATCAACCGGGTCAACAACGCTCTGCAAACCGCCAACGACGTGCTCGAACAGCGGGTTGAGGAACGTACCCGCGAGCTCAGGAATGCCCAGAGCGAACTGCTCGACAGCGCGCGCCAGGCCGGCATGGCCGAGATTGCGACCAACGTGCTGCACAACGTCGGCAACGTGCTCAATAGCGTGAATATCTCTGCCGACCTGATTGCGCGAAAGCTTCGCAACAGCAAGACCCTCGGACTGGGCAAGGCAATGCAACTGATAAACGGGCATCCGGACGACCTTGGCCATTTCCTGACCGAGGACGACAAGGGCAAGCTACTGCCCGGTTATCTCAATCAACTGGTCGGCGCCATCGCCCAGGAACAGCAGGAGATGGCCGACGAACTGGGACTGATGAGCAAGAGCGTCGACCACATCAAGGACATCGTTGCCACCCAGCAATCCTATGCCGGGGCCAACAGCATGACCGAACCGCTGTACATCAGCGAACTGCTAGAAGACGCCCTGCGCATGAATGCCGGGGCGCTGACCCGGCATCACGTCACGGTGATCAGGGAATACAGCGAAGTGCCTCAGGTGATGGGGGACAAGCACCGCTTGTTGCTGATCCTGATCAACCTGATCAGCAATGCCAAGTACGCCATGTCCGATCTCGACAACAGGTCAAGGGAAATGACCCTCGGTGTGCGAGTCGTCGACAACGCTTTCCTGGAAATCAGCGTCAGGGATGATGGCGAAGGTATTGCCCCGGAAAACATGACGCGGATCTTTGCCCACGGTTTCACCACCCGCAAGGAAGGTCATGGTTTCGGCCTGCACAGCTGCGCGCTGGCAGCCATCGAGATGAACGGACACCTCACCGCCCACAGTGACGGCCCGGGCCTGGGCGCGTTGTTTACCTTGCAGATACCGCTGATCGCCGTAACGGAGAACGCATGAGTGAGCTCTCGAACCGCCGCATTCTGTTGATCGACGACATGCCGTCGATCCACGACGACTTTCGCAAGATCCTCGTCCCGCCCCAGGCTCACTCGGCAGAACTCGACGAAATGGAGGCGGCACTGTTTGGCGAACAGGCCAAAACCAAGCGCCCAATGTTCGAACTGGATTCGGCCTATGGTGGCGAAGAAGGCCTGGGTAAACTCAACCGGGCACTGCAGGAACAACGCCCCTACGCGCTGGCGTTTGTCGACATGCGTATGCCCGACGGCTGGGACGGGGCGAAAACCATCGAGCACCTGTGGCAGCAGGATCCGCAATTGCAGGTGGTGGTCTGTACCGCATACTCCGATTACTCCTGGGACGACCTGCTCAATCGCCTGAATGCCCATGACCGGCTGCTGATCTTGAAAAAACCCTTCGACAACATCGAAGTCCAGCAAATGGCCAACACCCTGCTGACCAAATGGGAAATGACTGAACGGGCCTCGCTGCAGATGCATCACCTGGAACACCTGGTGGAACAGCGCACAACCCAGTTCAAGCAGGCCAGCGAGGCCTTGCAGCGGGAAATCGACGAGCGCAGGCAACTGGAAGGCCAATTGGTGCAATCGGAAAAGCTCGCTTCGCTGGGCCAACTGGCGGCCGGTGTCGCGCATGAGATCAACAATCCCATCGGGTTCATCTCCTCCAACCTTGGCACCCTGGACGGATACTTTCAGAAATTGCTGACCATGCTCGACGCCTATTACAGTGCGGAACAGGTCCTGGCGGGCAGCCAGACAGCGTTGCAACTGGAGCACATGCGCGAGCAGATCGAACTTGAATACCTGCGCGAGGACGTGCCGCTGTTGATCAAGGAGTCGAAGGAGGGAATCAACCGGGTCGGGCAGATCGTCAGGGACCTGAAAGACTTCTCCCGGATCGACAACAATCAGGAATGGCAATGGGCCAATCTGCAACAGGGCATCGAGTCGACACTGAACATCGTCGCCAGCGAACTCAAGTACAAGGCCGATGTAGTCAAGGACTATCAGGCGCTGCCGGAAATCGAATGCCTGCCGTCGCAAATCAACCAGGTCATCATGAACCTCGTGGTCAACGCCGCGCAGGCCATGGGCCCCGAACGCGGCACCATCACCCTTCGCACAGGGACACAGGGCGAGACGGCATGGATCGAAATCGCCGATACAGGATCAGGCATCGCGCCCGACACCCTGCAAAAAATCTTCGATCCGTTTTTCACCACTAAACCGGTGGGCCAAGGGACAGGGCTGGGCCTGTCCCTGTCCTATGGCATTGTGAAAAAACACGGTGGTGACATTTCGGTGAGCAGCGAGTTGGGGAGCGGAACGACGTTCCGCGTACAACTGCCGCTGCGCCAGAACCGAGCGGCAACCTGACGGTGCCTCAGAGCGCTTCCTGGAAATCCATCTCCGGCGGCTGCCGACGGAAACCGCCGGTCAAGACCGCCAGGTACACCACGCCAATCGCCAGCCAGCTCAACCCCAGATACACCGCCAGGTGATCGAGGCTGACCATCAACCACAAATCCGCTGCCAGGCCGATGAACGGGAACAGCAGGAACAGCACGAATTCGCGCAGGCCTTTTTTGTCACCACCGATCCAGTAATGGAAGATCACCGACAGGTTGACCAGGCTGAACGCCAGGAACGCACCGAAGTTGATGAACGAGGTCGAGGTGGTGACGTCCAGTTTCAGTGCCAGCAACGCCACCACTGCGCACAGCAGGATGCTGTTGATCGGCGTGCCGAAGCGTTCGTGCAGGGTGCCGAAAAACGACTTCGGCAGCACGCCGTCGCGGCCCATGGCGTACAGCAACCGCGAACCGCTGGCCTGGGCCGACAGGCCCGAAGCAAATTGGCCGACGATCAGGCCGATCAGGAAGATCGAGACGAACAGGTCACCGCCGATGTTGCGGGCAATTTCGTAGGCCGCCGAGTCGACACTCTCGAACTGGAACGACGGATGAGCGATCTGCACGAAGTACGACACGCCGACGAAAATCAGCCCGCCGATCAGGGTGATCAACATGATCGCCCGAGGGATGGTACGGCGTGGATCGCGGGTTTCTTCAGTCAGGGTACTGACCGCGTCGAAGCCGAGGAACGAGTAGCAGGCGATGGCCGCACCGCTCATGATCAACGGCATCTGCATGTCACCATTGAAGAAGGGCTTGATCGACCACAACGGCGTGCTCGCATCACCACCGACGTAATGCACGCACAGCGCGACGAAGGCGATCAGCACCAGGAACTGCACCAGCATCAGCAGGGCGTTGATGCCATTGGCCAGTTTCAGGCCGACGATATTGATCGCACTGGTGATGCCGATGAATGCCAGTACCCATATCCACTGCTGCACCGCCGGGAACGCGGAGTTGAGGTAGGCCGCGCCGATCAGCCAGATCGCCATCGGCAAAAACAGATAATCGAGCAGCACGGCCCACCCGGCGATGAACCCGAGTTTCGGGCTGATGGCCTTGCGCACATAGCTGTAGGCCGAGCCGGCCACCGGGAAGGCCGAGGCCATGCGGCCGTAGCTCATGGCGGTGAAGAACATCGCCACCAGCGCCGCGAGGTACGCGGCCGGTACCATGCCGGCGGTGGATTGAGCGAGGATGCCAAAGGTGCCGAGTACAATGATCGGCGTCATGTAGGCGATGCCAAACAGCACCACCGACCCCAGTGACAGGGTGCGTTGCAAACGAGCCATGAGCGACTACTCCGAATTTTATTGGATTTATGGCAGAGCCGAGTTTTTCGCGGTTGTTAAAAGATCGCAGCCTGCGGCAGCTCCTACATGGATCGCATTCCCCTGTAGGAGCTGCCGAAGGCTGCGATCTTTTGATCTTCAGCCCTTGGGAATCAGCAGCTCGCGCAATCCGCAAGCATGCTCAACCACCTCCCCCGGCAACTTCAGCCGCTGATCATCCAGGTAGCGATAATCCTGACGCGCCGCCGTCAACCGCTTCAGGTCCAGCTCAACGACAAACTGCCCTTCCTCGCGTCCGGCCTCGAACAACAGCATGCCCAGCGGATCGATCAGCGCACTGCCGCCGGCAAACAACAAACCGCCATCGCCCTCTTCCACCCGGTTGACCATCAGCGCAAACGCCTGGTTTTCCTGGGCGCGGGCCATGATGGCGGTGCGGTGGGTCGGGCCGTAGGGGTCCATGTTGCCGTTGGTGACGATCAACAGTTCGGCGCCCAGTTGCGCCAGGGCACGGGCGCTTTCGGGGAATTCGATGTCGTAGCAAATCAGCAGGCCCACGCGCACGCCGTTCCACAGGCAGGTAGCGTAGCGATCACCCGCCTCGTACACACCGCGATCCGAGGCCCACAGGTGGGTCTTGCGGTACTTCAGCGCGATGCCTTCAGGGGTGATCAACAGCGTGGTGTTGTAGAAGCGACCGCTGTCTCTTTCGGCCATGCCGATGGCCACGGC
>Ga0182008_10001206_pt1 | contig 17813 bp, 22 predicted proteins | sample Sormic07211129_1_FD_120482 | JGI IMG/M metagenome (GOLD analysis project Ga0182008, IMG submission 120482) | Rhizosphere microbial communities from Sorghum bicolor, Mead, Nebraska, USA - 072115-129_1 metaG | ecosystem: Host-associated > Plants > Roots > Rhizosphere | place: USA: Nebraska...
CGGCTTGTCCTCCGCGCGCACGTACGTACGGACGTTCAGCTCGAGGAAGCTCGAGACGTACGGCAGCGGGATCGTGCCGCGCGCGCGCAGGCCGGTCAGGCGGAACGGGGTGATGCCGAGCCACGCGCTGCCGTCGTGCTCGTCGACCTCGAGCTCGTGCGGAAGGTGCTTCCGCACCTCCCCGGTCGGGACGCGCCAGTGGGCGAACAGGAGGTCCTCCCACGTCTGCCCCATCACCCACCCGCGCCGCGGCAGCGGCCACGGGCGATGGCCGAGGTGCTCGAGCGAGCGGTTCTGGCGGTAGGCGTTGTCGAGTTGGAACACGGGCCCTAGAGGTTGCCTCTGAGGGCTTGCTCCCTTTCGATCGCTTCAAACAGCGCCTTGAAGTTCCCCTCGCCGAACGTCGTCGCGCCGTGGCGCTCGATCACCTCGAAGAACACGGTCGGCCGGTCCTGCGCCGTCTTCGTGAAGATCTGGAGCAGGTAGCCGTCGTCGTCGCGGTCGACGAGGATCTTGTGCTGCTGGAGGACGGCGTAGTCCTCGTCGATCGAGCCGACGCGCTCGACCGCCTCGTCGTAGTACGCGTCGGGCGTATCGAGGAACACGAAGCCGCGCTCCTTCATCTGCTCGACCGTGTCGACGATGTTCGACGACGCGAGCGCGATGTGCTGCGCGCCGGCGCCGTTGTAGAACTCGATGTACTCCTCGATCTGGCTCTTGCGCTTGCCCTCGGCAGGCTCGTTGATCGGGAACTTGATCTTCCCCGAGCCGTCCGACATCACCTTCGACATCAGGGCCGAGTACTCCGTCTGGATCTGGTCGTCGCCGAAGTGGAGGATGTTCGTCATCCCGAAGACACGCTCGTAGAAGGCGACCCATTCGTTCATGCGGCCGAGCTCGACGTTGCCCACGACGTGGTCGATGTTCATCAGCCCCACGCCGGCGTTGCGCTGGCCGTTCGCCGACTGAGACACGTACCCGGGCTTGAACGGCCCCGCATAGTCGCCGCGGTTGACGAACGTGTGGATCGTGTCGCCGTACGCCCCGATTGCAGCGACCTCGAGCGAGCCGAAGTCGTCCTCGACGCGATGCGGCTCGACGACGCCGCGGGCGCCGCGGCTCACCGCCTGCCGGTACGCCTCCGTCGCATCGGGCACCGTGAGCGCGATGTCGCGGACGCCGTCGCCGTGGCGCGCGTGGTGCTTCGTGATCTCGTGATCCTCGCGCAGTGCCGTCGTGACGATGAAGCGGATGTCGCCCTGCTCGAGGACGTACGACGCGCGGTCGCGGACGCCAGTCTCGGGCCCGGCATACGCCGTGCGCGTGAAGCCCATCGCGTGCTCGTAGAAGTACGCCGACTGCTTCGCGTTTCCCACCCAGAACTCGACGTAGTCCCAGCCGAGGAAGGGCATGAAGTCGTCGCTCATCGGCCGGAAGGTTACTCCCGCCCGGCGAGCACCACGCGCTCCCTCCGCCAGACCCGCTCGAGCGCGATCCCGGCGAAGATCAACACGCCGCCGGCGATCTCCATCGCATGCAGCGACTCGTGCAGGAGCAGCAGCGCAAAGAACACGGAGAAGAACGGCTGCAGGTTCCCGAAGAGAGACGCCCGCGGCGCGCCGACGCGGTCGATCGCGGTGAACCAGAGGATGTTCGTCAGGAAGAGCGGGCCGACGACCGCGTACGCAAAGCCGATCCAGGGCAGCGTGCCGAAATGGAACTGCTGCTGGCCGACCTGGTGGACGGCGACGGCCGCCAGCGGAACCCAGCCGATCGCGAGGACGAGGGAGCTGATGCGGTACGGCGAGTAGCGGCGCATCAACGGGGCGATCGACGTCGAGTAGCACGCCCACGTGAACGCGGTCGCGATCGCGATCAGCGTGCCCGTCAGGCTCGTCGAGACGCCGCCGCCGGAGTGCGCCGCGATCAGCCCGACCCCGGCGAACGTCACGACCGCGCCGACCCAAAAGGTCGTCTGGAGCCGCTCGAGCCGGAGCACCTCCGCGATCACACCCATGAAGACAGGGGTCGCGCCGAGCAGCAACGCGACCGTGGCCGCGCTCGAGAGCTTCACCGCGTAGACGAAGCAGACCTGGTTCACGAAGATGAAGAGACCCGCGAGCACGACGAGCCAGACGTCGCCGCGTGCGATCCGGAACGAGCGCTCACGCCACCAGGTGAACGCCCAGAAGAGCAGGATCGCGAGCGCATAGCGGATCGTCCCGTACGAGAGCGGCCGCCACCCCTGCTGGAACATGTACTTCGTGACGGTGACGTTGAGCGCCCAGAGCAGCACCGTCCCGAGCAACATGCCGTCGACGGGGGAGGCTCTCCGCACGAGCCCCGACGCTACCGATTACGCTTGCGCCGATGCCGGAGCCCACCATCGCCGACGTCGACGCGCTCGTCGGCCCCGCCACACCGCAGTTCGCGTATCAGCTGAGGGCGCGGGTGCTCGAGCTCGTCGACGGCCTGTCCGAGAACGATCCCGTCCGCCGGTACGCCGAGGAGAAGATGGAGCTGCTCGACCGACTCGGCCACGCGTCGTCGAAGGCGCACGAGGGCGGCCGCGAGCCTCGCTCGCGCCCCGGGTGGGACACGCTCCCGAGCGCCGCCTCCGTCGACCGATGAGCCTCGACCGCTCGTCGGTCCTCGTGACCGGCGGCACGCGCGGCATCGGGCTCGCGATCGCGCAGCGCCTCGTCGCCGACGGCGCGAGCCGCGCCGTGCTCGGCTACATGCGAAACGACGGCGCGGCCGAGGAGGCACGGGCGGCGCTCGACGCCGAGGTCGTCCTCGTGCGCGGCGAGGTCTCGAAGCCGGAGGTCGTCGCCGAGCTCGCAGCGCATGGGCCGTACCGGGTCGTCGTGCACAACGCGGCGACGGGTGTCGTCCGCGGCGCCCTGGAGACCGAGGACAAGCACTGGGACTGGACGCTCAACGCGAATGCGCGCGCCCTCCTCTCGCTCACACGCGCATGCGCGCCGGCGATGGAGCCGGGCTCGTCGATCGTCGGGATCTCGTCGCTCGGGTCGGAGCGCGTGCTCGACAACTACGTCCTGATCGGCACCTCCAAGGCGGCGCTGGAGTCGATCGTCCGCTATCTCGCCGTCGAGCTCGCGCCGCGCGGAATTCGAGCGAACGCCGTCTCGGCCGGGGTCGTCGAGACCGGCGCGCTCGAGCACTTCCCGAACAAGGAGGCGATGCTGCGCTCGGTCGAGCGCACGCCGGCCGGCCGGCTCGTCGAGCCCGACGACGTCGCGGCGGCCGTCTCCTTCCTTTGCTCCGACGACGCGTCCATGATCCGAGGGCAGACGATCGTCGTGGACGGCGGCTTCTCGCTGCTCGCGTAAATGGAACCAACGGATGCCAACATGCGCGCGTTCGACGCGCTCCACCGGCGGATGCAGCGGCCGCCGAGCGGGCTGCCGCCGATCGTCAAGGCGACGCTCGGCGACCTGGCGAAGCGGCGCGTGCTCAACCTCCACAGCGGCGCCGGCGGATCGAGCGCCGAGCTCGCCGAGGCGGGTGCCGTCGTGACGGCGCTCGAGGCGTCGGAAGAGGCGCTCGAGCACGCGCGCGAGCAGTGGCCGTCGATCCTCTGGATCCACGGCGATGCACAGGCGCTGCCGGCCGAGCTGCGCCGCGGCCGCTTCGACCTCGTCTACTCACCCGAGGGGACGCTATGGCATCTCGGCGATCTCGATGCCTGGGCGTCCGGCATCGCCGCGGCACTCGACTCGCGCGGCGAGCTGCTCGTCTACGAGACACATCCGGTCGCGCTCTGCGTCGACGGCTTCCAGCGCTGGCACTACGACTACTTCGCCGACGGCTTCTGGCGGCTCGGCAAGATCGCCACGACGCTCGTCCGGGCCGGCTTCCGGATCGAAGCGCTCGAGGAATACCCCGGCGATCGCCGCGTGCCGGGGACGTTCCTTCTTTACGCAGTTCGGGCATAAGGCCGCGCATGGGTATTCCTGTGAGCATCCTCCTCATTGCGGCGGGGGCGATCCTCGCGTTCGCGATCACCGGCACGACGAACGGCGTGAACATCCACGCCGTCGGTTGGATCCTCATGGCCGCGGGCCTGCTCGGACTCGTTCTGTCCCTGATCCTGTGGGACAGCTGGGCCGGCGGCGGCTTCTGGAACCGACGTCCGGTCGCGTACGACCCACCGCCGCAGCGCGGTCCGCGCCGTCGCGTCGTCCGTGAGGACGTCGACGAAGGCCCGTACTAATCCCTTAGGCGGTTCAGCGCATCACTGAGCTCGTCGTCGCTCAGCGTCAGCGGCGGCGTGGCCTGGATCAGGCTGCCGTCGCCCGCCGGGACGACGAGGACACCGCGCGCGAGCGCGTCGTCGGCGCTTCCTTCCCTCGCACGGAGCAATCCCTTGCCGTGCCAGCCGGCTTCGGAGAAGCGCTCGCCGAGCTCGTGCACGCGCGGCAGCAGCGCGGGCACTTCGTCGAGCACGACGAGCGCCGCCGCACATGCGAGCGGATTGCCGACATGTGTGTGCGTGTAGACGTCCTCCGGGCCGAGCTCCCAGAGCGTCGCGAGGCCGTCGCGCGGAAAGAGCGCTGCGCTCAGCGGCAGTCCGCCGCCGAGTGCCTTGCCGACACAGAGGATGTCGGCGACCTCGGCGCCGGGCCAGAGGGTGCCGATGCGCCCGAGCCCGGTGTAGATCGCGTCGACGACGAGGAGCGCGTTCGCCTCGTCGCAGCGCGCGCGCAGCGTCGTCAGGAATCCGTCGGGCGGAACCCGCGCGCCGGCGCGGCCCTGCACGGGCTCCACGACCACGCAGGCGGTGTCCGCGGGTAGCTCGCCCGGGTCCTCGCCGAACGGGAAGCGGTGCACCGGGCCGGGGAGCCAGTCGCGCCACGGCTCCTTGAACCGCGGGAAGTCGGTCGCCGCGAGCGCGAGCAGGCCGGTGCCGTGGTAGGCGCCCTCGAAGGCGCCGATGCCGTTCCGGCCCGTGGCGAGCCGCGCCGTGCGGAGCGCGATCTCCACGGCGTCCTCCCCTGTCACACCGAGCTTCGCCGGCCACGGCAACGCGTCGCGCAGGCGCACGGTCACCTCGGCGTCCGCGAGGTCGCCGAGCGCGTGCACGACCGGCTGCGAGCGCCACGCCTCGAGGATCCGCGGATTGCGATGGCCGAGCGCGGCGACGCCGAAGCCGCCGGTCAGGTCGAGCAGCTCACGGCCGTCGGCGAGCGTGACGCGGCAGCCTTCCGCGCTCGCCCAGATCATCGCGTGATCCGCAGCAGGCGCCCGACGGTCGAACGCGCGATCGTGCCGGCCATCGCCGGATTTTCCTGCAGCCGGCGAAGCGAGTACTGGTACCAGTGCTCGCCGAACGGCACGTACACGCGCAGCGTGTGCCCGTCTCGCACGAGCTCCGTCGCGCGCTCCTCGCGAACGCCGAGGAGCATCTGGAACTCGTAGCTCGGAGGCAGGCTGCGCAACGCCTGCTCGATCAGCCACTCGTCGTGCGTCGCGATTGCGACGTGCGACGCCGTCGCGGCGAGCGCGCGCAGCGCCCTGACGTAGTTCGCGCGCACCGCCTCGTAGTCGGTGAAGGCGAGCGAGGGCGGCTCGACGTAGATGCCCTTGCAGAGCCGCACGTTCGGCCGCAGATCGGCCAGGCTCTCGACGTCGTCGAGCGTTCGCCGCAGATACGCCTGCAGAACGACGCCGACATTGTCGTGCCCGTCGTCGCGGAGCTCGCGATAGAGCCGCAGCGTCTCGTCGGTCGTCGACGAGTCCTCCATGTCGATGCGCACGAACTTTCCCTGCGACACGACGGACAGGAGGTTCTCCTTGCAGAGCTCGTAATCGAGATCGAGGCCGAGTGCGGTCAGCTTCACGCTGACGTTCGCGTCGAGCCGGTCTCGCTCGATCGCGGCGAACACGTCGAGGTACGCGCGTGCGATCGCGCGCGCCTCGCGCTCGTGCGTGATCTCCTCGCCGAGGACGTCGATCGTCGCGAGCTTCCCCTCGCCGTTCAGCCGCCGGACGACGCGGACGGCGTCCCTGAGCGTCGAGCCGGCGATGTAGCGCTGCGAGAAGAGTTGAACGACCGGCTTCGGCACGGCCGGAAGGGCACGCGCGATCGCCTGATCGAAGAGGCTCAATTCACGAGTCGCGCATGAGCCCCTGGCGCGCTGCGCTCACGAGCGCGACCGCCTCGGGGAAGAGCACACGCATGGCGTCGCGGAGCGCGATCGCCTGCTCGTCGACCGATCCTTGCGCGTCGATCTGGCCGAGCGCCGCCGACGTCAGCTCGACGGCGGTGTCGAGCGTCTCCTGCGCGAAGTGCTTCGTCTGCACCTCGGCCTGCTGCTCGCCCGCACGCTCCATCGCCTCCTGCATCGCGCGGAGGAACTCCTCGGGGTCGCCGCCGCCGAACAGGTTGAAGCCGCCTTCCATCGGAGCCAGGGTAGCTACTGCCTGTAGCGCAAGAAGAAGGGTGCGAACAACATGAGCGTGACCGTGACCGGTGCAAAAGAGGCTGAAGACGGTGATCGTCGCCTCGTCGGACTCGAGCGACGCCGAGCCGAGGTCGAAGACGTCGGCCCGAACAGGGAGACGACGAACGTCTGCCGGCAGAGCCGACAGCGGTTGCGCCGGTGCACCGGCGCGAACACGGCGAGGACGAGGCGCGGCCGTGTCCGCGCCGGCGGTCGCACGGCTGCTGCCGCCGGAAGGTCGGCGGTCACACGCTCGAGGTCGCCGCGGGGCCGCGCCTCCAGCGCGACGCCGGTTCGCGCGACGAGTCGTCGAGCGTCGGCGCCCTTCGGCAGAGGCTTCGCGGAGCCGCGCGACCGCCTGCTCCCGCTCTGCGTCGGATGCACGGAGGTCGCCGCTCACGTCAGCGTTCTTTTGTAGTTGCGCACGACGTCGGCGGCAAGCTCCTCCACCGACGGCAGCACCTGTTGGACGGCGCTGCCGAACGGCGAGGCGGAGTCCGTGCCGAGCGCGTGCTCGAGGCGGCGCGACCGAGCGCCGAGCTCGTCGAGGAACGCAGTCGTCGCGACCCGCGGCTCCTCGGCGAGCAGGTCGGCGACGGCAGCCGCGGCGGCTTCCGCCTCCTCGATCCCCTCCGGCGCGTCGGTCTCGGCGAGCTCGCGCAGCCGGGCGCGGAGCTCCGCGAGGTCACCGCCGCCGGCGATGTCGGCGGCCGCCTCGCAGAGCCCGGCGAGCTGCGCCGCGTCCCGGACGAGCCGCTCCTCGGCAACCGTGTTCGCGGCGTCGTCGAGCGCGATCCACGCACCGCTGTCGTACGCGCAGAGGTAGACGCGGAAGCCCGGCTGCGGCTCGACCGCGAGGACGCCGGACACGCGCTCGGCCGGCTCGGCGAGCGCCTGCGCGGCGTTTGCGGTCCGTTCGAGGTCGTCGGTCAGCGCCACGGCGCCAGCGTAGACTCGAAGCCGTGTCGCAGCGGACAGCGCATGCACGGGAGCTGTTCGCACCGCTCGGTCCGGCGTACGACCGGAATGCGTCGCTTCTCTCGTTCGGGCAGGACCCGGCGTGGCGCCGGTTCCTCGTCGCGCGCGTGCCGGACGACGCGCTGAACGTCCTCGACGTCGCCACCGGCACGGCCGCCGTCGCGATCGAGCTCGCGCAGCGCGTGCCGGGGCGCCACGTCGTCGGAGTCGACCAGTCGACGGAGATGCTCACGGTCGGACGCGAGCGCGTCGCGCGCGCGGGGCTCGACACACAGATCGAGCTGCGCGAGGGCCGCGCCGAGCAACTGCCGTTCGCGGACGGCACCTTCGACGCGTTGACGTTCACGTATCTCCTTCGCTACGTCGACGACCCGGCCGCGACGCTGCGCGAGCTTGCGCGCGTCGTCCGCGGCGGCGGAACGATCGCCATGCTCGAGTTCGGACTCCCGCGGCGGCTAGCGCGTCCCGCCTGGGAGTTGTACGTCCGCGGCGTGCTCCCGATCGCCGGCTTCGTCGCGGGCGGCGCTGCGTGGTGGGAGGTCGGACGGTTCCTCGGCCCCTCGATCAGGGAATTCCACCGGCGCGTCGCGCTGCCGGACATGTGGACGGCTGCAGGAATGCGCGACGTCCACGCGCGGCGGCTCAGCCTCGGCGGCGGGCTCGTCGTCTGGGGCGTCCGCGCATGAGCACGAGCGCGCGGCCCGCGTTCTACGCGCTCCGTCCCGGCGGCTGGCGCGACTACATGACGCTGCTGCACGCGCCGTACACGCTCTGGCATCTCTCGTACGTCGCGCTCGGAGCCGCACTCGTACCGCACGTCCGCTGGGGGCTGCTCGGCTGGACCGTGCTCGCGTTCCTGCTCGCCATGGGTGTCGGCGCACATGCGCTCGACGAGCTCAACGGGCGGCCGCTCCGCACCGAGATCCCGGCGGCGGTGCTCGTGGCGCTCGCCGTCACATCGATCGCGGCGGGGTGCGCCATCGGCATCTGGGTCGCCGCTTCGCGCACCTGGTGGCTGCTGCTGTTCGTCGCGTTCGGGGCATTCATCGTCGCGGCGTACAACCTCGAGCTGGCGGGCGGCGCCTTCCACTCCGACCTCTGGTTCGCGCTTGCGTGGGGCGCGTTTCCCCTGCTCACGGCGTATTTTGCGTCTGCCGGCCGCCTCGACTGGGCGCCGATCGCGGGCGCGGCCTTCGCCGTCTGCACGAGCCTCGCACAGCGCGTGCTCTCGACCGAGGTGCGGTTCGCGCGGCGGTCGGCGAACGATCCTGCCCTGACCCGACCGCTCGAGCTCGCATTGCAGCTGCTCGCCGCCGCGCTCCCGTTGCTGGCCGGAGCGGTGCTGCTGGCACGCGCCGCCTGACCGCCTACGATGGGGCCGTGGCGTTGACCACGCTGTTCGACATCGTTTTCGCCGTCGCGACCGCCGCAGCCGCGGCGAGCCTCGCGCTCGCGGCCCTTCGCAAGGCAACGACTTCCACGCTGATCGCAGTGAGCGGGTTGCTCGCAGCGGGCGCGGTCACCGGGTGGACGGTGTACGCACTGCGCCACCACCGCGAGGTCGCTGTCGCAGCGGGCGGCATCACCGTCTGCGCCCTCGTGGTCGCCGGCGCCGTCGCGCTGCGGCGAGCGCTGGCTCGTGCCGAGGAATTCGACGCGCACCTCGCCGCGGCACAGACGCGGTTACGCGAACAGATCGCCGCGGAGGCCGCCGACCGGGCGGCCGAGCTCGAGCGCACGCTTGCCCGTGCGCGCGCCGATTCCGTGTCGCTGCTCCAGGAGGAGGAGCGCAAGCTCGCCGAGGAGCACCGTCGTGAGTTCCTGCAGCGCGAGCGCGAGATCGCGAACGAGCTGACGGCGTCCTTGAACGCAACGCAGTCCCAGGTCGACCAACGCGTTGCGAGCTGGGCGCAGGATCTCGAGCGCTCCGCAGAGACGACAAAGGCACGGATCGCCGAGCTCGCACAACGGCAGAGGCAGCTCGTCTCCGACGTCGAGGTGCGCCTCGCCGCCGACGCGGAGCGGTTCTCCGCGGAGAGCGAGGAGCAGCGCGCCGGGCTCGCACGCTTGCGCAGCGAGATCGAGAAAGCGCTCGAGGAGGCGCTCGCGGCCGCCCACACAGAGGTCGACAGCCATGCCGTGGAGCGGCGGCGCGCACTGCACGAGCTCGACGAGCGGCTCCGGCGTCGGGAGCGCGAGCTGCTCGAGCGCGTCGAGCGCGAGGAGATCGACGCCGCTGCGCGCGTTCGCTCCGATTTCGACGACGTCGTCCGGCGACAAGTGGAGCAGATGGAGCGCGCGATCGAACGTGCGACGAACTCGTACGCCGAGGAGGCGACGCAGCAATTCGCGGCGCTCATCAAGTCGTCCCGGGAGGACGCCGCACGCCGGCTGTCACGCGAGCTCGACCGATCGGTCGAGGTGTTCGGGCGCGAGGCCGAGGCGGTGCTCGCCGAACGGCTCGCCCATGTCGGCGATGCGGGCTCGCAACGCCTCGAACGCCGCCTGACGGATGCGACGAAGGTGCTCGAGCACCAGCGTGACGAATGGCTGACCGCACTCGATTCGCGGATCGGCGATGTCGAGGCCGACGTCCGCCGGCGTCTCGACGAGCTCGCCGCCGATGCCGAGGCCGAGCGCGCGGTGCTCGAAGCGCGCGTGCAGGAGCTCTTGCGGCGCCTCGACACGACCGTCTTGCGGCAGTCGTAAGCCTTCCGTAAGGGCCTCGTTCCCCAGCAAACAAAGGCGGGGAGGGTTCGTCGTAGGGAGCACGAACCACAGGAGGCCATGAGCGACGTGACGGAAATCGCAGAGTTCGAGACCGAACGCTCGAAGGTGGAGAGCTGGCGGCTGCACGTGCTCATCGAGGCCGGATATCCGTTGACACTCGCCGAACGGCTGGCCGCGAGCGAGGCCGATCTGCACGTCGCCGTCGAGCTCGTCTCGCACGGGTGCGGTCACGAGACCGCAGCCGAGATCCTGCTCTAGCCGCCCAGTAACCTGGGCGCGTGAGCAAGGTCGCGCCGCTCCCCTACGAGGACCGCACCGTCTACTCCGTCGCGAGCTTCAACCGCGGCGTCGCCACGTGGCTCGGGCGACTCCCGACCGTCTGGGTCGAGGGCGAGGTCACCGAGCTGAAGCGCCACGAGCGCTGGGCGAGCGTCTTCTTCACGCTGAAGGACCCGGAGGACGGATCGTGCATCGCCGCAACGATGCAGCGCGGAAAGTTCGACGCACTGCGCCTCGAACTCGCCGACGGCGAACGCGTTCACGTCTTCGGTCGCCCGGAGCTGTTCGAGCAGCGCGCGGACTTCCGGCTCCGCGTGCTCACGATCGAGCGGTTCGGCGTCGGTGCGCACCTCGCGGCGCTCGAGCGGCTCAAGGCAAAGCTCGCCGCCGAGGGCCTGTTCGCACAGGAACGGAAGCGGCCGCTGCCGCTGCTCCCGCGGCGGATCGGGCTCGTCACCGGGAACGATGCCGCCGCGAAGCGCGACGTGATCGCGACGATCCAGTCCCGGTTCCCCGCCGCGAACCTGCTCGTCGCGGAGACGCTCGTGCAGGGCCCGCGCGCGGCGCCCGGCATGGTCGACGCGCTCCAGTCGCTCTGCGCGCAGCCCGGCATCGACGTGATCGTGCTCACGCGTGGCGGGGGCAGCTTCGAAGACCTGCTCCCGTTCAGCGACGAGCGGCTCGTCCGCGCGGTCGCGACATGCCCGGTACCGGTCGTGTCGGCAGTCGGGCACGAGCAGGACACACCGCTCTGCGACCTCGCCGCCGACGTCCGCGCCTCGACGCCGACGATGGCCGGAAAGCTCGTCGTCCCGGAGCTCTCTGAGTTGTCGGGGAAGCTCGACCGCGCGCGGTCGTCGCTTGCGCGCTGCGTCGCGCGCACGCTCGAGCGCGACGCGCTGCGGCTCGAGCGAAGCGCCGAACGGCTGCGGGCAGCGCCGCGGCGCGCGCTGGAGCGGGAGCGCGAGCGTGTCGAACGCGCGCACGAGCGCCTGCGGACGGCGCCGGCGCTCGCGGTCGAGCGCAAGCGGGCGGCGCTCGAGTCGACCGCCGGCAAGCTGCGCGTGTTGTCACCATTGCAAACACTCGAGCGAGGGTACGCGATCGTCCGGACGGATGCGCGCGTCGTAACGGACGTGGCCTCGCTGGACGTAGGCGAATCGGTCGATGTCCGCGTCGCGCGCGGAAGCTTCGGCGCGCGCGTCGAGGAGACGCGCAGGTGAGCGCCCACGAGCTCACCTTCGAGGAGGCGCAGGCCGAGCTCGAGCAGATCGTGGCGCGGCTCGAGCAGGGACAGGCGTCGCTCGACGACGCGATTGCGCTGTGGGAGCGCGGCGAGCACCTCTACGCCTTCTGCCGCGAGCGCTTGGACGCCGCCCAGGGCAAGGTCGAGGAGCTAGCGCGCCGCGTCGAGCAGGCGAAGCCCGAGCCGGCGTCCTAGCTCGACGAGATCGGCGCGGGCCTGCGCCGGCTCGCCTGACAACGCAACGGTCTCCGCGTCCGGAACGGGTTCGACGACGACGCCGCCGAAGACGACGCACGGCGTGCCGACGGCAGCACAGCGCCGTGCGACCTCGGCAGGCGCTTTCCCGGCGGCCGTCGTCCCGTCGACGCGCCCCTCCCCCGTGACGGCGAGCGCCGGCCGCGCCGCGTCGAAGCCGACGAGGTCGAGGACCGCCGCCGCGCCGGGAACGAGCCGCGCGCCGAGTGACGCGAGCGCCGCGCCGAGCCCGCCGGCCGCGCCCGAGCCGGGAAGCGATGCGAAGGGCGCAAGCCGGTCGTCCCCGCGGAAGCGCGCTTCGAGCTCGACGACCTGCTCCGGCGTCGCCCCCTTCTGCGGACCGAACGTGCGCGGAGCGTCGTACAACGTCGTCTGGACGTCGCAAAGCACCGTCGTCGGCGCAGGCAGAGCGTCGAGCACCTCCAGCAGTCCGGCGCCGGCATCCATGTTCGCCGTGCCGCCGAGGCCGACGAACAGGTGCGACGCCCGCACGCGCGCAAGCGCCTCTCCGAGCGGGTGCGACGAGTGCGCGGTCACGTCGAGGCGCGACGGGTCGAAGGGGATGACGGACGCGGCCTCGACGACGACCGCCCCGGCGGGGAGCCGCCCTGCGAGCGCCTCCTCGGTTCCCTCGCCGCCGTCGGCGAGCGGAAGCTGGTCGCACGGAACGCCGGCCTCGTCGAATCCCGCGGCGAGCGCAGCCGCCGCGTCGCGCGCGGAGAGGACGGCCTTGAGGCTATCCGGGCACGCGAGCGCGCTCGGGCTCGACATCCGTCTCCGGCTCCTCCGCGTCGTCGGTGTTCTGGCCCATCTCCGCCTGAGTGGCGCTCGGCATGACCTTGAGCATCGCGAACGACAAGCCCTCGCGCGCGAGGAAGATGAGCCCTACCCCGACGCCGACCGACGCCTCGATCGCCTGCAACCCGAAGCCGTAGGCGACCCCGACCGCGGTCGCGACGCCGTAGCTCGCGCGCAGCGGCGCCGCGATCGCGAGCTGCAGCGCGCCGACGTTGCCCGGCCAGAACGGGAACAGCGTCACGACGTTCATGACGAGCAGGACGACGCCGGCCGCGGGAAGCGGTGCGTGAATGTCGAACGCGCGCATCGCAGTCCAGACGGCGAGGAGCTGGCACGCCCACCCGGCGATCTGGAAGCCGACGGCGACCGCGAAACCGAGCGGCGTGCGCATGACGGCGAGGCCCTGACGCGCCATGGTGACGACGCGCTTGACGACGCCGACGCCCTCGAGGCGGGTCGGCCGGTCCGTGCGCGCGCTGACGAACGTGAAGGCGAACAGCGTGAGGCCGGCCGCGACGATCCCGATCAGGATCGAGATCGCCCAGGCGGGCACCTTCGCCGTCAGGCCGACGTAGCCGATCAGCATCAGCACCGGCACGAGATCGAAGACGCGGTGCGCGAGCACGGTGCCGACGAGCGTCGCCCACAACCCCCTCCGCCGCGGCAATTTGCGCACGAGCACGGCAACGCGCGCGAGCTCGCCGATTCGTCCGGGGAGAACGGCATTCGCGAAGAGCCCCACCGAGAATGCCGAGAACACCGTGAGCGGCCCCGGATACGGCGGCGGCATCGCCTGCCTGATGACCGTCGTCCAAGCGAGCGCGCGCACGATGACCGACAGGAGATTGAGGCCGATCGCGGCGACGACCCACTCCCACCTGACCGCTGAGAACGCCGTTCCGATCCCGTGCAGGCTCGGGCCGCGCCAGAAGAGGAGCAGCCCGACGACCGCCATGAAGACGATGCCGAGCGCAATGCGGACCCACGTCGAGCCGAGCAGCCGCTTCACGCGGCCACCTGTTCGTAGATGTCGAGGAGCCGCCGCGCGACTGCATCCCAGGCGTAGCGGCTCTGCGCAAGCGCGCGACCGGCGGCGCCCATGCGCTCGCGCCTGGCCTCGTCGGCGAGCAGGCCGATCACCGCGTCGGCGAGCGCGTCGCTGTCACCCGGCGGGAACGGCACGCAGGTGTCCGGCGTCATCACGTCCCGATACCCCGGGATGTCGGATGCCACAACCGGCGTCGCGCACGCCAGCGGTCGCACGAGGACGATGCCGAAACTCTCCCCGCCGAGCGACGGGGCGACGAGCGCCTTCGCACGGAGCAACTCGCGGGTGAACTCCTCCTGCGGCAGGAAGCCGCGGACGTCGATCCCGTCGTCGTCGATCCGCAGCCGGCTGATCAGGAGCTTCACCCGCAGCGGGTCCGCACCGCACACGCTGAGGCGCACGCCGGTCTCGCGCCGGATGCGCGGCCAGGCGCCGAGCAGGACGTGCAGGCCTTTGCGGCGCTCGTGGCGGCCGGCGAAGACGATCCGCTCCTCGCGGTTCGCGGGATCGGCCTGCGGCGGGATCAGGACGCCGTTCGGGACGATCTCGTAGTCGCCCGGCAGCCACCGGTCGGCCGAGCGGGCCGCGATCGGGGACACGGCGATGCGCCGGTCGAGGCGCTCCGCGAGGAAGCCCCAGACCGGCGTGGCGATCTTCATCCAGCCGAGGTCGCCGCTCGCATGGAACGTCCCGACCATCGGGGCGGTGCACAACGCGAGCGTCGCGATGCACGGCGTCGGCGTCATCGGCTCGTGAAGGTGCACGACGTCGAAGCCCTCGCGCGCGAGCGCGTCGCGAATTCGGAAGACGGAGCGTGGGCTGAGAATGATGTTCGGCAGCGTGCCGTTCGCGGGCACGATCACCGAGCGGCCGATCGGGATCACGTCGGGCGGCGGGCTTCCGTGGCGGCCGTGGCGCGGATGCAGCACGCGCGTGAACTGACCGGGCGGGTCATTGCCCATGATCGTCTTCACCTCGCAGCCGAGCGCGCGCAGCGACTCCGCCTGCAGCTCGGCGTGCTCGACGACGCCGCCCCAGAAGGACCAGGAGTACGGGACGACGATGCCCACCTTCATCCGCGGCATTATCGTCGGCGGCGTGAGGGTGTTCGCGCTCGCCGCCGTCGTCGTGGCGGCCGCCGGGTGCGGCGGCCACGGCCAGAGCTGGCCGGAATGCCTGCGAATCCTGGGCGTCACGCACGTCCGGGTGACGACGTCGGCCGAGCTCGCGAGGACCCCGCGGGTGTTTGCGACCGAGCGGGCCGCGGCGATCGACTTCAGCGACGGCGCCGGCGCGGCGATCGTCGTCTCGCGCACGACCGCGGCAGCGGCGAAGGCTGCGATCGCACTGACCTCCGTCCCGTCTGTCTTCAGCCTCCCCCTGGCCGCCGCCCAGTCGCAGCCGAGCGCCGTCGTCCGTCACGGGACGGTGCTGATGCAGTGGTTCGGGCGACCCCGGCCGGAGCGGCAGCGACTCCTGTTCGAGTGCGCGAACGCGTAGTGCGGCTGCGGTCCCCGCACGACCGTGAGATCTTCAGGCTCGCGCTGCCCGCGCTCGGCGCGCTGGCCGCGGAGCCGCTGTACGTGCTCGCGGACACCGCAATCGTCGGCCATCTCGGCCGACCGCAGATTGCCGCGCTCGGGCTCGCGGGCACGGTGCTGTCGGGCGCGTTCACGATCTTCAACTTCCTGACCTACGGCACGACCGCCGTCGTGGCGCGCGCATCGGGTGCCGGCCAGGAGGGGCGCGCCGCCCGGCTCGCGGCGCAGGCGCTCTGGGTGTCGGTCGCGATCGGGGCGGGGCTCGTCATCGTGTTGGAGGCCGGGGCGTCGCCGCTGCTCGACGCGCTCGGTGCGCACGGCCGCTCGGGCCACTTCGCACTCGTCTATTTCCGGATCGCCGCATTCGGACTGCCGGCCGCCCTCGTCGCGCTCGCCGGGCAGGGCTACCTCCGCGGCGTGTCGAACCTGCGCCGCCCCCTCGAGATCGTCGTCGCGTCGAACGTCGTCAACCTGGTCCTCGAGCTGCTCTTCGTCTACGGCTTCCGCTGGGGCATCGCCGGCTCCGCTGCGGGAACGGCGATCGCACAAGCGGGAATGGGCGCCGCATTCCTCGTCGAGCTGCTGCGTCCCCACGCCGACTCGAAGCGGCCGTCGCTGCGCGAAATGGCGCCGATGGTGCGCGTCGGGCGGCAGATCTTCGTGCGCACGGCCGCGCTGTATGCGTCGTTCCTCGCGGCGGCGTCGGTGTGCGCGCGCATGGGCGACGCGCAGATCGGTGCGCACCAGATCGGCTCGCAGCTCTTCTTCTTCCTCGCGCTCGTCCTCGACGCCGTCGCGATCGCCGGCCAGGTGATCGTCGGCCGGATGCTCGGCGCAGGGGACGCGGACGGCGCCTTCGACGCGGCGGTGCGAATGATCGCGTGGTCGGTGGTCGTCGGCCTCGCGTTTGCTCTCGCGCTGGGGCCGCTGTACGACGTCCTACCGCGCGGGTTCACGGGCGACGGCCACGTGTTGCACGAGGCGCACGAGCTCTGGCCGTTTCTCTGCGCACTTCAGCCGATCGGCGGCGCCGTGTTCGCGCTCGACGGGATCCTCATCGGTGCGAGCGACACGCAGTATCTGATGTGGTCGATGCTCGCCGCGAGCGCGATCTTCATAACGCTCGCAGCGCTCGCGCTCGAGCGGCACTGGGGCATCGTCGGAGTCTGGAGCGCGCTCGACGTGCTCCTGATCGCGCGCCTCGTGTTGCTCGGCGCGAGGTTCCGCGGGAGGCGCTGGGCCGTGACGGGCTGGGGGTAGACTCGTCGGATGGAAGGACTCGCCGAGCTCCACACGCATCTGGGCGGCTCGGTCTCCTCGGACATCCTGTGGTCGCTCGCCCACCGGCAGGGCATTGCGCTGCCGGTCAAGGACTACTGGGATTTCGACCGGCTCGTCACGGTCAGCGACCCTCGCGGCGTGCCGAATCTCGACGCGCTCGACGAGATCTACCACTACACCGAGCTGATCCAGTCGAGTCCGGCTGCCGTGGAGGTCTCGGTGCACGGCGCGATCGGCGGCGCGTACCGCTCGCAGGGGATCACGACGCTCGAGCTGCGGTTCAACCCGATGAAGCGGAACCGCGGCGGCGAGCGCGACCTCGACCACATCATCCTCGCCGCGATCCGCGGCCTCGACATCGCGTCGCTGGAGTATCCGCAGGTGCGCGCAGGGCTCATCCTGATGATGGACCGGACGTTCTCGCCGCGGCAGAACGAGATCATCGTCGAGAAGGCGATCCGCTGGGCGACGCGCGGGATCGTCGGCGTGGACATCGCCGGGCCGCGTCCGGGCGGCGAGCGGTACGACTACCGGCAGGTGCAGCCGATGGTCGAGGAGGCTCGCGGGGCCGGGCTCGGCGTGACGATCCACGTCGGCGAGGAGGGCGGCGACATGGGGCGCGCCGAGATCGGCGAAGTCCTCGAGGTGCTCCGTCCCGACCGGATCGGCCACGGGATCCTCGCGGCGTCCGACCCGGAGCTGATGCGGGAGCTGCGGGAGGCCGAGGTCATCCTCGAGATCTGCCCGACGTCGAACCTCCTCACGAAGGCGCTGCCCGACGAGGAGGCTGTCCGCGACGTCTTCCGCACGTTCGTCGAGCACGGCGTCCGCTTCACGATCGCCACGGATGGCCCGGAGATGATGCGGACGCACCTCCGCGACGAGCTCGACCTGCTGCTGCGGATCGGCGCGCTGTCCCAAGACGAGATCGACGAGGCGAACGTCCGCGGGCACGATGCGTCGTTCGTCCGCGGCCGGTTCCGCGCGGCACACGTCTAGCCTCAGCCGCGGTCGAATACTCCCGTCGGCCAATGGTCGCGGCGTGCCCAGCGGCGTAGCGTCGCGACCATGGCACGGACTCCCAGCGACCCGTACACGGGGCTCACCGAGCGGCAGCGCCAGGTGGTCGGGCTGATCGCGCTCGGCTGCTCGAACGAGGAGGTTGCAGAGCGTCTCGGCATCTCCGCCCG
>Ga0182008_10001207_pt1 | contig 17812 bp, 13 predicted proteins | sample Sormic07211129_1_FD_120482 | JGI IMG/M metagenome (GOLD analysis project Ga0182008, IMG submission 120482) | Rhizosphere microbial communities from Sorghum bicolor, Mead, Nebraska, USA - 072115-129_1 metaG | ecosystem: Host-associated > Plants > Roots > Rhizosphere | place: USA: Nebraska...
CGCGCTGCGGTGCGAGCTTGCTTGGGGCGGCCCGGCGCTGCGCTCATTCAAAAACCTCCGCGCTGCGCGCTGCGGTGCGAGCTTGCTTGGGGCGGCCCGGCGCTGCGCTCATTCAAAAACCTCCGCGCTGCGCGCTGCGGTGCGAGCTTGCTTGGGGCGGCCCGGCGCTGCGCTCATGCCATCAACGCCAGGCAGCCCCGGAAGCCCTGCTGCATGTAGCGCTTGACCGTGACCAGCGACACGCCCAGCTCGCGCGCGATGTCCTCGTACTTCATGCCCTCGATCTGCGACAGCAAAAAGGCGCGCCGCGCCTGCGGCTTGAGCGCGTCGAGCATGGCGTCGATCTCGTGCAGCGTCTCGAGGATGACCAGCCGGTGTTCGGCCGAAGGCGCCTGCGCCTCGGGCAGCACGGCCAGCGCCTCGAGATACGCCCGTTCCAGCGCCTGGCGCTGGTACCAGTTGACGAGGATGTTCTGCGCGATCCGCGTCAGGTAGGCGCGCGGCTGGACGATGAGCTCGGGCTGGCGCGCCACCAGCAGGCGCATGAAGGTGTCCTGCGCCAGGTCGGCCGCATCGCAGGCATTGCCCAGCTTCCTGCGCAGCCAGCCCTGCAGCCAGCCGTGGTGGTCGGCATAGAGCGCGGCGACTTCGCTGCGCTCGCTGCAGGGGTGGATCTCGGCGGCATGCATGGCGGCTTCCCAGGGCTTCACCGGGGCGCGGAGCCGACGGTCAATTAAGAATGGTTCTTATTTCATTGTAGCCAGCCTCCGTTCCGACGTGCCCCCCTGCACCGCTCGCAGGTCCCGTCACAGCGCGATTCAGTAGCTGTAGTTCACCGTGAGCAATGCGTTGCGGGGTGTGCCGAAGTGGTTGTTGTCCTGCGTGCTCCCGATGGTCTGGTAGTAGTACTTGTCCGTGACGTTGTAGAGATTCAGGCGGATGTCGAGGTGACGGTTCACCGCATAGGACGCCATCAGATCGATGAGGGTGTAGCCACCCTGGCGCACGCCGAACGTGGTGCTCGTCTCGCTCCGGGTCCTCCACGCGCCCCCGACACGCCAGGCGCTCAGGACGCCCGGCAGGCGATAGCTGGTCGACAACTTCAGGAGGTGCCGCGGGGTCTGCGTGTCGTAGCGCGTACCGGCAACGCCAGCGTCCGAATCCCGAACGAACTGCGCCGAGTTGTAGGTGTAGCCAGCCATCATCTGCCAGCCGGGTGTCAGCGCCCCGGCGATCTCGAGCTCCACGCCACGGCTTCGAACTTCGCCGGCCGGTGCGTAGCAGGAAGCGGCGGCCGATTGGCATCGGTACTGCTCCAATTGAAGGGGCAGGTTCTTCTGGTCGATCTGGAACACCGCGGCACTGGCATTGAGTTGTCCCCCCAGGTACTCGCCCTTGATCCCGATCTCCATGTTGGTTCCGGTCACCGGGGCCAGCACCGCGCCTTGCGGATTCTGGTTGTTCTGGGGCTGGAAGACGCTGGTCCCGCTGGCATAGATGGAATGGTTGGCACCGATGTCGTAGACGAGCCCTGCGTACGGCGTCAGCTTGTGGCTGACCTTGTAGGCACTGTCGTCGTTCCATGTGCCGGAGCTCAGATGCATCTGGTACCGATAGGCGTCCACCCGTGCGCCCAACATCAGGGTCAGCGGATCGCTGACGCTGAATCGGGCCGTGCCGTAGAGGCCCGCCTGCGTCTGGTAGCCCTTGCGCGACCAGAGATAGTCGATGACAGGCCTCGGTACCGCGCTGGAATTCCAGTTCATCGGATCCACCGTCACGTCGTAGTCGCTCGGCCAGCCACCTGGGCCGTCGTCGTCCCGGTTCTTCCGATAGCTGCCACCGAACACCAGCTCGTGCGTTCGACCCAGCCACTGGAATGGTCCCTGCGCATAGCCGTCGATGCTGTATTGGTTCTTCTTGTACGCATACGCGCCCACGCCCTGTCCGAACAACGTGGCGTCATCGAGCGGATACAGATAGGTGCCGAGCATGTCCATCTTGGCCTGCAACGCGCGGGCCGTGACCTTGGTCTTCCAGCCGCCGTCGAAGCGGTGCTCCAACTCCGCGAAGACGCTGGCGTTCCTCTTGTTCCAGTAGGCCCAGTCCGGGGTCAATTGCGTCGACCTCGCGAAGGGATAGAAACTGCCATCGCGTCGGGTCGGCAAGCCGTTCCAGTCGGCGCCGGGGTTGTCCTCCTTGTTGAAGTAGCCCCCCAGACTCAAGGTGGTGTCACGCCCCAGGTCGACCTCCAGGGTTCCGTAGAAGAGATCCCGCTGATGGCTGTAGGCCTTCTTGAAGGTATCGGCACTTTGGGAAGCGATCACTGCGCGCCCGCGCAAGGTGCCCGCTTCATTGAGTGGCCCGCCGGCATCGATCTCGCCGCGGTGGTTGTCCCAACTCCCGGCGCTGGCGGTCAGCGACACCTGCGGTGTCGCCGTAGGACGCTTGCGCACCAGGTTGATGGTCCCCGAAGGGTTGCCGGTTCCCGTCACGATCCCCGCCGCGCCGCGAATGATCTCGACCCGGTCGTACATGGCCAGGGTCGCAAGGCCCTGCGTGTCGTAGTCGAAGGCGAGCGGAACGCCGTCGGCCAGGAAGGAGTTCACCTCGAAGCCGCGGGAGAAGAACTGCGTGCGCTCACCGCCGCCGATCTGCCGCGTGCTGAGGCCGGTTGCGTCGAGCGCCACATCCTCCAGCGACTGGAAGCCGCGATCGTCGATCTGCTGGCGCGTCACGACGCTTACCGATTGCGGCGTTTCGCGAGCCGTCAGGGCCAGCCGGGTCGCCGCAGTGCTGGGCCCCGCTGCCGCGTAGGAGCCCGATCCCTCCGTCACGGCGCTGCGCTCGGCCTGCGCACTGACCGTCACCGCTGGCAGCGTTGTCGCCGCGTTGGCGTCGGCCGGCCCTGCGGCAGACGCCGGCAGTGCGCTCAACGCATAGCCACCGCCCGCCGAACGCACCGCGCCCAGGCCCGTGCCCGCGAGCGCACGCGACAGCGCGTCCTGCACCGTCAGGCTGCCGCTGACACCGTTGCTGCGCAGCCCCTCGGTCACGGCCGAGCCGAAGCCGATCAGCACGCCGGCCTCGCGTCCCAGCCGGTTGAGCACGCCTTCGAGCGGGCCCGCGGGGATGTCGAAGCGCTGCACGGCCTGTTGCTTCGATGCGCGCGCGGCCTCGGTCTGTGCCAGCACGAACTGCGGCACGGTGGCGCCGGCCACGATCAGCACAGCCAGCGCGATCGGCTGCAGGTGCATGGTGGAAGAAGCTGCTTTCGCGGCGCACACGCGCCGGCCGGTGGGAGAAAACATGGGATCGCCTTCGAGGAAATGGACAGTCGGGAAGAAGAAGCAGGCCGCGTCATTCGCGCCCTTCCCTTGCTTGACAGCCATCCCCGCCGAATCAGCTCATCTTTTTTCGAAGCGCGCTCAGCCCCGCGCGCGCCGCGGCTTCACGCTGACCCAGAAGCGCGTGTAGGTGTGCACTTCGACCGGCAGCGCCGAGGTCAGCGCGGCCAGCACGCGGTCGGTGTCGGCCAGCGGATAGGCGCCCGAGACCTGCAGCCCGGCGATGGCCGGGTCGCAGCCCAGACGGCCCTGGCGGTGCCGCCCGAGCTCGGCCAGGAAGTCGTCGAGGCGCATGTGCGAGACCACCAGCATGCCGTCGGCCCAGGCACTCGCATCGGCGTCGAGCGGCGTCGCGTTGCCGGTCCGCGCGCGCGTGAAGCGCCCGGCCTCGCCGGCCTGCAGCACGCGCAGCGCGGCCGGCGCATCGACGGGCCGCAGCTCGACCGCGCCCTGCAGCACGCCGACCTCGACCGCTGCGTCGTCGCGCAGCCGCACCGTGAAGCGGGTGCCGATCGCGCGCACCGAACCGGCGCCGGTCTGGACCAGGAAGGGCCGCTGCCGCGCGTCGGGCGCGGTCTGCACCAGGATCTCGCCGCGCACCAGCTGCAGCACACGGCGTTCGGCATCGAAGCGCAGGTTGATCGCGCTGCCGGAATTGAGCACCACGCGGCCGCCATCGGGCAGCGCCAGCGCGGGCCGCTCGCCGACGGCCGCCACATGGTCGGCGTTCCAGGCATGCCAGGCGGTCGACTGGCTCGCGACCAGTGCACCGCCGCCACCCACGACCAGCGCCGTCAGCAGCTGCATGCCGCGGCGGCGCTGCATCGATTCCGGCGCGGCCGTGAGCGCGGCCCTGGCCAGCGGCGAGGGGATCTCCGCCAGCCGGCCACCGACCGATTCGATGCGCTGCCAGGCCGCTTCGTGCGCGGGGTCGGCGGCGCGCCAGCGCTCCCACAGCGCGCGCCGTGCGCTGTCGAACTCGCTGGAGCGCAGCTCGATCCACCACTGCACCGCCTGGCGCGCGATGGGGGGGGCGACCGGGTCGGTGGCGCCGGGAAAATGAAGACTGCTCACGGCGCTACGCGGGGAAGAAGCAGCGCATCGCCGCCTTGGCCAGGTGGCGCTTGACCGTCGACACCGAGAGGCCCAGTTCGGCCGCGATCTCGGCCTGGCCCAGGCCTTCCAGCTGCGCGAGCAGGAAGGCCTTCTTGGCCTGCACCGGCAGGCCGCTCAGGCGGCGGTCGATCTCGACCAGGGTCTCGAGCACCATGAGCCGCTGCTCGGGCGGCGGCGCCACCGGTTCGGGCAGCAGCGCGAGCGCATCGAGATAAGCCTGCTCGATCGCGCGCCGACGCACATGGTTGATCAGCAGGTTGCGCGCGACCGTCGTGAGGTAGGCGCGCGGCGCGTCGACGCGCTCGAGCCCGGGCGCGCCGAGCAGGCGCACGAAGGTGTCCTGCGCCAGGTCGGCCGCATCGAAGGGGTTGCCCAGCTTGCGCCGCAGCCAGCCCTGCAGCCAGCCGTGGTGGTCGACGTAGAAGGCCTGGACGAGCGGATGGAAGGCGGGCGGATCGGCGGACGCGGCGGACATGGGCGGTGCGCGAAGAATGAGAAAGGGGCCGGACGCCCATTACAAATAAGAATTGTTCTCATTGTATTGAATGCTTGCCGGCCCCTGTCTTCGCGCGCGCTGCGTGCGCGATCAGAACTTGTAGTTCACCGTCAGCAAGGCGTTGCGAGGATCGCCGTAGACGCCCGTGCCGTAGGAGCCCAGGCCCGGCATGTAGGTCTTGTCGAACACATTGTTGATGTTCAGCGCCAGGCTCAAGTGGCGGTCGAACTCGTAGCGCGCCATCAGGCCCACCAGCGCGTACGCGGGCTGGGTCGCGCGCCAGGCGTTGGCGTCGGAGGTCTGGTAGTAGGTCTCGCTCTGCCACGACAACGAACCGCCCACCACCAGCCGGCGCCAGGCACCCGACAGGCGATAGCTGGTGTTGATCTTCAGCAGATGCTTGGGCTGGTTGGTGTTGACCGCGCTCAGGATCACGTCCGGCTGCTGCGGCTTCTTCGAGGTGCGCAGCGTGTAGCCAGCCGCGAGGTTCCAGGCGGGCGTGATCTGCCCGGCCAGCTCTAGCTCCATGCCCTTGCTGGTGATGCCGTCCACTGCGGTGTAGATCTCGTCTCCGGTGAGCGGGTTGACGTCGACGTACTGCGCCGAGTTGTCCTGCTTGATGTGGAACAGCGCCAGGCTCGCGTTGACGCGCCGGTCGAGAAACTCGCCCTTCACGCCGACCTCCGAGCTCTTGCCGGTCAGCGGCGCGATCGGCCTGTCGTTCGCATCCTTGTAGTAGGTCTGCGGCTTGAAGATGTCGGTGTGGCTCGCATAGACCGACCAGGTCGGGTCGATGTCGTAGACCGCGCCCACATAGGGCACCACCTTGTGCCGGATGTCGAGGTCGTCGCTGATGCTCGTCACGCCGGCCAGGTCGGTGCTCCGGTCGCGCAGCGCGTACCAGCTGGTGCGCGCCCCCACGATGACCGACAGGGCCTCCGTGGGCCGCAGCCGCACGGCCGCCGACAGGCCCTTCTCGACGGTGTCAATCCGGCGGTCGCTGCGCTTGGGCGAGGCCGGCTGGACGATGCTGCCGTCCCAGGCGAAGTAGTTGGGGATGGCCGTGAACGCCGAGGTGTGCAGCTCCGAATCCTGCTGCTGCCGCGAGTAGCCCGCGCCGAGCATCAGCTCGTGCGTGCGGCCGAAGAGCTGGAACGGTCCGGTGAGCGCGAGGTTGAGCGCATCGGTCGTCGACTCCGACGGCAAGGCGCCCGACAGCATGCGGATGCCCGTGCCGGTGGCGCGGTTCACGCTGCCGTTGTAGGCCGAGCCGTAGAACACGTCCTTCGATTGTTCCAGGTGGCTGGCGGCCAGGTCGAGCTTCCAGCCTCCGCCGAACGCGTGCTGGAGGTTCGCGAAGGTGTTGGTGCTGTCGTTGTTCCAGTACGACCAGCGCGCCGCCGGGTTGAACGAGCGACTGAAGTCGGTGCGCGAGCCGTCGCTGTAGAACAACGGGATGTGGCCGAAGGTGGCGCCATCGGCCCGCGTCCTCATGTGGTCGATGCCCACCGTGAGCAGCGTGTCGGGCGTGAGGTCGGCTTCGACGATGGCGTAGAGGTTGCGCGTGTCGCGGCTGTAGCGGTCGACATACGAATTCGCGTCCTGTGCCGCGGCCACGATGCGACCGCGCACGCTGCCGCTCGCGTTGAGCGGCCCGGAGAAGTCGGCCGTGCCGCGGTAGCGGTCCCACGAACCTGCGCCCAGCGACACGCTGCCGGCGAAATCCGAGGTGGGCTTCTTGCGCACCAGGTTGATGGTGGCCGACGGATAGCCCGCGCCGGTCAGCAGGCCGGTCGCGCCCTTGACGATCTCGATGCGGTCGTAGATCGCGCTGTCGCCGATGGCGGTGGTGTACTGGTTCGAGGTGTCCAGCGTGCTGGGCACGCCGTCGAACTGCAGGTTCTCGATCGCGAAGCCGCGCGCATAGAAGGTGGCGCGCTCGCTGTCGTTGCGGCCGACGGTCACGCCGGGTGTCTTGTCGAGGATGTCGGGCACGCTGATGAGGCCCTGGTCGTCCATCTGCTGGCGCGTGATCACGCTGACCGACTGCGGCGTCTCGCGCGGCGACAGCGCGAAGCGCGTGGCGCTGCGCGTCGAGCGCACGGTGTAGGCGCCGGTGCCTTCACTGGCGAGGTCCGTGGGCATGGTGGCCGTGACTTTGACTTCGCTCAACGTGCCACCCGCGGCCTCGGCCACCGGGGCCGCGGCCTTGCGGCGCAGCACCCAGGTGCGCGCGGCGCCGGGCACGGCTTCGAGGCCGGTGCCGGCCAGCAGGCGCGTCAGCGCCTCGGGCACGGCGAAGCTGCCGGCGAGCCCGGGCGACACCACACCGCGCACCAGTTCGGGCGGCGCGCTCACGCTCACGCCCGCATCGGCCGCGAAGCCGGCCAGCGCGGTGGCCAGCGGGCCGGCGGGCACCTGGAAGCTGCGTGCCGCTTCGGCGCCCGGGGCCTGCGCCAGCGCGATGGGCGCAGCGGCCATCGCGGCCAGCAGGCCGGTGGCGATGCAGGTGGCGCGCAAGGCGCTTTTCAATGGAGAGGAGGAATGACCAGCGGCCGCACGGCAGCGGGGGTCGGGGCGGGAAGCCATGTTCTTGATTCCTTGGAGCACGTCCGTCGATGAGGTTGAAGAGAGCACATCGAACAGGACACGCCGGGCCGCAGGAAGGGGCCAGCCGGATGCGAAAAAATTTCAGCGCTGCTTTTCGGGCGCCGCGAGCGTGACCCAGTAGCGCGTGCGGAACCGCACCGCCACCGGCAGCAGCTGCGCCACGTTCTGCAGGATCGCGTCGGTGTCGGCCAGCTGGAAGGCGCCGGTGATGCGCAGGCCTCCCACCGAAGGCTCGCAGCGCAGCAGGCCCGGACGGTAGCGCGCCACCTCGGCGATGAAGGCATCGAGCCGCATGTCATCGACCGCCAGGATGCCGCGCGCCCACTGGCCGGCGCCGGCATCGACCGGCGCGACCGCCTCGATGTGCGAGGCGTCGAAGCCGGCCTGCTGCCTGGCCTGCAGCAGCTGCACCGCCCCGCCCTCGCGCGTGCGCAACTCGACCGCACCCTCCAGCACCGCGACATGGCTGCGCTGCGCCTGCTGCCGCACCACGAAGCGGGTGCCGATGGCGCGCGCCGTGCCCTCGGCGGTGCGCACGAGGAAGGGCCGGCCGGCCGGGTCGCGCGCGGTCTCGATCAGCACCGCGCCCGCGCGCAGCAGCACCAGGCGCTGGGTGGCGTCGTAGGCGAGGTCGATGGCGGTCGCGGTGTCGAGGCGGATGCGCGTGCCGTCGGGCAATTGCACCTCGCGCTGCTCGCCGGTGGCGGTGGCGTGCGTGGCGGTCCATTGCGGCGGCGCGTGGCGCCAGGCCAGCCAGCCGGCGGGTGCCGCTGTCATGAGCAGCACCAGGGCCCGCACGGCCGCGCGCCGGCTGCGCGGGCGCTGCAGCGTCGAGGTCGCCAGCGCGGGCGGCACATGGCCCGCGCGCTGGCTCACCTGCAGCGCGCGCTGCCATGCGCGGGCGTGCTCGGGCGCGCGCGCCAGCCAGCCTTCGAAGGCCCGTCGGTCGTTCGCGGTGGCCTCGGCCGAATGCAGCAGCACGAACCACTCAGCCGCCTGCGCAGCGACCTGGCGCGACAGCGGCGGCTCGACGGCGGCGAGGGCCGGGACGCTCATGCCGCCAGCAGGATGCACTCGGTCATGGCCTGCGCCATGTAGCGCTTGACCGAGCGCAGGCTGATCTTCATCTCGTCGGCGATCGCGGCGTAGCTCAGGCCGTCGATCTGCGACAGGATGAACACGCCGCGCACCTTGGGCGGCAGGCCATCGAGCATGGCGTCGATTTCCTGCAGCGCCTGCAGGATCACCAGCTGCTGCTCGGGCGACGGCGCCTGCGCCTCGGGAAGCACCGCCAGCGCGTCGAGGTAGGACTGCTCCAGCGCGCGGCGCCGCAGGTGATTGAGCAGCAGCCGCCGCGCCACCGTCGCGAGATAGGCCCGCGGCTCGCGCAGCGCGCCCTCGGCGGGTGCGGACGGCGCGCCCAGCAGCCGGACGAAGGTGTCCTGCGCCAGGTCGGCCGCCTCGAAGGCGTTGCCCAGCCTGCGGCTCAGCCAGCCCTGCAGCCAGCGGTGGTGGTCGCTGTAGAGCGTGTCGATGTGGCGGTGGTGGACGGAGGGGGCGGCGGGCATGGCGGCGATCGGACGGAAGAGCATGGAGGTCCCGCGCGGCGCACCAGGACACCGTTGATTATAAAATGAGATTAATTCTCAATTGCATTGGCATCCCGTTTCTCCATGCCCTCCGCCGACACCTCCGCCGTGCAGGCCCTCTACACCGCGCACCACGGCTGGCTCAGCACCTGGCTGCGCCGGCGCCTGGGCTGCGCGCACAGCGCGGCCGACCTGGCGCAGGACACCTTCGTGCGCGTGCTGCTGCGGCCGCAGGCGCTGCCCACGCTGCGCGAGCCGCGCGCCTACCTCACGACCCTGGCCAAGGGCGTGGTCAGCGAGCACTGGCGCCGCCAGGCGTTGGAGCGCGCCTACCTCGAGGCGCTGGCGCTCATGCCCGAGCCGCTGGCGCTGTCGCCCGAGGAGCGGCTGCAGCTGCTGCAGACGCTGGACGAGATCGACGCCATGCTCGACGGCCTGGCGCCCAAGGCGCGCGAAGCCTTCGTGCTGTCGCAGCTCGAAGGGCTGGGCTATGCGCAGATCGCCGAGCGCCTGGGCGTCAGCGAACGCACGGTCAAGCGCTACATGGCGCAGGGATTCGAGCGCTGCCTGGCGGTCATGGAATGAGCGCCCTGCCCCCGCCCGCCCCCGACGCCGCCGTGCTGCGCGAGGCCGCGCAATGGCTGGTGCGGCTGCACTCGGGCCGCGCGCGCGAAGCCGATCACGCGGCTTGCGCGGCCTGGCGCGAGGCGGACCCGGCGCACGAGCGCGCCTGGCAGCGCGCCGAGCGGCTGTCGCGGAAATTCGGCGCCGTGCCCTCGGGGGTCGGCGTGCCGGTGCTGGCGCGGCAGGCCCGCGGCAACCGCCGCGCCGCGCTGCGCACGCTGGCCCTGCTCGCCACCGCCGCGCCCGCCGCCTGGCTGGGCTGGCGGCTCGCGCCCTGGGAAGCCTGGATCTCCGACCACCGCACCGCCACCGGCGAACGGCGCGAAGTGCAACTCGCCGACGGCAGCCGCGTGCTGCTCGACACCGGCAGCGCGATCGACGTGCGCATCGACGGCGCGCAGCGCACGCTGCGGCTGCGCGTGGGTGCGATCCAGGTCGCGACCGCGGCCGACGCGCGCCCCTTCGTCGTCGAGACCGCGCTCGGCCGGCTGCGCGCCCTGGGCACGCGCTTCACGGTGCGGCAGGACGGCGAAGACACGCAGCGGCAGATCCGCTTGGCCGTGACCGAAGGCGCGGTCGAAGTCACCTTGCGCGGCGCATCGTCGCCCGCGCTGGTGGTGCCGGCCGGCCGGCAGACGCTGCTGCGCCACCAGGGTGCCTCGCCCTTGACGGCCTTGACGGCAGTGACGCCCGAGAGCCAGGCCTGGACCCAGGGCGTGCTCTATGCCGAGAACATGCGGCTGGCCGACTTCTGCGCCGAGCTGGCGCGCTACCGGCCCGGGCTGCTGCACTGCAGCCCCGAGGTGGCCGAACTGCGCATCTCCGGCGCCTTCCAGCTGCGCGACACCGACTATGTGCTGTCGATGGTGGCCAGCACGCTGCCGGTGCAGGTGCTCACGCGCACGCGCTGGTGGGTGACGGTGCTGCCCGTCTGAAAATTTTTCGCATCCGCCTGTCCCTTTTCCTGCGCTCGTCGGGCAAGCCATGGAGCCGTGCTGTGAACACGGCAAGAACAGGACCAAGAACCATGGCATTGCATCCCTCCCGCACCGCGCGCCCGCGGCTCGCATCCCTCTCCATGCCCACGCGCCCGAGCGCCGTGACCCAGGGCGTGCGCGCGCTGTGCCTGGCCTTCGCGCTCGGCGCCGCGGGCGCCGCGCTGGCGCAGGCGAGCCCGCCGGCCGCCGCCAGCGCCAGCGCCAGCTACGACATCCCCGCCGGCGCGCTGGGTCCGGCGCTCTCGCGCTTCGCCGCGCAGGCCGGTGTCACGCTGTCCTTCGAACCCGCCTTGACCGAAGGCCGCCAGACCGCAGGCCTGCGCGGCAGCCATGCGGTGGGCGACGGCTTCGCCCGCCTGCTCGCCGGCACGGGGCTCGACGCCGTGCCGCGCGCGGGTGGCGGCTACACGCTGCGCCCGTCGCCACCCGGCGCCAGTGCCGCCGCGCCGGGGAACGCCGGCACGAACACGCTCAGCGAAGTGCGCGTCACCGCGCAGGCCGAGCGCAGCGCGACCACCGAAGGCTCGGGGTCGTACGCCAGCCGCATCGTGACCGTCGGCAAGGGCGAGCAGGCGCTGAAGGAGATTCCGCAGTCCATCACGGTCGTCACGCGCCAGAAGATGGACGACCAGAACCTGAACACCATCGACGAGGTGCTGGCCCAGACCACGGGCATCACGATGTACGACAGCCCGATGGGCGGCCGCTATGTCTACTCGCGCGGCTTCCGCGTCGACACCTACCAGTTCGACGGCGTGAACCGCGCCTTCTACTACCCGCAGGCCAACAACTTCACGAGCAATGCCGCCACGCTGGACCGGGTCGAGGTGGTGCGCGGCGCCACCGGCCTGCTGCAGGGTGCGGGGGCGCCCAGCGCCACCATCAACATGGTGCGCAAGCGGCCGACGGCCGAGAAGCAGCTGCAGCTGTCGGCCAGCGCGGGCTCGTGGAACAACCTGCGCACCGAGCTCGACGCCAGCGGCCCGATCAACGAGGCCGGCACGCTGCGCGGCCGCGTGGTGGCGAGCGCCAACGACCGCGACTACTTCTACGACACCGCCAAGAGCCGCACCGGGGTGCTGTACGGCGTGCTCGAGGCCGACATCGGCCCGCGCACGCTGCTCACCATCGGTGCCAGCCAGGAGAAGCTGAAGTCCACGCCCTTCTTCCAGGGCCTGCCGCGCTACAGCAACGGCGCCGACCTGCACCTGCGCCGCTCCACCGCGCTGATGGCCGACTGGAACCGCTGGAACAGCGAGCAGCGCACGGTCTTCGCCGAACTCGCCCACCGCTTCGATGCCGACTGGTCGCTCAAGCTCACGGCCGGCTACGTGCGCGAGCAACACGACATCAAGTACGCCTTCGCGCTCGGCGCCGTCAACCCGACGACCCTGGCCGGCAACGTGATGTACGGCGGCCTGTTCGACTTCGAGACCGACAACAAGACGCTGGACCTCGCCGTCGACGGCAAGTTCGATGCCTTCGGCCGGCGGCATTCGCTGAGCTTCGGCGCCAACACCGGCCGCATGGTCAACCACAGCGACTTCGCGCTGATCCAGATGGTGGGCGTGGCCAACAACGTGTTCGATCCGGTCTCGGCCATCGCCGAGCCCAGCGCCGCCACCTTCGCCGCCAACAGCTACCGCGGCGGCGACACCGTGACGCGCATGACCCAATCGGGCGCCTACGGCGTGGCACGCCTGAGCCTCAGCGACCCGTTGACCCTGGTCGCCGGTGCGCGCGTGACCCGCTACACCGGCAGCACCCGCGACCGCGCCACCGGCGCCGACACCAGCGAGCCCTTCCGCGAGAGCGGCGTGCTCACGCCCTACGGCGGCCTGGTCTACGCGCTGAACCCGCAGTGGTCGGCCTATGTGAGCTATGCCGACATCTTCCAGCCGCAGAACGCGATGACGGCCGGCGGCGACCTGCTGCCACCCATCAAGGGCCGCAACTACGAAGCGGGCCTGAAGGGCGAGCTGTTCGACGGCAAGGTCAATGCCTCGCTCGCGCTGTTCCGCATCGACCAGAACAACCGCGCGCAGGAAGACCTGGTCAATGTCTGCACCCGCAGCACCTACTGCTCGGTGTCCACCGGCAAGGTGCGCAGCCAGGGCCTGGATGCGGAGATCAGCGGCGAGCTGGCGCGCGGCTGGCAGGTCTTCGCCGGCTACACGCTCAACCACTTCAAGTACCTGGACGACACCGCCAACGCCGGCATCGATTTCGCGAGCACCTACTCGCCCAAGCACATGCTGCGCGTGTGGACCGACTACCGGCTGCCGGGCGCGCTCAACGCCTGGACGCTGGGCGGCGGCGTGAACTTCCAGACCGCCAGCACGCGCACCACCGGCGCGATCACGCTGGAGCAGGCCTCGTACGCGGTCTGGGGCGCGCGCGTCGGCTACCAGATCAACCGCCACTGGTCGGCCGCGCTCAACCTGGCCAACCTGTTCGACAAGACCTACTACCAGACCATCGGCGCGCCGGCCTGGGGCAATTTCTACGGCGAGCCGCGCAGCGTCACGGTGAGCCTGCGCGGCAGGTTCTGAGCACGATCTCGACGCCCGGGATCGGGCGTCGATGTCGACTCACAGCTTCGGCGTGTACTTCAGCGTGAACATCACGTTGCGCGGATCGCCGTAGTAGTTGCTGCCGTCCGTGCCGTTGTACGAGGGGATGTAGTAGCGCTTGTCGAACACGTTGTTCACGTTGACCGCGACCGACACGGTGGGCGTCGCCTGGTAGGCGATGCGGGCGCCCCACACGGCGAAGCCCGGCACCTGGAAGGCGCGGTCGAAGCTCAGCGCGCGGCTCTGCAGGTTCACGCCGCCGCCGAGGCTGAGCCGGCTCCAGGCGCCCGGCAGCCGGTAGTCGGCCCACACGCGCACCAGGTGCTTGGGCGTCCAGGTGCTGAAGACCTGGCCCTTGTATTCCGCGTCCTCCAGGTACCGGGTCGTGTTGAAGGTGTAGCCCGCCGCGAGCTGCAGGCCGCGCAGCAGCTCGCCGCTGACTTCGGCCTCGAAGCCCTGGCTGCGCACCTTGCCCGAGGCGTTCGAGCAGTACCAGCCGTCGCAGGCGAAGCCCGAGGCGAAGTCGGTCACGGCGCGGTTCTTGTGGTCGTAGCGGAAGACGGCGAAGGAGGTGTTCAGCCGCCCGTCCATCAGTTCGCCCTTCAGGCCCAGCTCGTAGTTGCTGCCGAGCACCGGCTCTAGCACCTCGCCGGCTGCGGTGCGCGCGGTCTGCGGCTCGAAGACGTCGGTGTAGCTGGCGTAGGCCGACCACTGCTTGTTCAACGCCTGCACCAGGCCGACATAGGGCGTGACCTTGCCCGAGGCGCCGCTGGGGCTGCGGTAGTCGTCCAGCGGCTGCGCGTACACCGAGTCGTACCAGCTCGCGCGGGCGCCGACGACGGCCGTGAGCGAGTCGCTCAGGCCGGCGCGCCAGGTGCCGTAGAGGCCCTTCTGCCGCACGTCGTAGCTGCTTCGGGTGCTGGACCCGCGCGCGGCGATGCTGGCGTAGTCCTGCTGCGGCCGGTCGTGGTCGATGTCGAACACGTTGACGCCCCGGGTCCAGACCCGCGCATAGGCATCGTCGGTGGTGTACTTCGAGTAGTTGGCGCCGATCACGACTTCGTGCGGCATCGCCAGCGCCTCGAAGCGCCCGCGCAGGTAGACGTCCAGCCCGCGCTGCTGGCCGCGCAGGTCGGTGGCGAAGTCGCCGTAGTTCGGGCCGCTGCCGTCGGCGTTGACGACGCCCGCGATGCGCTGGTGCACCGAACTGTTCGTCTCGTTCATGCCGAGTGCGGAGGCCTTGAACACCCAGCGGTCGTTGAAGCGGTGCTCGAGGTCCGCATAGACGCTGGTCTGGTCGTTGTAGGCCCGGTTCCAGTTCGCGCCGGTGAAGGTGGAGCGCGGCAGGCCGATGTCGCGGGTGTCGCGGTAGCGCGGCAGGCCGATGAAGGTGGGGCGCGAACGGCTGTGCTTGTTGCTCACGCCCAGGCCGACCGTGGTGTCGGCATCGATGTCGTAGTCGAGCGCGGCGTAGCTGGAGCGGGTGCGGTTCCACACGCTGTCGATGAAGGAATGGCCGCGGTCCTCGTCGAGCACCAGCCGGCCGCGCAGCGTGCCTTCGGCATTGAGCGGGCCGCCGGCATCGAGCTGCACGCCGTAGCGGTCCCAGGAGCCGGCCTTGCCGGTCAGGCTCACGGTGCGTTCGGCCTGGCCGCGCTTGCGCACGAAGTTGATCGTGCCGCCGGGGCTGCCCGCGCCCTGCAGCAGGCCGGCCGCGCCACGCAGCACCTCCACGCGGTCGTAGAACACCAGCGACTCGCTGCCCCAGTTGCCCAGCGAGTAGGTGTTGCGCGGCACGGCCACGCCGTCGTACTGCATGGTGTCGAGCAGGAAGCCGCGCGCGGTCACGGCGATGCCCGCGCCCATGCCCTGCGTGGCGACCAGGCCGGTGGTGTTGTTCACCACGTCGCTGAGGCTCAGCAGGTTCTGGTCGTCCATGCGCTGGCGCGTGACCACGCTGACCGACTGCGGGATGTCCTTGAGCGCCTGCTCGGTCTTGCCGATGGTCGTGGCGCGCGTCGCGTAGGAACGCGTGCCTTCGGTGGTGGCCGCGCGCTCGGCCTGCGCGGTGACGGTGACCGAGGCCAGGGTGCTGCCGCTGGCCTCGGTGTCGCCGGCCACGGCGCGGCGCAGCGCGAAGGCACCGCCCGCGCCGCCGGTCACCTCGAGGCCCGAGCCGGCCAGCAGGCGCGCGAAGCCGTCGCGCACGCTGAAGCCGCCGTCGAGGCCACGCGTGCTCTTGCCCTGCACCAGGGCGGGCGGCACGGTGATGCTCACGCCGGCCGCGGCCGCGAAGCCGCCCAGGGCCTCGTCGAGCGGGCCGGCGGCGATGCGGTAGACCTTCTGCGCTTCAGGCGCCGCTGTGGCGGATGCGGCCGGCTGCGCCGAGGCGCCGATCGATGAGAAGCCCATGGCCAGCACGGCCGCGTGGACGGCCAGCGAAAGCACACGGCGTGAAGGGGTCTGGCGAACGAAAACGGAAGGTCGGCTGCGGGCCATGAGGGTCTCTCTCCGGAAAGGTGTGAAGTGGTTGTTCCTCAAGGCTTCACACGCGAGAGAAGGAAAAGGGACACGGTTCGTCGAAAAAATCTCCGGTGCGCGGCGATGCATCCCGCCACGGCAGGCCTCAGCTGCCCGGCGCGACCACCGTCACCCAGTAGCGCGTGCGGTAGCGCACGTCCACCGGCAGCGCCTGCGGCAGGCTGTCGAGCACCGGGCCGGTGTCGCGCAGCTGGAACACGCCGGAGATGCGCAACTCGGCCACCGCCGGGTCGCAACGCAGCACGCCGGGCCGGTAACGGCCCAGCTCGGCCACGAAGTCCTGCAGCCGCATGTCGCGCGCGCGCAGGATGCCGCGCGACCAGTCGTCGACCTGCGGCCCCGCGGGGGTCACCGCGTCCACCGCGTGCGAGGAGAAACCGGCCTGCTCGCCCGCCTGCACCACCACCGGCCGGTCGGCGGCGCGCTCCGGCCGGACCTCGACCGCGCCTTCGAGCACCGCGACGTGGCTGCGGCCCTCGTCGAACTGCCGTGCGACGAAGCGCGTGCCCAGCGCGCGCAGCCGGCCCTGCACGGTCTCGACCACCAGCGGCCGGTAGGCGGGGTGATCGGGCGGCACCGCATCGGCCGCGGTCTCGACCAGGATCTCGCCCGCGCGCAGGCGCAGCAGGCGCAGGTGCTCGTCGTAGGCCACGTCGAGCGCGGTGGCGGTGTTGAGCACCAGGCGCGTGCCGTCGGGCAGCCGCAGTTCGCGCCGCTCGCCGGTCGCGGTGCGGTGCGCGGCCAGCCATTCGCGCGCGGGCACGGCGCGCCAGGCCAGCCACCCCGCGGGCACGGCCGCGACCAGCAGCGCCAGCGCCTTCACCGCCGCGCGCCGGTCGGCACGCACCGCACGGCCGAGCACCGGCGCGGCCAGCGTGCGGGGCAGCAGGTCGAACTTGAGGCTCACGCGCTCGGCGCGCTGCCAGGCGAGGTCGTGCGTGGGATCGGCCGCGCGCCAGTGCGCCCAGCGCCGGCGGTCGGCGGCCGTGGCCTCGCCGGAGTTCAGCAGGAAGAACCATTGCGCGGCCTGCAGGGCCACGTCCTCGCGGATGGCGCTCATTCGCTGGCCAGCAGGATGCAGCGCGCCATCGCCTCGGCCATGTAGCGCTTGACGGTGCGCTCGCTCACCGAGAGCTTGGCCGCGATCTCCGCATAGCCCAGGCCTTCGAGCTGCGCCAGCAGGAAAGCCTGGCGCACAACGGGCGCCAGCCCGTCGAGCATGGCGTCGATCTCCTGCAGCGTCTCGAGGATGATGGCCTGCTGCTCGGGCGACGGCGCCATCGGCTCGGGCAGCGCGCCCAGCGCCTCGAGGTAGGCCTGCTCGAGCGAACGCCGGCGGTAGAGATTGGCCATCAGGCGCTTGGCGATCAGCGTCAGGTACGCGCGGGGTTCGCGCAGCTGCCAGTCGGCCTGCTTCTCGGGCGTGTCGTCCGGGGCCGAGAGCAGGCGAACGAAGGTGTCCTGCGCCAGGTCGGCCGCGTCGAAGGCGTTGCCCAGCTTCTTGCGCAGCCAGCCCTGCAGCCAGCCGTGGTGCGCGCTGTAGAGCGTGCGGATGTGCGGGTGCAGGGCGGGTTCGGCGGCGGACATGGCGGCGGTGCACGACGGCACGGGCCGCCATCAAACAAGAATGGTTCTCATTCTAGACTGGGACACCCATGCCGCCGGTCCGGACGGGACGATCAGCCGACAGGCAGGTCGCCGCAGCCCCTGTCGGGTCAGACAGCCGGCGCTAACTGTCGAGTTTCAGTAGGTTGTTCATAGCCGGTATGCGGCTCATGGGAGGCTGATGGCTCAATGCGGAGTGTGGCCGATGCCAGTTGTAGTGGTGGATGAAGGACTCCAGCGCAGCTTCACGCTGTGCTGAGCTTTCATAGGGCCTGGCATAGGCCCACTCACGCAGGCTGGTCTGCACGAAGCG
>Ga0182008_10001208_pt1 | contig 17812 bp, 16 predicted proteins | sample Sormic07211129_1_FD_120482 | JGI IMG/M metagenome (GOLD analysis project Ga0182008, IMG submission 120482) | Rhizosphere microbial communities from Sorghum bicolor, Mead, Nebraska, USA - 072115-129_1 metaG | ecosystem: Host-associated > Plants > Roots > Rhizosphere | place: USA: Nebraska...
GCGTTCTCGTTGCGGTAGTCGAGCATCGAGGCCAGGGTGGTGCTCTTGCCGGCGCCGGTCGAGCCGACCATGAGGATCAGGCCGCGCTTTTCCATGACCAGGGTCTTGAGGATCTCGGGCAAGTTGAGATCCTCGAAGCTCGGGATGGTCGAGGCGATGTGCCGCACGACCACCGCGTAGCTGCCGCGCTGACGCATGGCGCTGATGCGGAAGTTGCCGGAGCCTTCGAGCGCGATCGCCATGTTGAGCTCGCCGGTGCGCTCCAGTTCGGCGATGCGGTTCTCGTGCACCACCTCGGACAGCAGGCTGAGCGGTGCCTCGGGCGGCAGCACCTGGGCGTTGATCGGCATGCAGTTGCCGTTGATCCGGATCAGGGCCGGGGAGTTGGCCGAAAGATAGATGTCCGATGCCTTGCGCTCGGCCATCAGACGAAGAATTCGCTCCATCGTGTTCATCGGCTCTCTCTCCTCGGCGTTGTGGTTCTGGATCGGGTGGCTCACAGGGGCCGCCCCCTCAGGCGGCCCGGGTGGTCAGTCGCGCAGCAGGTCGTTCAGAGAAGTCGACGAGCGTGTCTTGGCATCGACCTTCTTCATGATGATGGCGGCGTAGGTGCTGTACTTGCCGCCCGGCTTGGGCAAGGTGCCGGCGACGACCACCGAGCCGGCCGGAACGCGGCCGAAGCTGACGGTGTCGGTGGCGCGGTCGTAGATGGGGGTGCTCTGGCCGATGAAGACGCCCATCGACAGCACCGAGTTCTCTTCGACGATGACGCCCTCGACCACCTCGGAACGGGCGCCGATGAAGCAGTTGTCCTCGATGATGGTCGGGCCGGCCTGCAGCGGCTCGAGCACGCCGCCGATGCCGACGCCGCCCGACAGGTGGACGTTGGCGCCGATCTGGGCGCAGGAGCCGACCGTGGCCCAGGTGTCGACCATCGTGCCTTCGCCGACGTAGGCGCCGATGTTGACGTAGGAGGGCATCAGGATCGCGCCCTTGGCGATGTAGCTGCCGCGGCGCGCCACGGCCGGCGGGACGATGCGCACGCCGGCTTCCTTGAGCTCGTTGGCCGACAGGTGCGAGAACTTGGTCGGCACCTTGTCGTAGAAGCCCAGCGCGCCGGCCTGGATCTGTTCGTTGTCCTTGAGGCGGAAGGACAGCAGCACGGCCTTCTTGATCCACTGGTGCACGGTCCACTGACCGACGGCTTCGCGGGTGGCGACCCGCAGGTGGCCGTTGTTGAGCTCGGCGATCACGTGGTCGACGGCGTCGCGCACTTCCTTGGAGGCGCTGGAGGCGGAGATGTTGGCGCGGTCTTCCCACGCGGCGTCGATGGTCTGCTGGAGTTGTTGGGTCATGGAAAAACTCAGTTCTGGATGAAGTTCACGATGCGTTTCGCGGCCTCGGTGCATTCGGCCGTGTCGGCGACCAGCGCCATGCGGATGCGCCCGCGGCCCGGGTTGGCGCCGCCGACCTCGCGCGCGAGGTAGCTGCCGGGCAGCACCGTCACATTGTATTGAGCGTAGAGCGCCCGGGCGAAGGCGGCGTCGTCGCCTTGCCACGCGGGCGGAATGCCGGCCCAGAGGTAGAAGCTGGCGTCGGGGAGGCGGACGTCGAGCACCGGCTCGAGCAGCGGCGTCACGGCGGCGAACTTGGAGCGGTACTGGGCGCGGTTGTCGACCACGTGGAGCTCGTCGTTCCAGGCCGCGATGCTGGCGGCGGCCACGGTGCCGCTCATGGCGCTGCCGTGGTAGGTGCGATAGAGCAGGAAGGACTTGATGATCGCGGCGTCGCCGGCCACGAAGCCGCTGCGCAGACCCGGCACGTTGCTGCGCTTGGACAGCGAGGTCAGGGCGATCAGGTTGCGGAAGTCGCTGCGGCCGAGCCTGGCTGCGGCCTCGAGCCCGCCGAGCGGGGGTTCGTCGCGGAAGTAGATCTCGCTGTAGCACTCGTCGGCCGCGATCACGAAACCGTGCCGGTCGGACAGGGCGAAGAGCTTTTCCCACTCGCCGATCGGCATCACGGCACCGGTCGGATTGCCCGGCGAGCAGACGAAGACCAGTTGCGTGCGGGCCCAGATCGCATCCGGCACGCTGTCCCAGTCGACCGCGAAATTGCGCGCCGGCACGCTCGGCACGTAGTACGGCTCGGCGCCCGAAAGCAGCGCCGCGCCTTCGTAGATTTGATAGAACGGGTTGGGCGACAGCACCACCGGCGCCGGCGTCCGGCTGGCGTCGACCACGGTCTGGGCCAGGGCGAACAGGGCCTCGCGCGAGCCGTTGACCGGCAGCACCTGGGTGGCCGGATCGAGCGCCAGGCCATAGCGACGCTCCAGCCAGCCGGTGAACGACTGGCGCAGCGGCAGGTCGCCGGCGGTGGCCGGGTAGGTCGCGAGGGCGCCCATGCCGGCCGCCAGCGCATCCTGGATGAAGGCCGGGGTCGGGTGCTTGGGTTCGCCGATGCCGAGGCTGATCGGCGCGAATGCGGGGTTCGGGGTGACGCCGGCGAACAGTTGTCGCAGCCGCTCGAAGGGGTAGGGCTGCAGTTTGGCGAGCAGGGGATTCATGATCCTCGATTATCGTGGCAGCGCCGGAACCAGGAGCGGGCGATCATCGTGTTGATTCCTAGAGTTTCTTCACCAGCACCTGGCTCTTGCGGTCCCAGTTGTACTTGCGCTTGCGGGCCTCGGGAAGCCAGTCGGGGTTGACCTGCTGGAAGCCGCGCTTGAGGAACCAGTGCATGGTGCGGGTGGTGAGCACGAAGATGCTGTCCAGTCCCGACGCCTTGGCGCGCTGCTCGACCCGTTTCAGGATGCGCTCGCCGTCGCCCTGGGCCTGCGATTGCGGGGACACGGTCAAGGCGGCCATCTCGGCGGTGCGCGCCTCGGGGTAGGGGTACAGCGCGGCGCAGCCGAAGATCACGCCGTCGTGCTCGATCACGGTGTACTGGCCGATGTCGCGCTCGATCTCGGTGCGGCTGCGCTTGACCAGCGTGCCGTCGCGCTCGAAGGGCTCGATCAGCTGCAGGATGCCGCCGATGTCGTCGGCGGTGGCCTCGCGCAGCGATTCGAGCTTTTCGTCGATCACCATGGTGCCGATGCCGTCGTGCACGTAGACCTCGAGCAGCAGCGAGCCGTCGACCGAGAAGGGCAGGATGTGGTTGCGCTCGATGCCGGCCTCGCAGGCCTTGACGCAGTGCTGCAGGTAGAACGCGGTGTCGGTCGGGCGCTGGGCGGGCGGCAGCGCCGCCAGCAGCTTGCGGGCGGCGTCGAGCGGCAGTTCGGTGTCGATGGGGTTGTCCTCGCTGATCGGCAGGGCCGGGTCCTGGGCGATGCCCGGCACCTCGGTCATGAAGATCAGCTTGTCGGCCTGGATCGAGATCGCCACGCTGGTCGCGACTTCCTCCATCGTGAGGTTGAAGGCCTCGCCGGTGGGCGAGAAGCCGAACGGCGACATCAGCACCATCGAGCCGAAGTCGAGCGCGCGGCGGATGCCGGCGGCGTCGACCTTGCGCACCAGCCCCGAATGCTGGAAGTCGACGCCGTCGACCACACCGACCGGCCGGGCGGTGATGAAGTTGCCGGAGATGACGCGGATGGTGGAGCCGGCCATCGGGGTGTTGGGCAGGCCCTGGCTGAAGGCGGCCTCGATCTCGTAGCGCAGCTGGCCGGCCGCCTCCTGGGCGCAGTCGAGCGCCACCTCGTCGGTGATGCGGATGCCGTGCGAGTACTTCGCCTCATGGCCCTTGGCGCGCAGCTGCTCGTTGACCTGAGGCCGGAAGCCGTGCACCAGCACGACCTTGACGCCCATGCTCTGGATCAGTGCCAGGTCCTGGGCGATGCTGGCCAGCTTGCCGGCGGCGATCGCCTCGCCGGCCATCGCGACCACGAAGGTCTTGCCGCGATGCATGTGGATGTAGGGCGCGACCGAGCGGAACCAGGGGACGAAGGTGAAGTTGAAGACGGTGGACATGAAGGGACTGTGAATGAGGCGTGTGTCAGGTCGGCGAGAACGGATTCTCGACGACAAGCTTGCCGAAGCGCTGGCCGTGCTGGCCGTTCTGCGACACCAGGACGTCGGCGTTGCCGCGAATCGCGGCTTCGAGGATCAGCGCATCCCACCACTGGAGGCGGTGCTTCTGCGCCAGTTCGGAAGCGGCTAGCACGCTGTCGGCGCTCGATCCGACGACCTCGAAGGCGCACAGCTGGGACAGCTGGCCGGCCGCTTCGCGCGCGCTCAGCGGCGGCTTCAGCTTGCGGGTCGTGATGTTGTAGAACTCCTGCAGCACCTGGGTGCTGAGCATGACCGTGTCGTCCTTGACCGCCCGGGCGAAGCGGTCGATGGCGATTTCCTTGCGCACCGGATCGCCGGCATCGACGGCGTACACCAGCACGTTGGTGTCGAAGAAAATGTTCATTCGGCGGGGTAGGGCCGATCGTGGGCATCGTCGCGCGACCAGCTCGCGCCCTCGCTGTTGGCCTTGCTGCGCCGCGCCGCGGCAATGAAGGCCTCGCCGGCGATCTGGCGGCGGTCGTTGCCCTGCGCATAGTCGGCAAGGAATTCGCGCACGCGCGCGCTCACGGAGGTGCCTTCGTTGATGGCGCGCACGCGCGCCTTGCGCACGATGGTCTCGTCGATGGCGATGGTGAGGTTGGTCATGTCAAGGCGACTCCGGAAGGCTCCACGAGAACAAGTGTAGCACGTGAACCCGTGAAATGCGATAATGCGCCTTCCCATGAGTTCCCTCCCGCCAGAAACCCGCCGCGCCAGTCCGCTCGCCATCGAATTCCCCGAATCGCTGCCGGTTTCGGCTCGCCGAGACGAGATCGCCAAGGCCATCGCTGCCCACCAGGTCGTCATCGTCTGCGGCGAGACCGGCTCGGGCAAGACCACGCAGCTGCCGAAGATCGTGCTGGAGCTCGGCCGCGGCAAGCTGAACGCGCCACCGGGCAAGGGCCGGCTGATCGGCCACACCCAGCCGCGCCGGATCGCCGCGACCTCGGTCGCCAAGCGCATCGCCGAGGAGCTGAAGACGCCGCTGGGCGAGGTGGTCGGCTACAAGGTGCGCTTCCAGGACCGGTTGTCCCGCGAGGCCTCGGTCAAGCTGATGACCGACGGCATCCTGCTGGCCGAGACCCAGACCGACCCGCTGCTCAAGGCCTACGACACGATCATCATCGACGAGGCCCACGAGCGCTCGCTGAACATCGACTTCCTGCTCGGCTACCTGCGCGAGATCCTGCCGCGGCGGCCGGATCTGAAGGTGATCGTGACCTCGGCCACCATCGATGCCGACCGCTTCGCGCAGCACTTTGCATCCGCGAAGGGGCCGGCGCCGACGATCATGGTGTCGGGGCGGACCTTCCCGGTCGAGCAGCGATACCGTCCCTTCGAGGAGTCGCGCGACCACGACCTCAACGACGCCATCGCCGACGGGGTCGACGAACTCTGGCGCGACCCGCACAACGCCGGCGACATCCTGGTCTTCCTGCCCGGCGAGCGCGAGATCCGCGAGGCCGCCGACCATTTGCGCCGCCACCTCAGCCACCAGCCGCTGATGCGCAGCGCAGAGGTGCTGCCCCTGTTCGCGCGGCTGTCGCAGGCCGAGCAGGAGCGCATCTTCGACAGCCACAGCGGTCGGCGCATCGTGCTGGCCACCAACGTGGCCGAGACTTCGCTGACCGTGCCGGGCATCCGCTACGTGATCGACACCGGCACGGCGCGGGTCAAGCGCTATTCGTTCCGCAGCAAGGTCGAGCAGCTGCTGGTCGAGCCGATCAGCCAGGCGGCGGCCAACCAGCGCGCCGGACGCTGCGGGCGGGTCGCCAACGGCATCTGCATCCGGCTCTACGACGAGAAGGACTTCGAGGGTCGGCCGCGCTTCACCGACCCGGAAATCCTGCGCTCCTCGCTGGCCGGCGTGATCCTGCGCATGAAGTCGCTGCACCTGGGCGATGTCGAGCGCTTTCCGTTCCTGGAGGCGCCGCAGCGGCGCGCGATCGCCGACGGCTACCAGCTGCTGAACGAACTCGGCGCGGTCGACGATGCCAACGAGCTGACGCCGATGGGCGCCGAGCTGGCCCGGCTGCCGCTCGACCCGCGGGTCGCGCGCATGATCATCGAGGCCCGCACGCGCGGCGCGCTCGAGGAAGTGCTGGTGATCGCCAGCGCCCTGTCGGTGCAGGACGTGCGCGACCGGCCGATGGAGATGCAGCAGCAGGCCGACCAGGCGCATTCGAAGTTCGACGACGAGAAGAGCGAGTTCAGCGGCTACCTGCGGCTGTGGAAGTGGATCCTGGATGCGCGCGGCGGCCATGGTGACACGCACAAGCTCAGCAACCGGCAATACGAGCAACTGCTGCGCCAGAACTTCATCAACATCCGCCGGGTGCGCGAGTGGCGCGACATCCATTCGCAGCTGCTGACGGTGGTGACCGAGCACAAATGGCGCATCAACACCCAGCCGGCCGGCTACGAGCCGCTGCACCTGTCGATGCTCTCGGGCCTGCTCGGCAACATCGGCTGGAAGCTGGAGGACGACGAGGCCTACCTGGGTGCACGCGGCATCAAGTTCTACCGCCATCCGGGCGCCCACCTGAAGAAGAAGCCGGGCCGCTGGATCGTCGCTTCCGAGCTGGTCGAGACCACGCGGCTGTTCGGCCGCGGCATCGCCAACATCGAGCCGCAGTGGCTCGAACAGGTGGCGGGCCACCTGCTGAAGAAGCAGCTGCTCGACCCGCACTGGGAGAAGAAGGGCGCCCAGGTCGCGGCGCTGGAGCGCGCCACGCTCTACGGACTGGTGGTCTACAGCGGGCGCCGGGTCGATTTCAGCAAGGTGGATCCGGTCGCGGCGCGCGAGATCTTCATCCGCGAGGCGCTGGTCGGCGGGCAGTGGGAAAGCAAGCTGCCGTTCCTCGCGGCCAACCGCAAGCTGGTGCGCGAGGTCGAGGGCCTGGAGCACAAGTCGCGGCGCCAGGACGTGCTGGTCGACGACGAGCTGATCTACGCCTTCTACGACGCCCAGCTGCCGGCCGACGTGTCGAGCGGCCTCACCTTCGAGAACTGGTATCGCGGCCAGTCGCGCGAACAGCCCAGGCTGCTCTACCTGACGCGCGACGAGCTGATGCGCCACCAGGCGGCCGGCATCACGACCCAATCCTTTCCGCCGACCGTGCGCCTGGGCGGCGTCGATTGCGCGGCCACCTACCTGCACGAGCCGGGCGATGCCAAGGACGGGCTGACCGTCAGCGTGCCGCTGTTCGTGCTGAACCAGGTCAGCGACGAACGCTGCGAGTGGCTGGTGAGCGGCATGCTGAAGGACAAGATCCAGGCCCTGCTCAAGAGCCTGCCGCAGAAGCCTCGCGCGCGGCTGGTGCCGCTGCCCGAATCGGCCGCGCGCTTCACCGAGGTGCTGTCGGCGCCCGAGGTCTTCGGCCACGGGTCGCTGACCGACGCGCTCCTGAAGCGGGTGCGCGACCAGACCAGCCTCGACGTCAAGCGCGCCGACTTCAAGCTCGACATGCTGCCGCCGCACCTCTTCATGAACCTGCGGGTGGTCGACGAGCATGGCCGGCAGCTCGGCATGGGGCGCAACCTGGGCGCGCTGAAGGCCGAGCTGGGCACGCAGGCGCGCGGTGCCTTCCAGGCGCTGGCCGGGCTCAACGTGCGGGCTTCGCCGGAGCCGGCCCAGGCCGGCGCAGGCGGACAGGCCCGGCCCGCAGCGAAAGCCGCGGTCGAGGCGCCGGCGACGCCCGCCCTCCCGGCCGGCCAACGCTACACCACCTGGACCTTCGGCGAGCTTCCCGAATTGATGGAAGTGCGGCGCGGAGCGCAATCGCTGATCGGGTTCCCGGCGCTGGTCGACGGCAGCGACGCGGTGACGATCGAGGTCTTCGACGAGCCGGCCGTGGCCGCCGCGAAGCATCGGGCGGGGCTGCGCCGGTTGTTCGCCCTGCAGCTCAAGGACGCCCTGAAGTACCTCGAGAAGAACATCCCCGACCTGCAGAAGATGGCGGTCGCCTTCATGCCGCTCGGCACCGCCGAGGAACTGCGGGCGCAGATCATCGAGGTGGCGATCGACCGCGCCTTCCTGCAGGAGCCGCTGCCGACCGACGAGTTCGCCTTCAAGCGGCGGCTGGAGGAGGGCCGCGGGCGCCTGACGCTGATCGCCAACGAGGTGGCCCGGCTGGCCGGCACGATCCTGGTCGAATACGGGTTGGCGCTGCGCAAGATCAAGGACACCAAGGTGCAGCCCGAGGCCACTGGCGACGCGGCGCAGCAACTGCAGCGGCTGGTGGGCAAGCGCTTCATCGCCGACACGCCCTGGCCGCGGTTGCAGCACTTCGCGCGCTACCTGAAGGCGATCACCCTGCGGCTCGACAAGCTGCGCGCCGACCCGGCGCGCGATGCCCAGCGACTGGCCGAACTGCGGCCGCAGGAGCAGCGCTACTGGCGCCTGCTCGCCGAGCGCAAGGGCGCGGCCGACGAGCGCATGAGCGAGTTCCGCTGGCTGCTCGAGGAACTGCGCGTGAGCTTCTTCGCCCAGGAGCTGCGCACGCCGCAGCCGGTCAGCGTGAAGCGGCTGGACAAGCTCTGGGCCCAGCTGGGGCATTGAGTCTTTGCAGCCAGACAGCAAAAAGCCCGCCGAAGCGGGCTTTCCGTGCGGCAGGCGCCGAGGGCTATATCCGACCCATCAGCAGCAGCACGATCACCACAAGCAGCACCAGGCCAAGACCGCCGCTGGGCCCATAGCCCCAGCTGCGGCTGTAGCCCCAGCTCGGCAGCGCGCCCACCAGCAGCAGGATCAGGACGATCAGCAGAATCAACGAGAGGGACATGGACTTCTCCTAGGGCGGTATGTTTTGAAGCCCTCATCCTCTGCCCCCGGGCGCCCGGCGATCGCGGGAAGCGGCCCCCTCCCGCGGTCAGGACTCTCCTACCGTTCGTGTCAGAGCCGGGCCAGTCGGCCGATCGCGGCCTGCAGGGTTTCGTCCTTCTTGGCGAAGCAGAAGCGCACCACGCGCTGGTCGAAGCCGTCGCCGTAGAAGGCCGACAGCGGGATCGCCGCGACCCCGATCTCGCTCGTGAGCCACTGGCAGAAATCCGATTCGCCGAGCGCGCTGACCTCGCTGATGTCGACGCACTGGAAATAGGTGCCGGCGCTGGGCAGCAGCTTGAAGCGCGTCTTCGCCAGGCCCTCGGCGAACAGGTCGCGCTTGCGCTGGTAGAAGGCCGGCAGCTCCAGGTACGGCGTCGGATCGGCCATGTAGCGGGCCAGCGCATGCTGCATCGGCGTGTTGACCGTGAAGACGTTGAACTGGTGCACCTTGCGGAACTCGGCGCTCAGCGCGGCCGGCGCCGCCACGTAGCCGACCTTCCAGCCGGTCACGTGGTAGGTCTTGCCGAAGCTGCTGACGATGAAACTGCGCGCCGCCAGGCCCGGGAAGCGCGCCGCGCTCTCGTGGCGGGCACCGGCGTAGACCATGTGCTCGTAGACCTCGTCGCTGATCACCAGCACCTCGGTCGGCGCCAGCAGGTCTTCGAGCTGGCGCATCTCGGCCTCGGTCCAGACCGTGGCGCTCGGGTTGTGCGGCGTGTTGACGATGATGGCGCGGGTGCGCGGGGTGAGCGCCGCCGCGATCTTCGCGAAGTCGGGGCGGAAGCTGCCGGGCGTGAGCGGCACGCGCACCACGGTGCCGCCGGCCAGGTCGATGTTCGGCACGTAGCTGTCGTAGCAGGGTTCCAGCACGATCACCTCGTCGCCTGGCCGGACCACGGCCAGGATCGCCGTGATGATGGCCTGGGTGGCGCCGGCGGTCACGGTGATCTCGGTCTGCGGGTCGTAGCGATGGCCGTACAGGGTGTCGATCTTGGCCGCGATCGCCTCGCGCAACGCAAGGATGCCGGGCATCGGCGGATACTGGTTGTGGCCCGCCGCCATGGCGTCGGTCACGGCCTGCAGCAGTTGCGGATCGCAATTGAAATCCGGGAAGCCCTGGCCGAGGTTGACCGCGTTCTTCTCGGCGGCGAGTGCCGACATCACGGTAAAGATCGTCGTGCCCACGGCGGGCAGCTTGGTTTGCACTTCGGGAGTGCGGACGGTCGCTCGGCTCACAGTTCGTAGTCCTGGTGTTGACCGCTCAAGGCCTTGGCGATCAGGTTGCGATCGAGCCGGTCGGAGAGCAGCTCGGCGAATTTGAAGACGAAGTTGCGCAGATAGGCGCTGCGCTTGAAGGCGACGCGGGCGATGTTGACGCCGAAGATGTGGCCCATCGGCCGCACCACGAGGTCGGCGTTGGTGTCGTCGCGCACCGCCATCTCGGCCACGATGCCGACGCCCAGCCCGAGCCGCACATAGGTCTTGATGACGTCCGAGTCGATCGCCTCGAGCGCGATGCGCGGGGTCAGCTTCTTCTGCGCGAAGGCGTGGTCGATGCGGGTGCGCCCGGTGAACGACGGGTGGTAGGTGATGATCGGCTCGTTGGCCAGGTCCTCGAGCGAGATGCGCTCCTTGTCCGCCAGCGGATGGCCCTGCGGCAGCACCAGCACGTGCTGCCATTCGTAGCAGGGCATGGTCACGAGCTCGGCGTAGTCGGCCAGCGATTCGGTGGCGATGCCGATCTCGGCCACCTCGTCGATCACCATCCGCGCCACCTGGTCGGGCGAGCCCTGGTGCAGGCTTACATTGACCTTCGGATAGGCTTCGCGCAGCTTCGCGACCGGCACCGGCAGGACGTAGCGGGCCTGGGTGTGGGTGGTGGCGATCGACAGGGTGCCGCTGTCCTGGGCGCTGAACTGCTCGCCGATGCGCTTGAGATTGCCGACTTCGCGCATGATGAGTTCGATGCTGGCCAGCACATGCTGGCCGGGTTCGGTGACGCGCTTCAGGCGCTTGCCGTGGCGGGCGAAGATCTCGACGCCGAGTTCTTCCTCGAGCTCGATGATCGCCTTCGACACGCCCGGCTGCGAGGTGTGGAGCGCCTTGGCAGCTTCGGTCAGGTTCAGGTTGCGCCTGACGGCTTCCTGAACAAACTTGAACTGATGAAGATTCATAACAGATTCCGTATTATTTTCGGATTCATTATGCCTTCTTGGTCTATGAAAATCACCGCAAGTTCAGGATTCGAATGCTTTCTTTGCCAGCAGGGCGATCACTTCGGGGTCCTCGCCAACGGCCTGGCGAAGCGAGAACGCGACGTCCGGATGGAGGGCCTGGAGTTCGTCGACCAGCCGCGGCAAGTCTTCGCGCACGTGCCGGCCCATGCCCAGGAACAGCGGGACGATCCGGATGCGCCGGGCGCCGGCGGCGATCAGCGCCTGCACCGCGGTGCGCAGGTCGGGCGCGACCAGTTCGAGATAGGCGCAGGCGACCCGGGCCGTGGGGTCGAGCACGGCCACCTGGCGCGCCACCGCCTCCACCGGCGCTCGCCAGCGTTCGTCGCGCGAACCGTGCGCGAACAGCACGATGCCCAAGGGTGTCTGCATGGCGCTTCGGTCGCTAGCGTCTCAGCACCAGCCAGGTGAAGGCGCCGAGCGACATCACGGAATAGATCAGGCCGGGTGCCGCCGCCGTGATCCATGGCCACCAGTTGCCGAGGTTGCCCAGGTAGCCGAAGACGTTGTTCAACAGGAAGAAGCTGATGCCGATCATCACCCCGCCGAACATGTAGGTGGCGATGCCGGCCTGCCGGAAGTGCAGGTAGGCGAAGGGCAGGGCCAGAACGATCATCACCAGGCAGGACAGGGGATAGAAGACCTTGCGCCAGAACTCGATCTCGTAGCGTTGCGCGGTTTGTCCGTTGGCGTCGAGGTGGCGGATGTAGTCGAACAGGTCCAGCGTGCGCATGCGCTCGGGGCGCAGCAGCGCGACCGACACCATCTCGTTGCTCAGCGAAGTCGGCCACTCGAGCACCGGCACCGTGGTGCGGACGATGCGCGGGGCCCCGGGGCCCCGCGTTTCATACAGCTGGCGCTCGGCGTTGATCAGGGTCCAGTGGCCGCGGTCGACCGTTGCGCCGGGCGCGGAGGTTTGCGAGACCAGGAAGCCCTGGCCGTCGAACTCGAGGATCCGGGGATCCTTCAGGATGCCGTTGCGCCCCATCGACACCACGTTGACCGCGAAGGAGGTGTCGCCCTGGCGCTCCTTGAGCCAGGCGCCGGTGTTGCCGATCAGCGCGAGCGGACCCTGGTAGCGGGCCTTGAGCAACTGGGCCGCGCGGTCCGTCACGGGCGCCACGTAGTCGCCGACCGCGAAGGTCAGCACCACGAAGGCGGCCCCGAGCAGCAGCAGCGTGCGCAGGGCCCGCCAGGGGCCGAGGCCGCTGGTGCGAAGGATCGTGAATTCGGAGCTCTGGGCCAGCCGGGCCATGACGAAGATGGTGCCGATCAGCACCGCGATCGGCAGCAGTTCGTAGAGATGGCTGGGAATCAGCAGCGCCACGTAGAGGAGCGCCTGGGGCGCGCCGTAGCCAAGTGAATCGGGACTGGCGATGGACTGCAGCTCGTCGACGAAGTCGAAGAAGAAGAACAGGCTCAGGAAGCCCAGGGCGACGAAGGCGACCGACTTCAGCACCTCCGCGTAGATCAGGCGGCGGATGGTTTTCACGCGTTCGATGTGGTTGCAGGCTGCGCCGGGACGCGGCGCGTCGGGAAGCCCCAGTTGAAATGTCGCTTGGCGAGCCAGAGCAGGCCCAGCACCAGGACGCCGCCGTGCAGTGCGAGCAGGAAGCCGCCGACGCCGAAGCGCCCCGCCCCGACCCAGCTCTGGCCGAGATTGAGCAGGTTGAAGTAGAGGACGAAGGCGAACAGCGCGAACAGCAGGTTGCCGCTGCGGCCGACGCGCGGATTGACGCTCGACAGCGCCAGCGCCAGCAGCACGAAATTGGCGCCCGCGAACAGCAGGCCGATGCGCCAGGCGAGCTCGGCGCGGTTGACCGGATTCGGCTCGCGCAGCAGGGCCAGCGTGGTGCGGGCGCGCACCGGCATCACGTCCAGCGGGTCGCCCGAACGGCCGCCGACCCGGGCGCCGTAGGTCTCGAATTCGCTGACCTTGATGCCGGTCGGCTGCAGCGGCTCCTCGATGCGCTGGCCGTTGCTCAGCATCAGGTAGCGGATGCCGTCCAGGTCCTCCATGCGGCCGCTGCGGGCCGAGGTCACGATGCGCAGGTTGCGCTCGATCGACGAGATGAACACGTTGCTGGCGGTGGCGCTGTCCGGGGCGTCCTTGTCGATGAAGAAGACCCGCAGCCGGCCGGCCGATTCGCGGAACTCACCGGGCGCGACCCGCTCGATGTCGCTGCGCCGCTCGTAGCGCTCGCGCATGTTCTGGGTCTGCGAATTGGCCCAGGGCCAGCCGACCAGGGAGAACAGGGCGATCAGCAGCAGGATCGGCCAGGCGAAGCCGAACAGCGGGCGCAGGAACTCCGCCAGGCCGCGCCCGCTCGAGAACCAGATCACCATCTCGCTGTCGCGGTACATGCGCGACAGCGTGCCGACGATCGAAATGAACAGGCAGAGGCTGAGGATGGTCGGCATGTAGCCGAGCACGGTGTAGGTCATCACGAGGAAGACCTCGGAGGGATTCACGCTGCCCTTGGCCGCCAGTCCGAGGGTGCGGATCAGCATCATCGTCATCACGATGGTGACCAGCACCACCAGCGTGGCGCCGAAGCTGCGCGACAGCTCCTTGCGTAGAGAGGAATGGAATAACATCGTCGAGGGAAAAAAAGGATTATGGACTTTCAACTCAAGACCCTCTCCATCGCCCAGGCCGCCACCGAGAAAGCCGATGTCCTCATCGTGCTGGTGGCAGCCGGAACCAGCAGCGCCAAAGATGCGCTCTCCACCCTGGCAGCCGAGGCCCGCAAGGCCGGCGACCTGCCCGACAAGGCGGGCAAGCTGCTCGCGCTGTATCGGCCGGCCGGCATCGCGGCGGCGCGCGTCCTGCTGGCGGCCGTGGGGGACGGCGGCGCGCCTGCGGTCCGGACCGCGGTCCTGGCGGCGGTCAACGCCGCCAAGGGCGCGAGCCCGAAGCGGGTGGCGATCGTCTTCGCCGGCGCGCCCGACGCGGCCAGCCTGGGCAGCGCGGTGCTGGCCTCGGCCGACGCCAGCTATGTCTACACCGAGACCAAGTCCAAGCCCGAGCCGCGCACGATCCGCCAGTTGACCGTTGGCGTGCCGGACGCGGCCGCGCTGCGCGAGGCCTTCGACCAGGCCACCGCGACGGTCGCCGGGGTCGAACTGGCCAAGGAATGGGGCAACCGACCCGGAAACTACTGCACGCCCACGATGCTGGCCGATGCCGCGAAGAAGCTGGCCGAGCTGCCGAACGTGAAGTGCGAAGTGCTGGGCCCGAAGGAAGTGGCCAAGCTCGGCATGGGCGCCTTTGCCGCCGTGTCGCAAGGGTCGGCCGAGCCGCTGCGCTTCATCGTGCTGAACTACCACGGGGCCCCCAAGGACCAGGCGCCCGTGGTGCTGGTCGGCAAGGGCATCACCTTCGACACCGGCGGCGTCTCGCTCAAGCCGGCCGCCGAAATGGACGAAATGAAGTTCGACATGTGCGGCGCCGCCAGCGTGCTGGGCGTGTTCCGTGCCCTCGGCGACATCCAGCCTCCGATCAACGTGGTCGGGCTGGTGCCCTCGTGCGAGAACATGAACGACGGCCGGGCGATCAAGCCGGGCGACGTCGTCACCAGCATGAGCGGCCAGACCATCGAGGTGCTCAACACCGACGCCGAGGGGCGCCTGATCCTGTGCGATGCGCTGACCTACGCCAAGCGCTTCGCGCCGGCGGCGGTGATCGACATCGCCACCCTCACCGGGGCCTGCGTGGTGGCCCTGGGCGGCGTGCGCAGCGGGCTCTTCTCGAGCGACGACGCACTGGCCGGCGCCCTCGAGGCGGCCGGCGAGGCGTCGCAGGACCGCTGCTGGCGGATGCCGCTCGACGACGACTACGCCGAAGGGCTCAAGACCCATTTCGCGGACGTCGCCAACGTGGCCGGACGCGCGGGCGGTGCCGTCACGGCGGCCAAGTTCCTGCAGCGCTTCGCGGGCGACTACCCCTGGGCGCACCTGGACATCGCCGGCACGGCCTGGAAGAGCGGTGCCGCCAAGGGGTCCACCGGCCGGCCGGTGGGCCTGCTGCTGAGCTATCTCCTGGCACAGGGCGCCAAGGCGGCGCCCGCCCGGACGCCGAAGGCCGCCAAGCCGCGGTCGCGCAAGTGACCGAGATCGACGGCCACTACAACATGCCCGACAAGGTGGGCTACGCCTGCCGGCTGCTGCGCAAGGCGGTGAGCGCCCATGGCGCGTGGCTGGTGGTGGTGGCGGACGCGGCCCTGCTGGAGGCGATCGACACGGCCTTGTGGACGCTCTCGCCGACCGATTTCGTTGCCCACTGCCGCGGCGACGATGCGCCCTCCATCGTCGAGCGTTCGCCGGTGGTGCTGGTGGACAGCGCCGCGGGCGCGCTGCCCGACCGGCCGATCCTCGTCAATCTCGGCGCCGAGCTGCCCGCACGCTTCGAGCGCTTCGAGCGGCTCATCGACATCGTCGGCAGCGACGACGCCGACCGCCAGGCCGGCCGCGCCCGCTGGCGTCACTACAAGGACCGCGGCTACGCGATCCGCACCCATGCCTACGCGGGGGGCGCGAACACATGAGCTCCCGCCCGGCCGTTCCGAAGGGGGCTCGCACCGCAGTGCGAAGCACGGAGGTTGCCCTGTGACCGGTGCGCCCCGTACGCCGCCGCGCTTCGTGCCCACCTTGACGACGGTGCTCGAGCCGGCGCCGCCGGATGCAGCCGCCGAGTCGCCGACCGCATCCGTCGCCGCGCAGGCGACCGTGACCGAGCCCTCGCAGGCCGTCGCGCTGAGCCCCGAAGCCAAGCTGTCGGAGGCCGAAGCCTTCCGCCTCGAAGAGCAATTGCTGCACCGCGTGCTGCAGCGCGTCGACCTGTCGCTCGAGGAGCGCGTGAGCGATGCCGTGTCAGCTGCCGTTCAGCAGCACCTCGACACGATGATCCCCGGTCTGCGCCGTGAAATCGAGGCCGTTTTGCGTGCTTTGGTGAGCGAAGCGCTGGCCCGCGAGCTTTCGGACAACCCCGGGTCTACGCCAGCATTCGGACGCGAAACCTTGGGCTAAACTGCGCGCCGGGTCGAAAAGCGCGGGGGCGCTGCGCATCCGCGGCGCGATACTTGCTCAAGGGTTGTGCCCGGATCCAAAGACCGGTTTTCAACTCTCACTTCATCAATGTTCTGGAGGTTTCCCATGCAATTGAAATGGACTGCTGTCGCCCTGGCCGCTCTCGCGCTCGTGGCCTGTGGCAAGAAGGAAGAAGCCGCGGCACCCGCGGCGCCTGCACCGACCGCAGCCGCTCCCGCTCCCGCCGCACCCCCGGCCGATGCGCTGGTCGTCAAGATCGGCCACGTCGCTCCCACCAGCGGCGCCATCGCCCACCTCGGCAAGGACAACGAATTCGGCGCGCGCATGGCGATCGAGGACCTCAACGCCAAGGGCATCAAGATCGGCGACAAGGTCGCCAAGTTCGAACTGCTCGCCGAAGACGACGCAGCCGATCCGAAGCAAGGCACGGCCGTGGCCCAGAAGCTGGTCGACAGCAAGGTCAACGGCGTCGTCGGCCACCTGAATTCCGGCACCACCATCCCGGCATCCAAGCTCTACAGCGACGCTGGCATTCCGCAGATCTCGCCGTCGGCGACCAACCCCAAGTACACCCGCCAGGGCTTCAAGACCACGTTCCGCGTGGTGGCTGACGACACGCAGCTGGGCGGCACGCTCGGCAAGTACGCCGTCGAGACGCTGAAGGGCAAGAACATCGCCGTGATCGACGACCGCACGGCCTACGGCCAGGGCGTCGCCGAAGAATTCGAGAAGGCCGCCAAGGCCGCCGGCGGCACCATCGTCGGCCACGAGTTCACGACCGACAAGTCGACCGACTTCAACGCCATCCTGACCAAGCTGAAGGGCGCCCAGCCCGACATCCTGTTCTTCGGCGGCATGGACGCCGTCGGCGGCCCGATGCTCAAGCAGGTCAAGCAACTCGGCATGAACGTCAAGTTCATGGGCGGCGACGGCCTGTGCACCGGCGAACTGGCCAAGCTGGCCGGCGACGCGATCGGCGAAGACATGGTGGTCTGTGCCGAAGCCGGCGGCGTGGACGGCGACTTCAAGGCGCCGCTGGAAGCCTGGAAGACCAAGTTCAAGGAAAAGAACGGCGTCGATGTGCAGATCTATGCACCGTACGTCTACGACGCCGTGCAGGTGCTCGCAGCGGCGATGGCCAAGGCCGGCTCGGCTGATCCCGAGAAGTACCTGCCCGAAGTCGGCAAGGTCCAGTACAACGGCCTGACCGGCCCGATCGCCTTCGACGAAAAGGGCGACATCAAGAACGGCGCGCTGACGCTCTACACCTACAAGAACGGTGCGCGCACGCAGATCGCAGTGGTGCGCTGAGCGCTTCGCGCTCGCAACGAAAAGGGGCCTTCGGGCCCCTTTTTTCTTGGACGCGATCAGGCGGCAGCCGATTGGGTGCAGTACTCGAAGAAGGCCTCGAGATCCCTGGACTTGTCGAACACCGCGTCGGCACCGAGCGCCATGCAGCGGGCACGGATGTCCGAGCTGACGAAGTTGCTCAGCACCACCGCGCGCTGTGCGGCCCGCCGGTCGAGGCATGCCTTGAGCACGCCCAGGCCGGAGCCTTCCTTGAGGAACAGGTCCACGATCAGGAGCTGCCACTCGTCGGCATGGGCCGCGAGCCAGGCGGCGGCGTCGGTTTCGGTCTCGGCCATGCCGAGCAC
>Ga0182008_10001211_pt1 | contig 17767 bp, 18 predicted proteins | sample Sormic07211129_1_FD_120482 | JGI IMG/M metagenome (GOLD analysis project Ga0182008, IMG submission 120482) | Rhizosphere microbial communities from Sorghum bicolor, Mead, Nebraska, USA - 072115-129_1 metaG | ecosystem: Host-associated > Plants > Roots > Rhizosphere | place: USA: Nebraska...
TGCTGGAGATGTTGTTCTCCATGCTGCTGGCGCCCGTGCGCATGATCTTCCATACCCGTTTCGTACTGGCCGCATTTCTGGGCTGGGCCGCGACCTGGAACTCGCCACAGCGTGACGACGACTCCACGCCGTGGAGCGAAGCGGTCAAGCGCCACGGTCCGCAGACCCTGCTGGGCTTCTGCTGGGCGCTGCTGGTGATCTGGTTGAACCCGAGCTTCCTCTGGTGGCTGGTACCGATCGTCGGTTCGTTGATGCTGTCGATCCCGGTGTCGGTGATCTCCAGCCGCGTGGGCCTGGGCCTGAAGTCCCGTGACGAAAGCCTGTTCCTGATCCCCGAGGAATACGCTCCGCCACAGGCGCTGCTGGCAACCGACCAGTACACCCATGAAAACCGCTGGCATGCGCTCAACGACGGCTTTGTCCGGGCCGTGGTGGATCCGCAGCAGAACGCCCTGGCCTGTGCCCTGGCGACCTCGCGCCACACCCAGGCCGAGCCCATCGAGTGGCTGCGCCAGGAGCGTGTACGGCATGCCCTGAAAGTCGGCCCGGCGGCCCTGAACAACAGCGAGCGGCTGGCGCTGTTGAGCGACCCGGTAGCCCTGGGGCGCCTGCACGAGCAGGTCTGGAGCGAGGGGCACAGCGAATGGCTGAGCGCCTGGCGCCAGTCGGTGGATGCCGATCCCCATGCACCGCTGCTGCCGTTGCAGCCGCTGAACGCGGCGCCGCAACCGGCCTGAAGCCAACGCCCTTGAGCTCTTGCTCAAGGGCGTTTTGCTTTATGGCGCCAATGGCCGCCTACGCCTTGCCGGAGGCTGTGGCAGCGGCCACCGGTCGCTCCCCCTGAAACAACAAAAATCCTTGTGCAAATGGCCGAGTGCGTTAGCATCGCACCCGCAAATTTCTGCGCGCAATCGACAACGGCCTGCCATTCGAAGCACTCAAGCAGATGACCGCCGTGCGCAGACACCACAATAAAATGGCTTCAGGGGACTTGAGATGAAGAAGTATCTTTCGCTGCTGCTGGCGGGTGCCGCAGCCCTGCTGGCGGTCAACACGGCCCAGGCCGGCGCTATCGACGACGCGGTCAAGCGCGGCACGCTGAAAGTCGGCATGGACCCGACCTACATGCCGTTCGAGATGACCAACAAGCGTGGCGAAATCATCGGTTTCGAAGTCGACCTGCTCAAGGCCATGGCCAAGTCCATGGGGGTCAAGCTGGAGATGGTTTCCACTGGCTACGACGGCATCATCCCGGCCCTGCTGACCGACAAGTTCGACATGATCGGCAGCGGCATGACCCTGACCCAGGAACGCAACCTGCGCCTGAACTTCAGCGAACCCTTCATCGTGGTCGGCCAGACCCTGCTGATCCGCAAGGACCTGGAAGGCACCATCAAGTCCTACAAGGACCTGAACAGCGCCGACTACCGCATCACCTCCAAGCTGGGCACCACCGGTGAGATGGTCGCCAAGAAGCTGATCGCCAAGGCCAAGTACCACGGCTACGACAACGAGCAGGAAGCGGTGCTGGACGTGGTCAACGGCAAGGCCGACGCCTTCATCTACGACGCTCCGTACAACGTGGTGGCCGTCAACAAAGTGGGCAATGGCAAGCTGGTATTCCTCGACAAGCCGTTCACCTACGAGCCCCTGGCCTTCGGTTTGAAGAAGGGCGATTACGACAGCATCAACTTCATCAACAACTTCCTGCACCAGATCCACGAAGACGGCACCTACGATCGCATCCATGACAAGTGGTTCAAAAGCACCGAGTGGCTCAAGGACATGGAATAGGTGTCAGGCAACTGACTTGTGGTTGATCGCGAGCAAGCTCGCTCCTACAGGACGCATAGCGTTTTTGTAGGAGCGAGCCTGCTCGCGACGATGCCCACCCGGGCTCTGCCGAACCTCCCCGCTGCAAACCGCTGGAACCTGCAAAGTGAACAAACACAAGAAAGCCCAATGGCCCTGGCACGTGCTGACCGTGCTGGTGCTGATCGGTCTGGCTGGCGCGCTGTACTACGCCACCTCGTTGATGTCCTACGAGTGGCGCTGGAACCGTGTCCCCCAGTACTTCGCCTATCAGGCCGAAGAGTCCCAGCGGGCGGCGGAAATCTCCACCGTCGCCGAGGTGGTGCGTCAGGGCGGCAAGGCACAAGTCACGCTGCGCGGTGACTCGGGTGCCGAGCAGCATCTGAGCGTCGATGAAAGCAGCTTGCAGGTGGCTAGCGGCGATGACGTGGCCGAAGGCGATGTCATCGGCGTGACCCGGCACTGGGCCGCGGGCCCGCTGTTGTGGGGCCTGTGGACCACCTTGTGGCTGTCGGTGGTGTCCGGCGTGCTGGGGCTGCTGATCGGCCTGGGTACCGGCCTGTGCCGGTTGTCCAGCAACCCGACCCTGCGCGACCTGTCGACGATCTATGTCGAACTGGTGCGGGGCACGCCGCTGCTGGTGCAGATCTTCATCTTCTATTTCTTTATTGGCACGGTGCTCAATCTGTCCCGGGAGTTCGCCGGGATCGCCGCGCTGTCGCTGTTTACCGGGGCCTATGTGGCGGAAATCGTTCGCGCCGGGGTGCAGTCCATCGCCCGCGGGCAGAACGAAGCCGCTCGCTCCCTGGGGCTCAGCGCGGGCCAGTCGATGCGCCATGTGGTGCTGCCCCAGGCCTTCAAGCGGGTGCTGCCGCCGCTGGCCGGGCAGTTCATCAGCCTGGTCAAGGACACCTCCCTGGTGTCGGTGATCGCCATTACCGAACTGCTCAAGAGCGGCCGGGAAGTCATCACCACGTCGTTCTCGCCATTCGAGATCCTGTTCTGCGTGGCAGGCCTGTATTTGTTGATCAACCTGCCGCTGTCGAAGATGGCCAGCCGGCTTGAACGGAGGCTCGCGCAAAGTGATTGAAGTCCGCGATCTGGTAAAAGTCTTCGACACCCGCGGCCAGGTGGTGCGCGCGGTGGATAACGTCACCACCCAGGTGGCCAAGGGCGAGGTGCTGGTGGTGATCGGCCCGTCCGGCTCCGGCAAGTCGACCTTCCTGCGTTGCCTCAATGGCCTTGAAGAGTTCGATTCCGGCTCGGTGAGCATCGACGGCCTGCAACTGGCCGACCCGAGGACCGATGTGAACGCCTACCGCCGGGAAGTCGGCATGGTGTTCCAGCACTTCAACCTGTTCCCGCACATGACCGTGCTGGAAAACCTCTGCCTGGCGCAGAAGGTGGTACGCAAGCGCGGCAAGCAGGAGCGCGAGGCCAAGGCCCTGGCGTTGCTGGAAAAGGTCGGGATCGCCCAGAAGGCCCACGAGTTTCCTTCGCGGCTTTCCGGTGGCCAGCAGCAGCGTGTGGCCATCGCCCGGGCCCTGGCCATGGAACCCAAGGTGATGCTGTTCGACGAGCCGACCTCGGCCCTGGACCCGGAAATGGTCGGCGAGGTGCTGGATGTGATGAAGACCCTGGCCCTGGAAGGCATGACCATGGTCTGCGTGACCCACGAGATGGGCTTTGCCCGGGAAGTGGCGGATCGGGTGCTGTTCTTCGATCACGGCAAACTGCTGGAAGACGCGGCGCCGCAGGTGTTCTTCGACGCGCCGCAAGACCCGCGGGCCCAGGCTTTCCTGCGCCAGGTGCTGTAAGGCCGGCTCCTGCATTTCCCGGTAGGAGCCGCCTTGCCGGCGAAGCGGCTCAGACCCGGAAACGCCCCACCAGGCTTTGCAGGTGAATCCCCAGCCGCGCCAGCTCGGCGCTGGACGCGGCGGTTTCCTCGCTGGCCGATGACGTCTGTTCAGACACATCCCGCACATTCAACACGCTGCGGTTGATCTCTTCCGCCACCGCGCTCTGCTGCTCTGCTGCCGCGGCGATCTGCTGGTTCATCGCCTGGATCGCCGACACGGTACGGGTGATGTTTTCCAGGGAACCACCAGCCCGGCGTGTCAGCTCGACACTGCTGTCGGTCAGGCTGCGGCTGGTATCCAGGGTGCTGGCCACCTGCTGGGTGCCGCTTTGCAGGCCAACGATGAGTTCAGCGATTTCTTCGGTGGATTGCTGGGTACGTTGCGCCAGGCTGCGTACTTCATCTGCCACCACGGCAAAGCCCCGCCCGGCTTCACCGGCCCGGGCGGCCTCGATGGCGGCGTTCAGGGCCAGCAGGTTGGTCTGCTGGGCCACCGACTTGATCACATCCAGGACGCTGCCGATCTTGTCGCTTTCCTGCTTGAGATGGCCCATGGCCTCGGTGGAATGGCCCACCTCGCTGGCCAGGCGCTCGATCTGGGCGATGGCTTCGTTCACCACCCGGTCACCCTCGCGGGCCTGCTGGTCGGCCGCCACAGCGGCCTCGGAGGCCTCCTCGGCGTTGCGCGCCACTTCCTGCACGGTGGCGGCCATTTCGTTCATGGCCGTGGCCACCTGGTCGGTCTCGACTTTCTGGCTGTTGACCCCGGCGCTGGTCTGCTCGGTCACCGCGGACAGTTGCTCGGCGGCGCTGGCGATCTGGGTCACGCCGTCGCTGATGCCGCCGATCAGTTCCCGCAGGCTCACCGTCATGCGCTGCATGGCTTTCTGCAGTTGGCCCAGTTCGTCGCGGCGCTCCACGGCGAGGTTCTGGCTCAGGTCCCCGGAAGCCACGCGCTCGGCGGCCTTGAGGGTCTGCTGCAGCGGCTGGGTGATCTGCCGGGTGATGGCCCAGGCGGCGATCAGGCCGAACAGCATGGCCAGCAAGGTGGCGATCAGCAGGGTGCTCTTGGCCTGCGCGGCGTCGCTGTCACGCTTGGTGGTCTGGGCCACGGTCAGCTGCTTGCTCAGGCCCATCAGCCGGTCGCCCTGGGCGGCCATGCGCTTGAGCGCAGCCGCGCTGGCTTCTTCGGCGTCGCTGTAGGCGCTGACGGCCATCCGGTAGGCCTTCAGCGAGTCGCTGGCCTGTTGCAGGTTGGCAACGTGCTGCTCGGGCAGGCGCGAAGGCAGGCTGGTGAGGTTGTTCAGGGCGTTGTCGATGGCGTCCAGCGCCGGCTGCTTGGCCTCGGGCTTGGCGCTGTAGGTGTAGCCGCGTACCTGGAAGCGTGCCTGCTGGATCAGCTTGGACAGGTCGATCACGCTATTGAACTGCGCCACGCTGTCGCCTTGCAGCAGTGAGTTCTCAACCTCCGCGACCCGGGCCACGGCATTGTCCGCGGTGGCGCCAAGCTGGGACCTCGCGGCCTCGCGGTTGGCGGTGGCGCGAGTCATGTCGGCAAAAGCTTTCTGGTATTCGGCCACGGCGTCCAGTTGCTGGTCGACCATGGTGATGCTTTCCGGTTGCTGCAGTTGCGCGCGAGCGTCCTGCAGGCCGTCGTTGAGTTGCTTGAGGAAGTCGTTGACCGCGGCCGGGCCGTGTTCACCGCGGCTCATCTCGTAGTTGAGGCGGGCGATGCGCAGGTCCTTGGTCAGGGCGTAGATAACGGAAATATTGCCCAGTTTGTCGCCCCGGTCGATCACCCGGCTCAGGCCGGTCCAGCCGGTGGCGGTGATCAGCAGGGTCAGGAGCAGTACCAGGCCGAAGCCGATACCCAGCTTGAGGCTGACGCTTACGTTTCCCAGGTTTCTGGCTAGCCAACGGTACATTCTGCGAACTCCCTTTTAGCAATGTGCGCTTAACCATAGGCTATCGGCGGGAGTGGGGGATTCTGTAGTTTGACTGGCTAGTTGCCATTACGACCGTGAGGTCCGGCTGGCCACTTGGCCAGCACGCACATGGGGGCTCAGAACAGGCGCGAAAGCAGGGCGGTGACCGCGGTTTCGACCCGCAGGATGCGTTCGCCCAGTTGCACCGGTTGCAGGCCGGCCTTGCCCAGAAGATCGATCTCGTAGGGAATCCAGCCGCCTTCCGGGCCAATGGCCAGGGTGACGGCCTGGTCCAGCCCGCGAGGGCAGGGCGGATATGGGCCAGGGTGGCCCACCAGCCCCAGGGTGCCAGCGCTGAGGGCCGGCAGGCGGTCTTCGACGAAGGGCTTGAAGCGTTTTTCGATCAGGACGTCGGGCAGCACGGTGTCACGGGCCTGTTCCAGGCCGAGCACCAGGTGTTCGCGAATCGTTTCGGGTTCCAGGAACGGGGTCTGCCAGAAGCTCTTTTCTACCCGGTAGCTGTTCACCAGCACCAGCCGCGGCACGCCCATGGTTGCTATGGTCTGGAACACCCGGCGAAGCATTTTCGGGCGCGGCAGGGCCAGCACCAGGGTCAACGGCAGCTTGGCCGGTGGCGGCTGATCGAGGGTCACTTGCAGTTCGGCTTCAGCAGGCTCCAGGCGCAGTACCTGGGCACTGCCCATCAAGCCGCCAATGCGCCCGACCCGCAGGCTGTCGCCGACCGCCACCCGATGCACGTCCTGCATGTGGGTCAGGCGTCGGTCGCGCAGCACTACCCGGTCGGCCGCAATGAAATCGGCCTCTTCCAGAAGCAGCAGGTTCACGCTTGGGTCGCTGGCGGCTGGTCGTTGTGGTCGTCGGCCGGTTCATCGTCCGGGTGCTCGCCACGTTTGCTGATCAGCCCGCCGAACAGCACGCCGATCTCGAACAGCAGCCACATGGGCACGGCCAGCAGGGTCTGGGAGAAAATGTCCGGCGGGGTGAGGATCATGCCCACCACGAAGCAGCCGATGATCACGTAAGGGCGGATCTTGCGCAGGTACGCCACGTTGACCACGCCTATCCACACCAGCAGGACCACGGCCACCGGGATCTCGAAGGCCACGCCGAAGGCGAAGAACAGGGTCATGACGAAATCGAGGTAGCTGGTGATATCGGTCATCATCTCCACGCCGGCCGGGGTGGCGGCGGCGAAGAACTTGAAGATCAGCGGGAACACCAGGAAGTAGGCGAACGCCATGCCGATGTAGAACAGTAGGATGCTCGACACCAGCAAGGGCACGGCAATGCGCTTTTCATGCTTGTACAGGCCGGGTGCGATAAAGCCCCAGATCTGGTGCAGGATCACCGGGATCGCCAGGAACAGCGAGACCATCATGGTCAGCTTCAGCGGCGTGAGGAACGGCGAGGCGACGTCGGTGGCGATCATCGTCGCGCCGACCGGCAGGTACTGGCGCAGCGGTGTGGAGACGATGGTGTAGATCTGCTGGGTGAAGGCGAACAGCCCGGCGAAGATGATGAAGATCGCCGCTACGCAGCGCAGCAGGCGGGTGCGCAGCTCGGTGAGGTGCGACACCAGCGGCATGTGTTGGTCGTTCTCTGGGATATCGCTCATGGTGCTCGCGGCGGCAAGGTGGAGTCGTGGGGGGCCGTGGTGGCGGGTGTTGCCACTGGGGCTGCGGGCTCTGCGGTCGGTGCCGGTGCCGGTGCTGGTGTCGATGGCAGAGGCGCGGGCACTTCGCTGGCTGGCGGCGCTTCGGCGACCGTAGCGGCGCCTGGCGCGTGAATCGTCTGCTCGGCCACAGGCTCTACCGGAGTCGGTTGCTGCTGGGTCGGGGCGAGGATTTTCCGCGCTTCCTGCTCCAGGGACAGAATGTGCTCGTTGTGCAGTTGCCGGCGGATTTCGTCGGCACCGATTTCACGTTCAACTTCCTGTTTTATCGCGTTGAAGCTGCGCTTGAGGCGCCCGACCCACAGGCCGGCGGTGCGCGCAGCGCCGGGCAGGCGCTCGGGGCCGAGCACCAGCAGGGCCACCAGGCCCACCAGCAGCAGTTCAGAGAAGCTGATACCAAACATTAGTCAGTGCTCACGAGTCTTTGCGGGTCGGCTCTTCGACTTTCTGCGCCTGCACATCGATGGTGTGCGGCTGGTTCAACGGCGCGCTCTGCTGCGGCTGAACCGGTGGCACAGGCTGCGCCGCTGGCGGGACCACGGGTTCGGCAGGCTTTTCGTCGTCATTCATGGCCTTGCGAAAGCCCTTGATCGATTCGCCGACGTCGGTGCCCAGGTTCTTGAGCTTCTTGGTGCCGAATACCAGTACCACGACCACCAGGATGACGATCCAGTGTTTCCAGTCAAAAATGCCCATGCTGCGTTTCCTCTTAGAAAGTTGTTCAGGCGGACGGACGCGAGGCTTTCTCGGCGTGTCCGGACAAACCGAAGCGGCGGTCCAGCTCATCGAGCACCGCCTGGGGATGCTGCCCCAGCTGCGCCAGCATGACCAGGGTGTGGAACCACAGGTCCGCGGTTTCGTAGATCACATCGCTGCAGTCGCCGCTGATGGCAGCGTCCTTGGCGGCGATGATGGTTTCCACCGATTCTTCGCCGACTTTTTCCAGAATCTTGTTCAGGCCCTTGTGGTACAGGCTGGCAACGTAGGAGCTGTCGGCTGCGGCGTCTTTACGCTCTTCCAGCACCTGGGCCAGACGGGTGAGGGTATCGCTCATGTCAGTGTCCTGCAGAATAAATCGCGTGCGGGTCCTTGAGGACCGGTTCGACGGTTTTCCACTCGCCATCTTCATAGACGCGGTAGAAACAGCTGTGGCGGCCGGTGTGACAGGCAATGTCGCCGATCTGCTCGACCATCAGGATGATCACGTCAGCGTCGCAGTCCAGGCGCATTTCATGCAGCTTCTGTACGTGCCCGGACTCTTCGCCCTTGCGCCATAGCTTGCCACGGGAACGTGACCAATAGATGGCGCGGTTCTCGGCGGCAGTCAGGCTCAGGGCCTCGCGGTTCATCCAGGCCATCATCAGTACGCGCCCGGTCTTGTGATCCTGGGCGATGGCCGGCACCAGGCCGTCCGCATCCCATTTGATCTGGTCCAGCCAATCTTTCATTTTCGACTCCGACAACCGGGCTCAACCCGCTGGTGACGCCTCGGCGATTTCGACAGTTTGCCAGCAGGTCGCGCCACTGGCTATCGGCGAACGATCAGATACAAACCGACCGCAATCATGATGCCAGCAGGCCAGTGCCCCAGCTCATGCAATGGACCGCCGGCGGCCAGGACCGCGCCACCGCCCAGGTGGGCAGTGCCCAGCAGGCGCAGGAACCAGTCGTCCTTGCGCTTGTGCCAGGGCGCCGGCGGATCGGCGGCATGGGGCTGCGACATGCGCTCCAGCAGGTCGCGGGTCATGTTGGCCAGGTGCGGCAACTGTTCGATCTGGCTGTGGATGTTGCCGAGCACGGCCTTGGGGCTGACCCGTTCGCGCATCCAGCGTTCGAGGAAGGGTTGCGCGGTGTTCCACAGGTCCAGGTCCGGGTACAGCTGGCGGCCCAGGCCCTCGATGTTGAGCAGGGTCTTCTGCAGCAGCACCAGTTGCGGCTGCACTTCCATGTTGAAGCGCCGAGCGGTCTGGAACAGGCGCATCAGCACCTGGCCGAAGGAAATGTCCTTCAGCGGTTTTTCGAAGATCGGCTCGCACACGGTGCGGATCGCCGCCTCGAATTCGTTGAGCTTGGTTTCCGCCGGGACCCAGCCGGAATCAATGTGCAACTGGGCCACGCGGCGGTAGTCGCGCTTGAAGAAGGCAAACAGGTTGCGGGCCAGGTAGTCCTGGTCTTCCGGGGTCAGGCTGCCGACGATGCCGCAGTCGATGGCGATGTACTGCGGGCTCCAGGGCTGCACGGTGCTGACGAAGATGTTGCCCGGGTGCATGTCGGCGTGGAAGAAACTGTCGCGGAACACCTGGGTGAAGAAGATCTCCACGCCACGCTCGGCGAGCATCTTCATGTCGGTACGCTGGTCGGCCAGGGTGGCCAGGTCGGTGACCTGAATGCCGTAGATGCGCTCCATCACCAGCACTTTGGGCCGGCACCAGTCCCAGTAGACCTGGGGTACATAGAGCAGCGGCGAGCCTTCGAAGTTGCGCTTGAGCTGACTGGCGTTGGCCGCCTCGCGCAGCAGGTCGAGCTCGTCGTAGATGGTTTTCTCGTAGTCGCTGACCACGTCCACCGGGTGCAGCAGGCGCGCGTCGGCGGAGAGCTTTTCCGCGGCACGGGCGAGGATGAACAGCCACGCCAGGTCCTGGGCGATGATCGGCTTGAGCCCGGGGCGGATCACCTTGACCACCACTTCTTCGCCGGTCTTGAGCTTGGCGGCGTGCACCTGGGCCACCGACGCCGACGCCAGGGGCTCGATGTCGAAGCGGCTGAACACGTCGCTGATCTTCTTGCCCAACTGCGCTTCGATCAGGGCCACGGACTTTTGCGAGTCGAACGGCGGCACCCGGTCCTGCAGCAGCATCAGCTCGTCGGCGATGTCTTCCGGCAGCAGGTCGCGGCGGGTCGAGAGGATCTGCCCGAACTTGATGAAGATCGGCCCCAGGTCCTGCAACGCCAGGCGCAGGCGTGCACCGCGGCTCAGGTCCAGCGGCTTGCGCGGGAACCAGCGCCAGGGCAGGGCGAAGCGCAGGGCCAGGAGGAACCAGGGTAGGGGCAGGTCGAACAGCAGGTCATCGAGGCGGTAGCGGATCACGACGCGCTGGATGCGCAACAGACGGCGGACGGCAAGCAGCTTCATGCGTTATCGCTTGGGTCAAGGGATCGGGAAAGGCGCTCCAAGCGCGCCTCGAGACGTTCCAGGTCGAGTTTGGCCTGATCCAGCTCGCGAAAGCGCGCTTCGGCTTCACGCTGACCCACCAGGGTCCGCGATTCTTCGGCGAGGAATTCGGCGAGGTTCTGGTTGAGGCTGGCAAATCCTTGCTGATACCAGCGGGCGCGGCTGCGCACATGGCCACTGAACAGCTGGGTGGCCACGGGGCCCAGCCAGCGCGAGAGTTCGTATTCCCAGTCCAGCTCCAGGTCCTGAAGGGTTGCTGCCAGGTCCAGCAGCACGCCGCTATCGCCTTCCAGCTCCACTTCGGGGCCGTGCAGGACCGCGGTCTTGTCCTTGCTCAGGGCCAGGCGCAGCAGGCTCGAGGCCGGTGCGCGCAGGGTGCAGTCCGGGTCCGCGGCCCACTGGCTGGCGAGCATCAGGCCTTCATCGCTGGGCAGGATGAACAGCTGCAGTGCCGGGTTGCGGCATTCCACGGCGATCACCTTGCCATTGAGGTGCTGCAGGCGCGGCAGTGCCGTGCTGTCCAGACGCAGCACCCGATTGATGCCGGTCTCGACGCTGGCGAGCAGGCCGCTGAGCAACATCAGGGCTTGATGCCGCGGTGCAGGGCGACGATGCCTGCGGTCATGTTGTGATAGGTCACGCGGTCGAAACCGGCCTCGACCATCATCGACTTCAGGGTTTCCTGGTTGGGGTGCATGCGGATCGATTCGGCCAGGTAGCGGTAGCTTTCCGAGTCGTTGGTGATCAGCTTGCCGGCCAGGGGCATGAAGGCGAACGAGTAGGCGTCGTAGACCTTGGACATCAGCGCGTTGGTGGGCTTGGAGAACTCCAGCACCAGCAGGCGCCCACCGGGCTTGAGCACCCGCAGCATGGAGCGCAGGGCGTCTTCCTTGTGGGTCACGTTGCGCAGGCCGAAGGCAATGGTCACGCAGTCGAAATGGTTGTCCGGGAACGGCAGTTTTTCCGCATCGGCCTGGACGAACTCGACGTTGCCGGCCACACCCAGGTCCAGCAGGCGGTCACGACCGACCTTGAGCATGGATTCGTTGATGTCGGCCAGTACCACTTGGCCGGTCGGGCCCACCAGGTGGGAGAAACGCTTGGTCAAGTCACCCGTGCCGCCGGCGATGTCCAGTACGCGATTGCCGGCGCGCACGCCGGACAGCTCGATCGTGAAGCGTTTCCACAGGCGGTGCATGCCACCGGACAGCACGTCGTTCATCAAGTCGTACTTGGCCGCTACCGAGTGGAACACCTCAGCGACTTTTTCCGCTTTCTGGCTTTCAGGAACATTCTTGAAGCCGAAGTGAGTGGTGGGTTCGGCATCGCTGCCTTTGCGCTGATCAGTCATATCGCTGTCACCAAAAGAGAATGCGGGACATTCTAATGCCGGTGGCGGTCTTTGTCTTGGCAAGGCTGAATGTAAGATAGCGATCCGCCGGGACGTTTTGACGCACGCAGGGTCAAGATGCTTCAGGCAAGTCCCGAAACAGCAGGAGACCTTCAATGGCCCGTATTAGTGTTGAACGTGCCCATGGCCTGGGCAAGCAGGCAGCCCGTGAAAAGGCCGACAAACTGGCGCAGAAACTCGCCGATCAATATGGCCTGGAGCCACAGTGGGCAGGCGATACCCTGAACCTCAAGCGCTCGGGCGTCAAAGGCGCGGTGCATGTGGGTGAAGAGTCGATCCGCATCGACGTGGAACTGGGGATGTTGATGTCGGCCATGAGCGGCACCATCAAGTCGGAAATCGAAAAGGCTCTGGACAAGGCTCTGGTCTGAACCGGCTCCTACATGAATTCATGACAGTCGTTAGGGTGCCGATTCTAATTTTTCTCTCTAGGTTGTGCCTCAGGTCCTCTTTCCGAGGGCAGTTCCTCAAACCTTCTGCGCGTGAGGTGCACCATGGCCAAAGTAATTCTGAAGAAAAAAGTTGATGCCCAATCGACTGCTCTGAGTGAAGTCAAATCCTATGCCCGCAAGATCTGGCTGGCAGGCCTGGGGGCCTACGCCAAAGTCGGTCAGGAAGGCAGCGAGTACTTCCAGGAGTTGATCAAGGCTGGTCAATCCGTTGAAAAGAAAGGCAAAAAAGTTGTCACTGAACAACTTGAAGCAGCCAACAGTCAGATAGATGGCGTTAAAGGGGATGTCAGCACTCTTAAAGGCAAAGTCGAAGTGCAACTGGACAAGGTCGAGAAGGCTTTTGACACGCGCGTCGCCAGTGCCTTGAATCGTATCGGCATTCCGTCTAAACATGACGTTGAGACACTCTCTGCTAAGCTCGATGAGCTGACGGCGTTGCTCGAACGTGTCGCGCGTAAACATTAAGGAGAACGGGATGGCTGGTAAAAAGAATACTGAAAAAGAAGGCAGCTCGTGGATCGGGAAAGTCGAAGAGTACTCCCGTAAAATTTGGCTTGCTGGTTTAGGCGTGTACTCGAAAATCGACTCTGACGGCAGCAAGCTTTTCGAGACATTGGTCAAAGATGGTGAGAAAGCCGAGAAACTGACTAAGAGCGTAGTCGGCAAGAAAGTTGATGCGGCCAAAGATTCCGCAACTTCGGCCAAGTCGCGTATCAGCGACGTCAAGGATCGCGCCCTGGGTAAGTGGGATGAACTGGAAGGCGCTTTCGACAAGCGCTTGAACAGCGCCATCTCGCGTCTGGGCGTGCCTAGCCGCAACGAAGTCAAGGCCCTGCACGACAAGGTCGATACCCTGACCAAGCAGATTGAAAAACTCACAGGTGCCAAGGTTGCGCCGGTTGCAGCCAAAACTGCAGCTGCCAAGCCTGCTGCAAAACCCGCAGCCAAGCCTCTGGCCAAGCCTGCCGCTAAGCCTGTCGCCAAGGCCGCCGCTAAACCCGCAGCCAAGCCGGCCGCGAAAACCGCAGCCGCCAAACCAGCGGCCAAACCGGCTGCCAAGCCTGTAGCGGCCAAGCCCGCTGCCAAGCCAGCAGCCAAGCCCGCGGCGAAAACCGCAGCGGCCAAACCGGCCGCCAAGCCTGCAGTGGCGAAAAAGCCTGTGGCCAAGAAGCCTGTGGCTGCCAAGCCAGCGGCCAAACCAGCAGCCAAGCCCGCTGTCGCGGCCAAGCCTGCAGCCCCGGCCCCGGCCAGCTCGGCGAACTCTGCCGCAGCCCCGAGCCCGGCTGCAACCCCGACTGCCGCGCCAGCTCCAGCGACGCCAAGCAGCCAGTCCTGATCGCATCAGGAATAAAAAAACGCCCAGCCTGGGAAGGCCGGGCGTTTTTTATTGAGGCGTTCTAGCCCTGCTCATCCAGGTAGCGCAGCGCCATCTGTTCGGTGGCCATCTTTGCCGGCGGCAGCAGGTGTGGCGCCACCAGCATCATGATCTGGTAGACCACCAGCCGAACTTCGCCTTCGCGATCGAGAATCCGCTGGTAATCCAGAGAGAACAGCAGGGTCATGGTGATCTGTTCCACCAGCTGCCCCAGGGCCTGGGTGCCGCTGACCAGTTGCCCCTGAGCCTTGAGCCGGGCCAGCAACGAGGCCAGGGTGCGTTTCAAGGCATTGAGCAGGTTGCGAATGCCCTTGGCCAGTTTTGGCAGGCGCCCGGCCAGGTTGGACAGGTCCTGAAACAGAAAGCGGTAGTGGGCCAGGCGCTCGACGATCAGGTGCAGGAACAGCCAGTAGTCTTCCGCCGCCAGCTGGACGTCGGACGGTGGGTCCAGCAACGGCGTCAGTTCGTTCTGAAAGCGCTCGAACAGGCCGAGCACCAGCGGCTCCTTGCCATGGAAGTGGTAGTAGAGGTTGCCGGGGCTGATCCCCATTTCATTGGCCACCTCCATGGTGGAGACATTGGGCTCGCCCTTTTGATTGAACAGTTGCAGGGCACATTCGAGTATCCGGTCGCGGGTCTTCATCCTGACTTCTTGTCGGTCCATTGAAGGGGCACGGCTCCGGCGTGGAACCGTGGTGCAAAGTGTCTTCAGCGCACGCGCACGTAGGTGCCGGGCGCAGCCTCCATCGGCGGATAGTTCTGGTTGCCCAGGGTGGTGAGGGTTTCCCGCTGCGCCCCCGAACGCTCCTGGACCCAGGTCAGCCACTGGCTCCACCAGCTGCCGTCCACATGCTCGGCATCGTAGTACCAGGCCCGCGGGTCGCTGCTGAGCTTGCGGTTCTCCACGTAGTTGGCCTTGGGATTGCTCGGCGGGTTGAGGATGCTCTGCACGTGGCCGCTGTTGGACAGCACGAAGCGCCGTTCGCCGCCCAGCAGCAGGGTCGAGCGGTAGACCGCGTCCCAGGGCGTGATGTGGTCGTTGATCCCGGCCACGCTGAAGCTGTCCACCGTGACCTTCTGCAAGTCGATCGGCGTGCCGCAGACTTCCAGCCCGCCGACATGGCTCAGGGGGTTGTGCTTGAAGAAGTCCAGCAGATCGCCGTGCAGTGCGGCCGGCAACCGGGTGCTGTCGTTGTTCCAGTAGAGAATGTCGAAGACCGGCGGCTCCTTGCCCAGCAGGTAGTTGTTGACCCAGTAATTCCAGATCAGGTCGTTGGGGCGCATCCAGGCGAACACCTTGGCCATGTCGCGACCGTCCAGTACCCCTTGCTGATAGGAGCGACGCTTGGCCGCTTCGAGGGTCTTCTCGTCGGCGAACAGCGTTGCCGGGCTGTCCATCTGGCTGTCCAGCAGGCTCACCATGTAGGTCGCGCTGGATACCCGGCGCAGCTGGCGCTTGGCCTGCAGGTGGCCTTGCAGGGCGGCGATGGTCAGCCCTCCGGCACAGGCTCCCATCAGGTTGACTTCGCGACTGCCGGTAATCGCCCGGGTGACGTTCAGCGCTTCTTCGGCCGCCTCGACGTAGGTCGACAGGCCCCACTCGCGGTGCCGCACATCCGGGTTGCGCCAGCTGACCATGAACACCTGCAGGCCGTTTTTCAGCGCGTACTGGACGAAGCTGTTGGTCGGGCTCAGGTCGAAAATGTAGTACTTGTTGATTTGTGGCGGCACGATCAGCAGCGGTTTGGCGTACTGTTTTTCGCTCATGGGGCTGTACTGGATCAGCTCCAGCAATTCATTGCGAAACACCACTGAGCCCGGGGTGACCGCCAGGTTCTTGCCCACTTCGAAGGCGTGCTTGGTCACCTGGCTGGGCAACCCGTTGTTGTGCAGCAGGTCATCCAGCAGGTTGCCGATGCCCCGCACCACGCTGTTGCCCCCGGTGTTGAAGATCTCCTTGAGGGCCAGGGGGTTGAGCAGGGTATTGGAAGGCGCAACGGCATCATTGAGCAGGGAAAAGGCAAAGTGTGCCCGGGCCCGGTCGTCTTCGCTCATGCCACTGTCGTCGATCCAGTGGCGCACCTGCTTCTGCCAGCTCAGGTAGGCCTGCAGGCCGCGCCGGTAGAAGGGGTTGAGGCTCCAGGCCGGGTCGGCGAAGCGGTTGTCCTTGGGGTTGGTCTTGTGCAGGGTTTCCCCCAGCAGCACACGCCCCAGCTGGCCGCCCAGGGCCAGGGTATGCCGGGCACTGTGCAACGGATTGCGCAGGCTGTGGGCCGCCAGGCTGCGCAAGGTGGAGAACAGATCCCGGCCGCGCAGGCCGGTGATCGCGCTCTGCGCATTGATATACGCGGCGGGTGACGGCAATGAGCCCGTCGCAGGTTTGTCTTGCATGAGTCAACACTCCTTCGTCAAACCACTAACAAGCAGACCAATCCAAGACAGACAACATAGTCGGTCCTGGCCCTTCTTGCGCGCGACGATCCTGTCGACAGGTATCTTTTACTTGGTAGGGCGCACAGGTTCGGGATGCGGGTGCATCACCGCCCTTTGGCGTTCTTCCTGGAGGAACTTCATGATGATCGGGGCGACGGCCTCGGCCCGGGTGATCAGGAACAGGTGGCCATCATCGATGATGTGCAACTGGGCATTGGGTATGCGCCAGGCCAGCATGCGCATGTTGATCAGGGGAATCAGCGGGTCGTCATCGCCGGCCAGCACCAGGGTCGGCTGATGGATCTTGTGCAGCCAGTGAATGCTGGTCCAGCCCAGGCCCGCGAACAGCTGCCAGTAGTAGCCGAGCTTGCCGGCCGAGCGCACCTTGGCTGCGTGTTCCGCTGCCAGGCTCGGGTCGCGGCGGAAGGAGCCGCCATAGATCAGCGGCGCGATGCGCATCACGTGGGAGGGCTGCACGTAGCGCCGTGGGCTGGCCATCATCCACAGCACCTTGGGTTTGCCCGGGACCATGAACGCCCCGGCCGCGGTGGCGGCCAGCACCAGCTTCTTGCAGCGCTCGGGGTAGTCGTAGGCGAACTGCTGGGCCAGCGCGCCGCCCCAGGACACACCCACTGCATTGACCTGGCCGTAGTCCAGGTAGTCGAGCATCCGCGCGGTCAGCTTGGCCAGCCCGGGAAAGCGGTAGGGCCGGCTCGGCGTGGAGGAGCCGCCGACACCGGGGACATCGAAGGCGATCACCTCGAGGTCCGGATCCAGGGCCTGGACAAAGGGAAACACCAGCTCCAGGTTGGCGCCGATGCCGTTGAAGATCAGCAGCGGCGTCAAGTGCGGCTTGCCTGGGCGTACCGCGGTGCGGATGGTCTGGCCATCCAGGTCGACGGTGCGGAATATGAATGAGTGTGGCATGCCGTAGCCCTGTGAATTAAACCGTCGCAGCCGCCATCCCGGGCGTCCTGCGGATTTCCTGAGGCCGAGCCTCTTGTCAAGAATAGGGCTTGGCGGAGCCTCCTGGCGCCGCCGTGTCGATGGCCGGGGCTCAGCGCTCGTGGACGTAGGTCCCGGGCGCCGCCTCGGCGGCTGCGAACTTCTTGTTACCCAGGCTGGTGGGCGCCGGCTTCAGGTCACCTGAGCGTTCCGCCTGCCAGGCCTGCCAATGCAGCCACCAGGAATCGGTGTGCTTGATCGAGTTTTCCTGCCACTGGTCGGGGCAGGCCGGAATGTCGGTGCTGGTCATGTAGCGCGCCTTGGGGTTGCCAGGCGGGTTGAGGATGCTCTGGATATGGCCGCTGCTGGAGAGCACGAACTCGACGTTGCCGCCAAACAGCTGCGCCGACTTGTAGCAGGACTTCCACGGGGTGATGTGGTCGTTGGTGCCGGCCAGGGAGAAGATATCGGCGGTCACCTGCTTGAGGTCGATCGGCGTGCCGCACACTTCCAGTGCATTGGCGCGCACCAGCGGGTTGTTCTTGAACATTTCGATCAGGTCGCCGTGGAAGGCGGCGGGCAGGCGGGTGGTGTCGTTGTTCCAGAACAGGATGTCGAACACCGGCGGCTCGTTGCCCAGCAGGTAGTTGTTGACCCAGTAGTTCCAGATCAGGTCGTTGGGGCGCATCCA
>Ga0182008_10001218_pt1 | contig 17741 bp, 17 predicted proteins | sample Sormic07211129_1_FD_120482 | JGI IMG/M metagenome (GOLD analysis project Ga0182008, IMG submission 120482) | Rhizosphere microbial communities from Sorghum bicolor, Mead, Nebraska, USA - 072115-129_1 metaG | ecosystem: Host-associated > Plants > Roots > Rhizosphere | place: USA: Nebraska...
GCGGGAGCGTTCATGGGGTGCCTCCGGTAGGACGTGCGGAACTGCCACCTCCAGCATGTGCCCGGCCCACACCCCGGGCCATGGGCCACCCGGCCCAACAAGCCCCGCGGACCGCCCGGTGGCCGTGCCGTGCGACACACATGACAGCTGCCCCGACGTCGCGTGGGGCCGCCGTCCGGTTCTGGGACGTCTGAGACCGGCCCGGAGCGGGGGCCGTCCGGCCCTCGATCCGGCCCCGGACAGCCCATGGGGGCGCGGTCGGTTCCGCTGGACGCTCTAGGTGTCACCAGACCTGGAAGGGATCCGCGATGTCGCACGACGCTCTCAGCAGGCCCTCCGTCCACGCCCTGCTCGCGGACGGCACCACCGTGTGCATCCGCGGGGTGCGGCCGGACGACCACGATCAGCTGCGCGGGTTCTACGAGGAGATGTCCCCGGAGAACCTGCGGCTGAGGTTCTTCGCGATCAGCCGGCGCTCCGCCGAGATGGCCGCCGACCGCGCCTGCGCCTCCCCGCACCCCGGCCACCGCGCCCTCGTCGCCGAGACCCAGGGCCGCATCGTGGGACTCGCCGAGTACGACACCTCCGGCGCCGGCGAGGAGGCCGAGATCTCCATCGCGGTCGCCGACACCCTGCACCACCGGGGCGTCGGCACCCTGCTCGTCGAGCACCTGGTCTCCGCCGCCCGCGCCGAGGGCATCACCAGGTTCAAGGCCGACGCGCTCAGCGAGAACCACGAGATCCTACGGCTCTTCGCCGACCTCGGCCTGCACACGGCCCGTCGGTTCGAGGGCCCCGAGGTGCGTTGCGCCATCGAGCTCGACGAGAGCGAGAGCTACCTCTCGGCCGTGGAGGAGCGCGGGCGGGCGGCGGATGTCGCCAGCCTCCAGCCCCTGCTGCGCCCGGACGCGGTGGCCGTCGTGGGCGCCGGACGCAAGCCGGGCTCGGTCGGCCGGGCCGTCCTGCACCATCTGAAGTCCGGTGGCTTCACCCGGCGCCTGTTCGCCGTGAACCCCGCCGCCACCTCGATCCTCGGTGTCCCCTCCTACCCCTCGGTCGCCGCCCTGCCCAGGACACCCGACCTCGTGGTCGTCGCCGTGCCCGCCGCCGCGGTGCCCGCGACCGCCGAGGAGTGCGGCAAGTCGGGCGTACGGGCCCTCCTCGTCGTCACCGCCGGCCTGGACGCCGACCAGGCGGGCGCCCTGATGACCGCCTGCCGCACCTACGGGATGCGGCTCGTCGGCCCCAACTGCCTCGGCGTCACCAACACCGACCCCGACCTGAGCCTCGACGCCACCTTCGCCGCCGGCCACCCCCGCCCCGGAACAGCGGGGGTGGCCGTGCAGTCCGGGGGAGTGGGCATCGCCCTGCTCGACGGCCTGTCCCGGCTCGGCATCGGCGTCTCCTCCTTCGCCTCCCTCGGCGACAAGTACGACGTCAGCGGCAACGACCTGCTCCAGTGGTGGGAGAGCGACGGCCGCACCGATCTGGCCCTGCTGCACCTGGAGTCCTTCGGCAATCCGCGGGCCTTCTCCCGCACCGCGCGCCGGGTGACGCGCCGCATGCCGGTGATCACCGTGGACGCCGGCCGTACCGACGCGGGCCGGCGCGCCGCCGCCTCGCACACCGCGGCCGCCGCCACCCGCACCATGACCCGGCAGGCCCTGTTCACCCAGGCCGGTGTCACCGCCACCCGTTCCGTCGGCGAACTCCTCGAAGCCGCCGCCCTGTTGCACTCCCAGCCGCTGCCCGCAGGACCTCGCGTGGCCATCGTCACCAACGCGGGCGGCGCCGGTGTGCTCGCGGCCGACGCCTGCGCGGAGGCCGGGCTGATCCTGCCCGCGCCGACTCCCGGCCTCATCGACGACCTGCTCGCGGTCCTGCCCGACGGCGCCGCCGTCGGCAACCCGGTGGACGCCACCGCCGCCGTCGGCGAGGACCAGCTCATGGAGTGTGTGGACCGTGTCCTGCGGTACGGCGGTGTCGACGCCGTCCTCGTGGCCCTCGTTCCCACCGCGGTCGCCGAGGCGACCGGCGACGACCTCGTCCGGGCTCTCACCCGCGCTCCCGGCCGGCGGGCCAGGCCGATCGCCGTGGTGCGGCTCGAACAGGCCCTGCCCGTCGAGCTGTTGACCACCTCCGACGGCGGCGGTGTCCCGTCGTACGCCGAACCGCAGGCCGCCGCACGGGCGTTGGCCCACGCGGCACGCCGTGCGGCATGGCTCGCCCGGCCCGCCGGAACCGTCCCCGTCCTGGCCGACGTCGACACGGCCCGCGCCCACGCGGTCGTGGAGGCCTACCTCGACACCCACCCCGACGGCGGCTGGCTCGACCCGCGGGTCTGCGCCGACCTCCTGTCCTGCTACGGCGTCCCCCAGTCGCCGTGGGCCTGGGCGGAGACCGAGGACGACGCCGTACTCGCCGCCGACCGGCTGCGCGGCGCGGACGGCCGGGTGGTCATGAAGGCCCACTGGCCGGGGCTGCTGCACAAGAGCGTCGAGCACGCCGTCCACCTCGACCTGCGCGGCGACTCCCAGGTCCGAGCCGCCTTCCGTGACCTGGAGACCAGGTTCGCCGGCCGGCTGACGGGCGTGGTCCTGCAGCCGCTGGCCGCCCGGGGCACCGAACTGTTCGCGGGCGTCGTCCAGGACGAGGTCTTCGGGCCGCTGGTCCTGTTCGGACTCGGCGGCACCGCCACCGAGATCCTCGCCGACCACGCCGCACGCCTCGCCCCGCTCACCGATCACGACGTGCACGACCTGATCACCGCCCCGCGCTGCGCCCCGCTGCTGTTCGGGGCGGGCGGTGAGCGGCCCGCGGACCTGGAGGCACTCGAACAGCTCCTGCTGCGGCTGTCCCGGATGGCGAGCGACCTGCCGCAACTGGCCGAGGCCGACTTCAACCCCGTACTCGCGACACCGGGCGGAGTCACCGTGCTCGATGCGCGCGTGCGCCTGCTGCCCCGCAGGCCGCAGGACCCCTATCTGCGCCGGCTCCGCTGAGGAGGAACAGTCATGAAGCACAACAAGGTCGGCTCCGTGATGACGACGGAGGTCGTCCGCGCCGAGTACGGGACGCCCTTCAAGGAAGTCGTCCGGCTGCTCGGTCAGAACCGCATCAGCGGACTGCCGGTGGTCGACGAGGACGACAAGGTCATCGGGGTGATCTCCGAGACGGACCTGATGGTCCGGCAGGCCGACACCCCGGACCCGTACGAACCGCCCAGGCACCACCCGCTCGCCGCGCTGAGCCGGGAGAACCGTACGCGCAAGACCAAGGCACGCGCCCGCACCGCCGGCCAGCTGATGACCGAGCCGCCCGTCACGGTGCACGCCGACGACACCATCGTCGAGGCCGCGCGCACCATGGCCCTGCACCACGTGGAGCGGCTGCCGGTCCTCGACGAGGAGCAGCGGCTCGTGGGCATCGTCACCCGGCGTGACCTGCTCCAGGTCTTCCTGAGGCCCGACGCCGCGATCCGCAAGGAGGTCGTCGACGAGGTCCTCGTGCGCGCCCTGTGGCTGGCGCCGCGCAGTATCGACGTCGCGGTGGAGGAGGGCGTGGTCACGCTCTCCGGACACATGGAACGCAAGAGCGAGACGGAGATCGCCGTCTCCATGACCCGGCAGATCGACGGCGTGGTCGCCGTCGTCGACAAGCTCACCTTCCGGCTGGACGACTCGCATCTGAAGCCCGAGGGAACGGCGATACACGGTGTCGCCGACGAGTGGCTGCGCAAGCTGTGACCCGAAGCGAGAGGAGGCGGACACCATGCCCGGGAGCGTGCTGGTCGCCTATGGCACGACGAACGGATCGACCGCCGGGATCGCCGAGGCGGTGGCCGGCGTCCTGAGCAAGGAGGGACTCGTCGTCGACACGGCGCCCGCGGCGACGGTGACCGATGTGGGGTCGTACGACGCCGTCGTGGTCGGCGGTGCTCTGTACGCCGGGCGCTGGCACAAGGACGCCCGTCGCTTCCTGCGCCGGCACCGGCGGGCCCTGGCCGAGCGACCGCTGTGGCTGTTCAGCAGCGGCCCGCTCGACGCCTCGGCCTCGGAGAAAGACATCCCGGCCGTGCCCGGCGTACGCCGGGCCATGGTCCGGCTCGACGCCCGCGGGCACGTCACCTTCGGCGGCTGCCTGCAGGAGGGCGCCAAGGGGCGCATCGCCCGGATGATCGTCCGCAACGGCAAGGGCGGTGACTTCCGCGACTTCCCCGAGATCGAGGCGTGGGCGGCACGCGTCGCCGACGAACTGGTCGAGGGGACGAAGGCGACCTGAGAAGAAGTCCTCCGGGGAGGAGGCGCGTCATGAACATCCGTGGGATTTCCGTGGTGACCACCGAGGCGGTGCTGTACCTGGTCGCCGGGATCCTCGCGATTCTGTGTCTGGGCCTCGTCGCCTCGGTCGTGGGCCTGCCGCTGGTTCCGCTGGTGGTGCCCGTGGTCGTCGCGCTGGTCCTGCTGGCCCGGCGTCTGGGCCACCGGCATCCGGTCGCCTGAGGGCGGCATCGACGACCCCGGCGCGACTCTCGCGCCGGGGTTTCTCGCGTGCCGCGGACCGGTGTCAGCGGTTCACGGTCAGCGGCACGGTGTCGACGGTCACCGGGCGGCCGTCCGCCGGCGAGAGGAAGTACGCCGTGAGCAGGCCCGTGCCGGTGCGCACGACCCGGTAGGGGATGGTGACGTCGAAGGTGCCTCGGGTACCGGTGCCCGAGGTCGCCCGCACCAGCACATCGGCGGCCTTGTGTCCGGAGGCGTCCGTCAGCTTCAGCTGGAACTGCGCCTCGAAGGTGTTCGCGGTGCCCCACACCCGCAGCGGGCTGTGCGCCGTGTCACCGAGCAGCGGCGACTCGACCAGGACGGCCGGCGACACGTCCTCGAAGTCGGCACGTCCGACCGGTCCGTTGAGGACGATGCCCTCGGGGCCGAACGACTTCACGGGCTTGCCCTCGATCTCGAAGGCCACCTTGTGCACCGTCGGGAACCGGGTCAGCGTGAACACGACCTGGGCCAGCCGGGCCCGCATCGACAGACTGCCTCCGCCGTCGTCGTAGCGGCCGGACAGGTCGACCGTGGCGACATGGTCCCGGATGACGACCGAGCGCAGCCGGGTGCCGGACGGGATGGCGGTGGTGCGGGCGTAGCGGCTCTCGGAGCGGCTGGGACCTGACAGCAGGGCCCGCACGGCCGCACCGGCGGTCGCCGGGGTGGACACGGTGCGGGGAACGGCCGAGACCTTCTCACCGTGCAGGAAGTACACCGCCGTACGTACTTTCCTCGCCGCCGAAGTCCCGGGCGAGGTACCGGTGTTACCACCGGTCGACGGCTTCGGCGCCGTGCTCTTGGGGGGCGTGGAGGGCGTGGAGGGCGCGGACGGCGTGGACGGAGCGGGGGCACCCGAGGTGCCGTCCGACGTTCCCGACGTTCCCGTGTCCGACGGGGACGACGGGGACGACGGGGACGACGGGGAGTGCCCGGTGTCGGTAGCGGTACCGCAGGCGGCGAGCGCGAGCGCAAGGAGCGCCGGTGTCGCCGTGACCAGGGCGGAGCGACGACGGCGGGCCCGGTGGCGGGACGGTGATGGGGTGAACATGGCAGCCTCCTCCCACATTTCCAGAGAACCGCTGACCGGGCCCGCGTCCCAGTGCCGTCCGGCTCCGACACACGGGCCGAACGGGCAGGCAACCATGGGATGTTCGGCGCGCCGGCACCCAGGTGCGGACAAGCGGCAGGACGTCGGTCGCAGGCGGCGTGATGAGGGCCGCCCAGGCCGGGTGCCGGGACCCTCGGCCCATGCCTCGGGGGAGTGCGGGCGGGGACCCTGGGGGTGGATGGTCCACGAAGGGTGGACGGTTCGCGGAAGGCGGTTCTCATCATGACCGTGTCGTACGAGAAAGCCGGCCATGCGGCGGTGCATCTGGCCCGTGCCGCCTCCCTCGCGCCCTCGCCCCACAACAGCCAGCCCTGGTTCTTCGTCGAGGAGGGCCATGACCACGGCTTCGAGGTGCACGCCGACGGCGGACGGCGCATGATCCTCACCGATCCCGGCGGCCGGGAGGCGGTCATCGCCTGCGGAGCGGCGCTCTTCAACGTACGGACGGCCGTACGCCACCTCGGCTTCCGGCCCGCCGTCGAGCTGCTGCCCCGGCCCGCGGACTCCGCCTTCCTGGCCCGGGTGGGCTTCGGCGTCCACGCGCCGGCCACGGAGACCGAGGCGGACCTGATCGACGCCATGCCGCGCCGCCACACCCATCGCGGTCCCTTCGCCTCCCTGGCGTTGCCGGGCGGCCTCCTCGACGATCTGCGCGAGCACGCGCGGGCCGAGGGCGCCGTCCTCCAGGTCCTGGAAGAGCCCGAGGAACTGGAGCTGATGGCACAGCTGGTACGCACCGCCGAGGACACGCACCGCGGGGACCCGGACCACACCTGGGAGGTGCGGCGGAACGTCGGTATCGGCGGAGTACCCGTCGAGGCCTGCCGTTTCCACCCGGACGCCACACTCCTCGCCGGCCGCGACTACCTCGACCTGGCCCGCCGGTTCGTCGTCCCCGCCCGCAGGCGCGGCTTCGGAACGGGCACGGTCGCGGTGCTGTCCACGCCGCACGACGGCCGACTGGACTGGGTGCGGGCGGGGCAGGCCCTGCAGCGCGTGCTGCTGGCCGCCGCGGCGCGCGACGTCATGGCGGCCTTCCACACCCAGCCCCTGGAACTGCCGGAGATCCGCGCGCGGTTGCGGCGGCGGTCGGCCGCGGGGAACCACCCGCAGATGGTGCTGCGGCTGGGCGTACCGGCGCAGACCTGGACCACCGCGCGACGGCCCGTCTGCGAAGTCCTCGTCCGTGACGGCGCGTTGGCCCGGTGGTGACGATGACCACCGTGCGGCACGGACGGCCGGCCAGGACCCGCTGGTGGCGACTGCGACGCAATCCGCTGCGGCGCAGCAGCTACCTCGTGGAGGCGTGGCTGCTCCTGGCCACCTGGGTGCTGGCCCTGGTGGCGGCCGTCGCCGGGGGCGTGCACATGGCCGGTGTCGTGGAGCGGGACGTCGACACGCTGCGGGCCGACCGGCACGCCGTGCAGGCGGTGCTGACCGAGAACGCCGTGGGGACGACCTCCTCGGTGGACGGCGACGGCACCGTGCAGGCCTGGGCCACCGTGCGCTGGACCGCGGCGGATGGGACGCGACACACGGGCGTCACCCGCGTCGCGCCCGACAGCCGGGCCGGGGGCACCGTGCGGATCTGGGTCGACAGCAGGAACCGGCTCGTGCCCACGCCCGCCACCGCCGAACAGGCGGACCTCCAGGGCGCGGTGATGGGCGCGGTGGCCGCGGTCACCGTCGGCGGTCTCGTGCTGCTGGCCGGATGGGCCGCCTGCGCCCGCCTCGACCGCGGACGGCGGGACCAATGGGACGCGGAGTGGACACGCCTCGACAGGCAGTGGGGCGGCACAAGGGGCTGAACGGCGGGGCACGGAGGTTCCGCGCCAGCCGACGGTGCGGCTCTGCGCTCCTTGCGCACGGGCTCACGGCGGCGGCTGGTGCTTTCCGCGTCGCACATGAAGCCGGGCACGGTGGACTGGAAGGCGTACGCGTTCTGCGTGCTGGAGCAGTGGCAGCGGATGCTGCCCGGCGGTGACGTTTGCACTGGCGACCGGTCAGTAGGGCGTCTGGGAGCGGTAACACCGGTGGAGGGCGCGGCGGCGGTGGGGGGATCGGCTCGTGGTTCGAGTCAGTCAGCAGAGCGACGGATCACCCCGGCGTCACCGCACCCACTGGCACTCCGAACCACTCCTCCAGCGCTTCCGCCAGCCCGGCCGTCGACGTCGGCGCCTTCGCCCCCGCGTCGGCTGCCCAGGCCGTGAAGCCGTCCGGACGGACGAGGACCGCCGCCAGTTTCGGGCGGGAGGGGCAGCCGACCGTCAGGGTGTCGACGCGGTCAGCGTATCCCGCAGCCAGGGCCCGGAGCACCGGGTCGTCAGTGAGGTCGAGCAGGAGTGCCCGGCCGCCGTGGAGGTGGTCCGCGAGGCGGCCACCGTCGGTGAGTTCGAGGTCCGGGGTGCTGCGGCCGGTCAGCGGGTGATCGCCCGGCAGCTCGTACCGCACCCCGCCACCGTTGAGCCGCGAGGTGAGGTACGTGGTGCCGGCGACCGTCCCCGCCAGGTCGCTGACGATCTCACGCAGGGCCCGGGACTGCGGGTCCGGGCGCATGGCCGCGACCTGGGACCGGGTCCAGTCCAGGACCCACGCCCCGACCGGGTGCCGCTCGGCGGTGTACGTGTCCAGCAGCCCTTCCGGCGCCCGGCCGGCGATCACCGCGGCGAGCTTCCAGCCGAGGTTCACCGCGTCCCCGATACCCAGGCTCAGCCCCTGGCTGCCGAACGCGGAGTGCACGTGCGCCGCGTCGCCCGCCAGCAGCACCCGGCCCTTGCGGTAGTCGGTCACCTGGCGGGCGTGGTCGGTGAAGCGGGTCGCGGTCTGCACTTCCGTGATCGTGATGTCCACGCCGGAGACGCGGCGTAGCCGCGCCTGGAGGTCCTCGGTGGTGACCGGCACGTCCCGGTCGGCCGGCGGGCCGTCGAACTCCACGGTGACGACGCGGCCTGGCATCGGCCCGTGGGCGTACACCCCGGTGTCCGTGGCGGTCCAGCCGATCTTCAGGTCCTCGGCACCGGTCATCTCCACGACCGCCTGGTGACAGGTGATCTCCGGTTCCGTACCGGGAAATTCGAACCCCGCGAGCTTGCGGACCGTGCTGCGGCCGCCGTCGCAGCCCACGAGCCAGCCGGCGCGTATGGCCCCGTGGCTGGTCTGCACGGTGACGGCCTCGTCGTCCGCGTCGAAGCCGGTCAGCTCCACTCCCCGGCGCACGTCGACGCCGAGCTCGTCCGCCCGCACGCCGAGCAGCCGCTCGATGTCCTGCTGCGCCACGAAAGCGATCTCGGCGGCGGGTCCGGCGTCGCCGAGGCCCGGCTCCGTACGGTCGACCAGGTCGGCGCGCAGCATGATTCCGGCGAAGTGTCCGACGATCCCAAGCCCTTGGCCCGTGTACCCGCTGTTCTGCTCGCGAAGGAATGCTTGGAAGCTGTCCATCGCCCGCCGCTGCACCTCGGCCAGCGCGGGCAGCATGCCTCGGCGGTAGAGCGCCTCGGCGGTGGGCGTGGTGATCGCCCCGCCCTTGATCGTCGGATTCACTTCGGTGAGGCGCTCCAGGACAGCCACCCGCGCGCCGCCGAGCCGGAGCTCGCAGGCCAGCATCAGTCCGACCGGGCCGCCTCCGGCCACCACTACGTCATAGTCCATGGCGCCGACTATGACCGAGGGCCGAGAAGGCCAAAAAGGCGCAGCGGTGTCAAGGGACCGGCCCCGGGGAGGAGAACGATCAAGGAACGAGGCTCATCGGCTGCTCCCCTGTCATGCGACACCCCCACCCCCGCATGCCCGTGACCGGCCCCGCCGACCCCGCCGGCCTTGACCATCCCGCCCGTCTCGCCGTCGTGCCGGTCTCGACCGTCTCAGCCGCCCCCGCCCCTCAGCAGATCCTCGGCAGTTGCTCCCCGAGGGGCATGTCCACGATGCGGCGGGCGCCCACCAGGGTTCGTAGGGTCACTCGTCCGGGTGGGCCGTCGGAGACGACCTCGCCGATCCGGACGGCCTGGGTGCCCTCCGGGATCGAGCGCATCGCCGTCAGCGCGTGCTCGGCCGTCTCCGGGTCGACGAAGGCGACCAGGCAGCCCTCGTTGGCGACGACCAGCGGGTCGAGGCCGAGGAGGTCGCACGCGGAGGCGACCGCCTCCGGCACGGGCACCGCGCTCTCCTCGATCTCGACCGCGACCGACGAGTCGCGGGCGATCTCGTTCAGCGAGGCGGCGAGCCCGCCCCGGGTCGGGTCGCGCAGTACGTGCACGGCGGCGCCGAGCGGCGCGAGGGCGTGCACCAGGCGGTGCAGAGGGCGGCTGTCCGAGGCGATGGTGCTCTCGAAGCCGAGGCCCTCCCGGGTGCTGAGCACGGTCGTGCCGTGCAGCCCGATCGGCCCGGACAGCAGGACCGCGTCACCGGGACGGGCGTTCGCCGCCGACGGGCACAGCGGGGCCTGGCGCCGGCCCACCCCGGTGGTGTTGATGAACAGGCGGTCCGCCGCGCCGCGGCCCACCACCTTGGTGTCACCGGTGATCACCGGCACGCCCACCTCCTGCGCGGCCTTCCCCAACGAGGCCATGACCGCACGGAGTTCGGACAGCGGCAACCCCTCCTCGACGATCAGGGACACCGACAGCGCCAGCGGCCACGCGCCGCGCATGGCGAGGTCGTTGACGGTGCCGTGGACGGAGAGGGACCCGATGTCCCCGCCGGGGAAGAACAACGGGCTGACCACGAAGCTGTCGGTGCTCATCACCAGGTCCGGCCTGCCCGGCAGCAGCGCCGCGTCCTCCAGCGGCCCCTCGGTCTCGCCGACCGCCGGCAGGACCACGCTGTCGAGCAGCTCCTCGGTGAGACGGCCGCCGGCGCCGTGACCCAGCAGCACGACCTCCTCCTCGTGCCGGGGGGCGGGACATTCGATGCTCATGGCGTGCTCCTCACCGAAGCGGCGACGCGTCCGGCCGCGTGGAAGGCGGCGCAGGTGCCCTCGGACGACACCATCGGCGCGCCGAGGGGATGACGGGGTGTGCAGCGGGTGCCGTACGCGGGGCAGTCGGTGGGCACCTTCGCCCCGGTCAGGATGGCGCCCGCGATGCACTCGGGATCCTCCACGGGACACAGACCGCTCACGTCGAACCGGCGGGCCGCGTCGAACTCCGCGTACTCCTCGGCGAGTTCGAGGCCGCTGTCGGGCAGCGCCCCGATGCCCCGCCAGGCCCGGTCGGCGACCCGGAAGACCGTCCGTACGGCCTCCTGGGCGGCGGTGTTGCCGGCGCGCCGTACGGCCCGCACGTACTGGTTCTCCACCTCGAAGCGGCCGGACTCCAGCTGCCGTACGGCCATCAGGACGCCCTCCAGCAGGTCCAGCGGTTCGAAGCCGGTCACCACGATCGGCACCTGGTAGCGCGCGGCGATCGGCTCGTACTCCCGCCAGCCCATCACCGCGCACACATGCCCGGCGGCGAGGAAGGCCTGTACCTCACAGTCCGGGTCGTCGAGCAGCGCGGTCATCGCGGGCGGCACGAGAACATGGCTGACCAGCAGCGAGAAGTTGGTGAGCCCCAGCCGGGCCGCGTGCAGGACGGCCATCGCGTTGGCGGGCGCGGTGGTCTCGAAGCCGACCGCGAGGAAGACGACCTCCCGGTCGGGGTGGGCGGCGGCCAGGCGCACCGCGTCCATGGGCGCGTACACCACGCGTACGTCGGCGCCCCGGGCCCGCAGCGACAGCAGGTCGGTGTCCGTGCCCGGCACGCGCAGCATGTCGCCGAAGCTGGTGAAGATCACCCCGGGACGGGCGGCGACGGCCATGGCGCGGTCGAGGGTCTCCAGCGGGGTGACGCAGACCGGGCAGCCCGGGCCGTGGATCATCCGCATCCCGGCGGGCAGCAGCTCGTCGATGCCCTGGCGGACGAGGGTGTGGGTCTGACCGCCGCACACCTCCATGATCCGCCAGGGCCGGGTGGCCGTCCGCCGCAGCTCGTCCAGCAGCTGCCGGGCGAGCAGGGGATCGCGGTACTCGTCGAGGTACCTCATCGGTGCGAGAGGTCGAGCCGGACGTCCACGACCCCCTCCACGGCCCGTACCGCCCGCGCGACCACGGGCACCAGCAGCCGGTCGGGCAGCACCCCGCCCAGGGTGACCACGCCCTCGGTCACCTCGACCGTGAGCGGGCGGGTCACCGGCATCTGGGTCAGCACACTTCGCCGTATCTCGGCCGCGATCTCCTGGTCGTCCCGCAGGAAGACCTTGAGCAGGTCGCTGCGGCTGACCACGCCCTGCAGCAGGCCGACCCCGTCCACCACGGGCAGCCGCTTGACGTGCCGGCGGGCCATGATGCGGGCGGCCTCGGCGACGGAGGCGTCCGCGTGCACGGTCACCGCCGGGGCGCTCATCAGCTCGCCCGCGGTGACGGCACCCGCCTTGGCCCGGTCGGCCGCGTCACCCTCCTCGGTGTCCCGGAACTCCTCCTTGGCCAGCAGGTCCGCCTCGGAGACCACTCCGACGACCCGGCCCTCGCCGGCCAGCACGGGCAGGGCGCCGACCTTCCACTGGTCGAGCAGTCCGACGACCTCCTTGAACGAGGCCTCGCTGCCGACGGCGACGACGGTGTGTGTCATCACATCGCTGACGGTGTACGGAGATTCAGGCATGGCGGCCTCCCGCGGTCGGGCCCGAGGTACGGACGACTGTCAGATCGAGGAAGTGGGTGGAGCACGAGATGCAGGGGTCGTGGTTGCGGATCGCCCGCTCGCACAGAGCCGTCAACTCGGCGTCGTCCGGTTCGTGTTCACCGATGGCGGCCTGGGCCAGACGGCGCAGGTCGTCCTCGATCGCGCCCTGGTTCTGTGCGGTGGGCGGCACCATCGTCGCGTCGGCGACCAGGCCGTCGGCCCCGATCTCGTACCGGTGGTAGAGCACTCCGCGCGGTGCCTCCGTGGCTCCGTGCCCGACACCCGCGACCGGCGGGACCTCCGTGTACGGCCGTGCGGGCGGCTCGTAGCCGTCGATGATCCGCAGTGCCTCCTCGACGGCGTAGAGGGTCTCCACCGCGCGCACCAGGATGGACCGGAAGGGGTTGCGGCACACGGCGCCCGTGCGGGGATCGCCCAGCCCCGCCTCGGCACACGCCTGCAGGGCCACCGGCGACAGCAGCGCGCCGCTGATCGCGAACCGGGCGAGGGAGCCCGTGAGATGCAGCCGCCCGTCCAGCCGGGAGTGCAACGCGGTGGAGTGCGCGACATGCGTCTCGGTGACGTGCTCGGTGAACTCCCGTACCGGGAACGAGCTCCGGGTTCCGTCGGCGCGCAGTACGGTCGGGGTGCCGCTCTCGATGGCGTACGTGTCGGGCGCGGCCAGCGCCAGCAGGTCCACGTCGGTGCGCGCGTCCGGGAAGTCGAATCCGGCCACCCAGCGCACGGTCTCCCAGGCGTCGTCGAGAGCCCTCTTCAACTCCTCGCGCAGCGGCCCCAGTTCGGCCCGGGTGGGGGCTCGGTGGAAACCGCCGAGGCGGACGTTGATCGGATGGATCGCCCGCCCGCCGACCAGTTCCATCACGTCGTTGCCCGCCTTCTTCAGCCTGAGCCCGCGCTCGACCTCGGTGCGATGCGTCCGGGCCAGGTCGATGGCGCTCGGCCGGCCCAGGAAGTCCGGGGCGTGCAGCAGATAGATGTGCAGGGCCTGGCTCTCGATCCACTCGCCGCAGTACAGCAGCCGGCGCAGATCCCGGATCACCGGGTCGACCTCCACCCCGCAGGCGTCCTCGATCGCCGCGCAGGCGCTCATCTGGTAGGCCACCGGGCAGATGCCGCAGACCCGGGCGGTGATGTCCGGCGGCTCGGTGTACGACCGGCCGCGCAGGAACGCCTCGAAGAAGCGCGGCGGCTCGTAGATCTCCAGCCGTGCCTCGGTGACCGTCCCGTCGTGGACGTGCAGGCGCAGCGCGCCCTCGCCCTCGACCCGGGACAGCGAGCCGACGTGCAGGACACGGGATCCGCGGTGCGTCACTTGCCCAACTCCTTGTCGAAAGCGGGGGCGTTGAAGGTGTGCAGGAAGCGTTCCACCGCGTCGTCGTCCAGGCCGTCGCGGCGCAGCAACGGGATCAGCGCGGGCAGGTTCACCGAGCCGGACGGCCCGAAGCAGCCGAAGCAGCCGCGGTGGTAGGCCGGGCACAGCGCCCCGCACCCGGCGTGCGTGACCGGCCCCAGGCAGGGTGTGCCGTGTGCGACGGTGACGCAGACCGTGCCGCGCCGCTTGCACTCGAAGCACACACTGTGGTCCGGCACGTCCGGTTTGCGGCCGGCGAGGAACGCGGTGATCACCTCGATGAGCCGGCGCCGGTCGATCGGGCAGCCGCGCAGCTCGAAGTCGACGTCCACATGGGCCGACACCGGGGTGGAGGTGGCGAGCGTCGAGATGTACTCGGGGTGGGCGTAGACCGTGCGCCGGAACTCGTCGACATCCGCGAAGTCGCGCAGCGCCTGGATGCCGCCGGCGGTGGCGCAGGCCCCGATCGTCACCAGATGGCGGGACTCGGCCCGGATCCTGCGGATGCGCTCGGCGTCCGCGGCCGTGGTGATCGAGCCCTCCACGAGCGTCAGGTCGTACGGTCCGGGTTCGACCGTGCTGGTCGCCTCCAGGAAGTGTGCGATCTCCACCTCGCCCGCCAGCGCGAGGAGTTCGTCCTCGCAGTCCAGCAGGGTGAGCTGACAGCCGTCGCAGGAGGCCATCTTGAACACCGCGAGTTTCGGTGCCATCTCACAACTCCCTCACGGACAGCAGGGGTTCGGCGGACGCCCAGTCGACGACCGGGCCCGCCCGGCAGACCAGCAGCCCGCCGAGCTGGCAGTGGCCGCAGTGGCCGGTCGCGCACCGCATGTTCCGTTCCAGCGAGACCTGGATGTGTTCGCGGGGCACACCGCGGTGGGCGAGTTCCCGGGCCGTGGCCCGGATCATCGGCTCGGGGCCGCACACGAACGCCGTCGTCGTCTCCGGTTCGAACCGGGCCCGGCCCAGCAGCTGGGTGACCACGCCGACGTCCCCGCGCCAGTCCGGCTCGGGCTGGTCGACCGTCACCCCGGTGAAGGCGGTGGCCCAGCTCGCCACCTCGGCGCGGGCGATCAGATCGCTCGGGGTCCGCGCCCCGATGAGGACGTTCACCTGCCCGTGGGCGGCGGGTTCCGCCAGCACACCCAGGATCAGCGGCCGCAGCGGGGCGAAACCGATGCCGCCCGCCACGATCACCACGTCCCGTCCGCGGGCCTGCTCCGCCCGCCAACTCGTGCCGTACGGCCCGCGGATGCCGACGACATCGCCGACCCGGGCCGCGCACAGGCCTTCGGAGACGGCGCCCACCGACCGGACGGTGTGCGCGAGCCCGCCCGTGGCCTGCACGGAACTGACCGAGACCGGGACCTCACCGCGCCCGAAGGAGTGCACCATCGCGAACTGCCCGGGCAGGAAGTCGGGGAGCGCGCGGCCGACCGGCTCGAACCGCAGGGTCACCGTGTCGGCGGTCTCCGGACGGCGGGCGACCACACGGTGGGGGACCGGTACGGCGGTCATCGCTCTTCCTTCGTCTCGTATATCCCGTAGAGGTCGACCAGCCGAGCCCGGGCCGCGTTCAGCCGGTGGGCCAGCACCCGTCCCACCCAGTGCTCCACGGCCCGCCCGAACCCGGGGTCGTCCAGGCACATCAGACGGACGGCCACCGCGTCGAGCTCGTAGGCCTGCAATGGGGTCACGGCCACCGCGCCGAGCTGCCACACGAACGGCTCGTACAGCCAGGACCAGCCGACCAGGTCACCGATGCCGAGCGTCTCGACGACCGGCGGGCGGCGGCCGGGCACATGCATGTCGAGGGCGACCGTGCCGCTGCGGACGATCCAGAACCGGTTGGCGTGTCCGCCCTCCTCGAACAGCCGGGCGCCCTGCGCGAAGGTGGCCTCACGACCGACGCGCAGCAGCCGTTCGCGGTACTCGGGGGGCAGTGCGTGGTTCATGCGCAGGGCGATCGAGGGGGGCATCAGTCCGTCTCCGTTTCACGCTCGGCCTCCAGGGCGGCCACTTCCTCGGTGATGTCGATCCCGACCGGACACCAGGCGATACAGCGCCCGCAGCCGACACAGCCACTGGTGTCGAACTGGTCGTGCCAGGTGGAGAGCTTGTGGGTCAGCCACTGCCGGTACCGGCTGCGCGCCGAGCGGCGCACCGGGCCCCCGTGCAGATACGAGAAGTCCAGGTCGAAGCAGGAGTCCCAGCGCTGCCAGCGCTCGGTGTGGTCCCCGGTGAGGTCGGTGACCTCCTCCGTGGTGGTGCAGAAGCAGGTGGGGCAGACCATCGTGCAGTTTCCGCAGGTCAGACAGCGTTCGGCGACGTCGTTCCAGCGGGCGGCCTCCGGGTTCCCGCTCAGCAGGGCGCGCAGGTCGGTCGCGGGCAGCGCGCGGCCCATGCGGTCGCGGGCCGCGTCCACCGAGGTGCGGGCGGTCGCCTCGGTGACCGGGTCGGCCGCGCGGTGCGGCACCCGCTCCAGCAGCCGGGCGCCCTCCTCGCTGCCGGCGCGCGCCAGGAACCGGTGCCCCTCGTCGTCGATCACCTCGGTCAGCGCGAGGTCGTATCCGGGATCGGCCGCGGGGCCGCCGCCCGCCGACACACAGAAGCAGGTCGCACCCGGCTCGGTGCACTCGGCGGCGATCAGCAGCGCGCCCCGCCGGCGCCCGCCGTACCCGCTGTCCTCGTACCGCCCGCCGGTCAGCACCCGGTCCTGGATCGCGATGGCCCGCAGATCGCAGGGCCGGACACCGAGGAACGCGTACGACGGCGGCTCGGCGGTGTGCTCGGTGAAGGTCACCTGGCCCTCGGGCGTCCGGTCGGCGCTCCACAGCCGCTCCCGTGCCGGATGGAGATACGACTTCCAGGACTGCGGGCCGGCGCTGTGCGCGAAGGCGGCCCCGTCCTCGCGGGGCACCAGCCGGTAGCGACCGGCGTCCAGCTCGACGCCCCAGCCGTACGGCAGCGCGTCGGCCGTGGTCAGTTCGGCCAGCACGATCGCGCCGTCGCGGACGGTCGGTCCGACGACGGTGCGTCCCTGCGCCACCAGAGCCCCCACCAGGGCGTCCAGGCCGTCGCGGTCCAGCACGGCCGAGGCTGCGGTGGCGGTCATATCGTCCTCCTGCTCCGAGGCCCGGTCCGAGCCGTGGTCCCGGCTGCGGTCCGAAGCCGCTCCGTATTCCTCCACCATCAGGTTCGGTCCCCGGCCGGGTCCGGGGGCAGAGGCTGACCGGCCTCTCCCGGGCGGGCCGACCGGCCCATGGAGGGGTCCTCCCGCCCGGGGTGGGGCAGCGGCTCGCCGAGCTCCCCCTCGACCGCTCCCGCCATCGCCCGCAGCACGTCGAGCGTCCGGCGCGCCTCCGCCTCGTCGACCGTCGTGATCGCGAAACCGACGTGCACGACGACATACGTCCCGACGTCCGCCTCGGGGGTGCAGCTGAGGCAGACCTCGCGCCGGATGCCGCCGAAGTCGACGGTGGACATGCGCAGTCCGGCGTCGTCGTGGATCTCCACGACACGCCCCGGGATGCCCAGACACATATGCGTTCACCTCTCCGCGGCCAGCTGTGCGGCAGCGACCGCCGCCTGGCCGTAGCTGATTCCGCCGTCCCCGACCGGGACCCGGCCGCCGACCAGCACCCGCAGCCCCTGCGCGCGCAGCCGGCGTGTCACTTCGGTGAGCAGCCGGCGGTTGACGAAGCAGCCCCCGCCCAGGCACACGGTGCGTGGCGCGCCCTCCTCGACCGCCCGGGCGACGAGCTCGGCCGTGACGATCGAGAGGGTGAGATGGAAGGCCGCGGCCAGCCGGCGCACGGGCTCCCCGTCGACCCGCCGCTCCAGCAGATCGGTCAGGGTGGGCGCGGGGTCGTACACCCACAGGCCCTGCGCCCGTACGACGCGATGGGCTAGGGGTACGGCGTGCTCGCTGCCCGCCGCGGCCTCCAGCAGGACGGCCGCCTCGCCCTCGTAGCTCACCCGGTCGCACAGGCCCAGCAAGGCGGCCACGGTGTCGAAGAGCCGGCCCGCGCTGGAGGCGCGCGGGCAGTTGACGTCCC
>Ga0182008_10001219_pt1 | contig 17739 bp, 13 predicted proteins | sample Sormic07211129_1_FD_120482 | JGI IMG/M metagenome (GOLD analysis project Ga0182008, IMG submission 120482) | Rhizosphere microbial communities from Sorghum bicolor, Mead, Nebraska, USA - 072115-129_1 metaG | ecosystem: Host-associated > Plants > Roots > Rhizosphere | place: USA: Nebraska...
ATCCAGTTTACTCAATACCACTTCCGCTGCTCCATTGATGGCTTCAAAGGAAGCCAGTTTCCTCCCCATATGGTCATACTCATAACGGTTGGCAATGGTGGTCACTGCAGTACCCGCATGATGAACACGGTTACTGGCCGTGAGTTCTCCTGCAAAATTGTAGGTGTTTTCTATTTCATCGTAATTGTTCGTATTAATGGCTCCGCCAAGATAATGCTGTTTATAGATCTTCACCACTCTGGCCTCTTCATCATAGTAGTTCACCGTCCACAGGAAATCGTTTGTGGTATTGAGTACTTTTACTTTGCTGGCGGTGAGCAAAGTTTTGAGTTTCTTGCTGTAACCGTCACCTTGGTTATTTGGAATTCCCGGAATACTGTAGTCGTCATAGTAATTGATCAGCTGGGGGTCTGTTCCATTTTGTGGAAAAGCCACATTCGTATAATCTGTCCCCGATCTGCTTTCCCAGAGTATGGTTTGTCCGTCCACCAGGCTTTGTAATGCAGCACGGGAAAGCGTGGTGGTATTGGTATAGATTCCAGAGCTCACGATTCGGCCAAAGGCATCGTATTTACTGTATACCCATTGCTTGTTCTTGCTCAGCAGACTATCCTGGCTGAGCACCACCTGATCCAGTTTGTTGTAGACCATCCGCTCCCATTCTTTGCCAGGGATCTTTTTCTCAATAAGCCGCTTTCTGCCGTCATAACGATATCCATAGATAAAGCTTTTAAATGCAGCATCACTCTCCGTAAAACTGCTGATCGGGCTTTGACCATTCTCATTGACGGCCGGAGGCAGTACATAACGAAGATTGCCCAGGTCATCATACACATAATAAGTAGATAGAGATTTGGTATCGGTTTCCCAAATCCGTTTGAGCACCACATGGTCTTCAAAATCTTTGTATTCATCAATGGTACCGCCTTTAAGATTACCCTCCACCCAATTCTCATCCTTTGTAGTTGTTTTGTATAACTTCCCGGCAGCATAGGTACCTGATGTAGCTCCGTTTGTAGTCACCGTCCACAGTTTAACTTCTGCGGCATTGGTACCATAGCCCATCACCACAGTCCTGCCTGCTAAGTTGGTCCGGCTGGCAGCAGGCTGCCAGATATCTCCTGGAGCGCCTTGCTCCAGCACCCGGTTTAAAGGACTGGCTTCAAAGAGGGTTTGACTATAAGGGCTTGGGATGGTCGCATAGTTTTGCCCGGTCTGAGCATAAAATGTCTTTTGGGCACTGGTACTATAGCCACTGGATCCAGCAAGCGCGTCAGACCTGTAGCTTCCAGCTGTACCGCTGGTACTATAAGGAAGGTATTTAGTCGCTTCCCTGCCAAAAGCATCATAAGCCATCGGCTGCACAACATCCTTAAAGCTCGGACTGCCTTGAGTAGTCACCGTTTGAAGCGGACGTCCAAGTCCGTCAAAATACTGGATGCTTTGGTTCACCTCGCAAACGTTCCGCTGGGCATCTAAATTTGCATCCGATACATTCGGAACTTTAAAAACCCGGGTACTGATGTAATTCTGGTTTGCGCTGGGTACACCGGCAAAAGTCGCACAGTTCTTAAAACTGATCCCGGTGATGTAAATTCTTACGTTTTTACCGGATGGAATATAGAAACCAGGTTTTAAGGTAACACTCGCTTTACCGGTGATTTCTGTTTCGTTGTTATAAACATTTACAATGTTGTCCTGAATCTGGGCACGGGTATTCGATGCCAGGAAAATTGAGGCCACTGCCGCAAAGGAATATTTGATCCGCTTTGCCATGTTCTTTGATCTTGTTTTCATATGGAGCGCTTGTTAGGGTTTGTAGTGATAGATGTTGTTCTTGATGATATTTCCGTTCTGGTCCTTCACGTTCTTCAGCCGCTGGAATTCATCGTATTCGTAGTAAGTGGTCTGGCCTTTGGCATCAGTTTGACTGGTCATACCTACTAGTGGATCATAAGTATAAGTCGTCATTTGAGCTGTTACTGGATAAATTCTCAGGTCATCAATTAAGATTGTTGTCCCAGATTCGTTTGGATAGATATAAAAATATCGAGGAGTGGTAATATTTATCACGCCCTCATGATAAATCCAACCATTTTTATCTGGTATTCCTTCGTACACATTCTCTACATCATCAACGCTAATTATACCTCCTTTAGACCAATAGCTAAAAATATAACGCCCAACAGGTAAAACATTTATGGTTTCCCCACGATTTGAGGGACCAAATTTCAAACTTCTTTTTCCTGTCTTGGCATCACTAGAATAAAAACTTTCATAGGGATCATTTATAAAGAGAAAGTTTGTGTTGTTCTCTTGATCATCGCCATCCAGATACTCTTCAAAATTCGCACAAGCTATCTGATTTTTTTGCGCATTTTTCACCTCAGCAATTGCCAATTGTTTATTATATCCCCAAATATAACTTTGACTAACCCCTCCGGTAACCGACTGCTGTACTAGGTTACCATTATAGTAATCATTAAATTTCACTCTTTCTTCAAGCTCAGTACCATTTTGAACTAAAATACGGTCCAAAAGAGGATTTTCTGCCCCAGAAAAATTCTTATAGCTATTTCTAATTAATTCAGTTTGAACACCATTATTAATGGTTTTTTTTTCAAGTAGTTCTGATTTATTATTTGATGTAATTAACTTTTGTCTTGCATTCTCTTCAACACTTCCAACCGGATATGATAAATCTGTAGGGTATTTGAATTGTTCTTCAAAATTTCCACCTGCACTATTTTTCGTGGTCACCAAAATAGGATTGTTATGCACGCTATTATAAGTAAATAGTTGTTCTTTAGTAACAGTTTTAGAGCCATCCTCTAAAGACTCTATTTTCTTCGTTAAAATCTTTCGCCCATTTTCTAATCTATAATCAAAATATTCAAATGCACTAGGATAAAATTGATTTAGATAACTTAGATTCGTAATACTTTTATCTGCCAGTCCATAGTATCTGCACACAGATTTTAGACAGTTCAAATTATCCCCTAATTCAACTGTATAGAAATTATCCTCCTTCGCAACCTGATAAAAATCACTACCCTCTTTTTTATAAGTGGTTTTATGTGTCAGTTGCCCTCCTTGCCAGCTTGCATATGCCCTGATAAATTGAGAATAGCCGTTCCCTCCATACCCATTAACAGGCAGTTCATAGGCATAACTCGTTTTTCCTAAAACATCTAAAGCATTCTCCTGATATTCAGTAACATTAGTGTAAAAAACTGGATTAGACTCGAACAACGATGACCCATCTACAAAGTCACTGCTAATAGTACGAATCCTCATAGAATAACAAGGGGTAGAATTTGAAGGAAGGCCACCGGGTGATTCGGGGCATGGTGTCATACTTTTATCCGGAAAACGAAATCCAATGTACGTCTGCATAAATGCATTTACTGAATAAGGATTTAACATCAGCTCCCCCTGACCATTTTCATTTTGGCCATAGGCATATCTTCTGCTAACCTGTCCAGTTTCAGGCGCAGTACTTTTTATACGTTGAATTCTTAACCCTCCAATTATTTTATTCAGGCTTCTGTTAGCTTCATATTCAAATTCACTTGTTCCACCTGTTGGATAAGTAATTTTCTTTAAAATGAACGTTTTCATAGCCCTTTCATCAGCATCTCTATCTCCAAATGAGACCGTTTGGTTTTGTATAATTGTATTGCCTGGAGGATTATGATAATTTGAAGTAATAGATAGATCAAAGCGTGGTACAATTGCTCCTATTGGAGATTTACCATTAAAATACCCCCAATAATCAACAGCTGAGGTATGGGTCAAATCTCCCCCGCTCCCGTTACCAGGAAAACTTACAGACTCATTATAATCAAATACATATTTTGAAATTTCAGCAGAATTGGCATTCTTTAGTTTAACGTCAACCAGTTTATTATAGGCTACATGATTGGGAAATACGGCTTGGTTGAATGATATCCTCCGAATTAGCTGGCCAGCAGGGCCAAGTACATCCATATCCGTTAGTTTCTTCAAGTTATCTGTGCTATAATTAAATACGACTTTCCCATTTGAGAACTGAATTTCCTTTAACACTTTAGTATTATAACTTGTAGAAGTATTGTTAATGGATTCGGTAGCGATATGATACTCATTAGGTGTTACGCTTGCACACTTTACATTTCCATTTCCACTTACAATTATACAAGCATCTCCTGAATAGTCATCTTCTACAGTACATACATCCATTCGGCGCGAGCGAGTCTGTATTAGGTCTGCATAAACCAACTTTATCGTTTCACTTCTATCATAAGATATAATTTCGCTCAGAAACCACCCGGAAGTGTATACCCTATTTCCAGAATTCACATGTGCTGTTTCCACATTTAATTGATTGTCAGTTATCGATCGTCCAAACCTATAAGTAACACCCTGCTCATTGGTAATTTCAATATATTCGATGTTTGAATTAAATCCTGTACTGTTAGAACTGAATTTAAGTGGCCTGAACGGAATTGTAGTTGGTGTTCTAGAGCCATTGGCACCTCTTGCTAAAACAAACTTTCCATTGTCATCATTCATCGAAAAGTTAAAAATATCATATTCTGTATCAATGGCAGTAGAACTCTTTTCATTAGCTGCCGCATTTTTTAAATACAATAAATCATCATAATTTGATGGATTAATATCCTGCTCATTTTTAAATGTGGCTGGGTAAGAAACCATCTCATCAGGAGCCCCTTGCACCGTTCTTGATATTCTTCCTCCAGCTTGTAAAGACCACCCCAAACCTAATATTCCGCTTTGGTCATCAACTTTAAATCCAGAGGCATGATAAGAAATGCTGATTGGCAGTTTTAATTTTTTAGTAGTAATTTCATACAAAGGAATCGATATTGCCGGAATACCGGTACTATGATCAACGGGATAGTCTCCATATTTTGCAAATTGGCTAAGTTGTGGAGAGGGTTGAATGATTTTGTTAAGCCGATCAATCTGTCCAAATGATTGTGTCCAAAATGAAACAGAACATATCAAAATGATAAATAGTCTGAGTTTATTCATAGTTAGTCTTATTTGTGTATGCTTTTATTGTTCTGGAAATTTTCTATTTTCCTAGTCAGAGATATAATTGAATTATTCATTTGTTCATTAATTTCCTTTTGGGCAGAAAGCTGTTTATTCTGATCAATCAGATACAAAGTCAGTTCTTCGATTTTCTTCAGCAGTTTTGCGTTCATTTCTCCGACTTTAATTCCTTCAGCTTTCACTTCTGCTTCAGAGGGAATTCCTGGTAAATGACCTTTCTCTTGGATGTGTTTTTCTGTTTGTTCCAGAGTTGGAAGTTGGTAGTCTCTCTCAAATACATAATCTGGCCAATTAGCTGCCTCTATTTTGAGTTCTTTAGCTCTGATATTGCCATTTACTGAAAGTCTTTCTGTTGGGTTCAATGTTCCTAAGCCCAACTTTCCAGTTCCACTGTAAAAATTAAAGGATTCCGGAGATAAGCTATAGCTCCAGTTTGCTGTAGCAGTTGGCTGATCTGCTTTTGTAAAAACGGGTACATAATCTGATCCCCGAACCAAGAAACTTAATCCAACATGAAAGCCAGGAGTTTTTATATAAACATCGTAATAGTCTCTTCCAGGGCCATCGGATCCAGGGAAAGCATACCATTCAATATCTTTAACTGAGGCTCCACTAAGTGTGATAACTGGTTTCTGTTGTGCGGAAATATATTGAGGAAAACTAAAGTCAACAAAAGCGCCGCCCTCACCTTGATAGTCCACAAAGTAAACCCGCCCAGACACGCCTGATCTGCCCCAAAAACCGAGATCTGCGTTATAATTTTTCATTCTGAATAGCTTAATCCATTCAGGTCCTGTATGATTATAGTATTCATACAAGAGTAATTTTGTGTTTGCTACAGTTCCTATTTCTGTTTGCGCAATTTCTTGTGCTTTCAAAGCATTAGCGCCAAAAACGAACAGAAGGAACAATCCGATTTTTTTAATTGACTTCATATATAATTGTATTGACTAGAATGCTATTGTGGTTTGTCTTGGCTCTTGAATACTGCCTTTTTAAGTTCTATATTATCTTTTTCCAGTGCGCTCATTTTTTTGTTTTGCTGAATGAGATAAAGTGTTAGCTCTTCGATCTTTTTAAGCAGTTTCGCATTCATGTCTCCGACCTCGATACCTTCAACTTTCACTTCTGCTGCAGAAGGTATTCCGGGTAAGTGGCCTTTTTCTTGTATATGCTTTTCTGTTTGTTCTAATGAGGGAAGTTGATAGTCTTTCTCAAAGACATAGTCTGGCCATGCAGACTGTAACTGAACTTTAACCGATTCGGCAATCATATTTCCCGCTACAGCCAGTTTATATCCTTTAGTATCTTGAATCCCAATACCTACATTACCTAGAATATAATTGGTTCCTCCACCTAAAAATTTTGCTGTTCCGCTTTTTGTTAAACCATTTGAATTCACATAAGAATCCTTTGCTGTTTTGAAAGTTAGCGCAGCACCACCCACCTCTTGAAAAGGTAGCGGATTCAATACGTCATCATAAACATTGCACGTTGTTGGATATAAAGACTTATAGTAGTAAGTAGTCCCTCCGCCTCTCAGCCAGATAATTAAATCGGTTGATGAACTGTTGCCTGTCGCGTCTTTCCACCCGGCTATAAAGTCCAGATCCTGACCATTTATGGCATTGTGTACTTGCATGATGTCGGCATCAATGAACTGTGCGCCATTTCCCCAACGTGTAGTGTGAAAGGTGAATTTAGCCATTACCGAGCCTCTCCATTGACTGTTCTCGTGAACAGAGGGTCTACCAATCTCCAATTGAGAGGCAACTCTATTATCCCATCCTCCATCTTTCCATTGAACTGGATAAAATTTATCAAAGTCACCTCCAACAGTAAAACTTCCTGTTATTTGTGCTCTAGCTCCTGCAGAGACAACCAATAGGATTATTAACATTAACTTTCTCATTGTTTGTTATTTTTCTTTAGTTGATTGATTTCTATCTGTTGAACTTTGACCGTTTTATTAAGCTGAATCATCTGTAAAGTCAGTTCTTCGATCTTCTTGAGCAGTTTGGCGTTCATGTCTCCGACTTCAATACCTTCAGCTTTCACTTCTGCTGCAGAAGGAATTCCGGGTAAATGGCCTTTTTCTTGGATGTGTTTTTCTGTTTGTTCCAGGGTTGGAAGTTGGTAGTCTTTCTCAAAGACATAGTCTGGCCAATTAGCAGCTTCTATTTTGAGTTCATTAGCTCTGATATTCCCATTTACTGAAAGTCTTTCAGTGGGATTTAGAATACCGATTCCAACTTTTCCATCTGTAAGTATGCTGAAGTAGTCGGTCCGGTTGTGCCTTATCGTAAATTTAGATGCCTCATACTCTGGAAATTTAATTAATGACCATTGCCCAATACCTGTCCCTCCAATTCCGGGCACAGCACCTAGAGCTATGCATGCGTAGCCATCATTCGCGCTCGGAAGACGTATGTTTTCATTGTAATCTAAACCGGCACTATTTCCAATAATTGTTGTCCCATTTACTTGCAGGGAGACAATGGGGTTTGTTGTTCCTATACCAACACTGCCTGTTGAAGGAAAGGTATTTTGGCCATAGGAATAAATAGATCCCAAGGCAAACACGAATGTCAAAAGTGTTTTTTTCATATAAAAGGTTATAAAGAGGTTATCGCGATAGCTAGGCGCTAAGTAAAATAAACTCAGTGCGACCACACTGCACTAAAGAAAATGTGGATAACTTTTTTAAATGAGCTCTGTGTACTTTATAATTGACCTCTATTTACTGTTTCAGTATCGTATTAATGATGTCTGCAATAAAGTGGTAACTTCGGTAATTCATTTATATTAAGCCTGCATGATTCCAAGAGGAAAACTGGATATATCTTTTTCGACATTATTTAGAGGGATTGGCTATTGTTTCTCGGAAATCCTCGGTATTAAAGGTTTTAAAAACGTTAACACAGAGCATGATCAACTGTACACTCTTTCGGTTAGAACAGGCCTAGACCTCATTTTAACATCTCTGGATTTTGAGCCTGGTGCAGAAATACTGGTCACCAATGTCAACATACCAGACATGTTTAGCATTTTAACCGCCCATCAATTGGTTTCCATTCCTTTAGCCGTTAACAAACATTCCCTCGAAATTTCTACACAGCAAATGGAGGCTTCGATCAGGCCGTCAACTAAAGCGATTCTGATTACTCATTTGTTTGGAGCTTTGATGAATACCGAAGCCATCGTTAAATTGGCGAAGGAGCATGGCTTAATTGTATTGGAAGATTGTGCCCAGGCCTTTAATGGTTTGTATGCTGGTCATCCCTTGTCGGACGTAGTGATGTATAGTTTTGGCCTGATTAAAACCAATACGAGTTTAACTGGTGCAATGCTCCGGTTTAATAATCCCGGCTTATATCACAATGTTGTTTTGCTCAATGATCAACTTCCTATACAAAGCCCCAAATTGTATTTGAAGAAGATATTTAAGGCGCTGGCCATTAAAGTGATTACGTTAAGATGGATATTTAGTATGCTTTATGTATTTGCCAGAGCGTCCAATAGGGATTTCGACGATGTACTGGCTGGCTTTACAAAGGGTTTTCCCGGGGCTGATGTCATGAAGAAAATCAGGTACAGACCTTGCCACGCGAATTTAAGACTAATGGCTAGGCGCATTGATCACTTCTCTGCAGGCAAAACACAAAAAAGAAAAGAACTTGCTTTGTCTATATTAAGCAATGTACCTGCTGAAATGAAGATAGGTCGGCTTAATCTTCATCATACCTATTGGGTGATTGCGATAGAATCACGAAATCGGGAACAGATCATTGAAGATTTAAGAACGCAGGGTTGTGATGCGACTGCAAAGGCATCAAGTTTGGTGAAAATGGAGTCTGCAGCTGCTTTTGATAAAGACGAACTTGATTTGGATAAATTGGTTTATTTGCCTATTGATAAAGCAACAAGGAAAAAACTTGATGCCATGCATATGTCCAGTTTTTAGTCTAAAACTGGACATATCACCATTATGTGTTCAGTTTTTGATCTAAAAAGTGTGACATGTTCAGATTTAAAAGTCATCTATGAAAGAATCTTTCACCTTAAAGTTGGCCTCTTTTTAATGTGAACGGCATTTTTCACCTTAAATTAAAACAACGGGTAGTAGACGTCAAACGACGGAGTTGTCGTTTCGAGAATTGAACTCGAACTCTTTCGTATATTTATGAGCCAAGCGTCAGTTTCAAAACTGACAATAAAATAAAATTATGAAGAACATTTATCTATACTTTGTATTCATTTTGATTTCAGTCCAAATGGATTTATTTGCTCAAAACATCAAACACAAAGGCAATTATACTTATCAAGTAAGGGAAGAAAAGGGCGATTTAAACAACGATGGCAAAATGGACAAAATACTGGTAAAAATGGACACAATAGACGAAACGAGGCCATTAATACTGCAAATTTTTCTATCTCAGCCAAATGGAAAATTAGCTTTGGCTGTATCTTCAACCAAAATAATTGAACCACAATATCCTGTTGAGAACCAAGGGAAGCCTAATGAATATCAAATTCCAGACTTTTTCATTGAAAAAGGGATTTTGACCATGTGGAGTGAAATTAAAGGGGGAAATATCACTTACGATTTCAAATACCAGAATGGCAATTTTGAATTAATTAAGGTGAAAAAGATAACCAATAATGCAACCAAAGGATATACTGACGAAAACACAATATTTACAGAAACTAGCTTTAACTTAATTACAGGGCTCAGAACCGAAACTGATGAAAGGCTAGGTTCAAAGAAAGCACTAAGTAAAAGGAAAAAAATAGTTTTAATCAGACCCTTACCGAAAATACAGGATTTCAAATTTTCCGATAAAAAATTATATTAAGTCGATCCCCTCCTCTCCTTATTTGAATTTCGCAAATAACCGATTGATTTGTCCAAACACCTGCCTCTATTCCTACCCGATATTTGTACCATAAATTCAAAGAAATCGACATGGAAAACAAAAATCAAATAGCACTGGTAACCGGCGGAAGCCGCGGATTAGGCAAAGACATGGCCCTTAGACTGGCTGAAAAAGGAATCAACGTTATTCTTACCTATAACAGTAAAGCAGACGATGCCCAGGAGGTTGTTCATCAAATACAGCAAATTGGGCAGAAAGCGGTAGCCTTACAATTAAATACCGGCGACATCAAAAGCTTCGCCGCATTCATAGAGCATTTAAAAAGCATTTTGAAGGGTACTTTTGGTACTGACCATCTGGACTTTCTCATTAACAACGCTGGTACCGGCCATCACGCTCCCATCAGCCAAACGACAGAAGAAGCTTTTGATGACTTGCTGAACATTCACTTCAAAGGGGTTTATTTCCTGACACAAAACATCTTACCCATCTTGAATAATGGCGGTGGTATTGTTAATATCTCCTCAGGTCTGGCGCGTTTTGCCATGCCGGGTGCATCTGCCTATGCTTCTATGAAAGGGGCTATCGAGGTGTTTACCCGTTACCTGGCGAAAGAATTGGGTGGCCAAAAAATCCGCGCCAATGTTGTTGCTCCCGGTGCTATCGCGACTGATTTTAATGGCGGGCAGGTTCGCGACAATCAGCAATTGAACGATGCGGTAAGCAGTGTGACAGCTCTGGGTCGCCCGGGTGTGGCCGAGGATATTGGTGGTGTAGTGGCATTTTTATGTACTGAGGATGCCAGATGGATAACCGGCCAAAGAATCGAAGTATCGGGCGGCATGCATGTATAGTTAAGCTTTAAATTTTGTAACTTGGGTTTGATTTCGCTGATTGATTTGTGCAATCTAAATGCAATCGGTGAAATCACTAATTAAAATAAACATGATCGGCAAGACATCATTAAATGAGTTTTATCAGGAAAGCGCCGCGCCGCTACCTAGTGATATCGCCAAAGAAATAGGCCATTTTAATGTGTTTGTTACCGAGTCGCTGTTTGATAAGAAGACTGGCGCCAGGCAGATGCCTTACAGCCGCAGGGCCTATTATAAAATAAGCTGGATAAGAGGAAAAAGCAGGGCAGAGTACGCGGATAAAACTATTGATATCCCGGAAAGTGCCTTGCTTTTTGCTACGCCTAAGATTCCTTATAACTGGATCCCAGAAGAGGGCAACCAAACTGGCATGTTCTGCATTTTTACGGCCGATTTCCTGGCACAGGGGAAGACAGGTGCCGACCTGGATGATCTGCCTATATTTCAACCCGGACAGGTACCTGTATTTCAGCTGGATCCGGAGGAAGTTAGGGAGATAGAATATATCTTTAAAAAGATGCACAAAGAGATTGCTTCGGATTATCGTTTTAAATATGATTTGTTGCGCAACCTGGTGCTGGAACTGATCCATTACGGCCAGAAACTGCAGCCTGTATCTGTTGCAGAAAGTACGCATAATGCTTCTGAGAGGATCTCGTCCCTATTTATCGAGTTGTTGGAAAGACAGTTCCCCATCGAATCGCAGCATCAGCGTTTAAATCTTCGCACGGCAAAAGATTATGCAAACCGGTTAGCGGTTCATGTGAATCATCTCAACAAGGTCCTGAAAGAGGTTACCGGCAATACCACTACCCAGGTCATTGCCAACCGCATTGTGCAGGAAGCTAAGATCTTGCTCAAACAAACCAACTGGAACATTGCTGAGATATCTTACACGCTGGGTTTTGATGATATTGCGCATTTTTCTAATTTCTTTAAGAAACAGACATCCGTAGCGCCAGTAGCATTCAGGGTCCTATAAAACCAGTTCATATCTCACCGATCTCCCCGCTCCTTCTGGAGCAAAAACACCCCATTCATGAAGCTCCTGGAGGTCTCTGGTTGCTGTAGCCTTAGATGTTTTGGTAATGCTTATGTATTTCTTAGCCGTCATCCCACCTTCAAAACCATTAGCACCACTTTCAAGCATACGCTGAATAACTTTTAACTGACGTTCATTAAGTTGTTGAGCGTATTGATCAAAAAACTTCGCTTTTTTGAGTGTAAACTGTATCAGTTCCTTGGCATCTTTTTGAGCTTCCAATATCATCTCAGCAAAATAATTTACCCAATCTGTGATATCTAAAGTCCTTTGTGCAAGCTTCAGTTGATCGTAATACTTATTCTTGCCTTGTTCAATCGTTTTTGACATGGACAGCAATGCTGGGCTTTTCAGACCTTGAGAAAGGGTGAATTCAGCTAATGCTCTCCCAATTCTACCATTACCGTCTTCAAAGGGGTGAATGCTTTCGAAATACAAATGTGCGATGGCCGACTTTAACAAAGCTTTAGAAAGATGATCCTTAACAGGCAATTCCGAATTATGGTACCAATCCATAAAACCCTCCATTTCTGCAGGTACATCTTCTGATGGCGGTGCTTCATAATGCACTACCTCTCTGCCGTAAGCACCCGAAACAACTTGCATAGGTTCTGTTCCTTTACGCCATTCGCCTGCGTTAATTTTTGGATCATATTCCATTAAAATTTTATGCCAGCTGAGGATTTTTTCGAGATTTAAATGTTGATGAATATCCTGGTTGACTTCAAGCATCAGTTTTGCAATACCCGAAACTCTTTTATCTTTAACAATGACGGCCGGTTTTATGCCTAAGTTGTTTTTAATAGAAGACATTACATCTTCCCTGCTCATGTATTCACCTTCGATTTCTGAAGTCTTAATTGCTTCTGAAATTAAAATTTCCAGCACAGTTTCTTGTTTTAGTTCTTCATTTAAACCTAAAACCAAACCGTTTACCAGGCCCAACTCTTGAGCAAACAAAATTGCTATTTCGTGCAATTTCTCTACTTTATAAGTAAACCCGGGCCATTCTTTATGTTGCCAGTTATACATCTTGAGCCAATTAATTATATTAATCGGCTCAAATATAGCGAAATAATGAGCCGATTAGCTAGAATAATCGGCTCATGAATAAATATTTCATCAATGATAGCTCAATAAAACAGGGTTCAGTTTGTCTTCCACTTCTTTTATAGCATGAACTGTTTTCATAAAAGAGTCTGGTGTAACCGATATGGAATCAATTCCTTCTTCTACCAGAAACTGGGCAAAATCCGGGTAATCGGATGGTCCTTGCCCACAGATCCCTACTTTTACATTCATCTTTTTGGCAGATTTGATCAGATTGGAGATCATCATTTTTACGGCATCATTCCGTTCATTATACAAACCAGCCACCAGGGAAGAATCTCTGTCGAGCCCGAGTACCAATTGTGTAAGATCGTTTGACCCGATAGAAAACCCGTCAATATGCAGGGCAAACTGTTCGGCCAGAATCACATTGGAAGGAATTTCTGCCATCAAATAAACTTCCAGGCCGTTCTCTCCACGTTTTAAACCATATTGGTTCATGACCTCATAAACCTGCAAAAGTTCGTTAACGGTTCTGCAAAATGGAATCATCACTACAACATTCTCAAAGCCCATAATTTCGCGGACTTTTTTGATGGCTTTACATTCCATTCCAAAGGCTTCTTTATAAGCCTCTGAATAATACCTGGATGCGCCTCTCCAGCCTATCATCGGGTTTTCTTCTCCGGGTTCAAAGTACTTACCTCCCGGCATATTGTAATATTCATTGGTTTTAAAGTCTGAAAAACGGACAATGACTTTGTTTGGATAATAAGCCGCAGCAATTTTTGCTACACCGTAAGATAGCTTTTCAATAAAATAGGTCTCCTCGTCTGTATAGCCGGCAATTGTTGATTTAATATGTGCGGTTAGCTCTTCATCGTTCAAACTTTGGTGTTTGAGGAGGGCCATGGGATGGACCTTGATGTAATTGTTGATAATGAATTCCTCCCGGGCAAGCCCTACACCTTTTGCAGGATAACCGGCATATTGAAATGCGATATCGGGTGAGCCGATGTTCATCATGACCGGGGTGTTGATTTCCGGCAAATCGGAAAGATCGTGTTCAATCTTTGTAAATGAAATTTTCCCTTTATATACCATTCCTGTCTCTCCTTCTGCACATGAAACGGTAATTTCGTCGCCTGTTTTTAGCATTTCGGTGGCATGATCACATCCTACTATGGCTGGCACGCCTAATTCTCTGGCCACAATGGCTGCATGGCAGGTTCGTCCGCCTTTATTGGTAATGATGGCTGAGGCCTTTTTCATGATGGGTTCCCAGTCGGGGTCTGTCATTTCAGTAACCATGATGTCTCCTGGCAAGAAGTTGATTTCATGGATGAGGTGTTTTTCAAGCCCCTGTAGGTTGTGTACCCGGCCAAAGGCAATTTTATCGCCAACGGCAATACCTTTTAACAAGATGTTTTGATGCCTGTTGGCCTCTGTGATACGGTATTCTGTAATGTAATTTATCTCTTTGAGTGAGTGGATGGTTTCTGGTCTTGCCTGTACGATATACAGTTGCCCGGAGGCTCCATCTACTGCCCATTCTATGTCCATTGGACACCATTTTCCTCTGAGCTTGGTATAGTAGTCTTCTATGATCATTACCCAATTGCTAAGTTGCAGGATTTGGTCATTTGTTAAGCAAAACCTGGAGGAATCTTCTTCGGGTGTATCTATAACTGTTACGGCTGTTTCTCCGGCTCCGTAGATCATCTTCTCTTGTTTTTTGCCTAGTTTCCTTTCGATGATGGATGGAAATCCTTTTTTTAGCAGTGGTTTATATACAATAAATTCGTCTGGGTTAATGGAACCTTGTACAATCAGTTCGCCCAATCCATAGGAACCGTTGATAATTACGGCATCTTTAAAACCACTTTCGGTGTCAATGGAAAAAGCAACTCCTGAAACGCCTATGTCTGAACGCACCATTTTCTGGATGCATACAGATAGGCCAACATTAAAATGGCCAAATTGGAAGGACTCTCTATAACTGATGGCCCTGTTGGTGAACAATGATGCAAAGCAGTTTTTGATGGCGGTTAACAGGCGTTCTTCTCCTCTGATATTCAAATAAGTATCTTGCTGGCCTGCAAAAGATGCATCGGGAAGATCTTCGGCGGTAGCTGAGGAACGAACGGCAACGCCTATAGAGTAATCGCCATATGGTCCCATGAGTTTTTGATACGCCGTCAAAATTTCGGCTTCCATTTCTGGAGAAAATTTACCCTTTTGTATCAGTTGCCGGATTTGATCGCCGCTTGAAGACAGGATCTGCAGGTTGTCAATATCAGAATGTTCAATAATGTCCCTTATTTTCTGATCCAGGTTATTGTCTTTTATAAATTGAAAATAGGCAGAGCTTGTAAGAATAAACCCTTCGGGTATTTTTACACCTAGTGGAGTCAGTTTTTGCAGCATCTCTCCAAGGGACGCATTTTTTCCACCTACTAATTCGATGTCTCCAATTGAAGCTTCGATGAGCCCCATTGTAAATCTGTTCATGTTCATGGCTTATTTATCTTAAGCAAATGTAGAGGTCAAGCCAGATCTGCCTTTGTTATATATTAAGAGGAAATGATATTATATTCATAACTTTATGAACATTTTTATCGTTTTATATTTATATAGTATAAATGAAGGATTTCTTTGGGCAGGTTTTAAAAGTTGAAAATTCAACATTCACATTGGCAGATGCCAATATGTACCATGCGTTGAACAGCTTTCACAGCCACCAGGAAATGGAGCTTATTTATGTTAAATCGGGTGAAGGGACATTTTCTATAGGAGATACTTCCAAAAGGATTTCGGGTGATACCATGATTTTGATTGGCCCGAATGTGCCGCATATGTTCAAATTTGAGACCAACAGGTATTATGATTATGCGATGAAACATGCGAAACCGCCTGTGCCTTTGCAGTTGCTGACTTTGCATTTCGATCCAAATAAACTCGGTCATGATTTTTTAACGCTCCCGGAAAACAGGATCCTGAAGAACTTACTCACGGAAGCAAAGAAGGGTCTTCTGATCGATAAGGACTTAAAGATGACCATTGTTGACTATTTGTTAAAGATTGAAACTTCGCTTTATTATGAACGCCTGCCTTTATTGCTGCAGTTACTGAATAAGATTGGAGAGAGTGAGGAAATCTTGAATTTATCGGAATATAAGGATACCAACCTGTTTAAAAAGATTGATGAAACCAGGTTAACGATGATCTATCTTTTCACCATGGATAATTTCTACAAGGAAATTAAACTTAAGGAGATTGCCGCTATTGTTCACATGGTGCCTAATGCGTTTTGTTATTATTTTAAATCACGTACGGGGCGAACTTATTTTGATTTCTTGATTGCGGTTAGAATTGAGCACGCCTGCAAGTTATTGAGGGAAAACAATGAGAGCATTACCTCGGTTTGCAATGATTCTGGTTTTAGTAATCTATCAAATTTTAACCGGTATTTTAAATTACAAACCGGGAAATCGCCACTGGAATACCGGCGGACGTTTAGGCATTAATGGTTATTTATGACTTTATAAAAGAATCTATGACAGCACTTAAAAGTCCTATTGCGATGCAAACTGTAATTACACCTAACATAAAGGCAGTGAGGGCTTTTAAATAGCTAGCAATTTTATTTCTATCAAAAAATTGTCCAATTGCCCAGATACAATAAGCCACTTCTATCATTCCGGAAGTTGTGTTTAGGTCTATTTTTGTTATTCCTTGAAGAACAGCGAAAACAGCCATAATCAACATCCCCATTCCCATGACAAAACATAACAGAATTAACAGTTCAAAAAAATTGTATCCATATTTTTTAAAAAACAGCTTTAGCCAAAAAGCTATAAATAAGCCCAATACAATATTGGCATAACCGTAATGGCTTTGTACCCAATCGAAAATTGCACCTACGGTAGTTGATTTGGCCTCAATATATTCCTTTTCGGTATGGAAAAAATGAGCGATTACCGTATAGATTAATGAAGTGATGATGATAAAAACAACTGGCTTTACGAGCCTGCTCCGGTCATCGGCAATAAACGCTTTGATGCTTTTTTCAGGCCTGATCAGCAATTCTTTTACAGTGTATAAAATACCTTTTTCGAAATGTAAAATATGCTGAATTTCGTGTAGAACATAATGGCTGTCTACTCTTTTAACTTGTACAGGCTGGCCGCAATTGCAGCAAAAATTGCCATTGATTGTAGTGCTGCAGTGTCTGCAATTGATCATATCTATGGGCATTATTGCTTGTTTTGTTTGATCATTCCTCTTACAATAACAAAAACTGAAAAAAGAAAAGTTAACAAATAGAGGATTCCCAGGGCTGGTTTTTTAAAACTCAACTGTTCAAAATCTATTTCTTTATATACGGCTACGCCCAAGATAAATGCGATTATTGCAAAAGGTAGCGAGAATGTACTTTTTTTACTTTCCATGCTTTTATTTTTAAAGAAAACAACATATTCTTATTCTTTCTATAGTTGCGTTCAATCTCAATTGAGTCTGTATTTTAACTACAAAAAGGTTGTTTTCTACAAAAGTCAACACATTTTCTTTTTCAAAGACTACACTTTAGTGTAGATTTGATTCTAATCTATTGCGCCTAATGAAATCTAACGTTAACTCAAGCCTGCTGACCAAGAATCGGATTAAAAAAACATCTGAGGAGGATCACCTTCAGCAACAAAATTATTTGGAGGTGATAAAGTCTTTTGCCAGGTTAACGTATGAAAGTGTATATGTTATCGATTATGAAAAGATGGGTTTTGAATATGTTTCAGAAAACCCATTGTTTTTATGTGGATACTCTTCTGCGGAA
>Ga0182008_10001220_pt1 | contig 17735 bp, 18 predicted proteins | sample Sormic07211129_1_FD_120482 | JGI IMG/M metagenome (GOLD analysis project Ga0182008, IMG submission 120482) | Rhizosphere microbial communities from Sorghum bicolor, Mead, Nebraska, USA - 072115-129_1 metaG | ecosystem: Host-associated > Plants > Roots > Rhizosphere | place: USA: Nebraska...
ATCTGGTTACTATATTTTGTAACGGCCTTTTTTTATTTGAATTTGTATTCAAAATATTGATTTACAGATTTTTATGAAAATTTTTATTTAGAAAAACTATCGCTACACTTGAAGTCATTTTTAAAAAATCAAGTGTAAATTATGAGTAATACAAAGTACATTAATCCAATGCTGGATTGGTCATTTAAGAAAATTTTTGGGACGGATCCAAACAAAGACTTATTAATCGCTTTCTTAAATGAGGTTTTTAAAGGGAGAAAAAATATTGTTGATCTTGTCTATAACAAGAACGAGCATCATGGCAATAATAAAAAGGAAGGATCGGCAATATTTGATCTGCTTTGCACTGGAGACCGGGGTGAAAAGTTTCTGATAGAAGTGCAAAATGCAAGGCCTGTTAATTTTAAAAAAAGGGCAGTGTTTTACACCTCCAGACTCATCAGCGAGCAGGCACCCAAAGGAGAAATGGATACGTGGAAGTATGATATTACAGAAGTGTATTTTGTGGCTATTTTAGAAAAAAGCCTGGAAGTGCAGGAGCGATATTTTCGTGATATCTGTTTGTGCGACAGAGATACGAGAGAAATATTTTATGATGAACTTGGGTATACATTCATTGAATTGAGTAACTTTGTTAAGACCGGTGATGAATTGGAATCTGAGCTGGACAAGTGGCTGTATTCCTTAAAGCACTTAAGCGATATGGATGATATGCCGCCACATTTACGAAAGACGATTTTTGAGAAACTATATAATATAGCGGATTATACGAAGATGACAAAGGAAGAACAGGACATATACGATCAAGAGTTGAAGAGGAGGTGGGACAACGAAGCCGTTAGGGAGCAGTCATTTCTTGATGGTGAGGAAAAGAAAGCTCGTGAAATCGCCCAATCCTTAAAAAAGATGGGGTTGTCTCAGGAACAGATTGCAGAAGCGACTGGCCTCTCTGTTGAAGAAATCAACGCACTATAATACCATATAACCAAAACCAACACTAAAAGCCCTGGAAGAATTTCCTGGGCTTTTTTAATATAAACAAAAGCCGCTGGCAGGGCATTAAAAAGAAAGAGAGCCAAGGTTTGGTAACCTGGCCCTCATTTCTCATTAAATTAACGCTCTCAATTTAAATTTAAATAATTTTTTTGATATAGTGGTAATAAAATTTTTAATCCTTTTCAAGTCTGAGGTAGTTTGACTTTCCGTGCTACTTCCTTTGGTATTGGTTGTTCGATGATCCGGCCTTTTAGCGCTGATTGTTCGGCAAAAGTACCTGTTTGCCTAAGTTACGGCGCAGAGAGGGCGGAGAAGCTACGAACCAAGACGAAGCCGGGACAGCTTTTGGGCTGTTTTTTCATAGGGCTTGTTGTTGGTTATAGCTGTTAGATAATATTTTTTGTATGGTGAAAAAATAATAACCACATATTCGGTTTAAATATTTACTATTGCAATTGGATTTTTGTAAATTTAATTGGGTTTAGAAATGCACACAACATGACCAAAGGTACAGCCGAACGAAGATCTTTGCTTGAATTTACAGAGAAGGAACTATTGGGGAAACTTAAGGATGGTGATGAATTGGCTTTTAGGGCGATATTTGATTTGCATTTTAGAAGGCTCTATACTTTTTGTTTCCGGTTTTTAAAAGATAAGGAACAATCGGAAGAGGTTGTTCATGATGCTTTGATTAATTTTTGGGTCAACAGGAAGAAAGTAAATGAAGACCTGTCTATTTTGCCTTATTTATATACTATTACCAGACGTTTGGCTTTAAATCATCTGCGTAATATAGCTACTTCTAAAAAGGCTATTGATGAGCTTTGGAATACTATGGAAAGACTCAGTAATGAAACTGAAGAATCTATATTGTTAAATGATCTGCGGCAATTTACAGAAACTGCCGTCGTCAACCTTCCGCCTCAGCAACAGGTTATATTTAGATTGAGCAGATATGAAGGGCTTAATTATGATGAAATTGCCGAGCAAACCGGTCTTTCCAGAAATACAGTAAAAAATCATCTGGTTGCAGCGCTGAAGACTTTAAGAACACATTTCAATCAATCTGATGTGGCTTATTTTGTATTGCTTTCTACCGTGTTGCTAAAATAATTACTTTTAATGAGACTGTTTTTTCGCTTTTGACGAGACGACGCTAAATAAAAAAGCCACGATGGTATTCGCGGCTTTAAAGATCATGTTTTTAACGTCTTCTGTTTGTTTCGGAGCATGATCATTGCCTTGTCAGCCCTGACCTTCCGGGTTTCTTCCTGCTTGGCGGAACCAACCCAATCGCAATAACCCTGCTTTATATGATTTTGACAGGCTTTCAAAAAATGCATTCGCCTCTTCATCTTGATCAAGTAATACCCGCAATTCCACAGGTGTACCTTCAACATGTTCTCCTTTTTTTAGCATCATTAGTTCGCAGTATTTTGTATGGCTCTTACTTCGACGTTACCACCCAATTCAAATGTCGGACATTTAGCTGCAATTTGTTTGGCTTCGTTCAAGTCCGCTGCATTGATAATGAGAAAAGAACTTACCAGTTCACCGTTAGCGACATGAGGTGTTGGTTTAGCAGTTGCATCGGCTTTGGATAGAGTTGCACCTTCCGCTGGAAAACGATAGCCTCCGGTAATCTTACCATGCTGGCCGAGTTCGGTCATCCAGGCCGTCCAGTGATCGATATTAGTTTTGATTTTCTCGGGAGAGGCCTTTATATCTGCTTTCGAGCGAATGATCAGCACGAACTGGCTGCTCTTTTGCTGCGCGAACGCACCAACGATAAGCAGGGATAGCGTAATAGTAATCAGGTATTTTTTCATATTGTTATTTTTTGGTCTTAATAAAGATGCCCATCACCAGCGCGATAACGGTTCCACAAACGGTTTGCCCGATCAATGCTTGAATAGCTTGGCCGCCTGTTGACCATTGTTGCAGCAAAGCCGGAGTTCCGGTGGTTATTTCCGCCTGGCTTTTGCCGCTGGCCAGCATCGCCTTTTGTGTTTCTGCTACCATGTATGTAGAGTAGCCCGGATCGATGAGGCTGCAATAGATCACGCTCACAAGCGCCGTAATAATCCCGGTAACGAGCGCAATAATAAAGCCGGTGAACATCGCTTGCCCGTAGGTCAGCTTGCCGCCGTTCGCTGTTTTGATACTTCGCATTCCCACGTATATACCAATGCCTAAGATAACCAGGGTTAACAACCCTGTCAGTCCGCGTAAGGTTGAGGCGTTAATATTCAGATGCGCTTGTTTGCTCAGGCTGAAAGTGACTATGGCAACTACACCAACGGTTATGCCGGTAATAATCGCTTGTTTCCAGGGATATTTTTTATTCATACTGCAAAAGTAGAGGTTTATTTGAAAAATTAGGAATTTTCAGGGGGTGGAGAAAAGGATGATTTTGTAGAAAAAGCGTGCTGCGCATAAATTTTTGACGCTGCTTTACGGTCGTTAACCTCTAATTTACCATAAAGGTTATTGACGTGCGTTTTGATCGTTGTAAGTTCGACAAAATTGATAGCGGCGATCTCTTTGTTGGTTTTTCCTTCGTGGATCAGCTTCAGTATCTGCAATTCCTTCGCTGTTAGCTTATCGAGCGGATTTTCTACTACGTCATTTGTTTCGTTGTTAATGCCGTACTTTTTAGTTAGGAAAATGCCGCTGGCTAATGCAATGATCACTGCGATAACCAATGCATACTCATATTTGAAATAATGATAAACCAGGAAAAGGTTTGCTAACTGATAAAGTACAACCACCCCAGCGGTTACCAAGCTTGTGCGAAAAAGGATTTTTAATGCTTGTGGTTGTAGCATTCCCAAAGTTAAAAAGTTAAGGGCTTGCCGCAAATACCGGGAGTCTCATTAAATATGTAAAAGCAGGCGTATTTTGTATTGCTTTCTACCGTGTTGCTAAAATAAATTTTCATATGACTAGTCCGGTTTTGATTTTGCCGTGTAATGCTATATATAAACCAATTATAGAAGGTAATAGCTATTATGGAGAATCAGGAATACATCAGGAGTTTAATCAAACAGTTTACAGATGGAAACATCAGTAAAGATGCTTATGCTGAACTGGTTCAATATCTGAACACTGCTAAAGATAATGACAATATCTATGAGGCTATGGATCAGGTTTGGGATAAAATGGATAACCTGGAAGAGTACAGTAAAAGTGATGCAGATCTTTTTTACCAAAAGTTGATTAGCGATCAAAGGTTTAGTGAGGTAAAGACTTATAAGCTATGGCCACGTATCGCTGCGGCTGCAGCGATTCTTTTGGCTGTTGGCTTGGGTGTTTTCTTTTACACCTCATACTACGCACCACGTCATCTCGAGGGAAGCGCAGCGACGAGAGACCTGGCAAACGACATTAAACCCGGAGGCAATAAGGCTTACTTGGTTTTGTCTAATGGCAAGCGCGTATCCTTAACCGATGCCGCCAACGGCGAACTTGCCAAAGAAGCAGGAGTGGAGATCACCAAAACCGCCGATGGACAGGTAGTCTATAAATCGGCGAGTGATATTAGCGGTCGTCATCCTGAATTTAGTTCAGGATCTCGGACTAGTTATTCGAATGCTCTCAACACAATCGAAACGCCCCGAGGGGGGCAATACCAGATTCGACTCCCTGACGGATCCAAAGTATGGCTTAACGCCGCTTCTAAATTGATTTATCCTGTGAGCTTTAATGGGCGTGGGCAGCGGGTAGTTGAACTTAGTGGCGAAGCCTACTTTGAAATATTTAAGAATAAACTCCAACCTTTTGTGGTGAAATCCAAAAATCAGGAAGTTACTGTGTTGGGTACGCACTTTAATATTAACAGTTACACTGATGAGGGCAGTGTGAAGACAACGCTCCTGGAGGGTAGCGTTGCCGTTCGTCATCTCGAGGGAAGCGCAGCGATACTGAATCAAGTTCAGCACAGGCTTGGAGATCTTTCCTATCGTCGAGATGACGCGAGGGGTCAAGATGGAGTAGTGCTTAAACCTAATGAACAGGCTATCCTTGCCGGAGGCAAAATCAACGTTGTTCTTGCTGATCTGGATGAAACTATGGCTTGGCAGAAGGGTGATTTTGTTTTCAAGAATGAACCTCTGGAAAGTATCATGAAGAAGATCTCCCGCTGGTATGATGTAGAGGTTGTTTACGCAGAGGGCGCACCTAAGAACATTACTCTGGGTGGTTTGATCTCTCGTAATAAAAACCTAAGTGCTGTATTGAAAATGATGGAGATGACCAAGAAAGTGAAGTTTAAGGTAGAAGGGAAGAAGGTCACTGTATTGCCTGTAAAGAAGTAGAACCATCTCAAATTAACATAAGTATTAACCGACACAAAACCAACCAACAACATGAAAAATTCAATACGACAGCGGAGTTAATGTAAAATAAGGTGGGCTTGTATGAAAAAAAAGCGCAGAAGTGTTCGAGCACTTCTACGCCTATAGCTGGGCCAATCCTTCCTGAAATGAATCAGGTAAATTCTTGTGAGAATCTGTATTTGCATTAACCCAACGATTACAAAAGTATGAAAATAATTGCTTTTAATTATGGCAGGCTGCGACTATGGCTGCCACCTAAAATACTATTGATTATGAGACTGATCATAATTATAATGACCACCTGCTTACTTCAAGTAAGCGCATCTAGCTTTGGGCAGCAGGTCACTCTGTCGGAGAAGAATGTTTCTTTGGAAAAAATATTTCAGCTCATTAGACAACAAACCGGCTATGATTTTTTATACGATGGTAAGGAAATTCAATCTGCGAAACCGGTAGATGTGAATTTTAAAAATCTGGACCTAAGAGGAGCTTTAAAAAAATGTTTAGAAGATCAAGGGTTTGAGTTCGAGATCGGTGATAAATCTGTTGTTGTAACGAAGAAAACAAGTTCTTTGATAGATAGGATAGCTGGAGCTTTAACGAATATAGACGTTCGGGGTAGGGTTACTGACGAGAGCGGTAATGCGTTACCTGGCGCAGTGATTAAAGTGAAGGGAACGAACCGGAGTACTTCAGCTAATGACAAGGGAGAGTTTTTTTTAGGGAATGTAGATGAGAAGGCTGTTTTGATTATAGCTTATGTGGGGTATGAGACTAGGGAGGTTGCTGCGGCGAAAGATTTGGGTACGGTTTCTTTGAAACTGGCTAATAACGCACTGGAGGAAGTGAATGTGACAGTGAGCACTGGATATCAAACCCTTCCAAAAGAGAGGGCAACCGGTTCTTTTGCCCATGTGGATAATAAGTTGTTAAATAGAAGCGTGAGTACTGATATATTATCAAGGTTAGATGGAGTTACAAGTGGATTGATTTTTAATAAAGATGCAAATAGGACTGGATTTTCAAAAGAAGGTGGAGATCCAGGAATAAGCATAAGAGGAAGAAGTACGCTATTTGCAAATACTGAACCTTTAATAATTCTGGATAATTTTCCCTATGATGGTGATTTAAGCAATATAAATCCTAATGATATTGAATCGGTTACGGTATTGAAAGATGCAGCAGCTGCATCGATATGGGGAGTCCGTGCAGGTAATGGAGTTATTGTCCTAACTTCCAAAAAGGGAAAAATAAATCAGGCACCAAAGATTTCATTGAACTCCAATTTTACTTTTTCCGGTAAACCAGACCTGTATAAAGTTCCACAGATGACTTCAAAACAATATATAGAATATGAAAAATTCTTGTTTGATAATGGGGAATATGATCTTTATCTAGATTATATACCAACTAACGTTCAATCTCCCGTGATTGATATTTTAGAAAAGATTAGGAAAAATCCCGGTAGCAAAGATGAATTAACAAAACAGTTAAATGCTTTAGGACAAATTGATACCAGGGATGATTTCACAAAATATTTTCTTCGTAATAGCTTAAATCAACAGTACGCATTAAATGTAAATGGAGGATCAGCAACAAATCAATATTTTATATCTGGCGGCTTCGACAGAAATTTATTAAATCAAGTATCTGATAGTTACAACAGGTTTAATTTATCTGCAAATAATAGCTTAAATCTACTAAATAGCCGATTGACTCTTGATGCTAACCTATTATTCACGAGAAGTAGAACGGTAAGAAATGTTGCTCCCTACAGAGGCGATACTTACCCATACGAACAACTGGTCGATCAAAATGGAAATGCTTTGCCCGTTATTCGGGATTTTAGACAAGCCTCCAAAGATGAGTTATCAAATATAGGTTTATTAGATTGGAATTATTATCCATACAATGAGAGGTTAAATAATGGTAACGTTTCTACTCTAATTGATTATCGATTAGGTTTGCATCTAAATTATAAGATCTTACCCGAAATACTGAATTTTGATGTGAATTATTTATTTCAACAAGGTAATTCTGAGCAGAATACTAACTATGATCAAAGCTTATATTATACAAGGTTGCAAATAAACCAATTTAGTAACACTGAACCTTCAGGCACAATTAATTATCCGGTTCCCCTTGGTTCAATAATTTACAATTCCAACAATAAATATATAAGTAATTCAGGTCGTTTGCAACTTAATTATCGTCAGCAATTTGGATCAAAACACGAAATAAATGCAATTTTTGGTACAGAAATCAAAGATTATAATTCAAATGCTAAAATAGATCAATTGTATGGGTATAACGAATCAACTGCGACTTCCGTTCCAGTGAATCAATTTATTGACTATCAAAAAAGAATTGGCTATACTTCTAGAATAGCTGTAAATAATAGTCAGTCCGGCACTGTGGATCGTTTTTTTTCATATTTTGCTAATGGAAGTTATAGCTTTGATAAAAGGTATATCTTATCTGCAAGCGCAAGGAAAGATGAATCCAATTTGTTTGGTGTAGATGCCAATAAAAAAGGTGTGCCTCTATATTCAATTGGGATTAGCTGGGATATTAGCAGAGAAAATTTTTATAAATTCTCATTATTACCCTATTTAAGATTGAGGCTAACCGATGGGTACAATGGAAATTTAAGTAAAAATCTATCAGCTTATACTACAGCGGAAGTTATTGCAGGGTTTAATAGGTACACTTCTCCCTTTCAAAGGATTGTTAATCCACCTAACCCATCTCTCAGTTGGGAAAAGGTACATGTATACAATGTGGCATTAGATTTTGGTTTTAAAAACAATGTCATTGCAGGGAGCGTTGAATATTATTCAAAAAAAGGCCTTGATCTTATAGGAAATAGTCCTGTAGCGCCCCAAACAGGATTACTTCAATTTACGGGTAACACAGCTGATATGTTAACGAAGGGATTAGATGTATCATTAAACTCCTTAAACGTAAATAGAAAAATTCGATGGACAACTAATTTTTTACTAAGTTATGTTACTGATAAAATAACCTCATACAAACTTCAAAAGGGGATTAACCAGACTATAGTAGAAGGAAATTATTTAAACCCGATTGTCGGTAAGCCCTATTCTTCAATTTTCAGTTATAAATGGTCTGGACTTGATGATAAAGGGAACCCTGTTGGTCTATTAGAGGGGGAGAAAACAGCTGATTATGCAGCAATATTAAACTCAATTGATATCAACAATCTGGACTATATTGGAACTTCAGGTCCATCTTATTTTGGAAATCTCCGTAATAATTTTGAGTATAAAGGATTTGAGTTGTCATTTAATATTAGCTATAAGCTAGGCTATTATTTTCGACGTGGGTCTTTCAGTCCTTTAGGTAGTGGTGGTTATAAACAAGCCGATTACAACAAGCGTTGGCAAAGTCCCGGTGATGAGAAAATAACAAATGTGCCATCCTTAGTATACCCTTTAGATCCCCAAAGAGAGAGTTTTTATAATGGTTCAAGTGTATTGATCGAGAAGGGTGATCATATAAGACTTCAGGACATTCAACTTACATATACCATTTCTAATAAACTGAAAAATACTCCATTTAAAAATTTTAAAATTTATGGTTATGTAAATAACCTTGGAATACTTTGGAGGGCCAACAAATTAGGTATGGATCCTGATTATACAGGTAATGGGAATTATAGTATTCCTACTTCAAAAAATTGGTCAATTGGTTTAACAGCAGGTTTTTAATGAAAAACGATTATGAATATAAATATTTCAAAGTATGTGCTATTTACGGCTGTCTTTTTTTTGACAAGTTTATTGAGCTGTAAAAAAGATTTCTTGAATAAAAAGCCAAATACAAATATCGTAATTCCGTCGACTTTGGCGGATATGACACAGTTGCTTGATGACACCAACGTTTACAATACTTCGTTGGATATCGTCTCTGCTGATGAATATCTGTATACTTCTACAGCAAGTGTTAAACAAATAGAAAAGAATGCCTATGTATGGTTACCAGATATTTATAGAGGAGAAAAGCCAATAAGCGATTGGACATTGCCTTACAACAGAATATTTACCGCTAATGTTGTGCTCGAAGAATGGGAAAAGCTCTCTGAGATTGATAAAAATAGTGTACAGGGAAAATACGTAAAGGGCTGGGCGTCTTTCACAAGAGCTTTTCAATACTATAGTTTGGTTCAGCTTTTTTCTAAAGCATATGATAAATCCACTGCTGAAAGTGACTTGGGTATGCCTTTAAAATTAAGTCCAAATGTCAATAATATTGAACAGCGTGCCTCAGTACAGAAAACTTATGATTTTATTATTTCGGAATTAGAATCTTCTATAAATCTTTTCAGTAATGCTTTTCCAACGCAAAATAGGAATCGGCCATCTAAAGCCGCTGCATTAGCGTTGTTGGCAAGAACATATCTATGTATGGCTGAATATGAAAAGGCTTTAAATGCAGCAAATGCTTCTTTATCCTATTATGATCAATTACTAGATTACAATGGTATCTCCAAAACAGCTAGTAAGCCTTTCGATAGATTTAATGTTGAAATATTGTTTTATGATCAGGCGAATCAAGGATTTCCCTCAATATTTACGGGTGCTAGCGCTAGGACTATTGTTAATTCTGAACTGATATCAACATATGATGATAACGATTTGCGCAAGGTAATATTCTTTAGCAAAAGTGGCCAGAATTCTATAATTAAGGATGGATATTCTACAAGTGCGCTGCCATTCAAAGGCATTGCAGTTGATGAAGTATATTTAATTAAAGCAGAATGCCAGATAAGGAATAATGATAAAGAAGGCGCCGTATCAACAATTAATAAACTCCTAGAAAAAAGATTCGCAACTGGTCTTTATACTCCTTTCTATTCAGATTCACCATCAGTGATTCTTGATAAAATCCTTACAGAAAGACGTAAGGAATTAATTTGGAGAGGACTTCGCTGGTGCGATCTAAAGAGATTAAATGTGTCAGGCGCTAATATTACAATCAGTAGAACATTGGATGGCAAGACCTATACACTAGCACCAAATGATCGAAAGTATGTTTTACCAATCCCAGATGATGAAATTGCCTACAGTCGCATTCAACAAAATATTAGATAATAGAAAATATCAAGATTATGAAAATTAAAATATTACTGCTATTGGTGTGCTCTTTCTGCTGCATATTCAAGACGTACTCTCAAACCGGGCTTCGGGGATTCAGACTACATGGTCAATTAAATGATGGAAAAACTGATAGTATTTCCGCTGATTTCTACGAAAGTTATTCATTCCCCAATATGATAACATCAGATATCAAAGTCGGCCAGAAGATTGAAAATAGGACTTTCGATATTAATATTGAGGATCTTCATGGAACCCGATATTTAAGGTTACTTTTATATTCTAAGGGCACCATGACCAGATCTTTTGACTTTGCATTCTACAGTCCCCTCTTTCTTATAGAACCGGGTGATAAAATCTCGATGAGATTTGATAAGAATACAGCAATTTTTAGCGGGAAAAATTCAGCAAAATATAACTGCATGATTGAAATTGATAATGTCGAGCAAAAATTAAAGGCGACACATGCTGAAAGGATAGATGGTTATCTTAATGTTTTGAATTACGATTTAGACTATTGGAAAAAGTTTGTTAAAGAAAGCCTACTGATTTTAAACCGTTACAAATCAAAAATCTCACCTGAAATTTTTAATATAAGAAAGCTAGATATTCAAAGTGTTGGCCCTAGTGCCTTGATACGGAATATTTATGTTTGGCAAAGAGAATTTGATTCAAAAGAATTTATTCATGCAAACTCTAATTATTTCAATTTCAAACCAGAGTCGGACTTAGTCGCTGACAGATCAAGTAGTTATTCACAATTTCTGATAATGAAAGAACGCGTTCTCGCTCGGCTCAACGAAACAGATTCTACTAGGCAAAATAAAGTTTTATATTATGATCAGATTTTTAATAGTATAATGCAAAATTATTCTGGCGCAATTCGTGAAAAGTTGTTGGCCATGTGGACAGACCCTGAAAATAGCTCATTTGACTCTGACCTATATCGAGATAAAGCCCTAAGAGTTATTAAATTAAAAGAGTATCGAGATTACATCTTAAAAAGTAACAGACTCTTTAAAAAGGGAGCTGAAGTTTTTAATTTTAATCTTGAAGACACCAAAGGCAAAATGGTTAGTTTAAGTGATTTTAGGAATAGAATAGTCGTGTTGGATTTTTATTTCACAGGATGTTCTGGTTGTGCTTTTTATGCAAAAGCGATTAAACCGGTAATTAGAGAATTTGAGAACAATCCCAATGTTGTTTTTATAAGCATTAATGTTGATAACACAAAAGAGATGTTTTTAAAAGCTGTAGAATCAGAAGTATATTCTGAGAAATCTGCGATAAATTTATTTACAAATGGTCTTGGGCGAAATCATCCACTTATAACACATTATGGCTTTCAGGGATTTCCTCAATTTATGCTTGTGGATAAGGATGGGAAAATTTTATACGGTAACCCTCCTTTACCTGGGATGAATTCTAAGACAGGTAAACCTGATAAAGAAAGTCCTAGTACAAAGAAAATTATCGAAATCATCGAAGAGGCATTAAAGCCAGAGACTTCAAGTTCTAACAGTAAGTAATCTAATTCCAATCTCCTAGTCAAATCCAGAAAACTGGGTTTGACTGGAACTATATTGCCCATTTTAAAATTCTAAATACACAAAATGAAATTCAAATTAATCATGATTGTAATGTTCACGTTTTTAAAGACGAACGTTATAGCCCAAAAGTTAGAAAAATCAATCTCAATTGATTTTATTATAAAAGACAAGATAACCGACACAACTGGAATAAGTATTCAGTATTATCCTGAATACTCTATGGCGACTAATTTTGTGTATTTTGATAGGTATTCAGTTGAACATGAGCGTGGTCGGTTGCATTTGGATTTATTTAATAATCAACAATACGGATATATTAGATTAATCTTGCCAAAGCCTTTTTATGATCAGTTTATTGATTATCAATTCTTAGTAGAACGAGGGGATAAGATTCAAATAACAATAGAGAAAGGCAATGTTTATTTTACTGGAGAAGGATCTGAAAAATTTAATTGCCAATTACAGATTCAATCGCTACCCATGAATAAATTCGCTTGCGATGAAATTGATTCAATTTGCCTTGATAGATATGTGAGGGCATTTAAACAGCATCAGACTCGGCAGATTGATATTTTAAATAATTATAAGAATACTCTTTCTAGTATTGATTTTGATATTTTTAAATTAAATATTATTAGTACTTGCTATTTCAACAATTTAAATTTATTCAGAAGTTTTTTAGTTTACAGTGAACCAATTTATAAGCGAGCTGTCGCAAACTATTTCCTAAACACCAACAATATTAAGGAGATTAATACTGAGGGAATCAACGTTAATAAAATTGGCATTCTTTCAAATTCATATGTAGACGCGGTTTTTCAACGTGAACGTTCGTTAATTGATATGAAAACCTTGACAGCAAGACCAGGTAATCCTCTAAACACCTTTCAGATTCTTTTTGATAGTTTAATGTCAAAATATTCGGGTGTTTTACGTGATAGGCTACTAGTTAACTGTTTGGTATCAGATATACCAATAAGAACGACTGCCGATTCTGAAAAATATTTGGATAGCGTATATAACTTTGTTAATGATGATGTTTCAAAGAGTATTTTGTTTAAAAAGTTACGTACTTCTAGGGGAGTTATGGGTTACAATTTTCAACTGAAAGATTCAACTGGTACTATTATTAACTTTTCCGACTTTAAAGGTAAAGTTGTTATCATGGATTATTACTTCACCGGATGTATACCTTGTATTAGAATGTGCAAATCTTTATCCCCGGTTTTTAATAACTTTAAGGATAACCCCGAAGTTGTTTTTTTGACCATTAATCTGGATAAAAGCTTTGAAACATTTAAGAATTCAGTTAGATCAGGGTTATATACACATCCAGGTACTATAAATTTATATACAAATGGTCAAGGTCAAGACCATGAAATTATGGAACACTACGGTTTTATTGGTGCTCCACATTTAATATTATTTGACAAGACTGGTCGAATTTGGGATAGCAACCCCATTTTTAAAATTAATCCCGTTAAATATCAAAAAGACTTTATAGCTGATATCGAAGGTTTAGTGGAGGGTAAAAAAACCAAGTAATAAATCTGTGTTAAGATATTTAAAACTAAAAACCTTTAACTCGATTATGAAAAATAAGTTCATAGAAGCGGTGCGGTTGTTTCTTATCATCCTTTTTGTTTATACAGCAACAAACAAGATTATAACTATAGATAGCTTTACTAAAGGGCTTGGCCGTTTCCCTATGCTTAGACAAGTCGCGCTTTATTTAGCTTATGCAATTCCGACAATAGAAATAGGAATCTCCCTTTTGCTAATAGTTCCTAAAACTAGCAGATATGGTTTTTGGTTTGCAATCATCTTAATGTCAGCGTTTACTGTCTACTTAGGTTTGGCTTTAACCGGAAATTATGAATTACCTTGTTCATGCGGTGGAATAATATCAAATTTAAGCTGGACCCAACACTTGTTCTTCAACCTTGGTGTAATTTTCCTAATTGCAACGGTACTTCTTAAAATTAAAAAAGAGACTTATTAAGATACGCGTACAGGATATGCCATCTTAACCTGTATAAACAATTTAGATAGCTTAACAAATTAACTTAATTCAAAATGAAAAAACTAATCTTTGGCCTTTTGGTCGCAGTATCAGCGCTGACCTTTAGTGCTTTTACTACAAAACACGAATCAAGATTTACTGATCAATTCTATGCGCTTTACAGTGATGGTAATTATCATAGATTGGATTTTTACGATGCTGCTATGTGTTTGCCGAATACAGGAAGCATATGTTCTTATAAGGTTGCAACAGGAATGAGTCTACCGAACACTGTTTATTCTGCTGCTCAATTTGGCGCATTTGTAGCAATCGGCTACGCAGCACCATATGGAGATCCAAATCGTAAATATTACGAAGAATAGTAGGTATAAAGTACAGTCTGCCAAATGCAGACTGTACTAAGTTTTAGTGTCACCTAAAAAAAATATCACAAATGAGAAAAAAAATATTTTTATGTTTATTTAGCTTCGGAATTATGTTGTTCATTACTTCCGCGAAAATAATTCAATCCAAAAATGACTATACCGGAATATGGGTTCTTGATTCAGTCAAGTCTGAATTGACCCGGGCGATGCCTGCTCTTCCCAAAACAATTAAAATTACGGATAGTGGTAAGGTGATGGTCTTTGAGAAAGATACCGAGCAGTTTGGCAAGGTAACAACAAGACTTACACCCAATACGCCTCCAATCGAGATAAAAATACTCACTCCAGGTTATAGAAAGTGGGGTGAACTAAAATATTCGGAGCCAAACGGACTTGAAATTTCAACAGAGTACAAGGTAGGGAAGGACGATCAGGGAAATCCGGAGTGGTCTTACCACAGAACCGAATCCTACAAGCTTTCTGCAAGCGGCGATGAAATGACTTACATAGATGTTGCAGTAGGTCCGAAAGGACACGAGACATTTAAAGGTGTATATACCAAAAAGCTTTAATAATGTACTTTAAAGGTATTGTTTTCTTTTTATTCTTCGTCGCTTTGCCATTATTATTAATGGCACAGAGGAATCAATTTTCTGATCTTCTGATTGGGGCAAACTTTACACCTTCTACAGCAGTAAACCAGTTAGACATGTGGCAATCTGAAACATTTGACCCGATTACCATTGATCGTGAGCTTGGTCTAGCGGAGCAGATTGGATTGAATATCATGCGGGTTTATTTGCATCATGTAGCCTGGCGGGTTGATTCTTCGGGTTTTAAAACTCGGATAGGTGATTACTTGAAAATCGCCGATCGGCATCATATCAAAACGGTGTTTGTCTTTTTTGATGATTGCTGGCGGGATACTTATTATGCAGGTAGACAGCCAGATCCCATTCCTTCGGCTCACAACAGTCAATGGTTAAAAGATCCTGGAGGATTGATTGACAAAGTGCCGAAGTTAATGGATACTTTAGAAATGTATGTTAAAGACATTATGCAAACCTTTGGTAAGGATAAACGGATCTTGATGTGGGATTTATATAACGAACCAGGTCATTTTGGTCGTGGTGAAAAAAGTTGGAAGCTCTTGAAAAACGTGGTGCGTTGGGCGAGGGAGGTGAAAGCTTCCCAGCCCATAACCGTTGGTGTCTGGAATCCTGAATTTACAGCATTCAATAAATTTCAATTGGAAAATTCAGATGTGATTACCTTCCACAATTACCGGGATACGGTTTCTTTGAAACAGGCTTTGGATACGCTTATTGGTCGAGGTAAAGAGGTGATCTGTACGGAATACATGAAAAGACCGACTGGCAGCACTTTTCAAAACTGTTTGCCCATTTTTAAACGCTATGGTGCTGGTGCGATCAGTTGGGGGTTGGTAGCTGGCAAAACCCAGACGAATTATCCCCAGGGTAACAAAGGTGGGGAGCCGGAGCCTTTGCTCTGGTATCATGACATCTTTAGGAAAGATGGGACACCTTTTGATCCGAAGGAAATAGATGTGATTAAAAATTGGAATAAAGATGCCGGGTTTCATGAAGTAAAATTTAACAAACAACCAGACTGGAACTTTAAAGTTAAATTGGTTGAATATCCAACTGTTCCAGAGCCTTCAGTATTCGGGCCTGTTAAAAAACTCTTGGTGTTGTCGGATATTGAAGGGGAATTTGCGGCTTTACGTAGTTTACTATTGGCCAACAGGGTCATAGACAAACAGTACAACTGGATTTTTGGCAAAGGGCACTTGGTGATTAATGGCGACCTGTTTGATCGTGGTGATATGGTGCCGGAATGTTTATGGTTGTTCTACAAACTGGAACAGGAAGCAAAAGCTGCAGGAGGTTATTTCCACACTTTGCTGGGCAATCACGACATCATGAACCTATCAGGAGATCTGCGTTATGTGCATCCTAAATACTTGGAGCAAGCCAAATCCAGTGGAATGGATTACATGCAGCTATATAGTAAAAATACGGTGCTGGGCAATTGGCTGCGGAGTAAGAATATAGTTGAACGCATAGGTGATCTGCTTTTTATGCACGCCGGTATGTCGCCAGAAGTACTGGACTTACATTTACCTATAGAAAAGATCAATGCCATGTGCCGTCCGTTTTACGATGTAAAAAAAGCCTCGCTACCAGATAGTATCAAGATGTTTTTTGGGAAGGAATCTCCGTTTTGGTACCGGGGTTATTTTATGGAGCCATGGGCTTCGATGCAAGTAATCGACCAAACTTTGAAACAATACGGATGCAGCAAAATCATTGTTGGCCACACGATTTTGGATAAGAATGTTGCTCTCTATTATCAGGGGAAAGTACTGGCAGTAGATGTAGATGAACATTCCGGACATCGGGCGGGTGCTTTGTTTTTAGGCGGCAAATGGTATAAAGTCGATGATACTGGAAAAAGGGTATTACTGGAATACAATCCTGCAAATGATGAAATTAAAAAGGAACAGATTTTATAAATAAACTGAGGAGATAGGTTATGAACAGCATCACCATCGGACAAAGAATCAGACAGCTGCGGTTAAAGGAAAGAAGGAACCAGGGCTACTGTGCTAAATTATTGGGACTTTCAACCCCAGCTTTTTCGAAGATTGAGGCAGGGATTACCGATATCAATATTGCCAGGCTGCTACAAATCTCTGAACTGTTTGGTGTAACGCCTGCGAGCTTTTTTGACAGTAGTGAAGAAACGGGATCGGAGTTAAACCGGCAGAAAGAACTGGTAAATGAACTTCAGGCAAAATTGATCCATTGCCTTGAAGGGAAGATGTGCTGTAAAGAACAATGATCGTATAAATTTAGACAACCTATGAAAGAAAATTTTATTTCAGAAAGCAAGGTTATGGCTTTTTTGGAGCATGTAAAAGGAAAGTCCTTTGTGATCGCTGATGTTGCAGTGGCATTGGGGATAGATGAAGAAGAGGCGGTGAGCATATTGATTTACTTGTTGGAAAACAAATTGCTGGAAGTGACTTGTACCTGGGTGCCTAAGGGGTGAAAATATGATTTCTGATCGTGCTGAACCTTCCAGGTTCTGAGGCTTGATCATGAAATCATATTTTCTTGGGTGCAGACCGGTGAGGGGGTTGAGAGTGGATAGCGTGCGTCATGTCGACTATAGGAGAGATCAGTTTTGCAAAGTGCTTACTGGTTTAGCTGCGCTGAGCTCGAAGGGCTCGGTTCTCGTCGCTGTGCTTCCCTCGAGATGACGAAGCGTGTGGGGTAAAAAATCAAATTTTTGCCAATAATTATTATAAATCTAAACCAAAT
>Ga0182008_10001221_pt1 | contig 17731 bp, 17 predicted proteins | sample Sormic07211129_1_FD_120482 | JGI IMG/M metagenome (GOLD analysis project Ga0182008, IMG submission 120482) | Rhizosphere microbial communities from Sorghum bicolor, Mead, Nebraska, USA - 072115-129_1 metaG | ecosystem: Host-associated > Plants > Roots > Rhizosphere | place: USA: Nebraska...
CGCGGGCGCGGTGTTCAGCTTCGACATCAAGGGCAGCCGCGCGCAGGGCAAGGCCTTCATCGAGGCGCTCAAGCTGTTCAGCCACCTGGCCAACGTGGGCGACTGCCGCAGCCTGGTGATCCACCCGGCCAGCACCACGCACTTCCGCATGAGCGACGAAGCGCTGGCCGGCGCCGGCATCGGCCAGGGCACGATCCGGCTGTCGATCGGCCTGGAAGACCCGGCCGACCTGATCGACGACCTCAAGCGCGCGCTCAAGGCCGCGGAAAAGGCGGGGGCCTGAGCCATGGCGCAGTACCAAGTCAACGGCCACTCGACCTACGCCTACACCGGCGGCAAGTCCTTCGATGCGGCCAAACCCACGGTCGTGTTCATCCACGGCGTGCTCAACGACCACAGCGTGTGGATCCTGCAGAGCCGCTGGTTCGCCAACCACGGCTGGAACGTGCTGGCGATCGACCTGCCCGGCCACTGCAAGAGCGAGGGTCCGCCGCCGGCCAGCGTGGAGGACGCAGCGCAGTTCGTGATCGCGCTGCTCGATGCCGCCGGCGTCGACAAGGCGGCGCTGATCGGCCACAGCTTCGGCTCGCTGATCGCGCTCGAGACCGCGGCCCGCGCGCCCGAGCGCGTGACGCATCTGGCGATGGTCGGCACGGCCTATCCGATGGTGGTGTCGCCGGCGCTGCTCGACGGCGCGCTCAACGACCCGCAGCGCGCGATCGCCATGGTCAACACCTTCTCGCACTCGATGATGGCGCCGCCGCCCTCCTCGCTGGGCCCGGGCACCTGGCTGCACGGCAGCTCGCGCGCGCTGATGCGCCGCGTGCTGGCGAGCAACCGCGACGCCAACGTGTTCCACATCGGCTTCAAGGCCTGCAACGACTACGCCAACGGCGAGACCGCCATCGCGAAGCTGCAGTGCCCGGTGCTGTTCCTGCTCGGCGAGGCCGACCAGATGACGCCGCCGCGCGCCGCCAAGACGCTGATCGGCAAGGCGCCCCAGGCCCGGGTGGTGACGGTGCAGGCCGGCCACGCGCTGATGAGCGAGGCGCCCGACGCGGTGCTGTTCGCGCTGCGCGACTTCGTGGCCGGCTGATCCGGCGCCCCCGCCGCTACTCCGCCGCGATGCCCGCGCGGTGGGCCAGCGCGCGGTAGCGCGCGATCTCGCCTTCCATCTGCTGGCGGAAGGCGGCCGCGCCGATGAACACCGGCTCCATGCCCTGCGCGCGCAGCTGCGCCTGCAGGGCCGGGCTGGCCATGGTCGCGCCGACGGCCTGCGCCAGCCTGTCGATCACCGGGGCCGGCGTGCGCGCCGGCGCGGCGAAGCCGTACCAGGCGTCGAAGGTGGCTTCGGGCAGGCCCTGCTCGGCCAGCGTGCGCACCTCCGGCAGCAGGCTCGCGCGCGTCGCGCCCACGATGCCCAGCGCGCGCAGCTTGCCCGAGCGCACATGCGGCGCCACCGAGGCCACGGTGTCGATGCCGATCTCGATCTCGCCGCCGATCACCGCCATCGCGCCCTGCGCGCTGCCCTTGTACGGGATGTCCTGCAGCTGGATGCCGGCCGCCAGCGCCAGCAGTTCGCCCGCCAGGTGCGGGCCCGAGCCGGCGCCGAAGGTGGCGTAGCGCAGGCCCTTCGGCTTGGCCTTGGCCGCGGCGATCAGCTCGTGGAGCGAGCGGTACGGCGTGCCCTGGCCCACCACCAGCACCAGCGGCGTGCGCGCCACGATCGCGATCGGTGCCAGGTCGCGCACCGGGTCGTAGGGCAACCTCGCCCGCAGGGCCGGGTTCACGCTGTAGCTGGTCGAACCGGAAAGCAGCAGCGTGTAGCCGTCGGGGGCGGCCTTGGCCACCGCATCGGTGCCGATGATGGTGGAGGCGCCGGGCCGGTTGTCGATCACGACCGGCTGGCCCAGCCGCTCCGCCAGCGCCTGCCCCATGCCGCGCGCCACGATGTCGGTGCCGCCGCCGGGCGGGAAGGGGACGACCAGCTTGATCGGGCGTTCGGGCCAGGCGTTGGGCTGCGCCAGCGCGGGCATGGCGACGAGCCACAGGGAAGAGGCGCCGAGCAGCAGACGGCGACGGGTGCGGAGGTGGGTCATGGTGCGTACGAAGAAAAGAATCGATCAGGCGGTGTGCGAAGGAAGCCGGCCCGCGGCCCAGGGCGCGTGGCCGGGCTCGCCCAGGTCCCAGTAGAGGCCGGCCATGATCTGCAGCCCCTCGCGCGCCAGCGGCGCCAGCAGGTGCTCGTTGGGCGCGTGCTGCGCGCAGGCCGGGTAGGAATGCGGCACCCACAGCGTGGGCAGGCCGAGTTCGCTGGCGAACACGTCGTTGGGCAGCGAGCCGGCCAGGTTGGGCAGCAGGTCGACCGGCCGGCCGCTGCTGCGTGTGATGGACGCGCGGGCCCAGTCGACCCAGGGGTTGGCCAGGTCCAGCCGCGTGGCCGCGCCGCTCAGCGTGACCGCCACTTCGACCTGTTCGAAACCGTGGGCGTCGAGGTGCGCGCGCACGATCTGCTCCAGGTCCTGCCAGGGCGTGCCGACCACGAAGCGCAGCTGGCAGTGCGCCACCGCCTCGGCCGGGATCGCGTTGACCGGCCGCTGGGCCGAGCCCGCGCCCAGCGCCAGCACCTCGAGGGTGTTCCATCCCACCAGGCGCTCGGCGGGCGTGAGGCCGGGCTCGCCCCAGCTATCGTCGACCGCCGGATCGTCGGCGCCGCCGCCGATCGCGATGCCGGCCAGCGCCGCGCGCAGCGCCGGCGTGAGCGGCGGCGGGCGCAGCGCCTCGACCCGGATGCGGCCGTGGGCGTCGACCAGCGAGGCCACCGCGTGGCTCAGCACCGTGCCCGGATTCACCAGCACGCCGCCCCAGTTGCCCGAGTGGTAGCCGCGGGGCCGCGCGCGCAGCCGCAGGCTGAAGTTGACCGCCCCGCGCGAGCCCAGGAACAGCGTGGGCCGCTCGGCGCTGACCCGCGGGCCGTCGCTGGCCAGGAACAGGTCGGCGCGCAGCTTGTCGCGCTGCTGCACACACACCGCGTGCAGGCCGGGCGAGGCAGCCTCTTCGCCCATCTCGATGAGCCAGGTCAGGTTGTAGCCCAGGCGGCCGCCGCGCGCCTGCAGCACGGCCGCCAGCGCGCCGAGCGCGATGCTGTGCTGGCCCTTGTTGTCGGCCGTGCCACGGCCGTACCAGCGCTCGCCGCGCGCGGTGAGCGCCCAGGGGCCCAGGCCCGCGTCCCATTGCGCGTCCTGGCCGCTCACCACGTCGCCGTGGCCGTAGCTCAGCACGGTGGGCAGGGCCGGGTCCTCGATGCGCCGCGCGATCAAAAAGGGACCACCGCCGGGCACCGGATTGGCGACGACCTCGGACTCGAAACCGAGCGCGCCCAGCGGCGGCATCAGCTCCTCGCGCAGGTAGGCCTCGAGCGCGGGGGTGGCGGCGCCGGTGTCGCTCTCGGTGCGCAGGGCGATGCGGCGCTGCAGGTCGGCGAAGAAGCGGCCGTCGTCGAAGTAGGCCGCGGCGGCGGCGAGGCTGTCGGTGCGTTGCATGGGCGAATTCCTGTGGATGCGTGGGATGCAGCAAGTACAAGGCCAAGACGCCGATGCTTCCAGCATCGTTTTCGCAAGCTACCATTGCCTTGAAGGCAATACCTACAGCCCATGTCCCTCCCCTTGCTCAGCATCCCGATGCGCCATTTCCTCGAAGTGGCGCGCAGCGGCTCGGTCAACCAGGCCGCGGCGCGGCTGTTCGTGGCCTCCTCGGCCGTGAGCCGCCAGATCGCGAAGCTGGAGGACAGCCTGGGCACACCGCTGTTCGAGCGCCATGCCCGCGGCATGGCGCTGACCGCGGCCGGCGAGCGGCTGGCCGCCCACCTGCGCAACGCGCAGCGCGACATCGAGCAGGTGGTGGACGAGGTGCGCGACCTGGGCGGCCAGGACGCGCGCCGCATCCGCATGGCCTGCACCGAGGGCTTCGCGGGCCACTTCATGCCGCTGGTGATGCGCGGCTTCGAGGCCGCGCACCCGGGTTGCCAGCTCGAGCTGCACGTGGGTTCGCCCGACGGCGTGAGCGCGCTGCTGGCGCGCGGCGAGACCGACATCGCGCTCAAGTACGTGGTCGCGCCCGAGCCCGGCCTGCGCATCGCGCATGCGGCCAGCGCGCCGGTGTTCGCGGTGCTGCGGCCCGACCATCCGCTGGCGCGCCAGCGCGTGGTGTCCGTGGCCGATGCGGTGCGCTACCCGCTGGCCGTGGGCGACAAGGGTGTCACCGCGCGCCAGCTCTTCGACCAGGCCTGCAGCCTGCAGGGCCTGCAGTACCGCGCGCTGTTCGTGAGCAATTTCTCGTCGGTGCTGCTGCCGCTGCTGCGCACGCCCGACGTGATGCTGTCGGGGCACCTGACCGTGGTGCACCTGATCGAGGCCGGCGAGGTGGTGGCGCGGCCTTTTGCCGAGGCGCCGCTGCAGCAACGGCAATTGCAGGTGCTGGCGCTCGAGGGCCGCACGCTGCCGCCGCTGGTCGAGGCCTTCGTCCAGCACCTGGTGCAGGCCATCGCCGGCGCCGGGCGGCGCAAGCGCGGCCGCGCGCGGGGCTGAGGCTGATCAGGCCAGCGCGTTGATGTCCTTGGGTTCGAGCCAGACCTTGGGCGCGCCGTGGCGCGCCACCGCCAGCATCGCGCGGCCGACGCGTTCGGTGGTCGTGAGCTGGTCGGGCCAGATCCGGCCGGCCAGGCTCAACAGGGGCGAGAGCACGACGTAGAGCGCGTGGTACAGCGGCGTCTTCGAACGCGCGCCGTGCAGCGGCTGGATCACGCCGGGGCGGAACATGTAGGCGGCCTTGAAGGGCAGGCGCAGCAGCGCGTTCTCGGTCGCGCCCTTGACCCGCGCCCACATGCTGCGGCCGCGTTCGCTGCTGTCGGTGCCGGTGCCCGAGACGTAGGTGAAGGTCATGCCCGGGTTGAGCCGGGCCAGCACCGTGGCCGCGGCCAAGGTGAGGTCGTAGGTGATGCGGCGGTAGGCGTCTTCTTTCATGCCGGCGGACGACACGCCCAGGCAGAAGAAGCAGGCGTCGAAGCCCTGCAGCTGCGATTCGATGGCGCCGTAGTCGTACAGGTCCCTGTGCACCAGCTCGCGCAGCTTGGGATGCTGCTGGCCGGTGGCACCGCGGCCGATCGTGACCACACGCTCGACGTCGGGCGCCAGCAGGCATTCGCGCAGCACGCCCTGCCCCACCATGCCGGTGGCGCCGAAGATCAGGATGTTCATGGAAAGGCTCCGGTCACACCGCGAAGGTGGTCGGCTGCTGGTCCAGCACCGCGAGCAGCGACCTGACGTCGGCGCTCGAGGGCTTGGGCGACTGCAGCGCGTCGAGCATGCGCGAGAGCGTCTCGGCGTGCGGCAGCAAGGGGCCGAGGAAGCGCGTGCCGTCGGCCCCGGCCACCAGCAGGGTCGGGAAGGTCTCGACGTCGAACACATCGGCGATCTCCGAATGGTCCTCGATGTCGACCCAGGCGAAGCGGAACTGGGGATGGGCGCGCGCCACCTGCGCGAGCAGCGGCCGGTAGTCGCGGCAGGTGCCGCACCATTCGGCGCAGAGGCACACGACCCAGGGCGCGTCGCTGGCGGGCGCGGCGGAAGCGGTGGTGGCAGGCAGGGCGCTCAAGACGGATGCATCGATGAGGGGATCGGAAGGCCGGATGGTGCGGCCGGGAGGTCGTGGCTATTATGGACAAGGCCTTCGCGCCCTACCCGCCGGCCTCCAGGAGACGCACATGAACACCACGACTGGCACGGCATCTGCCGCCGATCCCCGCCGTTTCAAGAGCTTCGCCGAGTTCTATCCCTTCTACCTGAGCGAACACGCCGACCGCAGCTGCCGGCGGCTGCATTTCGCGGGATCGACGCTCTCGCTGGTCTGCGTGGCGGCGGCCGTGGCCACATTGAACGCATGGTGGCTGCTGGCCGGCCTGCTCGCCGGCTACGCTTTCGCCTGGGTGGGCCATTTCGGCTTCGAGAAGAACAAGCCGGCCTCCTTCAAGCGGCCGCTCTATTCCTTCATGGGCGACTGGGCGATGTACCGCGACATCTGGCGCGGCAAGGTCAGCCTCTGAGCACCAGCACCTCGCCCAGCCGCAGGCGGTGCAGGGGGCCTTCCCGCCAGAGCCCCTCGAGCGGCTCCGCCCGGGGCATCAGCAGGGCCTCGAGCAGCGGCGCCATGGGCGTGGCCGGATCGGCCAGCAGGACGTAGCGCGGGTTCTCGTCGGCCGTCTGTTCGTCCAGCGCCGCGATCCAGTCGAGCGCCACCAGGGTCTCGAGCACCGGCGCGAGCTGCAGCGCATCGACGCGCATGCGCGCCACCAGATCGACCGCGCCCACGCCCCGGGCCGGCTCGGCCTGGGCGTGCGCCAGGTGCTGCAGCACCTCCATCGCGAGCTGCATCGGCCAGCCGGGCGTGCCGCCGCGCCGCGCCACGCCGGTCAGCAGGCTGGGCAGGTAGGCCGCGATGACCGCGCCCAGCAGCACGATGACCCAGGCCACGTAGATCCAGACCAGCAGGATCGGGAAGGTGGCGAAGGCGCCGTAGAGCACCGAGTAGGTCGGCACCAGGCTCAGGTAGTAGGCCAGCACGCGCTTGGCGATCTCGATGGCCGCGGCCACGAACAGGCCGCCGGCCCAGGCATGCGCCCAGCGCACATGGGTGTTGGGCACGTAGTGGTAGAGCGAGGCCATGCCGGCCGCGAGCAGCAGGAATTCGAAGCCGTCGAACACCAGCTTGACCATCGCGCCACCCACCACCTCGCGCGAAGCCGAGAACACATAGGAGGTGGTGGACAGGCTGACCGCCAGGATCAGCGGCCCGAGCGTGATCGCGGCCCAGTAGATCAGCACCCGCTGCGCGAAGGGCCGGGGCGTGCGCACGCGCCAGATGTTGTTGAGCGTCTTGTCGATCGTGAGGATCAGCGCGATGGCGGTGATCAGCAGCACGATCAGGCCCGCGATGCCGAGCCCGCTGGCCTTGCTGGCGAACTGGTTGAGGTAGCCCAGCACCTGGCGCGCGATGTTGTCGGGGATCAGGCTCTCGATCAGCCAGCGCTGCAGCCGGCCCTGCATCTTGGCGAACATCGGGAACACCGTGAACAGCGCCAGCGCGACCGTGAAGAAGGGCACCATCGCGATGGTGGTGGTGAAGGTCAGGCTGCTGGCCGTCAGGCCCAGCCGGTCTTCGCGGAAGCGTTCGCCCAGCACCGCGGCGGTGTTGCGCCACGGAAAATGCGAAAGATCCCTCCACCATTGCCGACGATTCATGGCCGGTATCATAGGGACCTCCCCCGTGTCTTCGCGCACTTCGTGTCGCGTGCGCCCACCCCCTCGCCGGGGGCAACACCGGCGGCCCGGCAAAGCCGGTTCCGCGGTGTTCCTGATATGAAAACGACCCTGCCACCACCCGCCCCCGTCTCGTCCTCTTCCGTCGCCGCCACCCGCTGGCTGGCCGTGGGCAGCCTCGTCGGCCTGATCGTGCTGGGCCTGGCCTGGGAGATGTGGCTTGCGCCGCTGCGCCCGGGCGGCTCGTGGCTCGCGCTGAAGGTGCTGCCGCTGGTGGTGCCGCTCGCGGGGCTGATGAAGAACCGCATGTACACCTACCGCTGGGTCAGCCTGATGATCTGGCTCTACTTCACCGAGGGCGTGGTGCGTGCCTGGAGCGACGCCCTTCCCACCGGCCGCGTACTGGCCGGCATCGAGATCCTGTTGTGCCTGGCGCTTTTCGTCGCATGCGCCCTGCACGTTCGACTGCGGCTGCGCAATGCCCACGCCGCCAACGCGGCCCAGGCCGCAAAGGCAGCCGCCCTGCCGGAGACTTCCCACCCATGACCACCGCCCTGATCGACCAATTGCGCGCCATCCTCGGCGCCCCCCATGTGCTCACCGACGGCGACCTGTCCGCCTACGAACAGGACTGGCGCAAGCGCGCGCGCGGCAAGGCACTGGCCGTGGTGCGACCGGCCAACGTGCAGCAGGTGGCCGAGGTCGTCAAGGCCTGCGCGGCGGCCGGCGCCGCCCTGATTCCGCAGGGCGGCAACACCGGCCTGGCCGTGGGCGGCATTCCCGACGGCAGCGGCACGCAGGTCGTGCTGAGCCTGCAGCGCATGAATGCCATCCGCGGCATCGACGAGGCCAACCTCACGATGACGGTCGAGGCCGGCTGCATCCTGCAGACCCTGCAGGAAACGGCCGAGAAGGCCGGCTTCCTGTTCCCGCTGAGCCTGGCGGCCGAGGGCAGCTGCACCATCGGCGGCAACCTGGCGACCAACGCCGGCGGCACGCAGGTGGTGCGCTACGGCAACACGCGCGACCTGTGCCTGGGCCTGGAAATCGTCACCGCGCAGGGCGAGATCTGGGACGGCACCAGCGGCCTGCGCAAGGACAACACCGGCTACGACCTGCGCGACCTGCTGATCGGCAGCGAAGGCACGCTGGGCATCATCACCGCCGCGAGCATGAAGCTCTACCCGCTGCCCGCGGCCCAGCTCACGGCCTGGGCCGCCGTGCCCTCGCTCGACCACGCGGTCACGCTGCTGGGCCTGGCCCACAAGCAGCTCGGCGCCGGCCTGACCGGCTTCGAGGTGATGGGCAAGTTCGCGCTGAGCCTGGTCGACAAGCACACGCCGCAGCTGCGCGTGCCCTTCGTCGACGACGAGGCCGTGCCCTATTGCGTGCTGCTGGAGAACTCCGACAGCGAATCCGAAGACCATGCGCGCGCGCGCTTCGAGGCGCTGCTCGAGACCGCCTTCGAGGACGGCTGCGTGACCGACGCGGTGGTGGCCGAGAACCTTTCGCAGGCGCACCAGCTCTGGCACATCCGCGAGAGCATTCCGCTGGCGCAGGCCGAGGAAGGCCTGAACATCAAGCACGACATCTCGATCGCGGTGTCGCGCATCCCGGCCTTCGTGCAGGAGACCGACGCGCTGCTGCAGCGCGAGATCCCGGGCGTGCGGCTGGTCAACTTCGGCCACCTGGGCGACGGCAACCTGCATTACAACGTGCAGGCGCCGGCCGAGGGCGATGCGCGCGCCTTCCTGCGCGACGAGGAAGAGCGCGTCAACACGCTGGTCTACGACGCGGTCGAGAAGTTCGGCGGCTCCTTCTCGGCCGAACACGGCATCGGCGAACTCAAGGTGCACAAGCTGGAGAAGCACAAGTCGCCGGTGGCGCTGGGCATGATGCGCGCCATCAAGAAGGGGCTCGATCCGCAGAACCTCCTGAACCCCGGGCGGGTGCTGCGCGCCTGAGCGCGAGAACCGCCTTCGCTGCAGAATAGCCAAGCCATGAAACAGTACCTCGACCTCGTCCAAGACATCTTCGACAACGGCAGCTGGCAGGAGAACCGCACCGGCATCCGCACGCTGAGCCTACCCGGCGCGATGATGCGCTTCGACCTCACGCAGGGCTTCCCGGCGGTCACGACCAAGAAGCTGGCCTTCAAGTCGGCCATCGGCGAACTGGTGGGCTTCCTGCGCGCGTCGCGGAACGCGGCCGAGTTCCGCGAGCTGGGCTGCAAGGTCTGGGACCAGAACGCCAACGAGAACGCCCGCTGGCTCGAGAACCCCTACCGCCTGGGCACCGACGACCTGGGCCCGGTGTACGGCGTGCAATGGCGCGACTGGCCGGCCTACAAGGCGCTGCCGGCGACCCAGACCCGCCAGATCGACGATGCCAAGTCCCGCGGCTACCGACAGCTCGCCACCTTCGACGACGGCGACGAAGGCAGCAAGGTGCTGCTGTACAAGGCGGTGGACCAGTTGCGCCTGTGCCTCGACACCATCATCGAGAACCCCTCCGACCGCCGGATCCTGTTCCACGGCTGGAACTGGGCGCAGATCGAGGAGATGGCGCTGCCCCCCTGCCACCTGCTCTACCAGTTCCTGCCCAACAAGGCCAAGGGCGAGATCTCGCTGTGCCTCTACATCCGCAGCAACGACGTGGGCCTGGGCACGCCCTTCAACCTGACCGAAGGCGCGGCGCTGCTGCACCTGGTGGGCCGGCTCACGGGCTACACGCCCAAGTGGTTCACCTACTTCATCGGCGACGTGCACATCTACGAGAACCACGTCGACATGCTGCAGGAGCAGCTCAAGCGCGAGCCCTTCCCCGCCCCGCGGCTGAACCTTTCGTCGCGCGTACCGGCCTACAAGGACACCGGGGTCTACGAGCCCGAGTGGCTGGAGAAGGTGCTGCCCAGCGACTTCACGCTCGAGGGCTATGAACACCATGCGCCGCTGACGGCGGCCATGGCGGTCTGAGCACCGCCGCTTCAGCGCGACGGTGCCGCCGCGGGCTCAGCGCGGCGCCCTGAAGTTCTTCTTGGCGAACTCGCTCGGCGAGTGGCCGTACTTCTTGCGGAACACACGGCCGAAGTAGCCGGGGTCGGAGAAGCCGCAGCGCGCGGCGATCTCGGCCACCGAAACCTGTGCGCCGCCGTCGTCCATGGCGTCCCGCAACAGCCGCGCCGCGGCATCGAGGCGATCGTGCCGGACGGCGTCGAGAAAGGACTCGCCGCCGCCCGCCCTGGCGAACACGCGGTGCACATGGCGCGTGGACGCGCCGAACCGGGCCGCCAGCGCGGCCACGCCGAACTCGGGGTCGGCATGGTTGTCGCGCACCCACTGGCGCATCCGCAGGTACATGTGTCGATCGCGCGCGGAAACGACGGGCGCATCGTCCGGCGCGGCGTCGCGTCCTTGCGCCAGTGCCAGCGAAAGAAGGGACATCACATGCTCGCCGATGAGCTCCTTTTCGAAAGAACTGCTGAGCGCGCTCAGGGTCTCGAACGCCCAGTTGCGCAGGTAGGTGGACAGCAGGCGGCCCCATCCGCTGTCGCCCGCGAGCCTCGACATGCCGGTCGGCACCGGATGCAGCCAGCGCGCGATCACGGCCTCCGACAGGTCGACCACCCAGGCATCCATGGGCTGCAGCGACAGCAGGCTCATGCCCTCGCCGGCGTCCAGCAGCGCCATGTCGCCGGCTGCCAGCGTGAGGCTGCGCCCCGAGGGCCCGACGGCCGTGAGTTCGCCGTGCACGACGGCCAGCAGTTGGAGCGAGAACCTTCGCTTCTTCTCGCGCAGCCCGATCAAGGCGTGCTGGCACGCTTCCACGCTGCCGCTCCGGATGCGCATGAAGGACATGCCCCCCAGATCGACGGTGGGGCATCCGGATCGGGCCTCACGCGCCTGCAGCGCCTCCTGCGCCGCGAAGCCGATGCCTGGTGGACCGGCGCGCCCTCGCGGAACAACGCCGTACGGTGCCGAAAAGATATCGGCGTCTGCTTCTCCTGCGATGGTCATCGCTTCTCCCTGAGTGACTGATCTCGTCGACCGACACTTCTATGGCATCGGTTTTTCTGGCGTGCGCTGTCTTGATCGGACAGCGCCGAGCGCAAGATCATGAACGAAAACACCCCGGCTGGGAACGGGCGTCGACCCAGGGCGCATGTCGCACATGCGCCACAGGGCACAAGGGGCGCATCGCGGTGGCGACCCCATGCGAGGAAGGGCTGCACGGTGCGGCGCAGCGCTTCCCCGGCCGGCCGAAGCAGGCCCTCGCTCAGGAAAGCTCTGCGGCGGACACCTCGTCGTCCGCCGGCCCCTCACCCAGGAACTTCCGCCCGTAGGCGCGGGGCGTGCAGCCGAAGACCTTTCGGAACACCAGGCCGAAGTAGGCCGCGTCGGAGAAGCCGCAGCGGTAGGCGATCTGGGCCATGTAGGTGTTGGAGTTGGCGGCCGTGCGCAGCATGCGCAATGCGGCGTCGAGACGCTCGCATTGCAGCGCATCCCTGAAGGTCACGCCGCGGCCCGCGATGGAGAACACCTTGTGCACATAGCGCACGGAGACGTTGAAATGGTCCGCCAGCATCGACGCGCTGACCGCGGGATTGCTGTAGTTGTCGCGGATCCAGTTGCGCATGCGGCCGTGCAGCAGGTGATCCCGCGACGACACCGTTTCTCCGCCGCCCATCAGCCCGCGCTGCTCCAGCGTGAACGAGAGCATCGACAGGATGTGCTCGCCGATCAGCGCGCGCTCGAGCGGCCGCTCGATGCCCTCGACCTGATGGAGGTCCAGCGATCGCAGGTAGGCCGACAGCACGCCCGCCCATCCCTTGGCGCCCTCAAGGCGCAGCCCCACCGAGTCGCGGCCGCCGGGAATCCAGCGCTGCGTGAGCGGTGCCGACAGGCCGATCACCAGCGAGTTCACCGCCTCGTGCGCGCGCATCTGCATGCCCCTGCTGGCATCGAGCAGCACCATGTCTCCGGTCTCGATGAGCGCCTCGCGGCCCTGCGCGATCGTCGTGGCGCCGTTGCCCAGCTTGAGCATCAGGTAGAAGGGATAGGCCTCGACGCGCTCCACCTGCCCTGGCTCCGAGCGCACCGAGATCACGCTGCCCCGGTGCCGCTGAAAGCGGGCCACGCCCGGCACCTCGAGGATCGAGAGCTGCTGATGGAAGTCGTCGCGGCTGGGGCTCTCGAGACCCGCATAGCCGACGCTGCCGGAGAAGGTGTCGGCCCAGTAGGAGAACCGGTGCTTTCGTTCAAGTGAATCCGTATCGAACTGATGCACATGCAAAGGCGTGTCGGACATGGAGGCAAGCCTGGAAATTCGATCTGAAGAGCCCCGACGGCGGCTTCCTGCGGGGTGTCCGCGCCGGACATCCCCTGGGAAGATTTCGGCCAATGGCCTGGCCGTCTGGGTGGCATCTCCCGGCGCCGTGGTCATCCGATGCCACTCTGTAGCGGGAGTTTGAGGAACGTTAGCGTTTGAAACAAATTCAGAAGTTGAAAAACGAGAACCAGCTCTATGAAGATCACGCACAGCTGTCTAGCAATGCACGAAAGCCGAGCCGCCACGCTCGACGGCGGATGCCATGGCGCACGACATGCAGCGCAGCGACCCGCGCCCGGAGCCCGTCGAACCACCTTCCCATGCCGCCGCCGATGTGGCGTCCGTTACCTGAAAGCGCGTTACGCAGCGCCGGAACGGAACATGCCGCGCCGCCTCCGCGCGCAGTGCAAGCGCAGCAGGGAAGCCATGATCTGCAAGGGATTCCCCAGTGAAATCAAGCGGATGCCGCAACCGCCGCGAAGCCGCAGCGCCCGCTCCGGCGAGCGGCGGCATCGGGCACGCACCTTGCCTCAGGAGGAGATCTGTCACACGAAGAAGGCACAAGGTGAGCTCCCTCTCTGGCCAGGAAGCCGGCGCCGCGTCGGCCCGCCGAAACGGCGCGTCGACGCCCCTGGTCTCGCGGCCTGGCGAGCGTCAAGGCCCCGCCGACGAGTCGCCCGACCCCGGCATTGCACTGGGCGGCGTGCGCCTGTGTCGGCGGTGCGCCACCACGGCGGAGCGCCCCGGAGGGTGCGTCGACACGGCCCATGGAATGCGGCTGCTGCTCGTCGATCCAGCCAGCGAGGCGGGCCCGTGCGCAGCGCCCCTTCTGAACGCCTGGACCATCGGCCTGTCGGCGCAATGGACCGCGCGCTGGTTCGGCCTCACGCCCGCGGCGAGCGCACGCCGATTCGCAGCCGAGGACGAATGGGTGGCGCCGCTGTCCGCCTACCTGCGCGGCTGGGCATGGGAAGAACTCGAGGCACTGCGCAGTTGCTTCGAGAAGGAGCTTGTGGGCGAACACCTCATGGGCCTGCTTGCGATGGCGATGGCGGCCGCAGCCGAGAGGCCGACGGGCGGCCCGGACGCGCGTTGATTCTGCCGGCCCCGTCGACGAACGGGCCAGCGCGTCAACCACCGTCGCCGGACGCCTTCGCGGCCGCATCCGCGCGCCGGACCCAGGCCGGCACGTCGTCGCCCAGCGTGCGGACGGGCGGCGGCGCGTCTCGCGCCGCCTCCACCACCGGTCGCGCGGCCCGGGACGGCACGGGCCCGCGCAGAGGGTCCGAAGGCGTGCCTCGCGTGGTCAGGAAGAAGCAGATGGCGCCCGCGACACAGGCCGCGAGCACGATGAAGGTCAGGAGATAGCGCCCCATCGCCGTTCCGTCTGGCGATCCGCATCGCACGGTGGCACGCCGTGCTTGCACGGCGATCTGGCTCCGCCATGGCGGCGGCTCTGTTTCTGGTTCATTCTTTTCTCCCTCCCTTCCTCTGCCGGTGCCGACTAGGACACTTCGAAGTCCGACTCCTTCAACGGTGCTGTTGCCGTGACAGAAGGCCCGTCCAGGCGATAGCCCGCACCCCAAACGGCCCGCAGTTTCCACCCATTCTCTTCAAGCTGCAAGGCCCGGCGCAGGCGCGATGCGCAGGCGTCCAGCGAGCGCGACTTGTCGTGGCCGTCGTGTCCCCAGATGGCCATGCAGAGCTGCTGGCGCGTGAGCGTGTGGCCCGTGTGGCGGAACAGTTCGGTCGCCAGATCGAACTCGTCGGTCCGCAATTCGACCGTGCAGTCGCCGAACGCCACCGCATTCATCATGGGCAGGAAGTGGTAGCGCTCCCATTCCCAATCGACGTCGGGCACGCGCAGGTGCACGTTGCGCATGTAGACCCGCAGCAGGCTGGACAGCTCGCTGAAGGCGGTGAGCCGGCCGAAGATCTCGTCCGGGGTGTGGTGGCACAGCGATGCCAGTTCGTGCAGCTGGTTCTTCGGCACCAGATGCAGCGTGGGCACCGAGGGGTCGAGGAGCGCACGCAACTCCGCCATCTGTGCAGCGGAGGCCGCGCTGTCTTTCGCGCCGGCCAGCAAGGCCATGGCGAGCCGCGTCGGCCCCTGCATGCGACGCGCCATCTCCCCGACGCTTTCGTAGACCTCCGCTTCGTAGCCCAGGCGCCGAACCGCGCGCCGGGCATTGGCCCGGGAGCGCTCCCGCGCGTCCACGATGGCGATGCGCCCCAGCGGCGCGCCGCCTTCTGCGTGTGCTTGAACGCCGTACGCGGTCACTGCGCACCGTCGACCTGGATCTCCACCCGCCGGTTGGGCTGCAGGCAGCTGATCAATGCGTCGTTCTTCCGGGCACCGGGGCAGTTGACCACCGGCTGCCGCTTGCCCATGCCCTGCGTGCGGATCACCTGCGCCGGGATGCCTTCGCGCACGAACATCTCGCGCACCGTGTTGGCACGCGCCCGCGACAGCATGTCGTTGTAGGCATCGCTGCCCAGGCGGTCGGTGTGGCCGGCGATGCGGATCTCGCGCAGCGACTTGAAGTTCCTCTGGATGCTGGCCGCCAGCGCCGCGACCTGGCGCCGCCCTTCGGGCAGCATGTCCTCGGCCGCGCTCTTGTCGAAGCGGAACAGGCTGTCGCCGTCGAGCGTCACCCGGCGCGGCATGGGGGCCGCGGGCACGGGGGCCGGCGGCGCCACCGGCAACGCGGCCGGCACCACCGCCGCCACCGGCGCCTGCACGGGCGCCGGCGCCGCCGCGGGCTTCAGCACCTCGGCGCAGCCGGCGGGCGACCAGAGGAAGCTGCGCGCCTCGACGTTCTTGTCGAAGATCACCTTGTACTGGCAGGTCGCCACGCCGCCGTCGGGCCGGCGGAAATGGAAGATGTAGTCCCACTCGCGCGGGCCGGCCAGGCCTTCGCGGAAATGCGGCCGGCCCAGCAGGTCGTACAGCTGGTCCTTGGTCGCGCCCGGCCCCACCGCGCGCAGGTTGTCGAGGTTGGGGAAGGTCCCTTCCTTGAGCCAGGCGTCCTTCTCGGCGCTCGGGAAGACCACCTCGGCGGCCGTGCCGCTGTCGGTGATGCCCCGGCTCACCGAGGAGCTGCCGCAGGCCGGCAGGGCCAGCAGCGCGGCCATGCCCAGCGCGACGAGGGGGAGACGATGCAGTTTGTTTGTCATGATGATGTCGTCCTTGCTTGGATGGAGTCGGCTTACCAGTGGAAGCCCGCGCCGACCGACACGCCGGTCTTGCCGCGCGAGTTGGCCGAGCCGCTGAACTTGATGACCCAGCGCCCGTTGTCCGCCAGCTTGGACACACCGATCGCGACCGCGGCCTGGCCGTCGTAGCCGGCGACGCCTGCCGTCCACATGCTCTTGCCGGGGATGGCGGCCTGCGGCATGCCGGCCATCGCCATCGCACCGGCGGTGCCCGCACTCGCATCCCGTGCGTTGTTGCGCATGTCGGTGCGCATCTGGCCGGCGGTCTGGTCGGTGTAGGCGTTGGCGTCGCGGCCCATCTGCTTGACCTGGTCGACGTTGGCCGCATCGTTGCCGGCCACGCCCGCCGCCACGTTGTGGATCGCGGTCCCGCTGCCGCCCGATCCGCCCAGCGTGATGCTGCTCTGGTTGACCGAGCCGTCGGCATGGGTGTCGTACTGCACGCTGCCCGCCTTCACAGCCTGCAGCTGGCGCACGTTCACCGCATCGGTGGCTTCGGTACCGCCCGCCACGTTGGTGATCTGGCGCTCGTTGCCCGCGCTGCCCACCGACACCGCGCCCTGCGTCGAGTTCACCACCGTGTTGGAGAACAGCTCCTTCTGGCCGGCCATGCCGGCGCGGTCCGCGGTGGAACCGGCGCCCAGGGCGACGCTGTTGGCGGCGTTCGACTTGGCACCGTTGCCCATGGCGACGGAGCCTGCGCCGGTCGACACGGCCTGCGGGCCGATGGCCACGCTTTCCGCACCTACGGCGTCCGCATCCGCTGCGTTCGAGTTGGCATGGAAGTACTTGATGCCGCCGCCGCCCTGGATGTTGTTGAGCGCCTGGTTGGTCGCGTAGAGCTGGCTGCCGTTCACCGCGTCGGTGCTGTTGGCGTTGAGCTGCCCGGCCGCCACGTTGGTGATCTGGCGCTCCTGGCCCGCGCTGCCGACACTGACCACCCCCACCGGCGCGCCGCCGGCAAAGGTGTAGGTGGTGCCCTTCAGGGTCACGCCGGTGCTGGCCACTGCGGCAGAGGTGGTCGAGTCGTTGCCCAGCGCCACGCTGTTGGCGGTCGAGGCCGTTGCGCCGTTGCCCAGCGCCACGCTCTTGTCCGCCGTCACCGAGGCGCCGGTGCCCATCGCCACGCTGTTGTTCGCCGTGACCGATGCGCCCGAACCCACCGCGGTGCTGTCGTTGCCGACCGAGGTCGGTGCCTTGTAGCTCGTCGGCGAACCCACGACCCACTTGTCACCGGCCGCGGCGACCGACTGGCTGATCGCCTTGAGCTGGGCCACGTTGACCGCATCGCTGTCGGCCGTGCCCGCGGCGACGCCATTGATCTGGCGGAAGATGCCGTTGGCCGCATCGCCCACCGAGACCGCGCCCTGCGTGCTGGTCGTCGCGTTGATCGCGCTCGCCGCACTGGTGCTTGCCGAAGGCGGAACGTAGCCAGCGACACCCGCAGCCGTGTTGGCGACCGAACCCGCCCCCAGTGCCACGCCGCCGTTGCTGTTGGCCACCGCGTTCGGGCCGATGGCCACACTGTCGTTGCCCTGGGCCTTGCTGTCGGCCGCGCTCGAGTTGGCGTGGAAGTACTTGATGCCGGCGCCGTTGTTGATGTTCTTCACCGTGGTGCCGATCAGGCCGACCTCGATGTTGGTCGCGAACAGCTGGCTGCCGTTGACCGCATCGGTGCTGGTCGCGCTCAGGCGCCCCGCCGCCACGTTGGTGATCGTGCGCTCCTCGCCGACATCGCCCACGCTCACCGTGCTGGTGGGCGTCGCACCGGCGAAGGTGTAGGCGTTGCCGTTGATGGTCGCGCCGGCCGTGCCCGTGGCGCCGTTCGCCTTCGAGCCGTTGCCCAGCGCCACATCGCCCGCACCGACGGCCAC
>Ga0182008_10001222_pt1 | contig 17722 bp, 19 predicted proteins | sample Sormic07211129_1_FD_120482 | JGI IMG/M metagenome (GOLD analysis project Ga0182008, IMG submission 120482) | Rhizosphere microbial communities from Sorghum bicolor, Mead, Nebraska, USA - 072115-129_1 metaG | ecosystem: Host-associated > Plants > Roots > Rhizosphere | place: USA: Nebraska...
CAGCACTTCTTCAGGGAAGCCTGGCTGTTTCTGGTCCATGTTCACGGCCACGATTTCAAACTTGATCGGCGCGACCTTCTGCAAGTGCAGCAGCACGTCGAGCATGGTGTAGCTGTCCTTGCCTTATAGCTCACAAAAGGCATAGCAGAAGAGCCAAAAAACCATCTAAATTATTGATTTTAAAGAACATATTTAAAGTATATTTTTTACAGAAAAGGCAGCAAATGTAAAGTTTGGCTGCCTTTATCTAAAAAATCGTTCCTACCTGCAAAAAAATGGCTGCGAAACTTTACAAAATTCGGACCACTTCCGTCCAAATTTCTGCGCTGGAGGAGGAGACCTCCGCCCCTCCGAATTTGTGTGGCGTCCGGGCTACCGATCTATCAATAGACAAGCCTGAGAATCCAAACAGACTGCGATCGGCCAACTGTGAAGGATTCACGCTTTGCAAACTATGAAAGATGTTCTCCACGCAGCCGGGATTCGCTTGGTCCCATTCTGCGATCATGGATTTGATTTTTTTCCTTTGAAGATTTTCTTGTGAGCCACAAAGGTTGCAAGGAATGATGGGATATGCGCTATCGACAGCGATTTTCGCTATGTCCTTTTCGCGGCAATAAGCGAGCGGCCGGATAACAATATTCCTTTTATCATCACTAAGAAGCTTAGGGGGCATCCCCTTTAACTGCGCTTGGAAAAACATATTAAGAAACAAAGTTTCGACCATATCATCCATATGATGACCTAAAGCCAATTTAGTGGCTCCAATTTCTTCAGCAAAACTATAAAGCGTGCCCCTTCTAAGTCTGGAGCAAAGCGAGCATGTTGTTCTTCCTTCTGGAACTTTATCCTTCACAACAGAGTATGTATCTTTATCAATTATATAGTGCTCAATATCTCTACTCTTGAAATAACTAGGCAATACATCTTTTGGAAATCCTGGCTGTTTCTGATCGAGATTTACGGCTACAACGCTGAATCTAATTTTTGCGACCTGCTGCAAGTGCAGCAGAGCATCTAACATTACAAATGAATCTTTCCCCCCACTTACGCAAGCCATAATTTTATCACCATCTTCGATCATCGAATAATCTACAATGGCCTTACCGACATTTCCACGAAGCTTTTTTCTACGGAGCTCAGCAGCCTTGCTAGGTTGCGACTCTTTTATATCAACACTCATGATCAATACTCTCTGATTTGGCCCCGTAAACGAACAATGATCCAAAAGCGTGGGGTGCTCTGGATCACCCGCTGATAGGATGGTCAGATTTTATAAAATTCTTTACGCGAAAATAAAGGCCCCTTTAGCCATGTTTCGGCTGCTGTCACTTTCAGTTCTGACCCCTCGGAGCTTTCCGACAGATGAGTGGTCGCCTGAAGCTACATATCGCGGTCACAAAAGTGATCGTTTACTCATATTTTCCTGCACAAAAAAGCGTTCCCAGACGGCCTCATCGACGGAAATGGGTATCAGCTATGCCTCTCATTCCAAAAAAGGTGCGCCGGTGGGAGGTATCGCCGATCATTCAAGAGTGGCTTATCGCCACCGACCGACTGATTATGCCTAGCGCGCGGCTCATACTTTTTTTAGTTTGGTTCATCTGATGTTATTCGTAACATTAGGTACTGAGCACTCGACCCCACTCACGAGTCGCTAATTCATTACAAGCTGAAGGTGATCCACCAAAGCATCGTCGCGACACATTTGCCATGCTGGCCTCCGTCGCATAGCGGATAGGGTGTCCACTTTCGTCCAGTAACACACCACTGGCCCCCCTCAACAGCGCATGACCAGCCACAACATCGTGCGCTGAAACAGGGTAGAGCGAGACACCGCATACACCGTCGCCAGAGGCTACTCTGGCCAGCCTGTACGCGATTGATGGCATTGCATGAAAATTCGCTGGAGTACACAGCTCTCGATTGAGCTCCGCCTTGTTCACCGCCGCGGAACTAACCATGATCACGCTGTCGCTCGAAAGCTTTTTGTTAGCGAGACTAAAATCTACTGACTGTCCATTGCGAATCAAATGGGGGGCACCCTCCGCCCAACCAATACAATCGGGGAGCCCCTCAGGAGTCACGGGGGCGAATACAACCCCTAACACTGGGATAGTTTTATGCAGCAATCCCACTGATATGGCAGAACCCTTCAACCCCTTCAAAAAATCACTTGTGCCATCGTTAGGGTCCACAACCCAACACCAGGCATGCCCTGTTAGGAGGTGCCCCGTCTCTTCCCCCCAAAAATCGCATCTCAGCAGACTGAGAAGTTCATGCCTCAAAATATCTTCAATTTCCTCATCAATCATGGCTTTTTCGCCTTGGCCGCGAGGCCCCTCTGGTCGGTGCCATTCCTCGGAGAGCAAAACGCCCGCGCGCTCAACAATCTCAGTTACTTGAGCGAGAAGCTCTGAAAGATTTGGGTTCTCCATGACGCTCCATTGGATTTATAAACCGCTTAAGGAATGCCGCAAAGACAGCGGCGCTAGAATTCAGGTGAGACGCCTCGCAGCATAAATTCGTGCTTTCAACAGTTAGGCGCACGGCGTTTGATCAAGCCTTTTCATTCGACTTGACCAGTTGCATGGGGCACGATAAATCAAACTGCCATTGAGGTGCTCACTACCTACCGCCGCCCCCTCAAATACCAGGTTACCGAGAGGCTGGCGAAGGATTCAATTCCGGATTATTTGGGAAATCATCTTTCACTACACCAAAGAGAGTACTGATCGTAATGTTCACACCGCCCCCTCCTAACCTCAGCAGCTTTAATGCAGAAAACCACATTGCTCGCCCTGAACCTTGTAAGCGAAGGAGTGAAACATCACCGCCTGCTCGCTCCCACACGCTCTGATCACATGGCCCGAGTGGATAGAGTATCGGAAGAGCGGAGCTCATGAATTCAAGCGCGGTGTCATCATCTAGTGGAGGCATTTCGGAAACCGCAGCATCCGCGCTCTTGCTAAAAGAAACCGGGAAATTGTTTTCAAGCTCAGCAGCCTTAAAAATAGGATGCTGTTTTTCTTGCGTGGTTTTTGGCACTGCTCTGGACACGTAATCAAACAAATCGAAAACGCGAACAACACCTTCCTTAAGTTTGTCTGCTTTCCCTTTAAATGCCTCGAGCAGAGCCTCTGTGAAGGCACTGTTTTCTGCTCCTGGCATTATGAGCGAACGCTCGCTAGACCTGCATGATGCCATGAGCGCTCGCCCAGCACCTTCGGCTAAATGTGAAAGTGTTTTTTCGGTAAAGCCAAAAATTGGCTGAGGAGAAAGGGCAGCATCTTTGAATGTTCCAGCCCCCGCTGCGTGACAGGCATCCAAAAAGACAATCAAGCGCCTCGCCTTGATTCTTGTCAGCGCAGTAGAAAGCTCAACAGCGCTAACGGACGTACCGATCAAATCGGACGTAGAAGAATCCACTGTGAGGAGGCTGCTTTCATCAGGCTCACCGGTCAGAGCACCATGCCCGGAAAAATAGACACAGACTATGTCCTCCGGCTGTGCTCGACGTCCTAAATCATCAAGCCCCGCCAAGACCGCTTCGCGGGTGGCACCCTCATCCAACAGTTGTGTGATGTTTGCTTGCTCAAACCCGCAATACTGTGGAGAGCCGAAGACTTCTGCCATAGCTTTTGCATCGTTGAGAACGGCAGCGGGTAGTGCCCTGACGTGGCTGTAATTTGCGATAGCAACAATTAATGCGTGCCCTTTAGGACTTACAAAGGTGCTCATCAATAAAACTTCACTCTTTGGAAGTCGAGGTTGGCCGGTCAGTAGCGCCTTGCGCCATTAATTGCAGGATCGTTAGCTAGAAGCTGTAATTGCTCATTGGTTGAGTAATCTCGTCGCATCTCGGAGAGCAGTCTGGCAGCGGATGGCCCGCGGCCGTTGCGCACGCTAGCGAGCGCATGTGACCACATTGATTTTCCCGTTCCTCTTGTTTGAAGGTCCGAATTGTCTCCGCCTGCGCGAGACCAGATTTGATCATGCTCTGGACCACTGTAATAAAGTTGAGCCGCTAGCTCTACGAAGGCATCCCATTTTTCGTCAGCGGTTACCGCAGAAATGTCGAGCGTCCATCGATCGAACCATCCGAGCATCGAGGAGCATACCCTCAGCGCCGGCTTAAGATCTGTACGATGAGTTCGATATTTCGAAAGGATCTCCCGCAGGCCACGATCCCACTTATTTCGAAGGACTAAATGACCAATTATTTCTGCGTCCTGATGCTGTAGCGACTTAGATTGTAAGATCAGGCCTTGTATCCAGTTCAGGAAGCGTTGCTCATCAAAATAATTTAGCTCTTCGATGATTTGTATCCGAATGCTTACACCCAATGATTCGTTCTTGAGAAGACCATCAAGCTCCGGGGAGCGCTTAACTTCAGCCATTAGAAGGGGTTGGAGTACAAACGGAATGCCCCCTTGGGCTACACGCTTGATCCATCCATCGGCTGTAGCGCCCAAATATGCCTGCTGTACACGGCCCTCAATCTTCGGCCAAACAGAGTCTCGACTTGCGAAATCTGACAGGTCTGCCAACGGTGTCGCTGCCAAAGCTGCTAAGAGGGGTTGATAGATCTCCTCACCCCTCACAAATTTTTCAAGAATTCTATCCCGACACAAAAATGGTGCGCGCGGTGCCTGCCAAAGGGTCGGATTTCTTCGAAGGGCAGCTTCCCAAATCGCTTGCTCGGCTACTGCAATGAGCTCCACCTCTGCAAAAATCCCTGGGTTAACGAGGACATGTTCTGCAGCTAGATCGATTAGTCGCTTGTCATCGAGTTGTGTAGCGCATTCCAGTATTTGCTCTGGTGACGCTTTTCTCAGCGCAAACTCAAGCCCGGTTCGGTCCGTAATGCTGCCTTCTACTCCAATCTGTCTGAGTACAGCTACACAAGGACTTTCAAACGCTGCAAGTACGGCCCCATGAGCAGACATCCAGTCTCGCTCAACGAGTATCTTGAGCAAGGTCTCAGCAAGAGAAGAAGGCAGCTCATTCGGCGCTGAGTTGGCTACCTGCCGTTCGATCAAAGAATCGCTTGGAATTAGCCTGAACAGAGTCGTCAATAGATCTGGCCGTTCTTGAATCCAGCGCCATACAGCCAGTGAGAATTTGTTCGCGTTGGATCGTGCAACCGAAGAAATACCTCTGACAACAGAGCTCTGCCAATCATCAACAGCATCATTTGGAGTCGCCGCGCAGACGAGCATTTCAAGGATCGAGAGATCTTCAGAAGGGGCAAACTGGCGATTTTCAAACCACCGCTCAATTTCAAGCCAAAGCGTAGGATGCGAAGGAAATCCGGAGAGGACGAGATTACGCATGGACGAAATTTGTTCCGCCCTCGCAGTCCTCACCCCCGCGACAAGATCAGCCAGGACCATTGTTTTTTTCTCGACACCCCTCGCCCCATTAGGCGAAATTCTCTCGATAAGCCGTACCGAAGTCAAAATGTCATCAATATCGCTGGGATTTGATGAGGTTGTGAAGGCGCGTTCTAACAATGGCAATAGGTGAAGATTTTGCATATCGACTCCTACCTCGCGCCCAAAAGCTAGAACCGGCACGAGCGCCGTTTGCCCCAAGAGTAATTCTGCTGAGGCTGAAAGCGGGGCTTTGTCGTCTGTGTTCACGACTCGGAATTTTGTCCAACGAGCGCTCAAGCTTTGGGGGGTGCATACCACGGTTGGAGCGGTATTCTCGATAACATCTGCCGGGCCAAAGCTGAGCCGAAAGCCGAAGCCTTCCCGAGCCTCGGCCCAAAGGGCGGCCCACAAAGAAGCTACTAGTTCTTCGAAGTTTTGTAGCCCAAGTCGAATCACTGGCCCGGCACCACGCGTGGTAATTGCGTTCACGGCCCCCACGAATTCAGCAGATCTAGGAGGGTCACCAGCATCTTGCTTGATGTCGAATCCAACAGCAGTCGTAATTTCCCCTGCAGACTCTGCGAGCCTTCCCAGCAGCAAATGCAGGTTACGTATTTGCATCAATTCTTCAAACGGCGCAATCAACGCATGACAAATCACCATGCCAGAGCGTGGCGCACCGTCGTCAATAAAAGTACGCGCAATTACATAGCGGTCACCATGAGGGAAGCCACTAATGTATGGAGACCAATGAACGCCAGTTGGTGCTGTGTCTGGAAGATCCAGACGCGAAGCAATGGATTGGGCGAATTGACTGTCTCCGCTTGCTTCTCTCAAGGCATGGCCGCCGTTGACCTCACCATAGATAGCTTCTTCGACTCTCATCAGTTCAGTCCATGTCGTTATTTGTCAGCAATCGGTGGATCGGCCAGGTAATGTCCTCGGTACGGCTGCCGTCAGGATGAACGATGAAGCCAAACTCCTCCGGTCCACGAGATGCGTATTCCTGATCAGGTTTTTTCTGACTGAGCGGTTTCTCTAAAGCAGAAAGGCCGAAAACCGCTGGCTCGCGCCATGTGCTATGGACGAATGCAGAAAACATGGGTAATTGTTCTGCCAAGATATCTTTAGGACTGCCTTGCACTCCTAATTCGTCCCAGCACGTGAGTAAGACAGTAAGGCTCGGGCTCCGTCTTGGCTCATCCCGATCAAGCCCTGCTACGTACAACAACATTTGTAGCAGTTCGATAAGTCTGCCCTGATCTGAAAACTGTTGGGGCGAAGCTTGGCTTTGTACTTGGCCGAGCACGGACACCGGTCGAGAGAACATGTCGTCAGCGGAGCGGAGCGTGTGGAGCCGAATAAGAAAGATCCAGTCTGTTGCTGACCCCACGCGGCTCCGCCAAGTATCTGGAACTCTCCGCTCGGCAATCATCTTGAGGACCTGCTCTCCTCCATAGTCCGGCCAAATCAAAGTTCCTGAGCGGCCTTCGGTATCAACCATAGGCCACACACTTTCGACATAGGTCGTGGCGGGTGTGTGCTCAGTGGCAATCCCATCTGCGAGACACTCCATGGCCTTCTCAAAAGGCTTCAGATTGGAAGCGGCACCATTCATCCGGAGCTTGCATTCACCGACTATAAGACGCTTAAGGAGCTGCGCGCCATAATGCGTCTTGCCGACATTTGATTCGCCTATTACGAGGATGGATTGCTGGATGGCGGACACTGTTATCTCCTGCCGTAGACGAAGAGAGGGTCCGCACCTGAGGCGGCTGCACTGGGGAGTTCAATCGCAGAGCGGCGTCTAGCCAAAATCCACTGAAACAACTCTTGAAATCCGATACCCACTGCACTCGTGTCATCAGCTAAGACACTTACTGAAAACTCGGCTGCGTCCGGCATGATACTCATGACTGCCTGGCGGATCCGGTCCTTCATTTCTGGCGCTACCTCGACATCCGCTTTGGTCCAAACCAAAGCAACAGGTCGCCCCCGCCTCTGGGCCCCCACTCTCGTAGCAAGCAATTGAAATGCGCTACGCGCCGAGCCCATTTTTGGCCCAGCGAGAGCCTGGCGATCGGCGACGAGAAGCAACACATCTGCGTGCTGCGACACCCAGCGGGCACCTTCCGCGTCCTCAGCGTGCTCGTCTATTGCCCAGCGTTTGAACCACTCACCGGGGGCATCCGCAAAAAGGAAATCTCGCAGTTGACGTTCACAATGTCTGAATGCCAAATGCAGTAACCCAGGGGCACGAGCACCGCGGCTCGAAGTATGAGGCGGGAATCCTGGTGCTTGCCCGGGCGACCAGCGCATGGCTGTAGCCACTGCCTCCCATCCTTCTAATGAAAACGAACCACCGAAATGCCAAGCGTCATCCGTCAGTCGTGTGCGCCCCAGGAGCAGGTACCATGCGGCAAGTAATGTGGTTTTTCCTGCGCTCTCTTGGCCAGCGATACCGATGATGAGTGGCTTAGCGCGCCCCGTCACAAAATTCAGATCCGCCAGCCCTAGTGCGTTTCCGGTCCAAGGAAGTGAAACATGTTGGACCTCTGTGTCTGGCGGAGACTCTTCCGGAACAACGCCCTTCCATCGCGGGCATTTTGCCAACTCCATGTTACCCATCGCGCAGGAAGTTTCTGGCGCATAGCATTTCGGACCTGGGCAGCTATTCATATCGCTCAGCCTTTGCGTCGAGGGCGTTTGACACCCGCTTCGTGAGTGGCGCGAGCGGCTTGCAGCTCTCGATACAGCAAAGCACCCCATGCAGAAGGGCAGAATACGCTGTCTGCGCTCATGCCCGACACTTTGCGAAGTGTCGATGCGTCCAACAGCCCCGAACTACCTGCATGACCAAGCAATGACAGCAGCGGGCGCCTCCCCTCCACAGTGGGAACGAGCTCCGCTGCTACGTGCCGAAGCGGTTCCAGTTCGCTGACGTCCATTGCTTGTACGGTCAACGTAAATAACGTCTCACCATCGGATTTCTCATCAAACGGCAGTTGTAAAATTGCCTCGCTCAAAAATGCCGCTACGCTCGCTGGCGAATAAGTCGGCACTTGTTTGAAAAGGTCGAGCGCCATCAATGAAGCTGCGCTAAAGACTGGGATATCTCGATAGCTTGCTTTAGCACTGCTGGAATAGAGCGCCTCCTTCCACCAGAGAAGATTTGTCCGACGTTGTAGCCCAGCTGTTGCACCACTGAATGCTTCTAAAGCAGTCTCAACATGAGTTCCAACTGCTTTTGCTAGGGCAACAAAAGATGGACCCAGATCGATTGGCTCAATGGAGACTTCCGCAACCGCCTCCTCGACGGTATCAGCCAGCAATGCGGAAAGGCGAGATGCAAATTCAGGCCCCCATGCCTGTGGGGATTGATGTAGCCAATGGGGGTTACAATTACCGCCTGCAAAGGGACCTGTTGCCCCCGCGACTGCGGTCTGTAGCGATGCTCGATCAGCCGACCATTCTCCCGAGTTGACGACAATGCCGGCTGGAGATTTGAAGTTAAAGGGATCTATTTTAATCGTCTCGGGCGTAGACCATTCGGCCTCCGCTCGTAGGTCGACCAAGCTTTCAATTTCGGCAATCGCAGCTGCCCAAATCGCTTGGTGTTCACCGGATTCCGTATGAGGTAAGACGTTACGCGCAGTATTCACAAAAGCTACTGCTATGGCGTCGTCTTGACGTGCCGTCTGTACTAGCGAGTCCAGCAGCATAGCTCGGACCACTGCAACTGGAGTGCCCGAGAAGGTGTTGGCGACCGTGGTCCAATGCTTTTTCAGCAAAACCATTACAACCTGAACTGTCGGGTCCTCTGGCGGGACGTCCGGATCGGCGGCAACAATCGTAAAGCTTGCGGTTTTGGTGGGGGTCTCTTTGAGGACTGATACTAGATCTGTCACTGCTGCGCGCAGCTTTTCTAGCTTGTTGTCATCGCCGTTAACGTCAATGACGCCGATCGCTAGGAATTCCAGAAGAACTTCACCATCCATAGCAGCTCAAGCCTCGTTTTTGATACTTTTATGAGTGTCGAAAAGATATCAGAACGAGATCATTTTGGCATCGTAGCTTGGCACGGACATTTCGGCTCAAGCTGACGCCAAGGGAAGACCCTCAGCGGGCGGGATTACATATCAGTAGGGGCAGGGATGGAAAATTACATTGTTCTACGGAAAACGCAGGCAACAGAGAAGTCAATTACTGGCCTGGCTATGAATGACTCTGCAGTTGGAGGCACCATCACCACAGAGCGAATCCCTGAGTATGCTCTGTCTGACCTTCAGCGAGACCCTGAGGTTTTGGTTGTCACTCCACCAATGGCTACTGCGCTGATCCAACCAGTACAAAGCACAGCAAACAACAGCGTGATCGGTGATGCCTGGGGCATAGCGTCCGTTCGGGCTGATACTTCACCTTACACGGGCGAGGGGGTGACTGTAGCTGTATTGGACACCGGTATCGATAAGTCTCATCCAGCATTTGCCGGGGTAGATATCGTCGAGCAGGATTTCACTGGCCAAGGTAACGGTGACTTAGAGGGTCATGGTACCCATTGCGCTGGTACGATTTTCGGGAGGAACGTTAATGGATGCAGGATTGGCATTGCGAGAGGTGTGAGCCGAGCCTTGATAGGCAAAGTCTTGGCCAGTAATGGAGGTAACACTTCGATGCTCTTTGAAGGGCTTCAATGGGCTCTCAAAGAGCAGGCGAACGTCATTTCGATGTCTCTGGGCTTCAACTTCGCAGGGGAGGTTGAACGTAAGGTCAAGAGTGGATGGCCGGTGGATTTGGCAACGTCCCAAGCATTGGAAACGTATCGAGGTAATCTTCGCCTACTGGATGCACTAATGGGACTGTTCAAAGCCCAATCGGCCTTTAACGGTGCGCCGCTGGTGATCGCGGCTACCGGCAATGATAGCCGTAGGTCGGTAAACAAAAACTACAAAATTGCAGCCTCTCTGCCCGCAGCGGCGGAAGGAGTGGTATCTGTCGCAGCGGTGTCAGAGTCTGGAACCCTGTTCGACGTTGCTGATTTCTCCAATAGCATGGCTCAGGTTGCCGCACCAGGTGTGGGTGTGCTCTCGGCTTGGCCTGGCGGAACGTTGCACGCTCTAAATGGCACGAGCATGGCTTGCCCTCACGTCGCAGGTGTTGCTGCACTGTGGTGGCAAAAGCTGAAAGCACAACAAGCTCCCAATCTTGCGCAGGCTGTAGCGTCGAACCTAATTGCTCACGCACGAGCGGACTGCTTCCTACCTGGCCTTGACTCAGTCGATTTTGGACATGGATTGGTGATCGCACCGCAATGACAAAGGACGCAAGGTTTAACCTCTACGATTTCTTCATCGGTTGAAGTCCCTTCAGGATCTGAGACCGACATCGACAGTTGGCCTTCTCTTGCCTCTGCCAGCAACGAGCTTTGTTCTTGGCAGAGGGCGCGGCCTCAACCACTACTTGATAGTCATAATACTGCTGCCCGGCGAGGAGTAGGACGAGCCATCACCTCGACCGCTATGACGTTTGCGGTAACAGGGCAAGCAACTGTCGCTGGCGCTATGTCCGCGCACTGGTAGCGCGCATCTGCCGAAGCCCCTCTTCGTTTTGTTACAGCTGTTTCAAGTACTAGGCGCAAGCACCTGATTCGCCCTGATGTTGGAGGTGAGCACCATTCAGCTATATGTGCCCATTGGCGGCATTACCAACCCTGAGCAAACGTCCGCTTTGGCCGATTTCTGCCTTTCGCCAGCCGCAGCTATGGGTCGACCTTTACCGGTCATAAACAAGGGGCGAACTGGTCAAATTCGGTCCAAAGGACTTTCAGGTCGAATTCGAACAACTGGGTAGATCTGGGTAGTTCGCCACCAGTCTGAGTCGACGGCGAGATGAGCTAGGCTTCCAGCATCATTACTCAAGGGCGACCGTCATGCCAGATAACTCAGATTGCAAGATCGCCACAGCGGACGCTCTGACATTGCTCCTCCACAACCACCACGCCCTAAGTGCAGCGATAGAAGAGATAACCAAGTGGCTCTCAGAAAATGGAGTAGGGAATGTCGCCGCTAATGCGGTGTCGGTCATGGAAACGCTGGACACAAATGCTCAAGCCATCACAGATTCCATTTTGAGAATACGCCAGTCGTAGAGTACTCAACACAGGGCGGCGCTAGGATCATTTTGCTAGTCAATCAGATCGACGCTGCCTTCAATACGCCGCTCTTGGCGGAGGACGACTAAATCAGGGCCGCGACATGGGCTCGCATACACTGAGCTCCCTGCCCCTAGATTCAAAATGTGGTTTTGGGTGTATCGTTAGATTACTAACTACATAGAGAACTAACATGTCAAAACTCGCAGAATTTCGTCAGCTCGAAAAGCATTTGGCTGAACAGCTCCAAGCTCTCGAGGCGCTGAAAGGTGATGTTGGCCTCAAGAAAGAAATCGAGTTTGAGACCAAACTGCGTGCACTGCTGGCCGAGTACGGCTACAGCCTACCGAACGTGATCAACTTGCTAGATCCGCAAGCGAGCCGTCGCGCTCCTGCCGTCGATTCCAAAGCTGGCACCCGTAAGCCACGCCAAGTGAAGGTATACAAAAATCCTCATACCGCCGAAGTCGTCGAAACCAAAGGGGGCAATCACAAAACGCTGAAAGAATGGAAAGCAGAACACGGTTCCGCGACTGTTGAGTCTTGGCTGACAACGTGATTTTGGTTTGAGTGAAAAAGGGCCCTCCGAGGGTCCTTTTTTTCATCTCATCCAAGAGCGGAGGTCAAAAGCTTCGTCAGCTTGCCTCCCCGCAAAAGCCGGTATCAGTTACAGGCAATAAGCACCCGTTTGCTACCCTCACCACAGGCAGCAATCGGCCAAAAGCAGACGCTCAAAAGCATCTAAAAAAGCAGGGACAACTCACTTCCCTCTCATTGTCTGGGTATCCGGGCCAGTGATTTCGATACTTTTCGCAGATCCGCATGCCGAAACGCGTGAACAAGCTTGGCTTCTCTATCGGCTGCTATTACGCCGACTTCTTTTGACGCTTATGCTGATACATCGCCTGATCCGCGATTGTGAGAGCTTGAGAAATTCGTATCGTCTTGTTGGTTGCAGCGAGCCCATAGGAAGCGTTGACGCCCTCACTTTCGAGCGCTATTTTCATCCTCTCGCACAGTGCAAGGCCACCTTCTAGATCGCAATTTACGCCGATGATTCCGAACTCATCACCCCCTAGCCTTGCCACAACATCTTCTGCCCTTGAGGCTTTCAACAATGCAGTTGCTGCACGTTTTATTAGTGCGTCGCCGGCAGCATGGCCGAGGCGGTCATTAGCATCCTTCAGTCCATCCAGGTCCACAACGATGACGACAGAGGATTGCCGGTAGCGCTGGTATCGTGCCTCCTCTTTTACAAGAAGCTGATCCCATCCTGCACGGTTATAAAGACCCGTAAGCGCATCCTTCATTGCTTGAGCCTGATAGCGCTCAGCTCTTCGTTCTTCCTCGTCGGCTTTCAACTCCATCTGCAAAATCGTGCTAAGCATGCTGCCAACCAGCTCGATCAGATCTTGATTATCAGCAAGGCTGTCTGGCTGCGGCTTGGGATCAATGCCGCACAACGTCCCAAACAAGCGACCATCAGAGAGTAGAAGCGGCACGCCTATGTAGGCGCCTATCGGAATTTTCCGACCTATTTCCGCCGCACCATAGGCCGGCACTCGATTTGAATTGGGGGCGATATTGGGACCTTTCCCTTCCACCATTGCGGCACAAAAGGAATCCCCCCAATTAAATACATCGCCAGGAGCGACGCCATAGACTTGATCGTCGCAATGGATAACTGCCCAGTCGTTGCCCTCAGTTCTCGTGACCATACACATCTGGAAGCCAAATTTTCGGCGGAGAAACGCCAGCGCTTTGTTAGATGCGCTTTCAAAACCATCCATTATCACTCCCAATAAGGTTAACCAATCCCAAACACGATAAAGAGATGAGCCTACACTGCGGCTGGTCAGCGATCATGAAGAGCGCTGCTGATGATAGGTGTGTCGGGCAACCCTTCCGCTGATGGAGTTGGTTTTTCATCTTGAAGTTGGCGGCCTGTGCAGGCTACGAAAGTTGTAGAGTCCGCTAATCGCCCAAAAAGTCATAAATCTCTTTCATGCGTTCTTCGCGCATTAACTCAAGTTCTTCTTTAGTGTCGGCTACCCACTGCAGAGTGAAGTCCCAGCAATCGCAGTCGTGAGCATCCGCTTCGGCTTCAAATACTGCTGGTAGAAATTTCTGGCGATACTCTTCCTTCGACACTCCGCAACTTTCAGCGAGGCTGTAGTTCAGCTCGCTCAGTTCAAGTTGGAGCCATAAGTTGGCGTCCATGAATTTCTTCAGGGCGAGTTCGGCTCTAAATTCTTTTGCGATCATGAAGGCTCTCGGGTGGCATGCAATAAGTAGCGGGTTGTTTGAGGTCGGCCCGGCGCTACATCGGACTATTTCAATTTCCTGCCATCATCCATCCTCGAACACCATGACTTTCACTCAACTGCTTCACGACTCGAGCCGCGTCCTGCTTTTGTTTATACGGACCGATGACGACAAAATTGTTTTCTTTACGCGCTACCGGCAACTCCATCTGCTGAATGGCTTTTACGGCGCTATGGCGGCCGGGTGTGTTCAATGCTATTTCGACCACCCACAGCCCAGATGAAGGTGTGGTTGAAGCTTCTTTTTTAGTGTTGGAAATGAAGCCGCCGCAAGTCAAGCACGGGCGTTCCAGCGTGATGAGCGAGCCAGGCACCGTGCGAAAGAGGTGCCATTGCGGATCAAGGTTTTTTTTGCGGGCGAAGAGCGCCAAGAGCAGGCCGGCAAAAGAAAGCAGGCCGCTGAGAATAATTGTCCAACTGTGTGCCTGTGTGGGTAATGAGGGCAGCGCAAGAGCGGGTGTTTCGTCTGGCTTGTCTAGCAAAAACTGCACGGCGTCAGACTCTGTTGAATCGGGTAAGTGAAATCCGTTTTTCGCCAAGGGCGCGAGTTCGTCGGAATGCGTTGAACTGAGCTCTGTCGCAACTTTATGAGCGGCGTCATCAAGTACTTTTTCGATTTTTGTCACTTCTTGCTGGAGGTATGAATTATCGATGTTATTTTGACAAGTAGGGCCACCGGGTAGGGAAGTCCATAGTAGTACTGATAGTTGTCCCAAAAAGCCAGTGACAAGGATACCCCAACCAAGCTTTCGCACAGAAGACCATCTCCAAATCAAATGAATAGTTATTTGTTCCGTTTTTTCTGATAAACAGGGTTCTATTTGCTGATCCTGGAGATGGTCCTAATCTTGAGTGCGTCAATTGCCCAAGCGCCAAAACTAGTTGGCTGCTTTTTGTTGTTTTAAAGAGCATCGGGGCATGCACTTTATATACTGTTGATTGGCGATAAAGGCTCAGATGATCTAAAGAAAACCGTATCAGATGGAGGCGAAAGTGCCTTGCTGTCGGAAAACTAGTCATTTTTTCGCGGCTCTTGTTGTTGTGCAGCGCGATAGCGTTAGAGCCGAGTGTGTGAGAAAGGCGCGGGGAGCGCCTTGCCTGAGGAGAGGGAGTTCTGCGCTGGGGTCTGAAAATTTGCCTTAGCGTCTCATTTTCAGGTCTGGGTCCAGACAGAATTGGCGGTCAGGGATGGGAGGCGGGATGGCTCAGGAAAGCTTCGATTTCTGCATGGGGCATCGGTTTGGCAAAGTAATACCCTTGAAAAACATCGTAGCCACTACCCTTCAGGAAATCCACCTGGGACGCCGTTTCCACGCCTTCGGCGACCACCGTAAGGCTGAGGGTGATGGGCCATGGAAATAATGCCTTGGGTGATCGCTGCATCGTGATTACCAGTGGCGATTTCCTGGATGAACGAGCGGTCGATCTTGATCTTGTCGATGGGCAAACGCTTGAGGTAGCTGAGGCTGGAAGAACCGGTGCCGAAATCATCAAGCGCAATGCGCACCCCCAACGCCTTGAGCCGGTGCAAGGTTTCAATCGCCTGTTCAGCGTTGTTCAACATCAGCGACTCGGTGATGTCCAGCTCTAACTGCTCACCACTGAGACCGTGTTTCCGGTCGCCTGTGAGAGGCAGCTATTGGCCGTTTTCTGCCTGTCACGACAGGCGGAAAACGGCCACAAGCAGCCGACCAGCCTCATCTGGAAATCAAGGCGATTAACGCTTTTGAGATGGTGAGCCCTTACTGAGCGCTCTAGCAAGGCGGTCTGTCGGTTGTGTTCCTTGGATGCGCCGGTCTGGCTGCCCTCTGGCTGGTCTTTGCTGCTACCATGCGCTCAGCATCAGCCAATACATAAATGAGCAAATTTTGTTGTTTGGCTTTATCGCCAGGCACAAAAAACCCCGTCCCGCGAGGGACAGGGTATGGCGTTGTTGCAGGGGGAAGACTGGCAGGTACTAGCCCTACAACGACTAAACCGATGCCAGAGGCAAGGGTCGTGAGGGAAGTGTGGGCTATTGGGTATAGTATTACAATACTGTAATGGCTCTTGGCGGATAGCTGGCACTCGTTCTCGACTCTCTTGCTTTGGCGTTTTCTTAAAGGAATCAGCCATGAGAGAGACTAAAAGCCGCCGTGTTCGGCGTCCCACCCCCCAGCACCTAAGGACAGTCCACGTAAGCGCCTATAGCCGCAGTCGCTACGGGCATCGGGAGAGCGTGTGCGAGCATTTTCGTAGCCCACCCTGGACTCAGTTGATGTTTGATTTCTAAATGGTGGAGGGGTAGGAAACTGCCCCTTTCCCCGGCTTGTTAGCTTGGCGTTCAATTGAGTGTTAGAGCTAACGTCTTGTTCCGATTTCATTAGCCGCAAATCAATCAGCTTTTCTTTGAACGGCCGGAGGATCTGATGCCCTGGTTGTCCGCTTCTGGCCGATTTCTGCCTGTCACCAAGGGCAGCAACCGGCCGAGGCTGTGTAAAAACGTTTTTGAGCGCGACAGGTACTCAAAACCGGACTGAAAATCGCGCTTCTACGCGAAATCCACATCTGCTGACGTGCCGATAAATTTCAGATTTAACTTAGACGCGCACACTTCAATTTTGGCGCAGCGTTTTTACACACTCTGGACCCTAAGCTGCCCTTCGCAACATGCAGCAATTGACCCATAGCGGAAATCGACGAAAGGCTATTGTTGGTACCAGTTCTGCCCTGAAGCATGGCCGAAGGCTGGCTAAAATTCATTTACGGTAGATCAATACAATGGAACTGGAGGACATAAGTCATGATCTCGACGCTTGAGCTGCGCCATATCATCGAATGCGGCTTTCTTCCGTTGTCCTGCACTTGCACGGTAAATCCGGATGGATCGTTGATGATCAAAGTGTTCGATCCATCGTCCGGACAGGTTGAATTGTTGGTCACTGCTGTCACAACAGAGAGGCTGACGTCCAGCCGAGCGATAGCGGAGCTGATAGGTGAGTTACGTAGTGAGATGGTAGTCAGACGCACAAGTTTCGCTTAGGAGCCTTTAAGTACAGCTCCCGAGAGTAGAGATGACTATTGAAAAATTCAAAGCAGAATTGGCTCTGGCTCGTACGGAGCTGGATGCTGCGACTGCGGACGTTATGGCTCTCGTTAGAGCCGGGAGGGCCTTCGGTGAGCGGTGGGACGCTGCCATTGAGCGAGAGCGAGAGCGCGAGGCACGCAAGCGAATGCATTGGGCGCTCCATAGCCCATTGGCCTCATCCGTTGGCGAAGGCAGGAAGCATCTTGCCAGTCGCAGCGCAAACCAGCCCAATTAGATCGTTTCTGCGCTGCTGGGAGGGCGGCTGAATGGCTACCTTTGAAAGCAGCCAGTGGATGGAGCCGGATGTGGGAGCTACCGTCAGTTGCGCAGAAGTGGAAGTTGCTATCTAAGAACGGTAGCGATGGCCGTCTCTAACTCAGCCACTGTATAAGGCTTATGCAGATAAAATGTCGAAGGCGGCATCACTTGCTCATCGATTAGATAACCAGTGTAGATTGAAGGAGTTGATGGCCATTGTTCATTTGCTAGACGGATGAATTCAGACCCTCGGATTCCTTCTGAAAGTTCCTGATCCGCGATGATCAGGGTGCAATCGCCTTTCATACTTATGAGATAGGCCAGGGCCGAGGCAGCATTGTCGAAAGTCGTTGGTGAAAAACCAATATCAGCCAGCGTTTCCTCCAACAGCATCCGTAGCACCGGTTCGTCCTCAATGACGATTACGAGTCCAGTGTTAGGCATTAGCTCAGCCCAATTTATTCTCACGTCGGATTCCTTATCCAGATTACCCAAGGGATCAAGGTCCAGTGTGAGCGCTTTTTTAGCAAAGGTATGCCGAAAG
>Ga0182008_10001223_pt1 | contig 17703 bp, 12 predicted proteins | sample Sormic07211129_1_FD_120482 | JGI IMG/M metagenome (GOLD analysis project Ga0182008, IMG submission 120482) | Rhizosphere microbial communities from Sorghum bicolor, Mead, Nebraska, USA - 072115-129_1 metaG | ecosystem: Host-associated > Plants > Roots > Rhizosphere | place: USA: Nebraska...
GAACCAGCTTTTATCTTCCTGGTTGTAGAAATCGATATTTAAATTTTCAACGTTTAACATCAGTTTACAATGGTAATATTTTCTTCCGGAATTACCTCCATCCCTTTAAATTTTAACAGTACCTGTGCAGTAGTAATTACATCTTTCTGGCAATAGGTCACAATTCGGGGAAGGTTTTTCTCTTCATAATATACTTGTTTTACCTGACTGCCGTTGATGTCGTCTTTCGGCGTAGGAATATTGAGAATGGCAGCAAGGAGGTTAAGCGAGGTAAAATGTTTGTAGTCGCCAAATTTCCACAGTTCCATGGTATCGATGTGGTTAACTTCCCATGGTTTTTTGCCTGATAGTTCCAGTTGTGAAGGAATTTCCAGCCGATTGATCAAAAGTCTCCGGCACAGGTATGGGAAATCGAACTCTTTTCCATTATGGGCACAGAACATCAGGTTAGGGGTTTGTTTGTTAAGCAGTGCTGCAAATTGAGCAAGTATTTCATACTCCTCATGTCCGGCAAAAGATTTGATACGCAGTTTGTTCGTTTTTTCTTCTGTGTAGAAAATACCGAGGCTTATACAAATAATCTTACCAAATTCGGCCATGATGCCTGCACGGTCGTAAAAGTCTTCAGCACTCTGATCGCCATTGCGTTGGTAGTGCGTTTTTTGTTCCCAAAGTTCCTGGAAATGAGGCGGTACATCCTGAAAGGAGGCGTATTGCGGAACGGTTTCAATATCCAGCACCATTACCTGGTTTAGATCTAGCGTTTTTAACATATAAATAGTTTTCAGTTAACAATTTACAGTTTCAATTTACAATATTCTATGCAAAACCTTAAACAATATATACATATTTTAAAAGTTTGGCTATAACCAAAAGTAAATTTGAAGAATCTTTACTATATGGTGCTCATTAGCAATTACGAAAGCCGATTGATGAGACAGCTTCAGGCGTATTCTTTTCCTGGATTAAATCCAAATACATTTAGTTGAGATTACAAATCTCGACTACACATAATCTAAAACAAGCTGGGCGAACTAGGTGGCGCCTGGTTGGCCATTACCGGGATCTTTAAATCTGTTCCAATCGCTTTGTTCAGTTTCTCTGTAAAATAAGCTGAAAATAACGGCGAGGAAAGTTCTACATTTTGATGCACGAAAAAATATAGGTTCTCCAAACCTTGGGTTTTCCAGTCTGCAATTCTTTCAATCCAGTCATCCAGACGTTTTTTATCGATTTCATCATCATTTGCACCCACAAAACGTACAAAAGCTGTTGGTGTAGTTAAGCGCATGTGCATCATATCCCGTCTGCCAGAAGTATCTACGATGATGTTGGTTATCCCATTATCTTCAAAAAGCCTGGCAAATTCATCCGCAATGGCGGGGTTGGTAAACCATTCTGTATTCCTCACTTCAACGCCCAGCGGAATCACCTTTGGGAATTCGTTGATCACAATTTTTAACCTTTCAAAATCCTTGGGTTTAAAGTTGTCGTGCAATTGGAGAAAAGCCATGCCGAGTTTATCTTCGAAATTACTAATGGCATCACAATATTGCGCTACAGGCTCTTTAACGTTAATTAATCTTTTAAAGTGACTGATGGTATTGGTCAGTTTCGGGAAAAATTTAAAATCTGCAGGTGTTTTATGTGTCCATGTAATTACCTGCTCGCGGGTAGGCATGCCATAAAAAGTGGCGTTGAGCTCAATTGAATTGAACTGTGTGGAATAATAAGTAAGCTCATCTTTTGTACCTCTCGGGTAAAAGCCTTTTAAGTCAGCTTTGTTCCATTTCGCACAACCTACGTAAGCTTTAAAAGACTGTTTAGGTTTATTCGCGGCTAAAATTCGCACCGTTTCCGGAGCATCAGCCGGAAGGGTATAATCTATAATGGAGGGATCGTCTACTTTACCGAATTGCATGTTTAAAGGTTTTAGGTGTAAGGCCAAAAAAATACCTTAGCTTATTCAACTAAGGTATTTATATATTGTAAAAATAATAAACTTGTGCTTTGCTTTAGCTTATTGTGGAAAGTTTATGTTTCACTTATCCAAACTGTAAACTCCCAGCTGAAAACTGAATTAGTAACCCAGAATCTTCAATACCTGCTTACTGTTCTGTTCTTCACCAAAAACTTCAAAGTTGAAGCTTTCGTCGCGGTTTCTGCGAATTAAAACATGCTTCGGACTTGGCAATAAACAATGGTGTATACCGCCATATCCGCTCAACACTTCCTGGTAAGCACCGGTATGGAAGAATCCCAAATACTGTACCTTACGGGTTTTTGGCATGAATACACTATTCATGTGTGCTTCCTGGTTGTAGTAATCCTGTCCGTCGCAGGTAATTCCACCTAAGTTAACGCGTTCATATTCAGCATCCCAGTTATTAATCGGCAGGAGGATATATTTTTGGTTTAAGGCCCAAACGTCAGGCAAGTTGGTGATGAAAGAACCATCCAGCATTAACCAGCGCTCGCGGTCATTTTGCTGTTTACGGCCTAAAACCTTATATAAGATACCCGAAGCTTCGGCAACGGTGTATTTACCAAATTCGGTAATAATATCCGGTTCCATTACTTCGTGGATGGCGCAGATTTCTTTAATCCTTTTTACAATTTCGTTTACCATATATTCGTAATCGAAATCAAAAACCAACGAATCTTTAAATGGCATACCGCCACCGATATCAAGCGTATCCAAATCAGGATTGATTTTTTTGAATTTACAATAAAGGGTTACGTATTTTTCCAGTTCGTTCCAGTAATATGGCGAATCGGTGATACCCGAATTGATAAAGAAGTGTAACAGTTTTACCCTGAAATTAGGATTGTGTACAATTTTATTGTTATAAAATTCAATCACATCTTCCATACGAACACCTAAACGTGAGGTATAAAACTGCGAGTCTGGTTGCTCCTCAGCCGCAATACGGATCCCCAGGTTACAAGGGGTATCGATATCTACCTCATCATCAAACAGGTTAAATTCCTCCTTATTATCTAAAACCGGAATGATATTGGTATAGCCATCGTGCAGCATATCAATGATATACTGTTTGTATTGGTAGGTTTTAAAGCCATTGCAGATAATGGTAGTATCTTTAGTTAAAGCACCTTTTTTCTCCAGCGCATCAACCATAGGCATATCAAAAGCAGAAGAAGTTTCGAGGTGAATATTGTTCTTTAAAGCTTCTTCAACAATGTGTCTGAAATGCGAACTTTTTGTACAGTAACAATATTTGTAATCGCCGCGATAGTTGTTTTTTAAAATGGCAGTCTGGAAAAGAATCTTCGCCTGTTGAATTTTCTTACTCACCATGGGTAAATAGGTGAAACGTAGGGGAGTACCGTAAGTTTCAATCATTTCCATCAGGTTTAAATCCTGAAAATATAATTCATCATCTATCACATCAAAGCCTTCCTGTGGAAAGCCAACGCTTAGATCGAGAAATTCTGAATAACTCTGCATTTACTTTTAAATAATTTTTGCAAAAATGTAATTTTAAATCGAGAATTAAACGGTATTAAAAATATTTTTACTGTAGAGAAACGCTTAGCTTAAGTGCAAAATTTTAACATACAGTGTTTTTAGAAAAAAATGGAATTGATTTTTAGGTTAAATTGTTGTAATTCAATAATTTATTTAATTTGTTTCACTTCGTGTTTTTAGGAAAGCAGGTTCCTTTTTTTATAGGTTTGGGTTGGCCCTGCGCTCCACTTTACTCGTTGCACTCGTGTCCGTTCCGGTCAGGTTTAGGTGGTAAGGACCTTACTGTTATTTAAGGGTTGGTAGCGAGGTGCATCTATCCGGTAATTCTCTGTTCGCTCCGTGCTTCTGTGGCAAAATATTAGCTAATAGCTACTGATAATGGCGTAAAAAACGGGTTATAACGATATAATCGTTAAGCTATTTAGACACGCGTTTGAAACGCGCGTCAGCAAAAGGTTCGATGGTTCGTGCAGACACGAACCATGGCATAAGGGCATGGCTGAAACGATACAATCGTTATCCTATTTAGATAAGCGTTTGAAACGCGCGCCAGCAAAAAGTTTGATGATTCGTGCAGACACGAACCATGGCAGAAGAGTACAGCTGTAACGATGTAATCGTTAAGCTATTTAGGCACGCGTTTGAAACGCGCGCCAGCAAAAAGTTTGATGGTTCGTGCAGACACGAACCAAGGCAGAAGAGCACAGCTGTAACGATGTAATCGTTAAGCTATTTAGGCACGCATTTGAAACGCGCGTCAGCAAAAAATCAGATTAACCTTTCCTTAAATATTTGGTCAAAATCACAATGGTTTGGCCTTCTACTTTACATTCAATCTGTTCGGTATTATCGTGCACCAAACGAATGTTTTTTACCACAGTACCGAGCTTGGCACTTAGTGTTGAACCTTTAACATCGAGTGTTTTAACTAAAACCACTGTATCGCCCTCAAATAAACGGGTTCCATTGCTATCCTGATGAAATTCCACTGTACCTTCCTGTTCGTGGTCGCCGGTTTTTTTAGCCCATTCTAAAGTTTCATCGTCCAGGTATAAAATGTCCAGACTGTCTGCAGCCCAACCTTCATTTCTCAATCGGCTCAACATGCGCCAGGCCACTACCTGAACAGGTGGAAATTCCGACCACATGGTTTCCGTTAAGATTTTCCAGTGATCAGCGTCAAGTTGTTCATTTTTTTCAATCTGGTCTAAACAGGTTTTACAGACTAAAATACTGTTATCGCTATTGGCATTACTGGTTGGAGGTACCTCATATACCGATAAATTGGTTTCCGTAGTACATAATTCGCATTTATTGCCCGAACGGGTCTGTAATTCTTGTAATAAAGACATGGGTGTTTAATTTTCCGCGAAAGTAATAAAACTAATCGGAATAAACAGCTATGATAATGTAGATCGCTGTAATGGAATCTTTGCTGGGGCAGTTAAACTTTGTTTGATAAAAAGATAGGTGTTGAATCGCGAGAAATATTCTATTCGGTGGGTTTCCGTGCGTTCCGGGCATCTGTGGCAAATGAACAAAGTAGTTCGTGAAGACACGAACCACGGCGGGGGGAGGTTAAATTGCCAGGTGCATTCTATTCGCTTAGTTTTCCGTGCGTTCCGGACATCTGTGGCAAATAAACAAAGTAGTTCGTGAAGACAGGAACCACGGCGGGGGGGGGAGGCTAAATTGCCAGGTGCATTCTATTCGCTGAGTTTTCCGTGCGTGCCGAGCATCTGTGGCAAATAACCAAAGTAGTTCGTGAAGACACGAACCACGGCGGGGGATAAAAATGGATATGTGTTGAATCGCTAGGTAAATCTATTTACTGAGTTTTTACCTGTGTTCCGGGCATCGGTGGCCAAAAACACAATGGTTCGTGGAGACACAGCCATGGCGGAGGATGAGTTTAAATCGCGAGGTGCATTCTATTCGGTGGGTTTTCCGTGCTTGCCGAGCATCTGTGGCAAATAAACAAAGTAGTTCGTGAAGACAGGAACCACGGCGGGGGGGAGGTTAAATCGCCAGGTGCATTCTATTGGCTGAGTTTTCCGTGCGTTCCGGGCATCTGTGGCAAATAAACAAAGTAGTTCGTGAAGACAGGAACCACGGCGGGGGGGATGAGGTTAAATTGCGAGGTGCATTCTACTTGCTGAGTTTTCCGTGCGTTCCGGGCATCTGTGGCAAATAAACAAAATAGTTCGTGAAGACAGGAACCACGGCGGGGGGGGATGAGGTTAAATTGCCAGGTGCATTCTATTCGCTGAGTTTTCCGTGCGTGCCGAGCATCTGTGGCAAATAAATAAAGTAGTTCGTGAAGACACGAACAACGGCGGGGGATAAAAATGGATATGTGTCGAATCGCGAGCTAAATTCTATTCGCTGAGTTTTTCCGTGTGTTCCGGGCCTCCGTGGCCAAAAACACAATGGTTCGTGAAGACACGAACCACGGCGGAGGATGAGTTTAAATCGCAAGGTGTACGCTATTAGGTTAGTTTTTCCGTGCGTTACGAGCTTCCGTGGCCAAAATGCGTGGTTTGTGGAGATACAAACCATGTTGATTAGAATACTAAAGTTTACTTGGCAAATGTATTTCTGCCAGCATACATCTTGCGCTACCACCGCCGTTTTTTTCGATGGTATAAAGTGGTGCATAAATGATGCGACTGTACCGTTCCAATGCTCCAACCTGTTCAGGGTTTAAGGATAAATACGCCTGTTCAGACATCACCAGCAAACTTTCGCCAGCCGTATTGGAAACTTGTAGCATATTTCCGGCAAATTTATTCATCTGTTCCAGACTTATCTCGATAATTTCCTTGCCACTACCTTTTAAACTGATGCTCACCTGCAGGCGTTCTTCAGCATCGCGGATCGAATCAAGACAAATTACCGCAAAACGATCGCCAATACACATCATCACGTTGGTGTGGTAAATCGGGAAATTATCGCTATCTACCGCCTGAAAAATAACAGGATCGTATCCGGTTAGCATGCAAAAGTTATTTAAAACTTCTTCATCAGTCCGCACGCTTAAACAAGCATAGGCAATTTTATTGGTGCGATCCAGTACCATACTACCTGTACCTTCCAAAAAGGCATATTGCATTTCGTAAAAGCTCAGGTCGGTTACATGATTTAGTTCAAACCTGGCTTTCAGGTCGTCGAGTATTTCTTTTCTGCGCTCTAACCGTCGGTTTTCAGAAAACATGGGATACAGGTAAACCGAACCATCTTCGTGAAAAGAAACCCAGTTGTTAGGGAAAATTGAATCGGGGGTTTCCGGCTGTAAGGTATCATCAACTACCGTAACATCAATATCATTTTGCCTTAATAGTTCCACAAAATCATCAAACTCTTTTAAGGCCTGTGCCTGCACATCCTGCGTTTCGGATACTACCTGAAATTTATTGTTAGCCGCAGTTTGCTCGTTGAATTTAAAATCAACAGGGCGGATCATGAGGATATGGTTGGTGGTTTGCATCGTGGTAAATGGGTTAGGGTTTAGGGTTTGAGGTATAGGGTTTAGGGTTTAGGGTTTAAGGTAAAGGGTATAGGGTTTGAGGTATAGGGTTTAGGCGTATAAACCTTACACCTTTTACCTTATTCCTTCTACCTTCTTAGCCTCAGATATTGTCTCTTAAAATAGGTAAACTCATACAGTGAAAACCTCCGCGGGCACGTGAAAGTTCTGCTGATGGCATTAAAATCAACGTATCGGTTATGGTTTCGGCATTTACCTTGCCACTTTCCAGATCCTGGATTAAATCTTTAACATCAACTACATCAAAACCGGCTGCTTTAAAGGCCTCAACGGTTTTATCGTTCCTGTCGTAACCTAAAACTACACCTTCTTTAATGGCCAATAGGTTGCACGAATCGGTCCATTGTTCTCTTGAATCGTAAGGGAAAGTATTGTTTCCGCTATAAATAATTTTCGTTGGTTCAGTACTCTTCAAATCATTCTGGCTAATATCGTTCAGTAAAGCTTCTACGTGCTCGAAATGCTTCGGTTCTTGCGGGTTGGCTTTCGTAAACTGAATGGCAGTAGTGGCTTCGAGTTTTTCCGGCTCTTTTAAGAAGTTGATCGGCTCGTAAGGATTGTATTTTGGCGAGTGCGCAATAGAGTTTAAAATTACCCAGGTGTTGCGTTTTACCTGTGTAAAAACAGTATCCAGGTGCATGTAGTCGCGCTTGCTCGGTATTTTTACCACCGTTACTTTTTCAACCACGTTTTGCTCAAACAACAGTTTAATGGCTTCGTTGGCACCATGTTCCGATGTCCTTTCGCTACATCCGATTAATACATGGTTGGGGCTTACCATCATTACATCGCCACCTTCAAGCGTGGTGCTGAACGCGGGTTCATCGCCAGGGCGCAAAAAGTGCATGGTAACATCAGGAATTTCGAGGATGTTATTGCGGTAACTTTCGAACAGAGGGTGGTTAAAGAAAATATAGCGCATTAAAAGCGTTTCGCGTACGCGCGCTTTTTTTGCGGGTTTATTTAATAAAATATGGTTATTAATTGTCGTGCCAACATCGCGGGTAAAAATCAGGTTGGGAATCGGCGCGAAAATCATGGTATCGTTGGCCAGGGTACCCGAAATAAAAATCTCTGCAAGTTCCTTAGCCGGAGTATTGGTCAGCGCGATTTGCACTTTATAGGTACAGCCTTCAATGGCACAAACTGCAGCTACCAGTTTCTTACGAATGGATTCGTCCTCCAGCATTTCGCTTAATAAATTCTGTATTTCGATTACTGCCGTTGAGTTATGAAATTCAGGATGATTGGGCTTGAAGAAATTTCGGTCGGCAGCTTCCGAATCAATTTCAGCTAACTTGCCTTTTATCTTGTCCGGGTCTAAAAAATACATCAACAGTTTGATGTAATAATCGTATTCACCCTTGCGGATGGTATCTAAATGTACAATATCTTCGAAAAGCCAGTCTTGCGCTTTAGAAGGTACCACTTTGCCCAAACCACTATCCGGGCTATGAATTAACAATTTGCGCAACCTGCCGATTTCGGTGTTTACATTCACTTTAAAATTTAGATTCTGCTCGCTCATAAATAAATTAGTTGTTACAAAGCTATTAGAAAAATTCAGATATGAGAATGGAGATGACAGATTTGAGATATACGGATACTTAGAATTAGAAATTGCATTTATTTTAAGCGTCCGAAAATCCGGGATTTGGAAAGGCTGAAGATAGGTGCTGAAAAAGTTCGAAGACCATTAGGTTTTATTTACAGGTGCCATGTCTTACGGCTTCGGACTTTTAACATGCGCAACACGTTTGACTATAAACCTTATTGCAGCGGCAGCTCCCGATTCCTTCAATCGGGACTATAGCGGAAAGAAGGACCATCTGCACCGATAAGCACTACAGTACCTATCCAAACCCTTAGCAGCTCGGAAACCTTCCATCTTAAACCTTTTACCTTCCACCTTTTTTACATATTTTTGGCACATGAATTTTATTATTACCGAGACACAGAAAGCAATTTTGGAGCTTTACAACCAGGAAATAGCCGAAAGTGTAATCAATATACAGGAAACACGTAAAGAATTTGAAGGTCAGGCTACCATAGTGGTTTTTCCGGTTACTAAAATCTCTAAAAAGTCGCCTGAGCAAACTGCTACAGAAATAGGCGAATATCTAGTGGCACACGTAGGCGATATTACTAAATTTAATGTTGTTAAAGGTTTTTTAAACCTCAGCATTGCTGAAAGTTATTTTTTAAAACAATTTAACGAAAAAATTTTAGCACCAGATTTTGGCAGATATCCATCAAACGGGAAAAAGGTAATGGTAGAATATTCATCGCCAAATACCAACAAGCCGCTTCATTTGGGGCATGTTCGCAATAACTTACTGGGGTATTCGGTTTCCGAATTGCTTAAAGCTTATGGCTATGATGTGGTAAAAGTGAACCTGGTTAACGACCGCGGTATTCACATCTGCAAATCAATGCTGGCCTGGCAAAAATGGGGTAATGGCGAAACCCCGGAAAGTACCGGCGAAAAGGGCGACCATTTAGTGGGGAAATACTATGTCATATTTGATCAGGAATATAAAAAAGAGATTGAAACTTTAAAGGCAGCCGGACAAACCGAAGATGAAGCCAAGAAAAATGCACCACTGATTAAAGAAGCACAACAAATGCTTTTAAAGTGGGAGCAGGGGGATGAGGAAGTGGTTTCGCTATGGAAAACGATGAATGAATGGGTATACGCAGGTTTTAATATTACCTATAAAAACCTGGGCGTAGATTTTGATAAGTTTTATTACGAAAGCAATACCTATCTTTTAGGAAAAGGTACGGTTGACGAAGGTTTGGCTAAAGGTGTTTTCTTTAAAAAAGAAGACGGTTCAGTTTGGATCGATTTGACTGACGATGGCCTGGATCAGAAACTGGTATTGCGTGCGGATGGTACTTCGGTTTACATTACACAGGATTTAGGTACTGCCGAAATGAAACACGATGATTTCCATATGGATGAATCGATTTACGTGGTAGGCAACGAGCAGGATTATCATTTTAAAGTACTGTTCCTGATTTTGGAGAAACTGGGCAAAAGCTGGGCGAAAGGCCTATACCACCTATCCTACGGGATGGTAGATTTACCCAACGGAAAGATGAAAAGCCGTGAGGGAACCGTTGTAGATGCCGATGAGCTTATTGACAGCATGGTCAACACGGCACGTGAGAAAACGGAAGAATTAGGTAAAACCAACGATTTCCCTCAGGAGGATAAAGAAGAGCTGTATAAAAACATTGGTTTGGGTGCGTTAAAATATTTCTTATTGAAGGTAGAACCTAAAAAACGTTTGTTGTTCAATCCGGCAGAAAGCATTGATTTTCAAGGTAATACAGGTCCTTTTATTCAATATACCCATGCCAGGATTAAATCGTTGTTGAGCAAATCGAACTATCAGTTTGGAGTTGGCAGCGAGCAGTTTTCAGGTATCTCAGCAGTAGAGTTGGAAATGATTTTGCAACTGGCTAAATATCCCGAAGAAATTGCAATTGCAGCTAAAGCTTATAGTCCGGCGAGTTTAGCCAACTATTTATATGAGCTGGCCAAGCTTTTCAACAAGTTTTACCATGAGGTACCTCCAATTGTGAAAACTGAAGAAGGTGAGGTAAAACAATTCCGTTTAAACCTTTGTAAAAAAACGGCCGATATTATTCATGCCGGAATGTTGATTCTGGGGATTACTTCTCCGGAAAGAATGTAAGATAGTGGATGGAAAAGGTATAATGTAAAATGTTATATGTAGGATTGATAAGGTTCTACACGGTTAAGATGGCAACTGAACTGATTTTACTTTGTATGGTGGCTTTTGCTGCCGGCTTTATAGATGCTATTGTAGGTGGCGGTGGTTTATTGCAAACCCCCGCCATTTTACTTATTCTACCGCATTATCCGGTGGCCACGCTTTTAGGAACAACCAAAATCCCATCAATTAGCGGGACAACACTTGCCGCCTTTAGATACGCTAAACAGGTTAAGTTTAATTATCAGGTGCTTATCGCCTGTGCCAGTACTGCATTTATTGCTGCTTTTTTAGGCGCATTTCTGGTGAGCAGAATTGATAATTCCGTAATTAAGCCTGTTATTCTGGTGGTATTAATTTTAGTAGCCGCTTACACTTATTTTAACAAACAATTTGGGATTCATCAGGAAAAGAATCATTCGGTAAAAAAGCAGGTTTTAATGTCGGCTGTTTTTGGTATAGTTATCGGCTTCTACGATGGATTGATTGGTCCCGGAACAGGCGCTTTTCTCATATTGATTTTCATCGCTGTACTCGGCTTCGATTTTATTGGTGCCAGTGCGCATGCCAAAATCGTGAATATGGCCACCAATCTGGCTGCGATTCTTTATTTTAGTTCAACGGGCCACATCTTATTTCAATATGCCATACCCATGGCTGTTTTTAACCTCTTTGGTGCTTTTTTCGGTACAAAACTGGCATTGCTTAAAGGCAACAAATTTGTGCGTGTATTCTTCTTAATCGTAGTTTTCGGAACGATTTTGAGATTTGCTTATGATGTATTATTAAAATAAGATAATCTTAGTAAATTTGTTCATAACGGTAGCAAACCCATTTACACCAAATAATGATGGTATTCATGATATCTGGAATTTAAAGGGGATTGAAAATTATCCGAAAGCCAATATTCAAATTATTAACAGGGTAGGAAATAAGGTTTATGAATCAGTTGGATATCATATGCCGTTTGATGGAATGAACAAAGGTACAAGGCTTCCAACTGGTGTGTATTACTATGTTATAAGACTAGGTCAGGCGTGTGAAATGATTACGGGCTCGTTAACTTTGTTAAATTAATCTTTGCCACCAACACACAAAAAAATAAACTGCGATTCAAATCATGATCAGAAATTTAAAATTGACAATGGCTTTGGCTATGATAGGTTTTGGTGTTCAGGCACAGCCTTTTTTGCTCAAGTCAACTACGGGAGCTAAGCCTTTCCTAATGGATATCTATTACGATAGCAACGGAAAAGGCGCATATGTGAAGTACCGTGGTCAGCAGGGCGTTATTTCGCTCCAGCTAAAAAAACAGACCATACTGGGTAAGTTGTCAAAATTAAATGTTACCTACGTTTGGGATGAAGTAGTAGATGGAAAAGTGACCGGAATGTATAACCTGAGACAAGAAGGTAATGAGGTATCAGCAGCATCCTACCTGAGACATAAAGATCATAAGCTATTTAAGCTGGAGCAGGTGAAAAATCAGGAAGATGATTTCGGAAAGGCAGGTTTTCTGTTGCACGGCATCGTCTTGTCTTTTTATAAAGGTATGGAAGAAGGGCTAAGCTTTACCTATCCGGATAAAGTCACAAAAACTGTGCGTTTACCAGGTTTTGATAGCCCCGAACCACAGCGTAAAGGCACGATAGCAGATTATAATTTTGACGGTTATGATGACGTGGCATTTTCTATTCCCGACGCCGGAATGGGTGTTTACCGAACTTTTACCATTTATCTGTATAACCCCGTGTCAAAACGCTTCGGGTTACTCGCAGAACCAAATGATGCCAGAGCAAAATGTTCCGGATTTTGTGATGTAACATTGGATAAGAAGAACAGGTTGCTTATTACAGCCTGCAGGGGCGGGGCAACCTGGTGGAGCAACGTATATAAGTATACTGCCTTCAATCAGTTAAAATGGATAAGTTCCAAAAAAACTGGAAATTAGTTTTAATTATAAATGAGATTAAAATATTAAATTTAATAGATAAAACATATCACAAACCAATACCATTGAGATCCAAAGTATCTTTTCTAGTTTTTATCCTGTTCAATTTGTCATATGCGGTAAGCTATCCACAAATCATACTTCCATTTGAATTATATGACAGCAAAAGTATACTGATTAAATTACCTGCGCTGAATGGTCAAGACACTTTAACTTTCTTTTTTGATACAGGTGCCTCTACAATTTTACTGGATAATCATGTAGCCGAAAAATTCAGTATTAAAGCAAATCTTCAACGGGAGGTTCCCGGAGCGAGTGGCAGTAAGATGTACCGCTACGCTACAGACCAAAAAATTTTCCTGAACAAATCAACAACGATTGATCATGTGAATTTTGTTCTGGATGATCTGTCAAGATTAAACGCTACCCACGGCAGGAAATTTGATGGAATTATTGGCAATGATATCCTGAGCAAATATTTGACGGTGGTAAATATTACGAAAAGGCAAATATTGCTGTATCCGTTTAAAACAGTTTTAGATACCACTAACTATAAGTCGATCGATTTCGTATTTGGTAATGGCATACCTATTCCACGTTTTTCTATTGATGTTCAGTTATTGAATGGGGAAAAACTTTCAGGAGATATTTTATTTGATAGTGGAGCAGGGTTGACACTCTTTTTTAATACGCCTTTCCAGCAAAAAAACAATTTATCGGCGAAAGTAGGGAAAACGGTTTCAAGTACGCAAAATAATTTAAGTAATAAAAGTGCCACCACGCTGGCAGCCATTAGTGCTATTTCTATTGGTCCGTATACATTTAAGGGAAAACTTACGGTAAATATATCTTCAGATCAGGCAGGGGTTAGCTCGTATGATGGTTATTTAGGGATTTTAGGAAGCCAGATTATAAACCGCTTCGACTTCATTTTGGATTATGCTTCCAAAAAACTTTACCTGAAACCTAATTTTTTATATCCGCAAGCGTTTACCACAGCTGTTCCTCCGTTTAAAATCATTTTACAGCAAGAAAAGGTGATTATAGATTATATTATCGAACAGTCGGCAGCTTATCGTTGTGGCCTTCGGAAGGGCCAGATTATATTATCGATCAATCAAGTGAAGTCTACCGATCTTCAGGTTTATCGCCAAATGCTACTGAATGAAAACAAAGACATTGAGGTAAGCTATGTTGACACTGATGGGCAAATTAAACAATGTGTGTTCAAAATAGAGAAATTGTTATAGCTATTTCAGCTAATCAAAAAATCAATTATAGAACGAAATATATAATGTTTATTGTTTAATCTATGTTGTGATTTTAAACGGGCAGCAAGAACTTGTTAATCTGCAGTGGTAAATTCGATCAGATATGGTTTAAGTGGTATGCCATTTTCATTGCGAAAACCGCTTCCTATTACAAGCTGATATTTGTTTTTTGGCTTTAAAACCACATCGAACGAAGCAGAATAACCGTCATCAGAAAAGCCTTTAAACGCTTTGATCTTCAATAAATTTGCTTCCCCTAATGGTCCAAGTTCAAAATTCCGGAACCTTTTATCCATTTTAGCCGAAAATTTAATGGTAATCTGCGACAAATTTGGATCAACTTTTTTACTCCGGTTTCTAAATTCTTTGATACCGGCAACTGAAGGCCTGTTTTTTTCATATTCCCGGTAAAATTTCGATATCGGTTTTTCAAAATAACCGGAGCGATCAACAAAATGATACAGTGCTTGAGGATGATTATAATCTAGTGTAATCATGTCCTCAATAGCCACGTTTTTATCCCTGGCGTTCTGATAATATTTTTTACAGATTTCGTATCCTACATAATAGCCCAGATCGCGCATGTTAAATTCATTATCGGCATTACTGTATAACCAAAACCCAGTATCTTCAAAAAACATTTGTCTGGCAAATACGCTTCTTACCTTTTCAGAGTGCTGTGTTCCAAAAGGAATAGCTGGCGTTGCTGATGGTTTTCCGGTAGCCATTACGGCTACAAATTCTGCCGCACCTTCAATTATGCACTGAGAAAGGAGGTTGTAGCCAATACTGCTTTTTTGCTGGGTATGCACATACTCATGCACATTTAAGAATACTGTTCCGTTGATTGGATTGCTACTAAAAAAAGTTTTCAGATGCGAAAGTGCTTTCGGAAATTCAGCAGAAACGGTATGCGCATCAGCCAGGGCAAGTTCACTGCCAATCAGCACGTTTCCATCTAATGTGGTGCCATTGGTGCGTAAGGCTCCAATGGTAAAATAAATATGGGTGGGTTTAAGTTTTTTGTAAATCCTGGCTAATTTATCTATCTCAATTGCAATGCTATCTGCAAACTCGTTCGCGCGCAGGGTATTGGCCCTTACTGAATGCCAAAAAAGCGGATAGTGATAAATCGCATCCAGATAAGATTTAGCCGTGTATCCTCTCGCTTTCATGATCAGTTTTAAGCCATCAGTGCCCTGTTTAATAAACAGATCATTAATGTAACCTGTATGCAAAGTACTATCACTGGTCTCTTTAATCTTATCGTAAGCTGTCCAAAAGTTTTTAATATCGGTTGTCATGATATACTGATTTGTGTTTTGGGCATTTGCCTTCAAGAAGAATAAGGATAACAGGAATAACAAAGTAGCTGGTTTCAAAGGCGCTATTTTTTTAATTTGTACCATAAAAATCTGAAATAAACATAATCAATCTGCGGCATTTTATCCAGTCAGCAAATCGAGCTAAAATTAAAAATCGCCGAAGCATGGTAAGCTTTAAGCAAAGGGTATATCATACAGGCATTGGTCAGTTATCTTTTATTTGCTTTTCCAAATTCAACAATTTCTTTCTCTTTAGGTAATTCCTTGTTTTGCACTTCATCAAAACCATCCTGATATCCTAGCCGATAGGAGTCAATTACGTAAGGTATGCCTTCTCCCGAAAGGAGCTGGTCTGAAGTGGTTACTTCAAAATGCAGATGCGGTTCCCGTGCATCTCCGGAATTGCCGATGTTGCCCAGTAATTGCCCTTTGGTTACATGATCTCCCTTTTTAACCTTTAGGCTACCTGACTTCATGTGCATGTAATGGGCATATTGCCCTTCACCAAGATCAATTACGATATAGTTACCAGGTAGTTTTTCAAGGGTTAGCGGTATTGCCGGGTGAAAGGCTTTTCCATGGCCGGGGATGTTATCCGGTAATCCGTCTGTAACGGTAACGACAGTGCCATCGCCCACAGCGAAGATTTTTTCGCCGTAACAGAAATACGATTGCACGTTTGCCGGATCGCCTGAAAAAGACAGGCTATCTTTAACTTTTTTCCAGTCAATCGCAAATCGTCTCGAATTTATCGCACGTCCGCCAAGAATGATATTTCCCCGTCGGTGATGATTATCAATGCCGTTGCTTGGACCATCGGCTGCAATCCAGTCCGAACCCGTAACAGGTGCTTTGAGTGTTTTAATTTTCGTGGTATGCGTACTTACCGCTGCTCCATCTAAAGAATCAGCAGAGGTGATGATCCGATGAACGATATTGTTAGGAAAAGGTATCTCTTTGCTGGTTTTTGCTTCTATATACAATACTGCACTCTGCCCGGCTTCAATATTTATGCCGTCTATTAAATTATTATTCCACAAAATTTTCACCATGCTTTTGAGTGCCAGCGAGTCGAAAGATAGGATTGGAGAGTTGCTTTTCCGGTTTCCATCAAGCAGTTGCATACCTTGTAAACGAATAGGTGAAGCACTAAAGTTCGTGAGGTAAAGTTCATAGATCAGGAACAGATTTGGTCCGTTAGGAAAAGCTGTAGGGCCAAATGGGACACGCATTTCCAATTGCAGCGGTAAGGAAAAAGGTTTGGCTATGCGCTGCGCTGGTGCATTTTGTGCCATTGAATGGCTCAACAAAATAAAGCAAAATAGCAAAATTAAATAGGATAGTCTAAGGCCTTTATTTTTCATTCTATAGGTGTTTATATGTTAGATGCGACTTAACACATCAAGGTTACATGGATACATTTAATAATATCAATATGCAGTTATTTATGATTAGTTATTCAAGACCTTAATTGTTGCTTTTCCTGCAAGCGGTTCCGATCACTTTTCCATACTCCAGCATTTCGAGTTTTACCTCTTGATTGGGCAATTGGATAAATCTAATTACGCCATCTGCGCCACCTTGCCTTATGCCCTGAAATTCGTTTTCAGCAATAGGGAAAAAACGCAGGTCCCATTTTATCTTATTGGTGTTATGAACCAAGTGTCCTTCCAGGTAGGTGATCAGCTGTTCTTCTCCATCATCTTTATTGATATAAGTACCTGCATACTTTGCGATCTGGGCTTCAGGCAAAGTGATTTTTTTAGGATATTCGATCTCAACTTTACGATTGTCCAAAATCTGGTTAATGGTCTGGAAAGGATAAGCCCCCATTTTAAAATTTTGGAGCGTTATAATCGTTCGGTCCTTGTTAACGGTATGGTAAATAAAAGAAGCATAGCCATCCCAGCTGCCCGTATGGCCATATGAAAGATTCTTTTTTCCTGCGGAAAGTTCAAGCCCGAAACCGTAAGGAATGTTTTTTCCTTTTGAGGTTTTGGTCACTTCAGTCATCAGCTCAAATTCGCTGGGAGAAAAAAATGTGTTTGATTTTAATGCATTCTCCCATTTATACAGATCCATTATGGTGGAGTTAACCTTGGCGCTTCCGACGATGCCATCCAGATAGTACACTACACTGTCACCGTAATTTGGATTTTCGGATGTAATTTTATCAAAGGATTGGCGCTTCCAGACATAGCCGGTAGCATAATTCTTTATTTTTTTAGGATTTAGTCTTCTGTTATAAACAAATGTAGACTTCATCTTTAGTGGCACAAAAATATTATCCCTTAAATAATCTGCATACGTTTTGCCTGAAATGCGCCCGATGATACTGGCCAAAATTGCATAATTGGTATTGTTGTATCTGTGAAC
>Ga0182008_10001225_pt1 | contig 17696 bp, 19 predicted proteins | sample Sormic07211129_1_FD_120482 | JGI IMG/M metagenome (GOLD analysis project Ga0182008, IMG submission 120482) | Rhizosphere microbial communities from Sorghum bicolor, Mead, Nebraska, USA - 072115-129_1 metaG | ecosystem: Host-associated > Plants > Roots > Rhizosphere | place: USA: Nebraska...
CGCTCTCCGCCCCGCTCTCCGCCCCGCCGCGTGCCTCCAGCAGCTCACGCAGTTCGTCCATCGCCCGGTCGGACTCGGGGCGCACGGGTCCGTCCTGCTCGACGGCGCCCCGGGAGAGGCCGCCACCGAAACCGCCGCCCATGCCGAAGCCTCCGAGCCCGCCACCCCGGCGCGGCCGTCCGCTCGCCTCGGCCGCCCTGTCGGCGGCGGCCCTGGCCTCCCGCCGGGCAGCCCGCTTGCGGCCCCGCAGCGAGACGGGCAGGGCCCACAGCTGGTACTTGGCGCCGGACTTCACCACCAGCTCGTTCGAGTAACCGGACCGCAGGGAGACCGCTTCGCCCCAGGGCACCACGATCACCCGGAACGGGTTGCGGATGCGCAGCCGCTCCTGGTCGGCGTAGACCGCGGGGCGGATCGTGAAGGCGACGATCAGCGGTACGACGAGGATCAGGGTGGCGAGGGCCAGCCAGGGGGCGCGGCCGTGCCCGGAGAAGATCGCGTCGAGACCCAGCCAGGCCGCGATGGCGAGCAGGAGGGTGCCTCCGGCGATGCCCGCGGGGGATCGATAGACGCGGTCCTTGGACTCGAGGGTGCTCATGGTGCGAATTCTGCCTCAGCCCCCCGCGAGGCCTAAGTCCGAACAGCCCACCTGCTCCACCTGCTCCACCAGCTCCACCAGCTCCACCTGCTTCCACCCGCCCCACTGATTTCACCTGCCCCACCTGCCTCACCTACCCCACACCCCCAACCCCACAGATCCCCCGACTCGGGGTGTACAGCCGCTACGCGCGTAGATATGCTCGTCTGGTGACCATGCCCACCACTGCATCTCCCGCACACCCGCTTACGGACGTGACCTCGTCCGACAGCACTCTGCGCCGGTTCCTCCACGGGCTGCCCGGCGTCGACGCGGTCGGTCTGGAGGCGCGTGCCGCCTCCCTCGGTACCCGTTCCATCAAGACGACCGCGAAGGCGTACGCCATCGACCTCGCCATCTCGATGGTCGACCTGACGACGCTGGAAGGCGCGGACACCCCGGGCAAGGTCCGGGCGCTCGGCGCCAAGGCGGTCCACCCCGACCCCACCGACCCGACGACCCCGGCGACCGCGGCCGTCTGCGTCTACCCCGACATGGTGCCCGCCGCCAAGGCGGCCGTGGCCGGCTCGACCGTGAAGGTCGCCTCCGTCGCCACCGCCTTCCCGGCCGGCCGCGCCCCGATCGCGGTGAAGCTGGCCGACGTCCGCGAGGCCGTCGCGGCGGGCGCGGACGAGATCGACATGGTCATCGACCGCGGGGCGTTCCTCGCGGGGCACTACCTCAAGGTGTACGACGAGATCGTCGCCGTGAAGGAGACCTGCGGGGCGGACGCCCGCCTCAAGGTCATCTTCGAGACCGGTGAGCTGTCGACGTACGACAACATCAGGCGCGCCGGCTGGCTCGGCATGCTGGCCGGCGCCGACTTCATCAAGACGTCCACCGGCAAGGTCGCGGTCAACGCCACCCCGGCGAACACCCTCCTCATGCTGGAGGCCGTCCGGGACTTCCGCGCGCAGACCGGGGTACAGGTCGGCGTGAAGCCCGCCGGCGGTATCCGGACGTCCAAGGACGCGATCAAGTTCCTCGTCCTGGTCAACGAGACCGTGGGCGAGGACTGGCTGGACAACCACTGGTTCCGCTTCGGCGCCTCCTCGCTCCTGAACGACCTGCTGATGCAGCGTCAGAAGCTGGCCACCGGCCGCTACTCCGGCCCCGACTACGTGACGGTGGACTGATCACCATGGCATCGGCATTCGAATACGCACCCGCACCCGAGTCCCGCGCGATCGTCGACATCGCACCCTCGTACGGCCTGTTCATCGACGGCGAGTTCACGGAGGCCGCCGACGGCAAGGTCTTCAAGACGGTCTCCCCGTCCACCGAGGAGGTCCTGTCCGAGATCGCCCGGGCGGGCGAGGCGGACGTCGACCGTGCCGTCGCGGCCGCCCGCAAGGCCTTCGAGAAGTGGTCGGCGCTGCCCGGCTCCGAGCGCGCCAAGTACCTGTTCCGTATCGCGCGGATCATCCAGGAGCGCAGCCGCGAACTCGCCGTCCTGGAGACCCTGGACAACGGCAAGCCGATCAAGGAGACCCGCGACGCCGACCTCCCCCTGGTCGCCGCGCACTTCTTCTACTACGCGGGCTGGGCGGACAAGCTGGAGCACGCCGGGTACGGGGCGAACCCGAGGCCCCTGGGCGTGGCCGGCCAGGTCATCCCCTGGAACTTCCCGCTGCTGATGCTGGCGTGGAAGATCGCCCCGGCGCTCGCCACCGGCAACACCGTGGTCCTCAAGCCCGCCGAGACGACCCCCCTCTCCGCCCTCTTCTTCGCGGACATCTGCCGCCAGGCAGGCCTCCCCAAGGGCGTCGTCAACATCCTTCCCGGCTACGGCGACACGGGCGCCGCGCTCGTCGCGCACCCGGACGTCGACAAGGTCGCGTTCACGGGATCGACGGCGGTCGGCAAGGAGATCGCGAGGACGGTCGCCGGCACCCGCAAGAAGCTCACCCTCGAACTGGGCGGCAAGGGCGCCAACATCGTCTTCGACGACGCCCCGATCGACCAGGCCGTCGAGGGCATCGTCAACGGCATCTTCTTCAACCAGGGCCAGGTCTGCTGCGCGGGCTCCCGCCTCCTGGTCCAGGAGTCGATCCAGGACGAGCTCCTCGACTCCCTCAAGCGCCGTCTGGCCACTCTCCGTCTCGGCGACCCCCTCGACAAGAACACGGACATCGGCGCGATCAACTCCGAGGAGCAGCTCGCCCGTATCACCACTCTCGTCGAGCAGGGCGAGGCCGAGGGCGCCGAGCGCTGGTCGCCGGCCTGCGAGATCCCGGCCTCCGGCTACTGGTTCGCCCCGACGCTCTTCACGAACGTCACCCAGGCGCACCGGATCGCCCGCGACGAGATCTTCGGCCCGGTCCTGTCGGTCCTGACCTTCCGCACGCCGGACGAGGCGGTCGCCAAGGCGAACAACACGCCGTACGGCCTGTCGGCGGGGATCTGGACGGAGAAGGGTTCGCGGATCCTCGCGGTCGCGAACAAGCTGCGCGCCGGTGTGATCTGGTCCAACACGTTCAACAAGTTCGACCCGACCTCGCCGTTCGGCGGTTACAAGGAGTCGGGCTTCGGCCGCGAGGGCGGTCGCCACGGCCTGGAGGCATACCTCGATGTCTGATCGCCTGTCTGTCTTCAAGACCTACAAGCTGTACGTCGGCGGGAAGTTCCCGCGTTCCGAGAGCGGCCGGGTGTACGAGGTGACCGACGCAAAGGGCAAGTGGCTGGCGAACGCACCGCAGTCCTCCCGCAAGGACGCCCGTGACGCGGTGGTCGCGGCCCGGAAGGCGTTCGGCGGCTGGGCCGGCGCCACGGCGTACAACCGGGGCCAGATCCTCTACCGCGTGGCGGAGATGCTGGAGGGCCGCAAGGCGCAGTTCGTGCGCGAAGTGGCCGAGGCCGAGGGGCTGTCGAAGTCCCGGGCGGCCGAGCAGGTCGACGCGACCATCGACCGCTGGGTCTGGTACGCGGGCTGGACCGACAAGATCGCGCAGGTGGTCGGGGGCGGCAACCCGGTCGCGGGCCCGTTCTTCAACCTGTCCTCGCCCGAGCCGACCGGCGTGGTGGCGGTCCTGGCCCCGCAGGAGTCCTCGTTCCTGGGCCTGGTGTCGGTCGTCGCCCCGGTGATCGCGACGGGCAACACGGCCGTCGTGGTGGCCTCCGAGCGGTCCCCGCTCCCGGCCCTCTCCCTCGGTGAGGTCCTGGCCACCTCCGACGTCCCCGGCGGCGTCGTCAACGTCCTCTCGGGCCGTACGGCGGAAATCGCCCCGCCGCTCGCCGCCCACCAGGACGTCAACGCGATCGACCTCGCGGGCGCGGACGACGTACTGGCGAAGGAACTGGAGATCGCGGCGGCGGACAACCTCAAGCGCGTGCTTCGTCCACAGCCTGTGGACAACTGGTCGCAGGCCCCGGGCACCGACCGTATGACGGCGTTCCTGGAGACCAAGACGGTCTGGCACCCGACGGGTTCCCTGGGCGCGTCGGGCTCGTCGTACTGACACGATCGGGTGCCGCTCCCCTCGCGGAGCGGCACCCGATCGGGCAATGGCCCACGATCCGTCGTGCCCGGCGTTCAGTGGTTCAGCAGGCCCGTCGCCTCTCCCAGCACCGGGATGCTTCCGATCGACGACGCCTGGGCCACCGGGGCGGTCAGCATCTGGGAGTTGAGGGCCTTGAAGTCGGCGAGCTGGGTGCCGACGCCGTTGTCGAGGGGATCCACGCCCGTGCCGGCGAGGGGGTTGGGCTTGAGGGCGGAGACGGGACCGGTGACATAGCCGACGGTGCCGGTGAGGGCCTGGAGGCCGGCCTGGGGGTCGATGCGGCCCAGTGACGTGGGCCGGGTGTGCACCACTTCGTTCAGCACCGGCTCGGTGTCCGCGGAGGCCGTCGCGGCACCCGCTCCGAGCGCCACGCCCGCCGTCGCGAGGGCGACCAGGGCGCGCTGGGCGGTCGGGGTCGAGGTCGGGGAAGACGTGTGTCGTGCCATTGCTGGTGCCACCTTCTGCTGCGTTCTTGTGCACAGGGTAATCAGGTCGACACGTAGGGTAGTTGAGGTGTGACGCGCACTCCAAAGACGACCCGCGGGGTCGGCAAGGCGTACGGAATACGTCAAACTGGTGTCCCGTGAGCATCCATCGCCCCTCCCCCGCCCGTGTCGTACTGCTCTGCGGTCCCTCGGGCTCGGGCAAGTCCCTTGTCGCCGCCCGCTCCGGCCTTCCCGTGCTGCGCCTCGACGACTTCTACAAGGAGGGCGACGACCCGACACTGCCGCTGGTGGCGGGGAGCTCCGACATCGACTGGGACCACCCGGACTCCTGGGACACGGACACCGCCGTGGCCGCGATCGCCGAACTGTGCCGCACGGGCCGTACGAACATCCCCGTCTACGACATCTCCCTCTCCGCCCGCACCGGCGAGGAGGCCGTCGACATCGGGCGGACGCCACTGTTCATAGCGGAGGGCATCTTCGCGGCCGAGATCGTCGACCGCTGCCGCGAGTCGGGCCTGCTGGCGGACGCCCTGTGCCTGAACCGCGGCCCGGTCCGCACGTTCCGGCGCCGCTTCCTGCGCGATCTGCGGGAGGGCCGCAAGTCGGTGCCCTTCCTGCTGCGCCGCGGCTGGCGCCTGATGCGGCAGGAACGCACGATCATCGCCCGCCAGACCTCCCTCGGCGCCCACCCCTGCGACCGGGACGAGGCCCTGGGCCGCCTCGCCGCGGCCGCGGTCGGCCGACGCCCCGCCCGCTCCACGAACACGGCGCCCTCACCGTCGTAGAGGACGCAGAACCGTCGTAGAGGACGCAGAACGTCGTAGAGCACGCAGCGGAGAAGCACCCGCACATACGAAAGCGGGACTGGACGGACCCCCCGGCCCTCCAGTCCCGCTTCCCCCGTTCCCCCGTGGTGCTTCCCCCGTTTTCCTTTTGTGCTTCCCCCGTTGTGGTGCTTCCCCCGTGTTTCCCCGTGGGTCCCCCATGACCCCCGTTGGCCCCCTCGGACCGTTCCCCCGTTACCGCTCCCCCGTGTTCCTTGCTTCCCCCCCCGACCCTCAGGCGACGAGCTCCCCGAAGGCGTCCTCCTCGTCACGGCCGAAGCTGAGGACCTCGTCCTCGCGCAGCCGGCGCAGGGAGCGCCAGATGCTCGACTTCACCGTGCCGACACTGATGTCGAGGATCTCCGCGATCTCCGGGTCGGTGCGGCCCTCGTAGTAGCGAAGGACCAGCATCGTGCGCTGGAGTTCGGGGAGGCGGGCGAGCGCCTGCCACAGGACCGCGCGCAGCTCGGTGCCGCGCATCGCGTCCGTGTCGCCGGGCGTCTCCGGCAGCTCCTCGGTCGGGTATTCGTTCAGCTTGCGGCGGCGCCACGCGCTGATGTGCAGGTTGGTCATGGTCCGGCGGAGGTACCCGCCGACGGCCGCCTTGTCGCTGATGCGGTCCCATGCCTTGTACGTCGAGAAGAGGGCGCTCTGGAGGAGGTCCTCGGCCTCGAAGCGGTCACCGGTCAGGTGGTAGGCGGTGGCGTACAGGGAGGCGCGACGCTCCTGGACGTAGGCGGTGAACTCCGCCTCCGACAGCGAACGACGTTCCCCCGTGTCCTCCCTGTACGCGCTTCCCCCGTGCGGTTCCCCCGTGAAACCGTCAACCACCGTCATGAACACGGTGTGCTGACGCCCGGCGCCGCGAGCGCACCCCCGCCCGCTCACGGCGCCGGACTTCTCTGAACCCCGGCCCCCGTTCACGTCGTGCAGACGCGTGACCACTGCGCTATTGCTGTTGCTGTGCAGCGTGTTCATCTCGCGCCCCCCGTCGTGGACTTCCGGTGTTCGGCTTGCTCAGGCGGTGTGTCTTTGTGGTGCTTCCTTGCCTGTGCCGAAAAGCTTGCCCTCGCACCTTCATGGCCGTGTCCGCCGACTGTCACAGACCTGTCACAGGGGTCGGTCCAGTGGTCGATCTCAGCGGGGCCACAGAGGGGTCACCGAGAAGAGCGCTCCGTGGACGTAGGTGTACGGGAGTCGAAACACCGCCCCACCATGGGCCAGAATGAGCCCCGTGCCTTCCCTGTTGCTGATCGAGGACGACGACGCCATCCGTACGGCCCTGGAGCTGTCTCTTACGCGCCAGGGACATCGGGTTGCCACCGCTGCCACCGGTGAGGACGGTCTGAAGCTCCTTCGCGAGCAGCGGCCGGACCTGATCGTGCTGGATGTGATGCTGCCCGGCATCGACGGGTTCGAGGTGTGCCGGCGCATCCGGCGCACCGACCAACTGCCCATCATTCTGCTGACCGCGCGCAGCGACGACATCGACGTCGTGGTCGGCCTGGAGTCCGGTGCCGACGACTACGTGGTCAAGCCGATCCAGGGACGGGTGCTGGACGCCCGTATCCGGGCCGTGCTGCGGCGCGGCGAGCGGGAGTCGACCGACGCGGCGAGCTTCGGCAGCCTGGTCATCGACCGCGCCGCCATGACCGTGACGAAGAACGGCGAGGACCTGCAGCTCACACCGACCGAGCTGCGGCTGCTCCTGGAGCTGAGCCGGCGGCCGGGGCAGGCGCTGTCCCGGCAGCAACTGCTGCGGCTCGTCTGGGAGCACGACTACCTCGGCGACTCCCGGCTGGTGGACGCCTGTGTCCAGCGGCTGCGCGCCAAGGTCGAGGACGTGCCGTCGTCCCCGACGCTGATCCGTACCGTGCGTGGCGTGGGCTACCGGCTGGACACGCCTCAGTGACGATCGCGCAAGGGGGGGTTCGCGGCTGGGCCGCGACCCGCAAGGGACATCTCTCGCGGCTGCGGTTCACCAGTCTCCGGCTCCGGCTGGTGGTGGTGTTCGGCCTGGTGGCGCTCACGGCGGCGGTCTCGGCGTCCGGGATCGCGTACTGGCTCAACCGCGAGGCCGTGCTCACCCGCACCCAGGACGCGGTGCTCGGCGACTTCAAGCAGGCGATGCAGACCCGGGCCGGCACCCTGCCCGAACGTCCCACCCAGGACGAACTGCAGCACACCGCCGGCCAGATGGCCAACAGCAGCCAGCGCTTCAGCGTGCTGCTGGTCGCACGGAACGCCAAGGGCGAGACGGTGTACGGCAGTTCGGGCGGCCTCGACGGCTTCTCGCTGCAGGACGTGCCCAAGTCGCTGCGCGCGGCCGTAGACAAGAAGCAGGACGTCGACTCCGGCAACAAGTACCCGTACCACCTCTACTGGCAGCGCGTCACGGACCACGGCACGCCCTACCTGGTCGCCGGCACCAAGGTGATCGGCGGCGGCTCCACCGGCTACATGCTCAAGTCCCTGGAGCCCGAGGCCAAGGACCTCAACTCCCTCGCCTGGTCACTGGGGATCGCCACCGCCCTCGCGCTCGTCGGCTCGGCCCTGCTCGCGCAGGCCGCCGCGTCGACCGTGCTGAAGCCCGTGCAGCGCCTGGGAGTCGCCGCCCGCCGACTCGGCGAGGGCAGGCTGGACACCCGGCTGCGGGTCTCCGGCACCGACGAACTCGCCGATCTGTCACGGACGTTCAACCACGCGGCCGAGGCGCTGGAGAAACGGGTCGAAGACATGGCCGCGCGCGACGAGGCGTCCCGCCGCTTCGTCGCCGACATGAGCCATGAGCTCCGGACACCGCTCACCGCGATCACCGCCGTCACCGAGATCCTGGAGGAGGAGCTGGAGGCGGAGTCCGGGTCGATCGACCCGATGATCGAGCCCGCCGTCCGGCTCGTCGTCAGCGAGACCCGCCGCCTCAACGACCTCGTCGAGAACCTCATGGAGGTCACCCGCTTCGACGCGGGCACCGCCCGGCTGGTCCTGGACGACGTCGACGTCGCCGACCAGATCACCGCCTGCATCGACGCCCGCGCCTGGCTGGACGCCGTCGAGCTCGACGCCGAGCGGGGCATCCACGCCCGCCTCGACCCGCGCCGCCTCGACGTCATCCTCGCCAACCTCATCGGCAACGCGCTCAAGCACGGCGGTTCGCCGGTGCGGGTCGCGGTGCGCACCGCGGACGACCATGTGGTGATCGCCGTACGGGACCACGGACCCGGCATCCCGGAGGACGTCCTGCCGCACGTCTTCGACCGGTTCTACAAGGCGAGCGCGTCCCGCCCCCGCTCCGAGGGCAGCGGCCTCGGCCTCTCCATCGCCCTGGAGAACGCCCACATCCACGGCGGCGGGATCACCGCCGCGAACTCTCCCGACGGCGGCGCCGTGTTCACCCTGCGCCTGCCGCGCGACGCGTCGGCGCTCACCGAGGAGGCCGACGGCGAGGCCAAGCGGGGGGACGCCTGATGAACGTACGACACCTGCTGGCGCTCCCCGTCCTGGCCGCGCTGCTCACCGGCTGCGGCATCCGCTCCACGGAGGTGCCGACCGACTTCGGCGCGGCGCCCTCGCAGGTCGTGTGCGCGCCGGCCGAGCCGGACGTCTCGGCGCAGGCCTCGCGCGGGCTGCCCGTCCGGGTGTTCCTGCTGTGCGGCTCGTCGCTGGTGGCCGTCGACCGGACGGTACGGGTCCCGGACGGCACGCCGGACTCCCGGCGCCGCGTCCTGGTGGCACAGGGGCTGCTGGACCAGCTGGCGGCTACACCGTCGGCGGCCGAGAAGGAGGCCGGGTACACGACGGACGTACGGGGCGGCATGAACGTCTCCGGGCCGCACTCCGGCGACCCCGACGACACCCTGCGGCTGAGCACCCGCCCGGACGACCTCACCTCCTACGCCCTGGCCCAGATCGTCTGCACGTTCTCCGACTCGGCCGCCGCGGAGGGCGACGGCTCGGTCATCCTCGGCGGCCCCGCCAAGACCTCGCCGCGCCGCTACGAGTGCACCGACGAGGTCCGCTCCCGCCCGGGCAGCGAGCAGCCGCCGTCGAGCCCGGTCACGGGCGGCTGACGTACACATGTGGTGCAAGCCTCATCAAGGTACGTAGGGGAATCCCGGAACCGTTCCTGGCGGGGGGCGCGTCTAGGGGGGCGTGCAGCGTGAAGGCTCCATCGGCGGCAGCGCCGCGATCAGCGTCCGTGTGACAGGGGGTGTCCTCCTTGTCGCACACCTCGCGTTCGTCGCCTGGCTCACGCTGCGTCCGCTGGACGTGCCCTGGGTGACACCACCCAATGTGCGCCCGTTCGCGGGCATCCGGGCCGACCTGGTGCTCGGCTGGGCGGTGGCGGCCCGGCGCATCGCCGAGGGCCTCGCCCTTCTCGCCCCGCTGGGCGTGCTGCTCCCGATGACCCACGGCAGGCTCTGGTCCTCCCCGCCGGCGTCCCTGCTGCGCACGGTCGCCTCGGGCTTCCTGGTCTCCCTCGGCATCCTGCTGCTGCAGACGGGTGTCCCCGGTCGCGTGCCCGACGTCGACTCCCTGCTCCTGAACACGGTCGGCGTGGCGCTCGCCCATCTCGCCGTCGTCCCCGCCTCCCGCACCTGGCTCCGCCGCAGGTCCGAGCGGCAGCAGACGGCGGCCCTCCGCCAGGAGGAAGCGAGTCAGGGTCCTACCCCGACGTTTCCCAGGGTCGGCATAGCTCCGTAGAGTGACGCTTCGCGAGCTTCGTGTACGTAGCGTTGTGGGTAGATGAGGAAGCCATACGGGCTCCTCGTACCGCTCACAAAGGAGCCGCACATGTCCGCGCTTGTCCGTCCCGCCAACGGCCGCGTGATCGGCGGAGTGTGCGCCGGTCTGGCGCGGCGCTTCGGCACCTCGGCGACCACGATGCGGGTGATCTTCCTGCTCTCCTGCCTGCTGCCGGGCCCGCAGTTCCTGCTCTACATAGCGCTGTGGATCCTGCTGCCCTCGGAGGACAAGGCGGCCCGCACCGCCTGGTGACGACCCACCGCGCGCATACGCCGATGGGGCGCACCCCGTGTCCGGGAGGTGCGCCCCATCGGCGTGTTCCGGGGCGAGTCGCGTCCGGGGGTCAGCCCGAGCGAGTCGCGTCCAGGGGGTCAGCCCAGCGGGATCCCGTTCACGGGCAGGCCGTGCGTGGGCAGGCCCGTCTGGCCCACCGGGAGCCCGCCCAGGAGGCCGGCGACCGGGGCGGTCGGGCCGTCGGCGAGCACCTTCGTCGCGGCCGGCTGCGCGGCGGCCACACCCGAGTCGAGGGCGGCCTTGCCCTGGGCCACCGCCTCACCGGCACCCGGCAGCGCCGCGGAGAGGTTCTCCGCCGGGAGCGTCTTGGTGACGGTGTCCAGCGCCCCGGTGGCGTCCGGGACCGCCGGGGCCGCGTTCGCGGCGCCCGCGCCGACGGCGGCGAAGGCGGCACCGAGGGCGGCGACACCGAGGGTCTTGGCAGCAGACTGCTTCATGGAATGCGTCCTCGAAATGGAGTTACGGGGATGTGAGCGGTCCACGACCGTAAACATGCCAGCCCACCCGCCGCAAACATCGAAATGCGGACGGATTGTGAATACCCGTCCGCATTCCGTCCCCGCCACTGTCCCCCGATCAGCCCTCCGAGTCCACAGAACCGCTGGTGGAAGCGGTCTGCTGGAACAGCCATTCGGACTTGAGCTCGGCATATCCGGGCTTGACGACGTCATTGATCATCGCGAGTCGTTCATCGAAAGGAATGAACGCTGATTTCATCGCATTGACGGAGAACCACTGCATGTCGTCGAGCGTGTAACCGAATGCGTCGACAAGGTGCTCGAATTCCTGGCTCATGCTGGTCCCGGACATCAGCCGGTTGTCGGTGTTCACCGTGGCCCGGAAGTGCAGTCGCCGCAGCAGCCCGATCGGGTGCTCGGCGTACGAGGCGGCGGCCCCCGTCTGCAGGTTGGAGCTGGGGCACAGCTCCAGGGGGATGCGCTTGTCCCGCACGTACGAGGCGAGCCGGCCGAGCTTCACCGAGCCGTCGGCCCCCACCTGGATGTCGTCGATGATGCGCACCCCGTGGCCGAGCCGGTCGGCGCCGCACCACTGCAGGGCCTGCCAGATCGAGGGCAGCCCGAAGGCCTCCCCGGCATGGATGGTGAAGTGGTTGTTCTCCCGCTTGAGGTACTCGAAGGCGTCGAGGTGCCGGGTGGGCGGATAGCCGGCCTCGGCACCGGCGATGTCGAAGCCCACCACTCCCAGGTCCCGGTAGCGGTTGGCGAGTTCGGCGATCTCCAGGGCGCGGGCGGCGTGCCGCATGGCGGTGAGCAGGGCGCCGACGCGGATCCGGTGGCCGTTCGCCCGCGCCAGCTGCTCGCCCTCCCGGAAGCCCTGGTTGACGGCCTCGACGACCTGTTCCAGTGTCAGACCGCCGTCGAGGTGCTGCTCGGGGGCGTACCGCACCTCGGCGTAGACGACCCCGTCCTCGGCGAGGTCCTCGGCGCACTCGCGGGCGACCCGGACGAGGGCGTCCCGGGTCTGCATGACGCCGACGGTGTGGGAGAAGGTCTCCAGGTACCGCTCCAGGGACCCGGAGTCGGCGGCCTCCCGGAACCAGATGCCCAGCTTGCCCGGGTCGGCCTCCGGGAGTCTGGAGTAGCCCGTTTCCCGGGCGAGTTCGACGATCGTCCCGGGGCGGAGGCCGCCGTCGAGGTGGTCGTGCAGCAGAACCTTCGGCGCCCGGCGGATCTGGTCCGGCGTCGGGGTGTTCGAGATGGTCTGGCTCGTCATCTCCGTACTCTAACTCCTACGCGCGTAGATCGCGCGGTGTACAACTCCGTCGATACGTAACGGTGACCGCGAGAGGGATGGCGTACACCAAGGCTTCTGACACTGTTCTGCTATGGCACACCATCAGACGACGCCGCTACGACGGGCCCGGCTGGGAAGGGCGATCGGTCCGGAGCCGACGGCGGTGAGCGCAGTGGTGCTGCTGCTCCCCGGCGGTGACGAGGAGTCGGATCGCAGACCGTCCCCCATGCTGGCGGCGGCGTCCGTACGGCCGTTGGGACGCCGGCTGGCCCGCGCGGGCCGCGAGGACGGGCTGGCGGTGCATGTCGTCCACTACCGGTACCGGGGCTGGAACGGCACCGAGGCGCATCTGGCGCGGGACGCGGAGTGGGCCGCCGACGAGATCGTACGGCGCTACGGGGACGTCTCCGTCTGTCTCGCCGGGTTCGACATGGGCGGGCGGGCGGCCCTGCGGGCGGCCGGGCACGAGGCCGTCGACTCGGTGCTGGCGATCGCACCTTGGCTGCCGGAGGACGACGTGGCGGCTTCGCCTGAACCGGTGAAGCAGCTGGTGGGCCGACGCGTGATGATCGTGCACGGCACCAACGACGCGGTCAGCGACCCCGAGCTGTCCTTCCGGCTGGCGGCGCGGGCGAAGAAGTCGAACCGGGATGTGTGCCGGTTCGAAGTCCACTCCGACGGCCATGGCTTGCACCAGTACCGCGCTGAAGTACAGGCGCTGGCCGAGAACTTCGTGATGGGGACGCTGTTCGGCCGGGCGCTGTCCCGACCGGTCCGGGACGCGCTGGCCGCACCGCCGCCGCTGGGACTGCGGATGCCGTTGGCGGCGGGGTTCGGGAAGTCGTTGCGGCGGTGACGGCCGCACTCCTCAGGCCAGCAGGGCTCCCCTTCTCGACAGCAGGAACCTCTTGAAGGCGGCCACCGGCGGTGTGTCCGGGTGGCCGTCCAGCCAGGCGACGCCGATCTCGCGGGCCGCTCTCGGAGCCGTGACGGTCAGTTCCGCGACTCCCGGGCGGGGGAAGGCCGGTGGGGGCAGAAGGGCCACGCCCAGCCCCGCCGCCACCAGGCCCCGCAGGGTCTCCGCCTCCTCTCCCTCGAAGGCGATGCGGGGTTTGAAACCGGCCTCCCGGCAAAGATCGTCGGTGATGCGGCGCAGGCCGTAGCCGGGTTCCAGGGTCACGAAGGTCTCGTCGGCGGCCTCCGCGAGGCGGATGCGGCGGCGGGTGGCCAGGTGGTGGTCCGCGGGGACCACCAGGCGGAGTTTCTGTTCGTCCAGGCGGCGGGCGACCAGGTCGGGGGCGTCCGGGACGGGGGAGGTGAGACAGAGGTCGAGCTCGCCCGCCCGCAGCTTCTCCAGCATGGCCTCGCCGTAGTTCTGGACCAGGCTGAAGCGGACTCGGGGGTGGTCGGCGCGGAAGGCATGGATGAGCCCCGGGACGGTCTCCGCGCCCATGGTGTGGAGGAAGCCGAAGGCGACCTTGCCGGTGGTGGGGTCGGCGTCGGCCCGTACCTCCTCGGCGGCCCGTTCGATCTCGGTGAGGGCGCGTTCCACGTGGGTGAGGAAGGTGCGGCCGGCCGGGGTGAGGGAGACGGTGCGGCCGTGGCGGGCGAACAGGTCGACGCCCAGGTCCTGTTCGAGGCGGGCCATGGCGCGGGAGAGGGTCGACTGGGGGACCTGGAGTTCGTGGGCGGCGCGCGTGACGTGTTCGGTGCGGGCCACCGCGGCGAAGTGGACGAGGCGCGGGGCCAGCGACCTCACCGTCTCCGCCATGTCTTCTGTGTCACCGGACGGTGACAGGCGAGGCTGTGAGCTGTGTTGATGCACCATGGGAACGATTATGGCGATTCCATGCATTGGACGGATGAGCGGGAGTGTACGTAGCTTCGAGACATGTCTCCCGCCAGTACCGGGGCGTCCACCGACATGGGCGCCGTATCGTCCCTCTCCGCTCCCGCTCCCGCTCCCGACTCCCGGATGGCACCGGGTGGGCCCGGCTACCGCCGGATGAGCTTCGCGCTCTTCCTCGCGGGGGTCGCGACCTTCGCGCTGCTGTACTCCACGCAGGCCCTGCTGCCGTTGATCTCCGGTGACCTCGGGGTGACGGCGAGCGAGGCGAGCTGGACGGTGGCCGCGGCGACGGCCGGACTGGCGCTGTTCGTGCTGCCGATGAGCGCGCTGTCGGAGCGGTTCGGGCGCCGTACGGTGATGACCGCCTCGCTGGCGGTCGCGGTGTCCGTGGGTCTGCTGGTCCCGTTCGCGCCCTCGCTGGGTGTCCTGGTGCTGCTGCGGGCCCTGCAGGGTGCGGCGCTGGCCGGTCTGCCGGCGTCGGCGACGGCGTATCTCGCCGAGGAGGTCCGGCCCAAGGCCCTGGTCACGGCGATCGGGCTGTTCGTGGCGGGCAACAGCGTCGGCGGGATGAGCGGCCGGGTCATCACCGGCTGGGTCGCGCAGGAGTGGGGCTGGCGGGTGGCCGTCGGCGTCATCGGGGCGATCGCGGTGGCGTGCGCGGTGGCCTTCCGGCTGCTGCTGCCCGCGCCGAGGCACTTCGTCGCCGGTTCGCTGCGGCCGCGGGTGCTGGCCGGCACGGTCCGCGCCCATCTGTCCGACCCGCTGCTGCGCCGGTTGTACGCGATCGGCGCGCTGTTCATGACGGTGTTCGGCGGGGTCTACACGGTGATCGGCTACCGGCTGACCGAGGCACCGTTCTCGCTGCCGCAGGGCATCGTCGGGTCGATCTTCCTGGTGTACCTGGTGGGTACGGTGTCGGCCTCGACGGCGGGACGGCTGGTCGGTCGGCTGGGCCGGCGAGGGGCCCTCTACGCGGCCGGCGGCACCACGGCGGCGGGCCTGCTGCTGTCCCTGGCGGGCTCCCTCCCGCTGGTCCTGCTGGGCCTGGTCCTGATCACGGCGGGCTTCTTCGCGGGCCACGCGGTCGCCTCCTCGGCCGTGAGCAAGACGGCCACGACCGGGCGCGCGCAGGCGTCGGCGCTGTACCAGTCGGCGTACTACATCGGTTCCAGCGCGGGCAGCACGGTGGGCGCGCTGGCCTTCCACTCCGCCGGCTGGGCGGGCACGGTGGGGGTCGGGCTGCTGGCGGTGCTGGGGGTCGTGACGATCACGGTGTTGGGCACACGGGCGGCGAGGGTCGCCGCGCGCCGCCCGATCACGGCGTAGCCCCGTTCCGCCCACCCCATGTGACCTGCGCCTTTCCCCGCTCGACACGCCATTGTCAGTGCCCTGCGGTAGCTTCCGAAGTGCTGGGCGCAAAGGCGCGACGCAGAACGGCCACAGGGGTGGGTGGACGATGGGCGAGAGTACGGCGGCGACCGCGACGGCGGACCTGGACCTCAAGCTGGAAAAACACCGCGTCGAGCTGACCGGGTACTGCTACCGCATGCTCGGCTCCTCCTTCGAGGCCGAGGACGCGGTGCAGGACACGATGGTCCGCGCCTGGCGCAGCTACGACAAGTTCGAGGGCCGCTCCAGCCTGCGGTCATGGCTGTACCGGATCGCGACCAACGTCTGTCTCGACATGCTGACGGCGGGCAACAAGCGCGCCCGCCCGATGGACCTCAGCGAGTCCACCCCGCTGGCCCAGGCCGCCCTCTCCCCCCGCCCGGACCACACCTGGCTGGAGCCGATGCCGGACGCGCGGGTGCTGCCCACGACGGACGACCCGGCGGAGGCGGCCGTCGCCAAGGAGTCCGTGCGGCTCGCCTTCATGGCCGCCCTGCAGCAGCTGCCCGCCAAGCAGCGCGCGGTGCTCATCCTCCGTGAGGTGCTGGCCTGGCGGGCGAGCGAGGTCGCCGAGCTGCTCGACACCTCGGTCGCGTCGGTGAACAGCGCGCTGCAGCGGGCGCGGGCCACCCTCGCCGAGCGCGAGCAGGCCGACAAGGCGGCGGGCGCGGCCGTGTCGAACCCACTGGACGAGGAGCAGCGGAAACTCCTCGACCGCTATGTCGCGGCCTTCGAGGGCTACGACATGACGGCTCTGACGGCGCTGCTGCACGAGGACGCCGTGATGACGATGCCGCCGTTCGACCTGTGGCTGACGGGCCACGACGACATCACCGGTTTCATGACGACGCTCGGCTCCGCCTGCGAGGGCTCCCGTCTGATCCCGGTGCAGGTCAATGGGCTGCCGGGGTTCGCCCAGTACAAGCCGGACCCGGAGACGGGCGGTTACGCGCCCTGGGCGGTGCAGGTCCTGGAGATATCAGACGGCCGGCTCACCGGGTTCCACTTCTTCCTCGACACCAAGCGGTGGTTCCCGCTGTTCGGCGTGCCCCTCCACCTCGAAGCGGAGGCCGACCAGGTCGAGCAGGGCGCGTAGGGAGGGCGCCGGGTCCCGCAGCCGGACCCGCCCACCGGCCCGCCGCGCGGCCAGCTGCAGCCGCGCCAGCAGGTCCACGGCGGCGAGGCCGGGCGGTCCGATGGCGGCGACATCCACCACGAGGACGCTCGCCCCGGTGGACCTGAGCAGCGCACGTATGTCGTCGCACAGCCCCCGCACCTCGTCCTGGGTGACGGGGCCGGGCAGCACGACTACGGCAGGTGTCTTGGCGTCCACGAACGGTAGACCCGCGCGGCGAGCGGAACTCATCGGGGCCGGCCGCCTCCCAGGACACCCCACGGCCTCCCGCACACCGAGGTGTTGTCGCGGCGGTGTCGGGGTGAGTCAGGTCTCGGGGAACTCGCTGGTGTCGATGACGAGGTCGAAGGGCGAGGGGAGCGTGAGCAGTTCGCCGAACTTGGCGACGGCGAGCGGGCGGTAGACATCCCCGTGCGGCTCTCCGTAGAGCGTCGCGGTGGGACCCTCGGGTGCCCAGCGGTCGACCAGGAGGTAGAGGGGGATACCGGCGGAAGCGTACGCAGCCGGCTTGCTCACACGGTCGTGGCGGGCGTTCTTCCTGGAGGTGACCTCCACGACGAGTTCGGCCACGGCAGCCGGCAGATAGGTGTCCGCCTCGGTGCACTCCCGGACCGGGGCCACCAGGATGTCCGGGATGAACATGCCCAGCCGCGAGGGGACGGCGATGGCCTGTGTCTGATAGACCCCCCAGTCCTCGGGGATCACGGAGTACAGGCGACGCTGGATGCGTTCCGCGATCACGTTGTGACGGGGTGCGGGAGCAGGTGACACGGTGATGATCCCCTCGATGATCTCCACCTTGCTGCCCTCGGGCCAGTCCATCTCCTCCCAGAACCGGACGAGGTCGTCCCAGCTCTGCTCGGGGTCGTGGCCCACGGTGAGTGCGCTCATGGCGGTCTCCTTCGGTTGCGTCACCGATCCCAGCATGCCGAACGGGACCGGTGGCGGTCCACCGATCCCGTTCACTCGAAAGGGAAACTCCCCTGGTCAGGCGATACGTTCCAGCACGACAGGCGACGCCGTGAAGTCCGTGCCCGCCGCCCCGATGTCGTACGAGCCCTCCACCGCCTGGAGTGCGTACTCGAAGCGTTCGGGGGTGTCCGTGTGGAGGGTCAGGA